>Ga0098074_1001860_pt1 | contig 10090 bp, 10 predicted proteins | sample 32_taG_FD_75064 | JGI IMG/M metagenome (GOLD analysis project Ga0098074, IMG submission 75064) | Marine viral communities from the Gulf of Mexico - 32_GoM_OMZ_CsCl metaG | ecosystem: Environmental > Aquatic > Marine > Oceanic | place: Atlantic Ocean: Gulf of Mexico | collected 2015-07-12 | reverse complement strand
CGTCGCGCTCCTCCTCGGCCTGGTCGGGGCCCTGCCGTGGCTCTCGGACCGCGACCCCGCCTACACGATCCTGCGGGCCCGGTACGCCGACCGCGAGGCCACCCCGGAGGCGCTGGCCGCCGTACGCACCGACCTCGGCCTGGAGGGCGGTCCCCTCGGGGCGCTGCGGGTCTGGCTCGGCGGGCTGCTGCGGGGCGACCTCGGCACCTCGTGGGTCAGCGGCAACCCCGTCGGGCCCGGCACGTTCTCGGCCCTCGGCGTCTCCCTGACGCTGATGGGCTTCGCGCTGCTCGTCGCGGGGGTCGTGGCCGCGCTCGTGGTGCTGCCGGCGCTGCGGCGCGGGCTGCGGGGCCGGCCCTCCCGGGGCGCCGGGGCGGGGGCGGCGACCCTGACGGCGCTGCCCGAGTTCCTGCTCGCGGTGGTGCTCCTGCTGGTCGGCGCCGTGTGGCTGGGCTGGTTCCCGCCGTACGGCTGGGACGGCCTGCGCCACGTCGTGCTGCCCGCCCTCGCGCTGGGGCTGCCGGCCGGCGGCCTGCTCGGCCGCCTGCTGGCCACCGCCGTCGCCGCCACGTTCTCCGAGCGCTGGGTGACGACGTGGCGCCTGGCGGGGTACGGCGAGCGCGAGGTCGCGCTCGCCGTCCTGCGCCGCACGCTGCCCTCCGTCGTCGACCAGGTGGGCCTCGTCGTGGTCGGCCTCACCGGCGGCGCCGTGGCCGTCGAGGAGGTCTTCGCGATCCCCGGCCTGGGACGCGCGACCCTCGGCGCCGCCGCGGCGCAGGACCTGCCCGCCCTGCAGGCGGGGCTGCTCGTCCTGGTCGGTCTCGCGCTGCTGGTCGGCGTGCTGGCCGCGCTCGGACGTCGGCTGCTGCTCGGCCGGGCCGCCCGTCTCGGCAGCCTGCCGCTGCCCGACCCGGTCCTCCTGCGGCGCCGTCGCGACCTCGTCGTGCCGCTCACGTGCGCCACCCTCCTCCTGCTCCTCCTGCTCACCGGGCTGCCCCGCGACCCGTACGCCGCCAACCACGACCGCCTCGCCGCCCCCGGGATCGGCCTGCCCCTCGGCGCCGACGCCAGCGGTCGCGACCTGCTCGCCCGCGTGGGCCACGGTGCGCTCGCCACCGTGGGCACGGCGCTCGCCGTCGTCGCGGTCTGCCTGCTCGTCGGTGTGGCGCTGGGCTGCCTCACCCGGGCCAGCACCGGGCTCGTCGAGGTCGCCAACGCCACGCCGCCCGTGCTGGCCGGGCTCGTCGTGGCCGCCGCGTCGGGCCCGTCCCTGACCGGTGCCGCCGTGGCGGTCGCCGCCGTGGGCTGGGCCCCGCTCGCCGCCCACACCGCGGCCCTCGTCGAGGAGGCCCGGGCGCAGCCGCACATCGCGGTGCTGCCCGTGCTCGGGGTGGGCCGCGCCCGTCGCCTCACGCACTACGTGCTACCCGCCGTCGTGCCGGCCGTCGCCCGGCACGCCGTGCTGCGCCTCCCCGGAACCGCCCTGGCCCTCGCCGCGCTGGGCTTCCTCGGTCTCGGCTCGCGGCCCCCGTCGCCGGAATGGGGGCTGGTGCTCTCCGAGGGCGCCGCCTACATCGAGCGTGCGCCCTGGGCCGTGCTCGCCCCGACGACGGCGCTCGTGCTCGTCGCCGTCCTGGCGGTCTCGCTGTCGGGGTACGGCGGACGGCGCGGCCCCGGTGGCCCGGCGCCGACCGGGGCAGATCAGCGGCTCGACACCGCCACCTGGTCGCCCCAGGCGGCCCGGGCGCCGGTGTCGCCGACCCGGTAGACCTGGTAGCCGTTCGCGACGGCGATCACCACCGCCACGACGGCGACGACCAGGAGGGCCGGGGACCGTGCGCCACGGCGCGTGCCCGTGCCGTCGGGAGCGGCGGCACCCGCCCGGTCGGCACGCCGCTGCAGGAGCACGAGCGCCGCCAGCACGACGACGAGCGGCACGGCGAACCAGAGCAGCTGGTCACCCAGCTCGGCGTGCTCGCCGGGATCGCCCACGCGGCGCTCGAGGGACTCGCCGCTCGACGTCGCGACGGGGACCAGGGCCGTCGCCACCACGGCGACCGCCAGGACCAGGACGCCGTAGCGCCGACGCCACGAGGCGCGGAACGCGATGAGCACGGTGCCCAGGATCGCCAGGGGCAGCAGCACGACGACGCCGTGGACGACGAGGGGGTGGACGGGCAGACCGTCGATCAGGTCGAACACGGTGACCTCACTGAGGGTGGGAGGGAGCGACGACCTCGGGCCGTCGTGGAGAGGCAGAGAGCCGGCGGGCGTCGGTGGACGACGTCATGGGTCGAGGCGGAGGGCCAGGCGGGGGCACGCGGCCACGGCCCTCCGGGCGTCCGTCACCTGGTGCTCGGTGACCGCCGGTGACAGTACGACGGGGAAGCCCCACTCGTCCTCGACGACGGACTCGGCCAGGAGACGGGCGCAGAGGCCGTGGCCGTCGCAGCGGGTCCAGTCGACGGCGATCCTCACCGGGCACCTCCCGTGACGGGCAGCGGGAGCGCGGTCAGGTACGGCCGGCCGCAGGTGCCCCGGGCCAGGTGGGTCGCGACCTCGTCGCGCCAGACGTCGAGGGCCGACAACGTGAACCCCGCGGCTCCGTCGGGGTGGGCGCACGCCCCGCGCCCCGGGAGCAGGCGTCCACGGCGCTCGAGAGCGGCCCGCACGTCGTGGCCCGACAGCAACGCGCGGAGGTCGGTCGCGAGGCTCGGCAGGCCGAGGACGCACGGCCCGCACTGGCCGGACGACCCCTCGGCGAGCCACGCACCCACCGACGCGACCTCGGCGAGGGCGCACCCGCGCTCCGGGACCCGCGCGAGCACCCCCGCGTTCCACCGCAGACCGGCGGCTCGGAGACCGGGGCGCTCGATCCGCAGACCGCCCGGTTCCCCGACCCAGGTGCCGTGGTAACCGCCCAGGAGGAAGGGGCGGGGGGCCGGGGAGACACCGAGCACGTCGGCGACGGGGAGCCCCGTGGGCACCTCGATCACCCCGGGCCACGCGACGTCGCCGACGGCCGTCACCAGCGTGGTGCCGGGTTCGGCGGCGCTGCCGACGTGGGCGAAGCGGCCGGGCCCGAGCAGCACGAGCAGCCCGAGCTGGGCGAAGGTCTCGACGTTCGAGGCGAACGTGGGCGCACCGCCGACGCCCGCCACCGTCGGCAGGACCGGCCGACCGGGCGGCACCGCGGCCCGACCGTCCAGGTGCTGCACGACCGCGCGGACCTCACCGCCGACGAACGTGCCGGCGGCCTCCCGCAGCGTCACGTGCGCGGCGTCGAGACGTTCGGCCAGCGCGCGGTGGAGCGACGCTCGGGACTCGGGGTCCTCCACGACGAGCACGACCCGGGTGGTGCCGAGCGCGTCGGCCACGGCGAGCGCGCCGTCGACGACGAGGTGGGGCACGAGCCGCATCACCACCCGGTCCTTCCAGCTCGCGGGCTCGCCCTCCGAGCCGTTGACGACCACCCACGTCCGGCGCCCCCGCCGTACCCCCGCGAGCTTGTCGGCCACCGGGAAGGCCGCACCTCCACGGCCGAGCAGCCGGACCGCCCGCGCCGCGGCGACGAGCTGCTCCCACCCGTACGACGGGCGCGCGCCGTGGAGGTGGCGGTGGTGGGCGAGGTCGACGCGGCGCCCGACGCCCGTGCCGTCGACGGCGCCGAGCAGGACCCGGGGGGCGCCGATCGCCGCCACCGGTGGGAGCGCGGCACGCCGGACCGGCGGGACCGTGGGGACGGGCAGGGTCGAGGTCATCGGGGTGCTCCGATCAGCTGGTGGCGGGTGACGGCGAGGGGGCGGGACCGCTCGCGCTCGAGCCGGCCGAGGCGGACCCCGCCGGCGACGAGGACGGCGAGCAGCGACCCGCCGTACAGCAGCCACGCCCAGGGCTCGCCCGTGTCGCTGCCGGCGAGCAGGCCGTGCCCGAGCACGAGCGGCCACACGGCGTACGCCGCGAGGTGCACGGCCCGCCAGAGCCGGGCGCCGGTGGCCGAGCCCGCCATCCGTCCCCGCAGGGCACCGGTCACGGCGAGCGCGAGCAGGCCGTACGCGGCGAGCGTGCCGAGGCCGAGCGCGAGGGGGCGGAACCCGGCGGTGAACGGCACGAGGGTGCCGGCCACCGTGAGGTCGACGTGGGCGTCGACGACGAGGAGCACGACGTGCAGGGCGACCAGGACCAGGGTGAGCACCGCCGCCGAGCGGTGGGCGAGCTGGTGGAGGATGCGGCGGTCCACCGTCCGGTGCCGGTCGGCGACGGTGGCGGCGTCGCGCCCCGAGGCGGTGCCGGCGACACCGAGGCACACCGTCACGGTCACGGTCAGCACGGCGACCAGGCCGGCGGCACGGGCCAGGTACCACCACGTCATGCCGCGACCTGCGCCGTCGGCCAGTCACCGGTGCGCACGACCTCGCCGGTCCACGTGACGGCGCGCGCGGCCGCGCTCCCGGCGGTCAGTCCGCCCAGCACGCGGTCGAGCGCCGCTCCCGGCGTCGTCCCCTCCCCCGGGCCGACCAGCGCCGCGGTGCTCGTGACGTTCGCCTCGAGCGCCGAGGGGGCCCACACGGTCACGGTGCGCAGCGGTCCGGCCGTGGGCCGACCGGTGCGGGGATCGATGAGGTGGTGCGCCCAGTCCGCGCCGCGCCGCCAGCGGCGTCCGGTGACCGACGAGGTCGCGAGCGCTCCCGTGGCGAGGTCGACCCGCTCGGCGGGCCCACCGACCCGCTCGGCGACGTCGACGCGCCACGACCGGTGCGGGACGCCTGCCGCGGCGAGGTCGCCGCCGATCTCGACCAGGCACGCGGCCCCCGTCCGGGCGGAGACCCGCCGGGCGGCCTCGTCGACCGTCCAGGCCTTGGCCGTGGCGCCCAGGTCGAGCTGGAGACCGTACGGCAGGCCGACGAGCCGGAGCGTGGGGTCGAGGTGGACGTCCCGGTGGTCGCCCCGCACGACGGAGCGCACAGGGTCGCCGGGCTCGTCGGCGGCCGGCTCGCTGCCGGCGACGCGCAGCACCCGGATGTCACGGTCGTAGCCGGCCCGCACGAGGTCGACCCCGACGGTCGGGTCGACCAGTCCGTCGGTACGACGGGCCGCGTCGAGCGCGACCTGCAGCAGCGTCACGGTCAGCGGTGCCACCGGGACCATCCGACCCGCTGCGGCGTTCACCCGCAGCAGGTCGGACCCGGCGTGGAAGCGGCTCGCCGACGCGGCGACCCCGTCCATCAGCTCCCGGACGACGCCCACGGCGACCCGGAGGTCGGCCGGGGTCGGCGTGCCCCCGGTCGCGTCGAGCGCGACGCGGACGTCGCACGACCAGTCCTGCCACCGCGCGACGGCGCTCATGACGCGTTGCTCCGGGCGTCGGAGCTCCCGGAGGACCCGGAGGAGAGCCCACTGGACGAGGGAACCCGGTTCGAGCCGTCGGTCGACCTGGAGGACCCGGTGTCCGAGGTCGTGCTGCCGGCGCCCGTGCTGCTGGCGCCCGTGCTGCTGGTGCCCGTGCTGCTGGTGCCCGTGCTGCTGGTGTCGGCCGCGCCGGCGGTGATGCCCCACGTCAGGGAGCCGACGGCGACGGCGGTCGTGAGGGCGGCGCCGGCCGTGACGAGCTGCGCCCGCCGCAGCAGGCGGCGTCGGGGGTTCTGTTCCATGGCCCCACGATGGGACGGGGCGCGCTATCGGCACGCGAACGGAACCTCAAATCGACGTCAAGTCAGGCTGTGGGCGCCCTGGGTGCGTCGACGTCGAGGTGGCCCAGCACCAGGCGGACGACGGACCAGCCGTCGCGGCGGTCGATCTGCAGAGCGCCGCCGGAGGCCTCGGCGCACGACCGGGCGATGTCGAGCCCGAGGCCGGTGGACCCGCGGTCGCTGCGTCCTCGCAGCACCGCGTCGGGCGGGATGCCCGGACCCCGGTCGGCGACCTCGACGACCACGGGCGGCCCCGCCGCCAGCCGGACCCGGATCGGCACGCCCTCCGACGTGTGGGCGATCGCGTTCTCCAGCAGGGCGTCGACGGCCGCCGCGAGGTCCGCCTCGCCGCAGCGCGCCAGCAGCTCCGCCGACCCCGCGTCGACCGTGAACTCACGCTCCTGGTCCTCGGCCAGCGGCCCCCAGAAGGCGGCCCGCTCCTGCAGCACCGCGCGCACGTCGCACTGCGGGAGCACCCCCTCCCGCTGCGGCCGCCGGGCGGCGCGGATGACGGCGCTCAACGTCCGCTCGAGCTGGTCGAGGTGGCGCTCGAGATCGGCCTTGCCCGGGGACGCCGCAAGAGCCTCGACGTCGAGGCGTACGGCGGTGAGCGGCGTGCGCAGCCGGTGGGACAGGTCGGCCACCGTCTCGCGCTCGGCCGTGAGCAGGTCGTCGATCCGGCCCGCCAGGCGGTTGAGGGCGACGGCGACCCGCCGTACCTCGTCGGGACCCCGCACCGGCGCACGCGCGTCGAGGTCGCCGTCGCTGATGCGGTCGGCCGTGGCCGCCGCCTCCCCGAGCTGGCGCACGATGCGGCGGGTCAGGACCTCCGAGGCGACCGCAGCCAGGAGGAGGGCGACGACCCCGGCTGCCGCCAGCGCGACGAGGCGCCCGCCGACGACCTCGTTCACCTCCTCGTCCCGCGCGTAGGCGACCACGACGACCTCGCCGTCGCTCGTCGAGACGTGGACGTGCGCCAGCTCGCCGCCGTCGGTGGTCGAGGCCTCCACCGGGGAGGTGGGCATGAGCCCGTCGTACCCGTCGCCGTCACCGTCGTCGTCCTCAGGAGTGCGGCCGCCACCGCTGCCGCCCTCCTCCAGCGCCGGCATCGCGGCACCGACGACGTCGCCGCCGGGCAGCAGGACCTGCGTCGGAGGTGCGTCGTCGCGCGCGTTGGCGCGGTCGAGGTAGCTCGCCAGCACCGTGGGGTCGAGCCCGTCGTCGGCGACGGCGCTCACGTAGTCGGCGACGCCCTGCGCCTGGTCGACCGCCGCCCGTCGTACCTCCTCCGTCGCCGCCTGGCGCAGCAGCAGGACGAGCGGGGTCGCGAAGAGCACGACGACGGCGACCGTGGCGCCCAGCACCAGCAGGCGGATCCGTGCGCGCAGGCTCATCCGGCCCCTCCGGTGGACGGCGCGGCGGGGGCGAGGACCTTGACCCCGACGCCGCGGACGCTGTGCAGGTAGCGCGGCTGCGCGGCCGTCTCGCCCAGCTTGCGCCGCAGCCAGGAGAGGTGCACGTCGACCGTCCGGTCAGCCCCGCCCCAGGGCATCTGCCAGACCTCGGCGAGCAGCTCGCGCTTGCTCACCACCTCGCCCGGCCGCGAGGCGAGCACCAGGAGGAGGTCGAACTCCTTGCGGCTGAGCGTCAGGTCGCGCCCCTCCAGCGTCACCGAGCGCGCCACGGGGTCGAGCACGAGCCCCCCGACGACGACCTGCCGATCGGCTGGGGCGAGGCTCGGGATGCGCCGCAGCACCGCCCGGATGCGCGCCATCACCTGGGTCGCGGAGAAGGGCTTCACGAGGTAGTCGTCCGCACCCGCGTCGAGGAGCCGCACGACCTCCCGCTCGTCGTCCCGCGCGGTCGCCACGATGACCGGCACGTCGCTCGTGGCCCGCACCAGCGCGAGCACGTCGGCCCCGTCGAGGTCGGGCAGGCCGAGGTCGAGCACCACGGCGTCCGGGCGCTCGGCCGACAGCGCCTTGATGGCCTCGACCGCCGAGCCGACCGCGGTCACGACGGCCCCGTTCTCCGTCAGCCCTCGCACGAGCGCGCGGCGGATCTCCGGGTCGTCCTCGACCACCAGCACACGCACCGACGCCATGGGCGCACCGTAGCGGCCCCGACGAGCCGTCGGGGCCGCATCCGGGTCGGAGAGTGCAGCGGCCCCGGGTCCGGGGACCCGGTCGGCGGTGACCTCCAGCCCTGCCCCCGGCGACCGCCACGGACGAGGCTCGGGGCACCCCTACAGGACCGAGGCCACGCCATGGCGACCACGCACCCGTACGACACGACCCCCGCCGACGGGAGAGGCCCCACGCCCACCGGGCACGTCGACCACGTCCCCCGTCAGGCCACGGCGCGCACCGCGGCCGTGCTCCGCATCGGGTTCGGGCTCACCTTCCTGTGGGCCTTCCTCGACAAGCTGCTCGCGCTCGGCTTCTCCACGGGCCGCGACGAGACCGGCGTGGTCGACCGCCTCGGCGACGCCGCCTGGATCCACGGCGGCAGCCCCACGGAGGGGTTCCTGGCCTTCGGTGCCGACGGCCCCTTCGAGGGCTTCTACCACCGCATCGCCGGCGCCCCCTGGGCCGACGCGCTCTTCATGCTCGGCCTGCTCGGCATCGGCGTGGCCCTCACCCTCGGGATCGCGACCCGTCTCGCCTGCGGCGCCGGCGCCCTGCTCTACGTGCTGATGTGGACCGTCGTCCTGCCGCCCGAGAACCACCCGGTGCTCGACGAGCACCTCCTCGGCGCCGCGACCCTCGTCCTCCTCGCCCTGCTCGCGGCCGGCGACACCTGGGGCCTGGGAGCACGCCTGGCCCGGACGGACCTCGTGCGGCGCGTCCCGGCGCTCCGCTGACCTCGCCGGGCCGGCCGCGGAGGTCGCCGCCGGGGTCGCGGTCGTGGTCGCGGTCGTGGGAGCCGGGCCTTAGGTCCTCCCCAGGCGGGCCCACCGGCGGTGGCGCCCCGCCGCCCAGCCCGCGAGCCTCGGAGCATGACCACCTCTGCTGCCCGCCCGCCCACCGCCGCCCACCTCGACCCGGTCGGCCCGGGCTCCGTCGTCGTCGGCGTCGACGGGTCGGAGCCCTCGGGCCTCGCCCTCGACTGGGCGGCCGAGACCGCGCGGGACGAGCACCGCCCGCTGACCCTGGTGCACTCGTCCGCCCTCGCCGCCATGGTGCGGGGGTCGCTCGCGATGGGCCAGCCCGGCGTCGACGTGGGGGCCCTGGTCGGCGCGATGCGCACGGCCGGCCACGCGGTCCTGGAGGCCGCCGCCCGGCGTGCGGCACGGATCGCCCCCGACGTGGCCGTGCACACCGTGCTGGAGGAGCGCGACCCCCGCGCGGCGCTGCTGGACCTGGCCGACGGGGCTCAGTGCCTCGTCATCGGGTCGCGGGGCCGGGGCGGGGTGGCCAGCCTGCTGCTCGGGTCGGTGAGCGTCGCCGTGGCCACGCGGGCCAGCTGTCCCGTCGTCGTGGTCCGTCACCCGGCGGGCCCGGGCCGGGGCGGTGTCCTGGTCGACGTCGACGGCACCGACGAGTCGCTCGCGGCCGTCGAGTTCGCCTACCGCACGGCGGCCACCCGGTCCTGGCCGCTCACCGCGATGTACGTCGTCTGGGACGTCGCCCGCGTCGGCCGGGAGGGCGTGCCGATCCCGGGGGCCGCCCGGGCCGCCGGGTCGACCGAGGAGGACGACGGCCTCGACGCCGACCGCCTGCTCCTGGCGGAGTCCCTCGCCGGCATGCGCGAGAAGTACCCCGAGGTCGACGACGAGGCCGTGCTCGTGCACGGGCTCCGTGACCGGGAGGTCGTCCGAGCCTCCCGCGGACGCGACCTCGTCGTGGTGGCGGCCCGCCGCGGTCACCGCCTCGACGCGCTGCTCCACGGCGCCGTGGCCAGCACGGTCGTGGAGCACGCGGCCTGCAACGTCGCCGTCGCGCCCGCCTCGCCGACCCCGGTCGGCTGACCTCGGCCCGGGGCCCGGCGACACCACCCGCCCGCTACCGTCGGGACCGTGCCCGAGGGAGACAGCGTCCGCCTGGTCGCACGCCGACTGGACCGGTCGCTGCGGGGACGCACGGTGGCCCGGAGCGACCTGCGGGTGCCGCGCCTCGCCACGCGTGACCTCACCGGGCGCACCGTGCTCGAGCACGCGACCCACGGCAAGCACCTGCTCACGCGCTTCTCCGGCGACGTGACCCTCCACTCCCACCTGCGGATGGACGGCAGCTGGACCGTGACGGGCGCCGGCAAGCGCCTCCCGCGGCGGCTGCTGCACGAGGTGCGGGTCGTGCTGGAGACGACGGAGGGCGCGACCGCGTGGGGCCTGCTGCTGCACGACCTCGCCCTGGTGCCGACCTCCGAGGAGCACACGCTCGTCGGTCACCTCGGTCCCG
>Ga0098074_1001859_pt1 | contig 10094 bp, 6 predicted proteins | sample 32_taG_FD_75064 | JGI IMG/M metagenome (GOLD analysis project Ga0098074, IMG submission 75064) | Marine viral communities from the Gulf of Mexico - 32_GoM_OMZ_CsCl metaG | ecosystem: Environmental > Aquatic > Marine > Oceanic | place: Atlantic Ocean: Gulf of Mexico | collected 2015-07-12 | reverse complement strand
CCCTCATCGCGCCGGGTCGGGCCCGGCCGGCCCCGTGACGGTTCCGGTGGTCGAGCTCGGGACGATGGTGACCTGCTGGACGGCGCCACCCTCGGCCGGCGGGGCGAAGCGGGGCAGGGTGGCTCCGTCGGCCAACCACGCCAGCTGGCGTTGGAGGTCCTCGTCGGACAGGGGTACCGCACCCTGACGCTCGGCCACGTCCTGCACCCGGCCCAGGTATTCGACGAGGAAGGCACGCACTGCCGGGCGGCGCAGCGACCGCGTGGTGGCCGTGACCATCAGCTGTCGCGAGAGCGGGTAGTCGCCGCTGGTGATGGTGTCGCGGCTCGGGAAGACGCAGTTGGCGCGTCCGTCGCCGTCGGTGTCACCGGCGTCGATCTCGAAGGGTCGCAGGTAGGTCGCGAACTCGGCGTAGTAGCTCTGGCTGAAGATGCCGACCCGTCCGGTCGCCGCGTCCAGCCGCTCCTGGGCACCGTCGGCCGCCCGGAACCGCGGAGCGACGATCCGGAACTTCGCCTTGGCGTAGTTGACCGCGGTGATGGCGCGTCCGCGTGAGCGGTAGGCGGCCTGCACCCGGCGCTCGTCGGCGGCTTGGGTGTCGGCCGGACGCCCCGTGCGGATGCCCTTGGCTCGTTCCGACACTGCCTCGGTCACCTCGGCGTCGGCGTCGGCCCACACCTGCCAGGCGATCTTCACCTGGCGCTTGAGCCGGAGGTACTTGGGCCGCACCGTCTCGAGGCTGCGGGCCACGAGCCGATCGCGCTGCATGCCGGTCACGTACCCACGGGTGGCATCGCCGGCGCCGGTCGGCTGGTAGTCGACGCGGAAGTCGGCGTTCATCGGCTCGGGGTTGCCGAGGATCGTGCGGTCGAAGTAGCGCGCGACCCCGTTCTCGACCGTCGGGCCGGTCGCGGTGAACGGTACGGCGTCGAAGTCGTCGCCGAGCTGGGCCCAGCTGGTGATCTCCGACCCGTCCTGGAAGGCCGCGCGCACCTGGTCGATGGTGAGGCAGTCGGAGCCGACGTCGGTCTGGCTGCGGGTGGCGAGCACCACGCCGTCGGCCGCGACGGTGAACTGGACGACGTCCAGCCCGGTGCTCTGGCACGCATCCCACTCCGCCGCACTCATCGCCCGGGTGGCGTCGACCAGGTCGACGTCTCCCGAGCACAGGCCGGCGAAGGCACGGTCGAGGCCGCTGAACGACTCGTTGATCTGAACGCCCGGCGTCGCTGCGTCACCGTCGAGATAGAGCTGGCGGAGGATGGGCGTCAGGGTGTCGTAGTCGCCGTCGATGCTCACCACGCCCGGCGTCGGGTCGGATGGCGTCGCGGTGGGCAGCACCGCGTCGCCGACGGCGTCGATCGTGGAGGCGACCATCTCGTCGCTGACCGACGACTCGGCCGGGTAGGGCAGCTTGTCGTCGGCGTCGAACGCCATGACCTGGAAGTCGTCGAGGTCGATGCTCTGCAGCTCGTAGCCGTTCATGATCTTCGCCCGGCCGTCCCGCGTGGCCGTGCGCTCGAAGTACAGGGTCGGCACCTCCGCACGCTCGACGACGATCGCTCCGTAGGTCTTCAACGCCTCGATCAGCCGGGTGGCGTACGAGCGCTGCTGAGCGGTCATCGGTAGCCGCTTGCCGGTCATCTCGTCGACCGGAGCCGACAGCTCGAAGTCCGGACGGAGGCGCAGCCGGGCGCCCTCGGGCACCGACGAGGAGGCGCCGTTGCCGTTGGTCGAGGACGCCGGCTGCACGAAGTAGTCCGCTGCCGGTCCGGGGATCGCGATCGCGAGCGCGTGGTCGAGCTGGTTGCGCTCGAGCTCACCGGGGCGGATGAGGCCGGCGAACAACGGCATGCCCGAACCACGGGCGCCGTCGACGTACGGCTGGTTGAAGCCGGGACCGCTGAGGTCCCACTGACGCATGAAGTGGTACGAGATGCTGCCGTCGGCCTCGCGGCGCGCCCGCCAGAAGTCGTAGCCGACCTGCCGCTCGGGGTCGAACACCGTGTAGACGCCGTCGAACAGCGGGTCGGGGTCGACGTCTTCGGGGATCGTCAGGGTGAGGTCGTCGCCGGCACCGTCGCCACAGAGCACCTGGCGGCACACGATCTTGGTCGGCACTCCGTCCGCCACCACCGGGACGGTCCAGTCGGTGGTGTTGATGTAGACGCCCTCGTCGGTCGACTGGGTGACGGCCTGGCCGTTCGCGTCCAGCGCCGTGCGCACCTTGGCGGCCTCCAGCATCGCGGCCGACCGCGGGTGCACGCGGTCGCGGGCCGCGGAGGTGTTCCACGGCGAGGTGGTCGCGAAGACCTCCTCCTGCGGCGCGCGGTACGGCGTCGCGACGACCAGACCGGTGGTGTCGTCGGCGGCGGCCTCGGTGCCCGACCCGGGGTCTGAGCAGGCCGACAGCGTCACCGCCAGGGCCAGGCCGCCGAGCAGCACCGCAGAGCGCGTGCGGCCGGGCAGGGCCGTGCTCACTGGTCGCCTCGCTGCTTCTCGGCCAGGTCGGCGAAACGGCTGAGCATGGCGCTGATGTGGGAGAGCGGGTCCTCGTCCTCGTGCGTCAGGTCGATGACCTCGTCGTCGTCGAGCCCGGCGCGCTGGCGCGCGGCGGCGACGATGGCGTGGGCCTCACGACGGGCGTTGAGCCGGATCAGCTCGGCGTCGAGCTCGGCCTCGGCGGTGAGCATCTCCCAGCGCCGCGCGGCCTCCTGCTCGATCGACTCCAGGTGGCGTCGATGTGCCTCGGCCGAGGCCTGCATCGCGGCGATCACCGCGGCGGCGACCTCGGCGACCGAGCCCTCGATGAGGGCGCTGGCGTCGGGCAGCACGTCGGGGTCGACGTCCTGGACCTCGGGCTGCACCTCTTCGACCTGCACCTCCTCGACCTGCAGTGCCTCGACCTGCGGAGTCTGGACGTGGGGTGCCGGCGCGGCGCCCTCGCTCACCAAGGTGAGCATCGGCGGTGCCGGCGTCTCCTCGGTCTGCTCGTCCTCGGCCTCGACCGCACCTTCGACCGGAGCCGGCTCCTCTTCGCGCGCGGGTGCTGCGTCCACGGCGGGCTCCGAGGCCGGAGCCGGAGCGGTCTCCGGGGCCGGCTCGGGGATCCGCACGCGGGGTGCGGCCAGCTCGCTCTCGACGACGGCCGGCGGCAGGATGCGCGGCATCGTGGCCGCCTCGCGCGGAGCGGCGTCGGTGGCGGGGGGTGCGACCGGACCCGGCATCGGGCGGGGTGCCTTCGCGGCGGACTTCTTCTCCTCCGCGGCCCGCAGGGTCGAGGCCAGCTCCTCGAGGCTGGTGGTGTCGATCTGCGGCAGGGCGGCTGCGGTCAGGCGGATGTTCATGACGACTCCCCGAACGAGGTGGTGGTGGGTGCTTCGCCGGTCTGGCCGCGCCAGCCGCCGATCGGTGCCGACGGGCCCACGGGCACCGCCGGCCGGGTGGCGTCGATCTCCTCGGAGTCCAGGACGCCGTCCCCGTCGAGGTCGTCGGCGGAGTCGAGCAGCGCGCCGTAGCGGTAGCTGGCCGGCACCGAGACGAGCGTGTAGCGGTCGTTGCCGTGCACGACCGAGAGCACCGGGTCGTTGCCCGACGACGCGGCCGGGTAGAGCTGGCTGAGCAGGTCGCGCTGGATCTCGGTCGAGAGCAGGAGGTACTGCACCTCCCCGCCCGGGTCGCGGGCGACCTCGCCCCAGGGGCCGTCGGACTGGTCGACCCGGTCGAAGAAGAGGTCGGGACGACCGGTCAGCAGCATCACGGCGTAGGTGGCGGCGTTGTCGGTGAGGACGGCGTCCTGGTCGCGCACGTGGGCGGTGATGAAGTCGGCCATGTCCCGTTCCTTGTCGTAGCCGACCACCGTGCCGTCGAGGGTCGTCGCGCCCTCCTGGCTCTCGCCGGTGGCCACGGCGTCGTGGAAGGCGCGCTCGATGCCCTGGCGCTGGAAGGTCTCCATCGACGTGAAGGTCCACGGGATGCTCGCGAGCAGCCCCAGCACCAGCGCGACGGCCACCGCCGGGCCCTGCTCCACCGAGGAGCGTGCCAGCCAGAGGGCGCCGACGACCGAGAGCAGCAGGATCGGCACCGCGTTGCTCATCACCATCGGCGAGTCGGTGAGCCGGAGCAGCACCGCGGCCCCGGGGGTGACCACCGCGAGCAGCAGCATCACGCCCAGCCACAGCGCGAACGTGTTGCGGCCGGCGAGGCCGACGATGAGCAGTGCCGGGAGCACGACCAGCGCCAGCGGGGCGCCGTGCACCAGCAGGTCGAGGGTGCCACGGGCGATCTCGCCCACCGAGTAGGCGCCGAGCCCGCCGGAGGAGGCGGAGTCGCTGCTGTCGGTGAGCCAGGTGACCGGGTTGCCGAGCAGCAGGAAGTTGAAGGCCGACCAGAGTGCGATGGCGTACGCCGTGGGCGAGGCGAAGCCGACGCTGGTGCCCTCGATCTCGGTGCCGTCCGCCCCGAGCCGGGCCAGGATCGACATCACCATCACCAGGCTGACACCGAACCAGACGAGGCTCCCGTAGCCGGTGAGGGCGGCCACCGAGAAGGCGAGGCCGGAGATCATCACGAACCGGATGTCGGCGGTGACGTACCAGGCGAACAGGGCGCCGATGGCGGCGATGACGAACGACATGGTCACGAAGCTGCGGGCACCGGTGGCGGCGTACATGACCACCAGCGGGTTCGCACCCAGGGCGACCAGGATGGCGGCACGCATGGGGCCGATCACCTGGGCGCGACGCATCATCGTGTTGAGGAACGTCATCGTGGCGCCGGCGAAGACCGACGAGGCGAGCGGCACGACCACCAGCGAGCTGGACAGGGCGGTGACGATGCCCAGGGGGGCGATCAGGATCACCGCGAGCGGCGGGTAGTCGAAGCCGATCGACGACAGCTTCGGCGGCTCGTTGTGCGAGATCATCACGGCCCGGTTGAACCGGTCGAGGGTCTCGAAGCCGACCACGTGCATGTCGACGACCAGCCAGTAGCCGATCACCGTGTACGCGAGGGTGAACAGGCCGAAGACCAGGGCGCTCTCGGCCGGACGACGCGTGATGTCGTGCGGACGCCGTCCGACCGACTGCACGACGCCGCGCAGGCGCTCGCGGGTCGGGACGATCTCGCGCGGGGGCAGCGGTGCGATGCTCATGACAGGACCCCGGTCGGGGAGCCGCTCGGGGAGCCGGTGAACGACCCGGCCGCCTCCGCGGTCGACGCGTGGTCGAGGCCGTGCTCGGTCTTCTCCCAGTAGAAGGGATTGGTGAAGAGCTGGATGAAGCCCTTCCAGGCCGCCCAGCTCATCAGGCCCCAGTACAACGGGGAGAGCATGGCGGTGCGGGTCAGGCCGAACTCGCCGCGCTGCAGGCTGCCGGCCACGTTGAGGTAGATGAAGATGAAGTTGCCGACGAAGAGCATCGCGCTGGCCACGTAGAACACCAGGCTCGGGAACGCGCTCTCGATGAACTGCCACTGGGTGACGAGGTAGAGCGTGGTGAGGGCCCAGAAGAACGGGTTGAGCAGCAGCACGAGGGCCGAGCCCATGGTCAGGTTGAAGCTGAGGAAGCCGCGCAGGCCGGTCTGGCGGAAGAGCTGCACGGGGTGGCGCATGTGCACCAGCCAGGTCTGGAAGTAGCCCTTGTTCCAGCGGGAGCGCTGCCGGATCCAGTTCCCGATCTTGGAGTTGGCCTCCTCCAGCGTCGTGGAGTCGATCATCGCCGTGCGGTAGCCCTCGCGGTGCAACCGGATGCCGAGGTCGGCGTCCTCGGTGACGTTGTAGGGGTCCCAGGCGCCCAGCTCGCGCAGCACGTGGGTCTTGAAGTGGTTCGACGTGCCGCCCAGCGGGATCGGCGCGCCGGCCGCGCCCATGGCGGGCAGGATCAGCTCGAAGTGCATCGAGTACTCGTTGGCGAACCAGGCGGTCAGCATGTTCTGGTCCTGGTTGAAGTAGTTGAGCTTGGCCTGCACGCACGCGACGTGCTCGGGCACGGTCTGGAACGCGACCAGGGCCTTCTTGAGCTGGTCGGGGTCGGGCCGGTCCTCGGCGTCGAAGATGACGCAGAACTCGCCCGTGGCCAGCTGGAGGCCGTAGTTGCAGGCCTTCGGCTTGGTCTTGGGCTGGCTGTCGGGCACCACGACGAGCTGGAAGTGCGGCGGCAGCTGCAGTGAGCGGATCGTGTCGATCGTGTCGACGTCGTCCTCCTCGCACAGCAGCTTCACGTCGAGGCGGGTGCGCGGGTAGTCGAGCTTGTTGATGTCGCGCACCAGGCGGGGCACGATGCCGGCCTCCTTGTAGAGCGGCACCAGGATCGTGTAGATCGGCAGGGTGCGCTCGTCGAGCGCGGCGATCGCCTCGTCGGTCACGTCGGTCTCGAGGTGGGTGCCGAGGGCGCGCAGGGTGAGCCGGAAGCGGTAGCCGGAGACCGCGAGGTAGATCGCGCTGCACACCGCGACGAACGCGGTCATCGTGGCGGTCGGCCAGATCGCCAGGCAGCCCACGAACGTGACGACCAGGGCGATGAAGAACGTCCGCTGCGAGGTGACGACGGGGATGTGCGCCGACTTCTCGGGGTCCTCCTCCACGAGCAGGTGCGTGGCGCGGTCGGCGTACATCGTGCTGTGCACGCGCTGGATCAGCTGGTCGAGGTCGGTGCGGTTGGCGAGCAGCTGGCGACAGGGCTGGCCGATCGCCTCGATGACGGTCTTGGTGTCGGCGTCGCTGAGCGGGCGGGCGACGGCGAGCAGCACCTCGCCGTCCATCTCGGCGAGGGGGAGGGCACGCAGGCGGTGGGCCAGTGGCTCGGGCAGGCGGCGCGAGAAGTCGAGCTCCGGCTCGAAGCCGCTCAACCCCACCCGCTGCATCTGGTGCATCTCGCTGAGGGCCGCGACGAGCACGTCCTCGGAGATCGCGCCGTGGCTGACGAGGATGTCGCCGAGCGGGTCGCCGGTGCGGCTGTACTCGACCATCGCCCGGCGCAGCTCGTCGGGCGTGACCAGCCCGGTGCGCGGCAGCATCTGGGCGATCTGGGTGCGGGCCCGGCGTTGCTCGGGCGACTCGACCCGCTCGGGCACCGGCGGGTAGATGCTGTCGATGACGTCGACGACCTCGGCCGCGGTGTGCCGGACGAACAGCACGGACCGGCCGAGCTGGTCGGAGACGATGTGCTCGGCCATGGTGTCGTCGGCGTCGGCGGCAGCGACGAGGAGGATGCCGTCCTGCTCGGCGTAGGGCACCAGCCGGAACGTGCGGCACACGCCCTCGGGCAGGCCGCGCACCAGCCGCGCATCCACTCCGTCGGCCAGCAGCGGCATGGTGGCGGAGATGGTGGCGGTCATGAGACGCCGGTGCCGAAGTCGCTCGGTGCTGCCGGCAAGGCCGGGTGGGTCGGGTCCGCCACGGCGACGCCCGAATGTCGGGCCGGCGACTCGGTGCGCGGACGCAGCGCGACGTAGGCGAGCAGTGCAGCACCCAGCAGCAGCAGCGGTGCCATCAGGAACGCGAGGAACACGACCACGAAGATGGCGACCGTCGCGAGCAGACCACCGATGGCAGCGCTGACGGACTTGGTGCGGACGCGCGGCACCGACGATGAAATAGACATGACATTCCCTCCCGAATGTCCCCGAGTTCCCCTCCGTCGGTACTCGGGATGACCGACACCGCCCTGACCTAGCCCCTGGACGGTGAAGGAAGTACCCCACAGGGGCGATCAACCGTTCAACCAGCGCCGGGTAACAGTCGCTGTTACCCACCAGACCTGGCCGATCGGTCAGGAGGGGCTAGTCATGCCGGCCCGCGGTGCGTTCACGTGGTGGCCTGGAGTCGCAGCCCGGCCAAGGTCAGGTCCAGGGCAGCGAGGAACTGGTCCTTGTCGTCGTGCCCGTCGAACTCGTCGACGATGTCGTGCACGAACGGGAAGTCCTCGATGTCCAGTGCCCGCCAGGTGGCGGCGAAGCGGCCGAGGAACTGATCGCGGTCGACGGCGCCGTCCAGCACCTCCTGCGGGGGTTCCTGGCCCATGTCGGCCGCCGTGCCGACGACGACGCCGACCACGGCCGACACCGCGTGGAAACGTTGGCGAGGGGTGAGGTCGAGGCGCAGGGTCTGCTGTCCCAGCACCTCGTAGAGCCGCAGTGAGTTGCCCTGCACGTCGGTGTTGCGCATGAAGTAGGACGAGAGCCACGGCCGATCGACGATCGAGTCGAACAAGATCACGGCCATCGCGCGGAGGTCGGCGATCGGGTCGGCGGTGACGGGGTGGTCCTCGACCGCGGTGAGCACGCCGGCGATCACGTGGTCGGTCGCGCGGTCGAGCAGGTCGTCCTTGCTGGTGACGTACCAGTAGATGCTGCCGACGCCGGTACCCAGTCGTCCGGCGAGTGCCCGGAAGGTCAGGGCGGCCTCGCCGGCCTCGTCCAGGATCGACACGGCCGCGGCCAGGACGGCGTCCAAGGAGTGCGAGGCCCGTTGGCGACCGCCCGGGACGCGCTCGCCTCTGCGTGCTCGTGGACCGGCCATGAGGGCCATCCAAGCACAGCTTGCCGAAATATCGAACGATGTTCTATCGTATAGAACGTCGTTCGATAGTCGACGACCTCACGAGAGGAGGCCACCCATGACCGCCGCCACACCCATCGGCACCACGCCCGCCCGGGCCGGCACGTACCCGTCCCTCCGCGCCGCCTGGATCCCGCTCGCCGCGCTCTGCCTCGCCTTCTTCGTCGAGATGGTCGACAACACGCTCCTCTCGATCGCGCTGCCCACCATCGGCCGCGACCTCGGCAGCGGTACCACCGCGCTGCAGTGGGTCACCGGCGCCTACTCGCTGACCTTCGGCGGGCTCCTGCTCACGGCCGGCTCGATGGCCGACCGGCTCGGACGCCGCCGGGTGCTGCTGGTCGGCCTCACGGTCTTCGGCCTGCTGAGTCTCTGCGTCGTGGCGGTTTCGACCGCCGGCGAGCTGATCGCGCTCCGGGCCGGGCTCGGCATCGCCGCCGCGGCGATGGCCCCCATCACGAACTCGCTCGTCTTCCGGCTCTTCGACGACAGGGCGCTGCGTATGCGCGCCATGACGGTGATGATCGTGGTCGGCATGTCCGGCTTCGTGCTCGGACCGCTCCTTGGCGGCAGCGCACTCTCCCACGTGAGCTGGGAGTGGTTGCTGGTCGTCAACGCCCCGATCGCACTGATCGCCGGCATCGGCGTGCGGTTCGGTGTGCCGGCCGACCGCCCCGAGGACCTGACCGACGACGTGCTCGACCTGCCCGGTGCCGTGCTCAGCGTCGCGGCGATCGGCCTGGGGTGCTACTCCTTGACCAGCGGCATCGAGCACGGGTGGACCTCGGCGATCACCCTCGCCGCGATGCTCGGAGCCGTGGCCGCCGCCGTCGGGTTCGTGCGGCACGAGCGTCGCAGCTCAGCGCCGATGCTCGACCTGGGTCTCTTCTCGAACGGCACGGTGCGCGGCGCCGCCCTCGCGCAGGTCGGTACGTCGATCGCGATGGCCAGCGTCATGTTCGGCCTAATCCTGCACTTCCAGTACGCCTACGGCTGGAGCCCGATGCGTGCTGGCCTGGCCAACCTGCCCATCATCGTCACGATGCTCGCCGCGACGCCCCTCTCGGAGTGGCTCGCCGCCACCTTCGGCCACCGCGTCGCCTGCCTCGTGGGCGCCGCGTGCCTCAGCGGCTCCTTGGTCGGGCTCTCCTGGGGGGTCGAGCACGGCTACGTCGTCATCGCGCTCTGCCTGGTCGTGATGACCATCGGCCTGCGTACCGTCATGACCATCTGCGCCGTGGCCCTCGTCGACGCGATGCCCGGCAACCGGACCTCGATCGGCACCGCGCTCAACGACACCGCGCAGGAGATCGGCACCAGCGTCGGCACCGCCGTGGTCGGCACCCTGATCGCAGCGCTGGTCACCACCCAGCTGCCCGTGGGCGCGTGGAGCAGCGCACTGGTGGCGTCCTTCTTCCACGGGGAGCAGATCACCTTCGCCGTGCTCGCGGTCGTCGTCGGTCTGGTGGCGGCCGGGGGCGCGCTCACCCTCACCGACTCCCGCGCCACCGACGAGCACCCTGAAGCGGTCGAGGTG
>Ga0098074_1001858_pt1 | contig 10094 bp, 21 predicted proteins | sample 32_taG_FD_75064 | JGI IMG/M metagenome (GOLD analysis project Ga0098074, IMG submission 75064) | Marine viral communities from the Gulf of Mexico - 32_GoM_OMZ_CsCl metaG | ecosystem: Environmental > Aquatic > Marine > Oceanic | place: Atlantic Ocean: Gulf of Mexico | collected 2015-07-12 | reverse complement strand
TGCCACTCTTCCTCCCTTTTGATGTGCCAAATCTCCCCACCTTCTAAACCATGCACCCAACCACACTCCCATTTGGTTCTAACATCTGGGACTACAATCCAATCACTACTTGGTAGTGGCAGCAACTGCTCCAACCAGTAGCTAGGCCTAGTCCTCCTCCCCCTCTCGCCTATGGCCTGCAACTGGGGCCTCCAAGCATCCTTTATCTTCTCTACTTCAGCTAGGGATAGGCCTAGTTTCTTACCCAACTCTGCCTTTATGGCAGTCGCTAGATGCACCACCTCGCAGGTAGCCCTACCATCTAGTATCTGCCTTATGATGGTAGCAGCCGTGTCTTTCCCAGCCCTGGGGCTACCGACTAACCCTACTACTATCTGCTTCATCTCCATCCTTCTAGTTGCAACAAGGCCAAATGGTAGTAGTGAGAGGCAGCCCTATACCTGGCGGCTTTCTCAGCATTCAGCTTGTAGGCCTGCTTCTTCCTTTGCTTTGTATCAGCATGCCTCTGCTCCAAGGCGGCTACACTCTCAGCAATATCTATTTGTTCCTCAAGCCACTCCATGTGGTTCTCTAGTTTCTTCTTGTAGTTCGTTCTCATAGTTTCTACTAGTTGATGTTGATAGGTGGTGTTGATAGGTGATGCTAACAGGCTGCCCCACAATAGGGACAGAAATTCCACCTACACCCAATCTCCCTCCCACATACAGAACACTTCTTAATCTCATCTTTCTCCACACCTGGTGTGGTCCAATAAGATGTTTGCACCAAATCTCCTTTGTTCCCACACCCGCATTCACCATCCAGGGCTGGTTTCCAATTGTTGCATTTAGAGCATTTCACTTTCATATCTCTAACACTACTATCATTCACCATTATCTACCTTACCAGTTGGTTCCAGGAAAACCATCCCACTCTTCTTACTCATCTTCACCATCCCAGCTGATATCAGCTCACTCACTAGTTGCTTTTGTCTTTTCTTACTAGCTCCTACTACACCTAGTATTTCCAAGAATGCCCTAGACTCCATCCTTCCCTCCAGCAACTGCAAGGCCCTCTCCTTGGTAATATCACCAATAGCAGGTTCTTGATAACACCCACTGGATAGTTCCCAACACAATCTGTCCTTAGCATGCTGGATGTGCTTGAAGGTGGTAGGCACACCCCCCTCTGTCCAACCCAATTCCCTAACCTTCTTAGTTGCATGGAGGGTGAAATGATCAGGGTGGTCTGTAGTCTGAATTGTCAATACCAGTCTGGAGAAGTTGGCCCACTCGGCGCTGCCACTACCAGCATAGGCTTGCTCTGAGGCTTTCCTAGCCCTACCATCTAGGAGTGGTTTTGGGGTGTGATGCAATATCATGGCCCCACATTTGTATTGCTGTGCCGCAGAATGAACCCAATCTCTCATAAACTCCCCCACTATCTGCTGCCTGTTGGCATCACCTCCTATGTATGCAAATGCTGGATCGAGGGCAAACACATCTGGCTTGTAATGCGCCAAAGCAGGCCTTACCACTTCTTGAAAAAACTGCACCCCTCGTTTGGCAAAGTTCCTGATAATGAATATTCTTCTTCCAACTATCTCCTTTTCTTCTGCTGTTAGTTGGAGGCCTGCAAAAGCCCCATCTCTAGCTCTGGCGATGTCTATTTCTTCATTTTCTGCTTGCACAATGACCCACCTCATGGCCCTAGCAGGCACTAGCCCCAAATGTGCCCTGCCAAGGGCAAATGATATTGCCAACTGCTGCAAGAAGGATGTCTTACCTATGCCCGTGGGCCCCGCCAACAACAAGGTGGTGCCTTTGTCCCAAGCGTGGGATTTGATTAGTTCAAGATGCTCTTTCCCCTTGGTTGTATAATCTAGGATGGACTTGGAATTGTCTAGAAGAGGCCCGGTGAAGTCAACTGGTCGGTGGTTGTTGCTGCTACTAGATGGGTGGTTGTTGGTGGTAGATGGGTTGCTACTAGATGTGGGTGTGGGTGTACTGGTATTATCTAGATCTGGGGACGGCCGTGCCCTGCCGTTGTTGATTGTAGACGATGGCATGTGGTGGTAGCGGTGCTAGTAGTGCTGGAGGTAATATATACCATGTGTCTGGTGGGGCCTAGCATTTTAGAGGGGTGTGGTACTAAAAATGGATTTCAGTGAAATTTTTGTGAGACCCCTTATGTAATAGAGACACCTCAAAAGGGGTTCGAGGGTGCCTGCTACCAGCTACTGAGAATAAGAATCATTATTTGCTACCACCTACTACAGTTGTAGCACACCGCCACCAGCTATCTGCTACAGTTGTAGCCGTCTACTACCAGCTGCCATCAGCTACTACCACCACCAGAGGTCTTAATGTCAACAGCTTTACTAATGATTTGCATGTTGACAGCATTATTCATGCCATCCTCCAAGCCCATTTGCCGGCGCTGAGTCTTATCAATCAGGTCGATAATCCTCCCTGCCCGCTCCATATCCTCTAGGTCAAGTTTCCTATCATGTTCTGCCTTAATGAGTTGCAGACGCTTATCAAGCAAACCAGCTAGCTCTAGCCGCCAATTATCAGCTCTACTCTTCCAGTCAATTATCTCTGGTTGATCATTTCTAACCGCAGCAGCAGCCCTTCGCCTGATTTGCAGCCACTTTCCCCTGCTACTCTTCGCCTTTAGTGACCCATATGGTATACCAGTCTTCTCAGCTGTCTCCCGTAGTGTAAGGCCTTCAGCTATAAGAGCTTGGGCTATCCCATAATCATGTCGCTTCCGTGGTAGATCCATCCATTATAGCCTTCCGTTGCAACTCCCTAGCAACTCTCAGCTTCTCCTTAGCTTCCGGTCCCAGCTCAGTCTCATCTACATCCAGTATTCTCAACATCCCATACCCTACCATCTACCTTCAACTTTGACAAACACCTACACCTTGTAGCAAGTACTACAAAGCCCGTAAAATCTTTTTACACCCCTTTACACTACTGTAAAAACCCCTCATATCCCCCTCCCCACCAACAACTTACAACCAAAAAACCGCCCATTTGGTGTAAAATTATCTTACAACTTCCCCTAGCACCAATTTACGCAAGTACCTCTCTATCAACACCTCAGCACTATTGGCACGCTTCTAGCTACTATCTCAGCTGGCATTTGAGACAAAACCATCTACTACAAACAGCGACATGCAAAAAGCCATAGCAGACAAAATCGACTCCATCACTGCTCGCTGTGATGAGCTTCGCAAGATTCAAGCAACCGATGCCCGTGATTATGAGTATGTCTTCCATCGATTGCTTGACATAACCTCAGATGCCGAAGCAGCCGTCCAACTAGCAGCTGATAAAATGACTGGTAGCTAAGTACACTCCATGCTACTACCAATGCCGTGCGGACACACAAACCGACTAGACAAAAATGAAAGCAACACCAACACGTCAACTCCAGTTCCTCTCCCAACTGTCGAAGGCACCTATCGACGTTGACTTGGACGATTATGAAGGCATTGCCCTTGCGTTTGCCCTGGCTCGTAAGGGCATGGCCAGCCTCATCCCTCTATACGATGCTGGTATCCACACAGGATTCCATGTAGAGGGCATTGCAGTCCCCAGAAGCTAACAGCTGACCGCAACCCTCGGCCCTCTACGGAGGGTCGACGAATGCGGCCAATGACGGCCCGCAGAGACGAAACGAAAGAAACGACATGACGAAAGAATACGAGACGAAGAAGGCCCTCATCGAGGCGGTCAGGAACCTCCGGCACGCGGCGAAGACATGGCCGATCCAGGAGTCGAACCTCGTCCAGGAGATCCGGTCGGTTGCGGATAGTGCTTCGATGCTCTGGAGCGTCGTCTCCGAGTATATCGACGAGCAGGAGCCGATGAGTAGCGAGACCCAGGCAGAACTGGCAGCCGGTGTCGAATAGCCTGACCGCAACCCTCAGCCGCCCACGGGCGGTTGACGAATGTGGCCAGTAACCACATTAGACAAAACTAACTAGACAAAACCAATGTTCGTCATCGCCCTTCACTCTGACACCCGGTCAACGGTATGGCTCCAGGACTATGGCCGCAGTTGGCTATCCGAGATTTGGACCGGCAATCCAAAGCATGCAATCGGTTTCGAGCACCAGCGCTCCGCAGAATCGACTGCTAGGCGCTTGATCAAACGTCGTATCGGTGTGCCCACCGCTAATGCCAATATCTCGATCGAAGAAATCTAGCCACTACCACACAAAACCAACCACAAAAACCATGAACACGACGACACAAGAAACCCCCGCCAAAGAAGCGCCCGAGTGGGTCTTGAAGAAGATGGCCGACAAGATCGACGCGAGCCTGGATGCCATTGGTTGGGTTGAGGAGTTGGCCAACAAGCCAACCGTTGACCATCTGGGCCTGGGTGTGCGAGTGAATGAGGTTTACCACGAGATCAACCGCCTGCGGCACGTCGTGTTAGCGGAAAAGGAAAACGTGATCTACGACAAAGCCTGATCGTCACCAACCACTACCAGCACCAACTAGCACCATGAAACTACCACCAGAGCACATAATTATGACTACCCCTCAACACACCTATACCGAAATTGCCAATGCCTGGGGCCTGTGGCAAGAATATATCGATCCCTCAGGAGTTCAAACTGAGGAACAATGGCTTACCATGCCGCTCGGTGCCCGGATCAGGTTTATAGAAGCGTGCTTCGGCCCAGAAATCAACTAGCACTATGAAAAACCACCTTACCGCCGCCGACACCCACCTTGGCAATACCATCCACGAATTACGCCAAGCCATTGCAACAGCTGAACGAACCAACCGCGCCACCTTACGTGCCCTTCAAGGATCAATCTCTAAGCTCTGCTCCATCGGCAAGGTGATTAGCTCCATTCAACACCAAGAGGATATGGCCAATCTCATAGCTCAAGTCGCCCTTGACCAGGCCGATTCAATCTCACAAACAGAAAAACCCACTACCAATTAGGAACCATGATCACCAAATCCCAACTACTCAAGAAAATGGCCTGTCTTGGAAGGCTATGCCTAACCCATCCCAACTGTGAATTGCACCTCTCCTCCTATTCCCCAGGAGATGGTAAACGTCGTTGGCAAATACAGGCCATAGACTCAGACCACAAGGAAATAGCCAGCTGGCCTCGGTATGGCCATTGGCCTACTCAACAATTTGATGCCTACCTTGATAGACTTGTTGACGCCCTGTGGATGGTAGAAGAACGCACTCAACCACAGAACCCGCTAAGATCATGAGCAATATGAACACACAAATCCCCCAACATTGGCAAACCCACATAAAAGGTATCATCCAAGACGCTATGGCTTGGCGGCGTAGTTACTTGGCCACCCCTGAGACCTACCCTAGCAAGCTCAGATACTACGCTTGGTATCATCAAGACATAGGACAAGCTAGGGCTACTGCTAGACTCACCAAGAACCTGCCACAGTTCAAATAGCCATGCAACTAGAACACAAACCCACTACCATTTGGTTTCTGCTGTTCTGGCTCTTTGCCCTTCTCCTAATCCTATGGCTCTTTTATCGACTCCCCTAACATCAATAAACACCAACACCTAATGCCAAATCCAAACGACTCTCCCCGGCACCATCTGGTCTGCGACCACTGCCATCGCATCCACTACTACCAGTACCAGCAAGATGCAGACGAAGCAGAACTGGCCCCTACCTGGAACTGTCCATATTGTGGACAATCCGAATCCACCTGGCAGCGTGAGACCCTCTCAGACACCCAAACTAAAGTAGCCTACTGCCAACAGGAGATAGAGAGGCGGCAGAAAGAAATCACCAAACTCGAAAAAGTCATCGCATTCTACCAGAAAGCAGAAGCACTAAAATAATGCTTGGCTCCACCTCCCAACCTGTGCCACATTTAATCCAGACATAACCATGCTCTCTCTCCTCGACAAGAACACTCTCGCCATAGACGGCTCCGGCCTCAAGCTCGCCACTTGCCTGCGCCGCTACCAGATAGCCTACAACGATGGTCGCATCCCAACAGGTGGCAGGTCTGCCCTACTAGCTGGATCTGCCCTACATGCAGCCCTTCGCATCAAATACGAAACAGACGCCTACCAGCAGGTGAAGGAGGCCACCAGGAAGGCAGCACACGCTACAATCCAGAAGGAATTTGCCAAGGGAACACCAGATCCTGAAGACTGGCGCACTCCCCAACGCATCCAGGAGACATTCGACCTTTACTGCAAACATTATGGCAGGAGAGTAGGTAATCTAATAGCTATCGAAATGCCCTTCTGCCATCCTCTGGGCTCAATCCTGGTAGATGGCACCAAATACCATATCCTCTGGCAAGGACGCATAGACAGAGTCCATCAACAAGGCTCACAGATTTGGATATGCGACTGGAAGACCACCACCCGCTTTGACTACGCTTGGCAATCAGATTGGGAGCTGGATGTAGGCCAACTAGGCTACTGCTGGTACTGGCAGCAACATTCAGGCCAAAAGCCAGTGGGTTCTATGATTACCCCCATTATTTGGAGGCCCCCCACAGCTAGTGGTAAATCCAAATTCCCTCGCACAGAGTTCCCCAACGAGTGCCCCTACCTCTACACCCAAGAGCGTATAGATGAATGGAGACAGAACGTGCTGGGCCTCTGTGCAATCATCCTCCAGTGCCACCAATCAGGCCACTGGCCTGCCCTATCCAGCTGCATCGGGCGATATGGCAGATGCGCCTACTTGGATGTTTGCACCCTACCACAGGCTGAAAGGCAAAAGCTCCTAGCAACTAACCAATTCCAGAAGAACGACTGGACTCCCTTACAATAACCAACCAACTAGAAATGCCAACTTTAGGAGAAACAGCTAGCACCCTCCAAATCCATACCCCCTATGGTTTATGAACTGTTTAGTCTGCAATTCTTCTCTATCCCTTGGGACCTGTTAACTACCTGTTAGCTGTTTCTCCCTCCTCCCAACCACCAACTACCAATATGAACCTAGACCTACAACCACCAGTAGACAACGGCCCCGGTCAGTTAATCTACTACGGCATCCCCAAAATACAGAAATCTAGAGCTGCAGCAGCCCTATCCCGCTACACCCTCCCAAACGGCAGCCCCGGAGCCATAGTGCTAGACCTAGAGAATGGTATGGCTACACATGGGGGTAAATTTACCACCATCCCCTCTGTTGATGCCCTCGTAGCTACCCTAAAGGAATTGGCAAAGATAGACCCTCCTCCTTTTGCCCTAGTAGTGGATACCATAGATCGACTAGATGAGTGGGCAGAACAGGAGGCTACCAGGAAACACAAATTAGCTGATCCCGCCTTCACAGAACCCTCAGTCCTCACCATCCCCTACGGCAAGGGCTATTACTACTACCGCAGGGAGATGCAGGCCCTTATGTCTAGCATCCAAGCCATCGCCCCACACACCATCTACATCGCCCATCTACGTGATAGTGCCATAGACAAGACAGCCCGAGCAACTGATTCCAAAGACCTAGCCCTTTGGGGTAAGATGCGGCTCAAGGTATGTAGCTATGCTGATAGTATTGCCTACTGCTACCTCAATAACAAAGGCGATCTGACATTCAACTTCAACCCCATGCCTAATGCTACTGAGAGGGTAGTGTGTGGCTCCAGATGTCCTTCTCTAGCTAATAGAGAAATCGTAATGATGGAAACTAAAACAGGCATAGACCACTGGCCTGAGATATTCCCCCAATTGAAGGAGGCTACTAATGGTTCCTAACAAATACGAACAACAGGTGGATGAAGTCTACCATCTCCTCCTAGACCTAGTATGGAGACTCCCCAAATACCCAGATTACGAAGATACCCTCTATTCTGTAGTTGCAGCGGGTAGACTGGCAATGTGCAAGGAAGCAGCAACTCGAATCTGCCTCAAGCTCAATCCAACCACCTCTAACCAAGTAGAAGAAGAATTTACTACAAAGAAGTAGTAATACCAAAAACTAAACACAAAACACAGAAAGGAACATATGTCTAACGAACTCGACCACCTCCTTGATACCAACGATGTCAGCCTGTTGATGCCAGTCTTTACTGGTGTCCACCCTGCTAGCATCTTGGCCTACGACATGACCAGCACCGACGAGGGGCCTATCCTCACTGTCCAATTCCAACTCCAAGATCCTATTGTTGCTATGGATGGTAAGGAATTCCCCGCTGGTCACATCATCAACAAGCAGATCCGGTTCATTGAAACTGGCAAATGGACAATCGAATCAGCCAAGCAGGAGGTTCGCAAGCTGCAGGTGGCAGCCCTTCAAAAGCCCTATGGCACTGATGAGGCTCTCCCTGCCCTCTCCAAAGCCAACGAGGAGACCTACGTGGGGCAGGTGGTGCAGCTTCACCTCAAACCTAGACCTAGCAAGAACAAAGATGGTGAAGTAGTGGTCTACCAAGACTGTCGCATCAAGGCCCTGCCTCAAGAGGGCTAACATCTACAAAAATGTGTGGACCGGTCGCTAGTGTTGAACCGCAGGTGCAAGCCCGGTCGCTTGCTAGTGGACAGTCCACCTTACAAGCACCCTCCTTCAGATAAACACTAACAATGAACACTAATAATGCCATGTTAGCTGAGTCTTGTCCCCAGCCGTTGGGTGAGCACCAACTAGTTGATGAGACTAAGGAGGAGGGTGCTTTTCTCCGCTGGTTGTTAGCCAAGCTCCTAGCAGATACCGTCAACAACTACTGCTGGCTGGAACAGAATGGTTTTGCCAAAGATTTCCACCTAACCCAGAAGGAAACCACCACCCTATCTAGAAGAGCAAAGGAGATAGCCAAGGAGGCTCCTACTATTTGCCGCTGCCTGCAACCTGGTAGCCACTTCTCCACCTGCCTGGAGAGGGCCTTTGATATACCTGCTAGCCGGGTGCAACAGAGAATCAAACATCTACTAACTACCACCAACCATGAATAGAAGAGATTTCATCCAAGGCATGGCAGCCACTGCTGGCCTATTCACCATACTACCAGGAGCAGGCAGGATCTGGAGACCAACTGGTAGGCTTATTAAGTTTCATGAGGTAGAGTTGCCTTATGAATATGAGCCTCGTTTTGCTACGTGGGAGAGTTCGGAACTGGCTCCCACTTATCAACCGGGAGTTGGGCTTAGATTACTCACAGGTAGAATAAAGTGGGTTAGAGTTTTGTCTCCACCTAGACCAGTCTTTGGTCCTATTTGTGCCACCCGCAGTTACCATTACATGCTCTCTACTGAATACCCTACCACCTAATAACTATGACAACCACATCTCTCCTATACTTCCTCTTTGGCCTAGCCCTTGGCATTACCATTGCCCTAATCCAATGGATCTACTCCCGACATCCCATTTTTCACAAGAGGTGCCCACATGGACCAAGGCATGATTGGAGAAACGCCCACAGTTGGGAGGAACCTGCCTTTAGGGTGTGCTGTAGGTGTGGGAGGAAGCAATATCTGGTTGATTAACCATGACATGACTCGACCAGCTGTGACGTGACGGGATACAACAAGACTAGACTAGACCTTTTCTACCACAAACCAAAACCACAATAACAAATAGAAAACCATGAAGACAGCAACAGTCACAATCGAGGGGATCACCCCCTATTCACAAGGACAGAAGATCCGAGCTGAGAAGCTAGAGAAAGAAACCCACGATGCCTTTGAAAAGCGTATCTGGAGAGAGCGGGGACATTGGGATGAAGACAACAATATGACCATCCCTCCTAAGTCATTCCATCTAGCTCTCGCCGCTGCAGCTAAGAGACGATCAGAACAAATACCTGGTCAAGGAAAGAAGACCTACACTAAGGCCTTTGAGCAAGGCATTATGGTGTCTAAGGTCTTCACAATCAACGTGAAGAAAGATGAAGTCCAAGGCCGATGGGTCTATGTTCCCGCTGATGGGCAACGAGGTGGGTCTAAGCGCGTAGATAAATGCTTCCCCACAGTAGATAGTTGGGGTGGAGATATTGAATTTATCATCCTAGATGATCGCATTACAGAAGAAGTTTTCCTCAAGCATCTAAAGGAAGCCGGTCAGTTCATCGGCATTGGCACATATCGACCTGAGAATCTTGGCTATAACGGCAGGTTCATCATTAAGGACAT
>Ga0098074_1001856_pt1 | contig 10097 bp, 8 predicted proteins | sample 32_taG_FD_75064 | JGI IMG/M metagenome (GOLD analysis project Ga0098074, IMG submission 75064) | Marine viral communities from the Gulf of Mexico - 32_GoM_OMZ_CsCl metaG | ecosystem: Environmental > Aquatic > Marine > Oceanic | place: Atlantic Ocean: Gulf of Mexico | collected 2015-07-12 | reverse complement strand
TCGAGCACTTCGCCTTCCAACTCCTTCATCCGCGCCATGGCGACATATAGGAAATTCCCGGTGCCGCAGGCCGGATCGAGCACGCGGGTCTGCGCCAGCTTCGCGTGGAAGCCCTCGACCAGCGCCTTGGCTTCCTTCGCCTTGTCCGCGCCGATCAGCTCGGCAGCAGCGGCGCGAACGCCATTCCAGTCGGCCCGCAGCGGCTCCATTATGGTGGGGCCAATTAGGCGCTCGACATAAGCTCGCGGCGTGTAATGCGCGCCGAGCTTAGCGCGCTCCTTCGAATTGAGCGCGCGTTCGAGTAGCGTGCCGAAGATCGCGGGTTCGACCTCGGTCCATACCTTGTTTGCTGCCTCGATCAGCACCTTCAGCTCGTCGGCATCAAGTGACAGCGCGTCGGTATTCTTGAACAGATAACCGTTGAACTTGCGCACCTGCACTGCCAGCGCAGGGGAGAACTCGCCCGAATCCATTGCCTCCCACAAGGCAGTGAGCGAGCGAGGCAGGTTCTCGAGATTATCCTCGTGCGATTTCAGCAGAGCCTTGAAGCTGTCCTTAGGGAGCAGGACTTCAGTATCCTCGGCGAACATCGTGAACAACACGCGCATGAGGAAACCGCTGACAGTTTCCGGATCGTGCTTGCGCTCAAGCCGCTTTGACAGGGTAGCGAGCAGGTCGGCAATCTCACGCGTGACGGCAGCGGAGCGTGAGGAAGGATCGAGGCTTTTCGGTTCGGTCCAAATCGCTGCGAGGCGTTCGCGCACCTTTTCCTCGCGCAAGTCCTCCAGCATGATGCGGTAACCGGCGCGATCGGGGAACTGAGCGTATGCCTTCCCGGTGCCAGTAAAGTCGGCATAGACCTCAATACAATAGCCGATGTCGGCAATCAGTAGGAATGGCGGCCAGCCATGTTCGGTGGGCAGCGCTTTGGCGTAGCGTTCGGCCTGTCCCTTGGCCTCTTGCATCGCTTTGGCCCAGGACGGCGTGCCGCGCCGCGCAGTGCCACGGGCAACGCGGGCCTTGGCCGTCTGTCCGAACAGGTCGAAGTCTTCATCGCCCTTCTCGGCGGCAGCGCGGTCAGCTTCGCTGCCCTGCTTGGCTTCGAGCACGAAGCAATCGCGTTTATAGCAGTCGATGCGCCCGAAACTCTCGGTGCCATCGCCATTGTCCTGAAAGACGCGGCGCTCGAAGACGTAATCGTTGGTCGTATCGTTTGCCTTCGCGCCTCGCGGCGGGTCCACGCCAAGCACCTGCGTCAGACCGTTGATGAAGAGATGCGTGTTGGCGAGCTCGGAACCCCCGGTTTCGCGCCATTCGGCAATGAAATCATCGATTCTGTTGTGCCCCGCCGTCATCAAGTCCTTGTAGTCGCAGGACCAAGCATACGGCAATCGGCAAAGAGAAACGCCGCGCCGATTATCCGAGTTCGCTGTCGCAGCGCTCCGGGTGCTTTCGAACCCATCCATTCCGTACCAAACTTTAGTTGAGCGCGCATGGCTTCGCCATGCCGCCTGCCTTCCGGCGAGGATGGGAGGGGGAGGGGAAACCGCAAATCGATGCCCTGGCGCGGGCCAGCGGGCGTCAGCCCGCCACCCGGGGGGCATCTATTTGCGGTTTCGGGAACGAGAGGGCGAAGCCCTTGGCGTTCCCGCGCAAGGATCGCACCAGCGATCCGCGCAGACAATGGCACCCTTGCAACGGCGCGAAGCCGCCGGACGTCCCGCGCGCGCGATCAGTGCGCCAGCGGGCGTCCGGCAATGAGAGAGGCAAGAGTGCCTGCGGGTTAGCTCAAAAACGCCGCGCCCTCAGGAGCACATCGCCAGATGTGCGGGACAGAGCGCGTCCACCAGCAACTCCCGCTCAACTTCAATTGCTCCTGATCGTCACCCGAATGGGCCGGGACTACAGGCCCGGTCCGCGAAGCGGATAGAGCAGGTCGCCCACAAGGGCAGCCCTATAATTCGAGTGAAATGATGGGAAACAGATGGCAGATTCTGGGCCGACACCGGACTGTCCGGTTTTTGCGCCATTGCTCTGCCACCTAAAATTCGGACATCCGTTTGTCTTGGCGTTGCGTCGTTACATGAAGTACCGATACTCGTATGGTTCTGACCCGATTTTCGTCATACGCTTGATCACGTTCGCAAGCACGCTGGAGTAACTCAGCGTAACAGGTAGCTGTCCATATAGAGCGTCGTTGTTCCAATCCATTTTAGACAGAGCCAGCGTCGCAGCCGCTGTTCTCTCCCATGAACCATGACCTCCGTCACGGATCAGCTTGATCGGCTGAGGCGTAGATCGTTTGCCTTGGAAGTAAGGACTGTTGTTGGGGCCCTGCTGTACGCTTCCATGAACCCAAAGTAGGGCTTCGCGATCGCCAATGTTCAGCAAGGTGCCACGCTCGACCGGAAAGCGAGCTCCCTTTGCACCATTGGCTTGGTCTATGAGGATGCCCCGCCAACCAACATTTTGCACCACGCGTATTAGATCAATGTTTTCGCAAAGATGGAAGGCATCCATGCAAGCATCGATTTCCGGCTTCCTAAATTCCGTGCTCTTGTGAATCACGATGTTTTTGGGAGTTCGGCCAGCATGCCTACGCCTGTAAAGGTCGAGCGATCGGGTCATTACTCGGAACATTTCCATTCTTGATAAGAATGGGTTGCCTCGGCGCATACCCTCCGCCTCGTCAGTGTTGTAAGCGACGAACTCCAGCCCTGATCCCTCATTGTCAAAGACTTGGCTGCAACAAGTTACGAATTCCGTTTCACCATTCGGTCCAGGCCGCAGCGCATAGGACAAACCGATGTGAGCGGTGTCAGTGTCACCCCCCGCTATCTTCCAAGGAATCCCGCCAGCCTTGGCGTACAAAGCCACCCCTATTCGCCACATTACGCTGGCACGATCATAGAATGATATGGCACCATTCTCTTTGAGAATTTGGATCGGAATCTTTCTTACGGCACACATCGCCTTCAAATGATCGTGCAGATCGAAGTTGTTCTCGTAATCCGTGCTATAGGCTTCCCATTCTTTGGGGATTAGGAGGAGGAGGACATCAAATTTGTACCTGCTCTCTGCAATCCCTTTGATGTAACCGTCGAGAATCTCCACCAAAACTGAGGCTGGTTTTTCAGCAGTGCGCAATCGAGAAGCTAGGTCATCTGGGAGCTCAATTCTGCATTCCTGTGGAGCTGGCTCTATCTGAACCCTGAAGATTGTCTCGAATGACGGCCAATCCATGTTGAAGTCCGCCCGTTTATGGAGCTGAACAGGCCGTTTCAGATCCCTCATTAGCGAATTGACTAGCCCGGTCTTTCCACGAGGAGCAAGCGTTGCGATCCTGATAGGGCCAGCAAAGAAGCTTTGCGAATAGGGGCCAAACTTTGACAAGCCGCGCAGTGGATGGATGTCTGTGCTGTCTTCAAACGAGGGGTGAAATGCTAACTTCGGCTCGGGTAGCTTAATGTGGGCTGGCAACTCACTGATCATGACTGCGCCCTCCATGAGTGTCCGCTTTTTGTATGCAGTTGAAAGCTCGCAAGTTCAGTTTCACGGTCGAGAAGCGATAGCTTCCCAGCGATGGCTTTGGTCCAGTAATCTATGAGGCTGTTTGCCGACTGATTATACCGGTTGAACGTCATCTCTCGTGCATGACTCGAGGCAGCGTGGCGGTTCTCTTGATCGAGCCCATCGAAGAGTATTCTCGGTTCAATTAGCAGCCAAACGCTGTCATCTGCCCAGTCGAGCTGAAGTTCTATCCCTTCGTACCACGTCAGTCCGACAGTTTTTGGAACACTGCCGGTCAGTGGGTTATTTGTTGCTTTGCGGAGTGGCTTCCATTTTTCGGCCGCAGGGTCGCTAGGTCGAAGCCTGCTGCGAGAACGGGAGTGATCGATAGTTAAATTCAACCTTTCGGCAATCGTTGTTGCCAAGGCTTTGCTGATAAGTCCCCGCTCCTGACTGTCATACCGCATGCGATGCTGCGCCAGTTCGTAATTTTCTACATCCGACAATCCAAAAGGGGTGAACACACGGCGAAGCTCTGCGTCACTCCCGAATGCTAAAACGCCTTCGCGCTTGCGTGTGGCGATTATTTTCGCCGACGCCTTGTCAATCGCGCTCTGTATCTCCTTATGTCCTCCGATTTCACATTTCACCAATGAGCAGGCTTCGGGCATCTTTTCGACAAGAACTGCATTCAGTCTAATTATTGGATATCCATTCTTGCCCTCAGGTTCAGGTGCTGCTGACCAACGCTGGTTGCCCGCACAATGATGCTCGACAGTCTCCATGTCGAAGTCAGAAATAAAGTTGGCCAGATCATACATAAGCTCATCGAAGCTCTGTATGGGCACCAAGTAGGCCTCAACCCCCTTGCTTCTAGCTAAGCGCAAAAGCTCTTGAACCCTAGAGTATGGCTGCTCTCCTGCACGCAAGGTCCAAAATAGCCCGCTCGGATAAGGCTGGTCTTGGTTCAGCGTGCTCTCCAATAAGTTCATCACCGAGTCATCGCGACCGCTATAGCCCGTGACAACGAGGCCCGTTCGACTAGCAACTGCTACAAGCTCCTTGGACAGGATGTCGTTCTGGCCTGCCAGTTCCTGGGGGCTGTTTTTCAAGAAGTCCGATCTGAAATCACCATGGATTTTCCCGTACAGCGGCCACCTTTCCTTTGAAACGGCTTGGTTCGCCAATTGTGCTGAATCGAGCGTCGCGGTTGTGAGCCCGCCGGACGATCCTCCTACTACGGCAAAAGCATCTTCGATGAGTACGTCAAAGTTAGTAGTCCATACGACACGGGCAATCCCGTCGCGCATCATCAATGCAAGGATAATGTGCCCTGTCGATGGCTTGCCGACGCCAATGTGTCGGTCGAGAAAATCGCGTCTGTCGCTTGCGGACGGATACGCTGCTTCAAAAAGGCGAGCATACTCATCTGGCTCATAGGGCTTCGGTAGGTCCTTTGAGTCAGAAATGAACTCTTGGATTCGATCTCGGACAGTCGGGTGAGAAATGTCTTTAATCTCGGCTGCCGGAATCTTTCGCATACTCGCATAGATCTGGGCCTTAAACTCCCAGGACATCTCCCAAGCGGTGGGAATTCCGCCGGATGCCGAGGCACCTGCTCCTAAAAACCAACTCAATCGATGCTTTCGGAGGGAGAACGATCTCACAAATTGGTCGTAGGGCATAACGAGGTCAGTCACGTGCTTTTCCCAGATTGGTATTTGCAGAGTGTCTCGCTCGAAGAACGCCGCTTTCTCTCTGCTCAGAGCCTTCCCTCATAGAAGCCATTTCAGTGGCAGAAGGCAATGCTAACAGGCTGCAAATTCACTAAATAATAGAGACCCATTTGACATCTTAAAACAAATCGGAAAGAACCTTTATTAAGGGCTTGCAGTCAGATTTTGCGCTTGTGTTTCGCAGCGCGTGAAAACAATGTCACAGGGAATTGCCTGTGAGTATCTTATGCAATTCTTACCGTAATCCGGTGGGTTCCAAAGAGTGGTTGCAAGCCCACCAAGTCTTTGGGGGTAAGTTTTGTCGCGATTAGCCAAGCTCAAATCATGCGAAAATCTGTCTGATCTTGCCGTGCTGATTGGGTACAAGCCGAGGTCTCTCGGCTATCTCATTCACCAGATTGATGACGACGCAAAATATACTGAGTTCGAGATTCCCAAAAAGTCTGGTGGAACTCGGCAAATCTCGGCCCCAATCGCGAGATTGAAGGCAGTGCAGGTTAGGCTTGCAGGCCTTCTTTACGACTGTGTTGATGAGATAAACCGGGAGAATAAGGTCAAAACGCATATCTCTCACGGGTTCCGCAGGGGAAGGTCAATCTTCACGAATGCAGATCAACACACTGGCAAGAGATACGTACTTAATATCGATCTCGCTGATTTTTTTCCCAGCATCAATTTTGGCCGCATCAAGGGCTTCTTCGAGAAGAACAACCACTTTCAGTTGAAGTCGCCAGTGGCTTTGGCGATTGCTCAATTGTGCTGCAACAAGGGGGTCTTGCCGCAGGGTAGCCCAACATCGCCAGTTATCTCTAATCTGATTGGGCACATATTGGACATGCGTTTGGTCAGGTTGGCTGACAAGTTCGGATGCACTTACACCCGGTATGCAGACGACATCACATTCTCGACCAACAAGAGGACGTTCCCCAAGGCACTGGCTAAGCCCAAATTTTGCGCCAGCGACGATTGGTCCGTTGGCAAAGACTTGCGACGAACCGTTGAGCGCAGCGGATTCTCAATCAACGCGCAAAAGACCCGCATGCAATATTACTATTCCCGGCAAGTCGTTACGGGGCTTACGGTCAACAAGACTCCGAATGTACGCCAGACATATTATAAAAAGACCCGCGCAATGTGCGACCGCTTGTTTCAAACCGGTTCCGCTCACGAACTTGTTGAAACCACGGATGCGGATGGAGAGACAAAGCGAGAGAAGCAGCCGGTAAGCATTCCCTCGCTGTTTGGTCGGATGGACCACGTATTCCAGGCTAAAATGTTTGGGAAAAAGCAACCGTCATTCGCTGACTACGCTAAACCAGCAGGATTTCTTGAGGTCTATCAGAACCTCGTCTTCTTCGATTTCTGCGTCCAGAATGGAAAGCCAACGATCATCTGTGAAGGCAGGACTGACGTCGTCTACCTAAAACATGCACTCAAGAGCCTTCATAAAGATTATCCGGACTTGATCTCTAAAGAGGCCGGCGGTTTCGTGTTTAAGGTACGCTTTGTACACCACTACAAGAGGCGGGCTCGTGCGTTGGGGATATTTGATGGGGCGGACAACCTCGTCAGCTTCGTCTACAAATTCAAAAAGCTGAGTTCGAAGATGAAGGCGCCGAGAACGCCGCACAGCACCATTTTGCTCACGGACAGTGATTCCGGTGTTATGGGAAAAGGGAAGCTTTTCCGCACCGTAGCAAAAGAGACAGGAGCCCCGTGTGACGGGATGATGGCGTCCTACAAGATCTTTGACGGCCTACATCTTGTGCCAGTTCCGAAGGCGAGCGCTATCGCTGAGGTCTCGATCGAAACCCTTTTCGATTCCGCCCTTCTTCAGCAAAAGGTCAATGGGAAATCATTTAACTATCTGACCAAGGCTGATCCGAAGACAGAGTATGACAAAGCCTACTTTGCCGATAAAATCGTCAAACCCAACTATGAAAAAATCAATTTTGATGGCTTCAAGCCTCTCCTAAATGCGGTCACGGGCGCAATTGTGTGATCTGACGCGCACCAAAGCCATGTCCGCTCTTAAGCAAGTGGCGTCATAGCCTCAACGACCGAAATTGGGGCGCTAAGCTGCCGCTATCGCGCTTGCTCCGGTCGGCCTATATTTGTTGCGACAGCGCGACCACAATACTAGCGGCGATGACATCTTCAGCACGGTTACGACGTTCAGGCACTTTCGAGACCAGTTGCCGCTTGTTGTTCTCCGGCGCCTTCGCGATCGCCGCAAGAATGGTGGCGTGCATGAGGTCTGGGTGCATCGTCAGGTCGCCTCGGTCGCGGCTTGTTGCGTGAGAGCATCCCGCTTGCGTTCGACCAGTTCTTTGAGGCTCTCGGTCAACACCAAAGTCGCGCTGCCCAGCTTGATGAACTCGATCTCACCTTCGCTGATGAGAACGTAGAGAGTGCTTCGACCAATTCCGAGATAGCGACACGCCTCGGGCACGCGCATTGCGATCGGTTCGACGGCGGGGCGCTGGTCCTTATCGTTTACGGGCTGGGTGCCTGCTGACGGCATGACGGTCGATCCTTTCATCTATCGAGTGATGACGGACCGACCTGGGGCTGGAGTAGGGGAGCAGACCGGCCCGCCATCGACACCGATTATCATTCAATATGCGCCTGTTTTGCCACCTGACATTTGTGCGCCGGAGTGGCCGTTTCTGCGCTGCGGTACCGGTGATCGCAGGCCTCGTGTCAAATCGGGTACTGGGGTGCTCGCTTGCACACCGATGGACGGGTCATTGCGCGCACCTGATGAGCTTCTGAGCGTGTAATCGTAGGACCGCCGTCGCTATTTGCATTGATAACAAAGAGCTTTCTGCCGAAAGCGCCGCGAGGCAATTTCAGCGCCGTCGCAGATTGCGCAGCAAAACCAACCACCTGCACCCCGATCGACGGCGGTGCTTATATCTTGCCATCCAAAATTCTTTTTCGATCAGACGGCTACGGACGGTGCCATTTTTCTAGCTTACGAAACAAAGTTGCGAGAGCAAACGCGCTGCAGCAAATCTGTCAGCCTCGTGCACCCGATCTGCATGGCCATTGACCAAGTGCCTCAGACGTCAACCTGCGTGCGGTGTCGTCAACCAACCTTCCAGACGCCGGACGAAACGGAGCGTTCTTGCGTTTGCGATGTCACGCTTCGAGGCTTTGAGTGATGGAAAAGAACCAAACAGCGGTCGTCGATGCTGCGATCGAGCGCGCGCCGCGCTGGATGAAACTCGACCTGACCGCAAAGGACGATGCGACCCGTCGGCGCGCAGAGGACGCGCTTGCCATGATCATCGCTAGTGCACTGGAAGGCGAGCGCCGCCGCTGATTGAGGCTCTGCCTCGCGTTCCGCTGGCGATGTCAGCCCGCCTTGCCAGCATCTTCGTTGAGCATCTCAAGCCGCTCTGAACACACCTCGTGGACCACCCGGCCCAGCTCTTCGACCTGCTCGCCCAGCCATTCGAGCTCTTCCCTAGTGATCCGATAGTGCTTTGAGTAGCGCGCTTTCACGTACGCTTCCTTGAGCTTCTCAAAGCGCGCGCGGTCTTGGCGGGTGTCGCGTGGCCAGACATAGGTGAGGCGCGGATCGATGCGCTCGGCCTGCGTGCGCAGGAAACCGAGATTGTGCACGTGCGGGGTGTAGAAAGTGCAGACGAGCAGCACGCAATGGTAGAGGCGCTCGGAAGCCTGATGTAGCTGGAAGGCAGCGTTGTTGTTGCGCCCTTGGTCGCGATTGAACTTGTAGTTGTCGAAAAACTCACCGCCGGTCCGATACCACTCGTCAAAATATTCCTGCGCCATGCAAAGCGCCTGATCGGGCGTCTTGGGCTTGGGCGTGTGCAACTCGGTGTCGTCGGACTGGTAGAGGGCAACCCCGTCCTGTTTCACATCCATGAAGAAGTAGCGACCGTGGGCCAGCCCGTCGTTCACCTCTTGCAGTGTGTGTACGATGAAATTGACCGGCGTCTTGAGCGTCTTGGTCACGCCGTATTCGCGCATCAATCGCTCATCGAGCTTGGACCAGTACTTCACGCGGTCGGTCAACCGGCTGTCGTTGACGATCACCAGCAGATCATAATCCGACTGATAACCCTTAGCGGTATGCGGTTCGTCAACAAAGGTGCCGCGTGCATAGCTACCGTAGAGAATGACCTTCAGGATGCGCCCGGCTTTCTTCCACTCGTGCTTGGCCAGCGCCAATGCATCGTCGAACTCCTCGAAGATCAACTGCACTACGCGCTCAAGCTCGCGCTGCTTTTGCGGGGGCAGATGATCGATTTCGGTCTTCATAGCCAATTCCCTAGCAAGCAGTCGGAAAGCTTGCACCTGTGCATTGCGTCCAATTTGCAACGAAGCGGTATCGAGAGCGCATTTGGATGCAGACAAATGACGCTGGGATGGCCGTGTCGGAGACGTCAATACCAAGAACTGGGGATGGGTGAAAAAAACAGGGCGCAGCCCATCAAAAGCACTGAGATCGGGCGCAGGTGAACGGTCAGCCCGGCTATGTCGGGCATCACATTTCTGTGTGATCAAATGGGAGCGGAAAGCCGAAATCCCGACAAAGCGCCTCAATCGTACGCGCCTCTACGCCACAGTCTCCGGGGCTTTTACGCCTGTCTGCGAAGGCGCTTGATTACGTGGTGATTAAACGAGGCTCGACAGCCCCGTTCGAGGGGTGTAATATCTGGCTTAAGTCTTTGAAAGGTATGGTGGACGCACTAGGGTTCGAACCTAGGACCCGCTGATTAAGAGTCAGCTGCTCTACCAACTGAGCTATGCGTCCACACTGCGGCGTACCGCGGCCCCGTGGAAGGGGCGTTCCCGACTCGGGAGGCGCTCATATAGCGG
>Ga0098074_1001855_pt1 | contig 10099 bp, 22 predicted proteins | sample 32_taG_FD_75064 | JGI IMG/M metagenome (GOLD analysis project Ga0098074, IMG submission 75064) | Marine viral communities from the Gulf of Mexico - 32_GoM_OMZ_CsCl metaG | ecosystem: Environmental > Aquatic > Marine > Oceanic | place: Atlantic Ocean: Gulf of Mexico | collected 2015-07-12 | reverse complement strand
CATTTCATTATTTGTTAAATCTTGATAATCTTTTCTATCATATATACACCCATTATGAATAAACCATTTTCTGTTTGATGCCTTTACTTTGTCTATATCAAGTTTTTCAAGTGGTTTTGTATATTTATTAAGCTTACCGTATTTAAGTTTCATAAAATAGGATTCAGGCTTATCATAAATAATACTAAGCATCTTAACAACATTCTTTATTTCATCTTCAGTTTCTTTTATTTCTCGAAGTTGAATAAATTTCTCAATGGTTATTTTCTTCATTCTAAACATTTTATATAATGTTTTAAAAACAAAAAAAGCTTAGAAATTAATCTAAGCTTAAACTGGATAAGTAGTTTTCATACTCCTATCATAGTTTTAATCTTATTATGTTGGTGGATTGTTTTTTTCTCTTATTTCTGCGCCTTTCCAATACGATGTGTCTTTGTATTTAAGGTACTGCCAATTACAATTTTTTCCCTCTTGGAATTTAACAAAATACCATTCCCCCTCTACTAACTCTACTTCGGGTTCTTTAAATTTTATAAAAAGTTTTTCTGCTAGTTCATCTTCACTTATTAAACCAGAATCACATCTTCCAATTAAATGGTAATACTCTTCCTTACTAACCTTAGGCTCTAAAGCTTGTTTAACTTGCTCTAACTCATGATTAGAGTAGTCGCATCCATGAAACCTAACTAGGTCATCTAAATAAGGTGTTTTCATTTCTTAATCTTTTATAAAAACTCCATTAATTGTTTTGCCTTCTCTATCTTTAATAACATTATAGGCTGATTCATAACACTCAAATAAATCTAATCTTTTTTGGTGCGCTAAAATAGTCATTACAACCATCATATCACCTAAAGCATCTTTGATATCTTCTTTGTTATCTCTTAGTTCTGCATTTGCTAATTCACCTGATTCTTCAAACAGTTTAATAAGTTGCTTTTTAGATCCTTCTTCATCTAATAATCTTCTTTCATTCGCCCATAATAGAACTTTCTTCTTTACTTCTTTTGGATTCATAATTTAATTGTTTATAATAATTGCTAATATACCTAATAAAAAAAGAATTGAAACACTTGTAACTGCTAAAGCCATTGTAAGAAATCTATTTCTTTTGTAAGTTTCTTGATTCAAAAGTATTTCATCATTCAAATCTTCTTTTAACATTTCATAAGCAAAGTTTAAGGCTTCTATTTCTTCAACTTTGTTTTGTGATATTAAATCTTGATACTCTTTATAAGGTATTGTTACTTTTCTCATAATTTGCTTTTAATACGTTCTAAGATTAATTCTCTATCTTGTTTTGATGGCTTGTAATCATTCATTAATTCATTTGGTATGTTATCCCAAGCATCTGAATAGTTTTGTACGTTAAAACCCCTTAAAATACATTCTTTGTATAACTCTTGATATCTATTGTATAAATAACCACATTTATCATAAAAGAATTTAACATGTCCAGTACCTAGTTTAAATGTAGTCGGTTGATCTTTTAATGAATATCTACCTTTACGGATGCAGTTAGGTATTCTCTTAATCTCTCTATGTTCTGCAATTAACATTTTATTGTTTAGTTCAGCAGGTTTAACTGCAACATTGATTCTTGTCATTTCTTTCTGTTTTAAATTTCTATACAATTATAACAAATTTATTTCTTTATTAATAATTGAATTCTTTTAACATTTGAATTTTTAAATTGTAACAATCATCTTTAAAAATCCAACCATTAACATCTAAACTACCCTTTTTATTGAATATAGCTTCATTAAAAAAATCCTTTTTTCTTTTATAACCTAATAGATAGCAATAATTTAAATTTTCATTAATTCTTAAAAAAAAATAAATATCGCATTTTTGCTTTGTATTAAAAGAAGATATACTACATAAGTATTCAGGTTTTGGTATTACAGTTGTTCTTTTTGTTTTAACATCTACTTTATAACCCTCTATTATTAAATCATAGTCATAATTAGATTTGAAGTTTACATTAAAACCTTTTTTTTTACTTAAATCATAGATGATAATTTCACCTAAAGCACCATAAATATTACTTCTTCCTTTTGTTATAGATCCTTTTAATTCATTGAATGGGTATAGCTTCTTTGCTCTTTTAATTTGTTCTTCTTTTATTTTTATAATCTTCATTAAAATTCTTTATTAAACCCTAATTCAACAAAAGATACATATTGCTTGTATTTTATCTTATCTTCAGCACTCCACTGAATCAATCCATCCATTTTATTGTAATGGTGTATCATGTTGGAATGATCTCTGTTTAAAGCATCTGCAATCTGCATATAAGAATAGTTAGTGTTTAACCTGCAATAGTAAACTATGTAACTTCTGCAATCAGATACATTTTTCTTCCTATCATGACTTAATAAAAGTTCTTTTTCTATTGCAAAGAATATACATGATCTATCAATGATATAATCAATATCAAACTTCTTTTTGTTATGATTGTTTAATATAGTTTTTAAATCGTTTAATGCTAGTACTACGTTATCAATTTTTTCAATTACCTTTTCCATTTCTTTATTTTTTTTCTCCCCAATATTCTACAACTTTACATCTATCTTTTTTAATAAAATAACCATCTCTAGTTTCGTAATATTCACCGAATACACCAAAGATTGGTATTTTACATCCAGTATTTACACCTGAAATAATTATTGCTTTTGAAGGATCTTTCTTTTCCATTTTTATTGCTTGTCAATATAGTTATAAAATTCTTCTATACTTAGATCATGCTGATTATCTATGTGTTTACCAAAAATATCAACACTTGGATTATCTTCCATTCTCCATAAAGAGAAAACACCAACTATCATTTTTGGCTCTCCATTTTCCATTTTAAAACCATCAATAGAAATATATCTTGTAAACTCACTTTCTAAGGGGAATGGTTTATCTACTTCGTAACCCTCACTTTTTAACCACAAATAAAAATACTTTGCTGACCTATCTAATTCTTTAACTTTCTTATTCATTTTCTTAAATTTTAATTATTAAAGGGGTTTTTACACCCCCCCTTTTTTATTTATAGTAGGCGTTTTCATATGTTAACCCCCATGTGCCATCATATTTAAAAGGGTTGTTGAATTTATCTTGTATAACACTAGCACACGCTAACTCTCTGCTGTCACCTAAATCAACTAAGCTTTTGTATAATTCATAAGATTTAGAACAGTCTACCATCCAATTATTAACAAGATTATTTACTTCTTTACCAGTTAATTCTGATGCTAATTTATAAACTTCTTTTCCTGTCATCTTTTCCATTTTCTTAAATTTTAATATCCGTTTTTGTCTTAACTGACGTAAATATATAAACAATTTTATAAACAACAAAAAAATAAAAAGAATTTAAAAAAATATTTTATCCTACCGAATAAACAAAGTCATCACCTGCACTATTTTCTTCATGGCATTTATTTGCAATAGCCAATGACATCACTGTATCATCATGAAAACCAGATGAAGCTTCAAACCTTAATACACCAGTTGATGTAACCTTAAAAATAAATGCTTCAAGTTCGGATATTAAAACTGGATCATCTTTGATTTTAATTAGTCTTTCATTAAATGCTTTAATTAATAAGTTGATAATATCAGACTTTGAATTATGAGTTGTTTTAAACCCTTGTAAGTAGGTTGATAGGTCCATGTAAAGTAAATCATCATAAATAGGTTTACCTTGATTATTTAATTCGATATATGCAATAGGATTATTATACTTCATTATGAAAGTCTTTATTCTTTCTTTCAACTCTTTTGCATCAACTCTATTAAACCTTTCTAGGCCTATCAATTCCTTTCTATCATTCAATGCAGTAAGTACTGTATAATCGTTTATAAAACCAATATCAATACCAATATAAGTTTGTTCTGTTTGTTCATTTGTTTCATAAATACAATCTCTAATATTTTTAAATACGGTGGCACTATCTATAAACTCTGCAAGATATTCTTGATTCCAGACTTCATCTGGCAAAGTGTTTTTAATATCTTCTAATTCTTCATAATTAGTAAATGGATTATCGAATGATGTTCCTTTGAAGTATTGATAACGTGGATTCTCTTTTGCGAGGTTGCAAAGATCAAAGAAGTGATTTTTACCCTTTGGTGTTGATGCTAGTAAACACTTTCGGCCCTTAACTAATATTGTGGCCCTCAAAACATATTGCCACGTATCTTTTTTAATAAATGCAAATTCATCACAAATTAAATAATCAAATGTATTACCCCTCAAATTATCATCACTTTCACCACTCATAAATTTGATTGATGAACCATTAGTAAATTCTATTTCTAGTTTTGATTCATTTGCCCTTTTGTAAACTGGTATATCTCTAATGGCTTTTAAAATGCTTGTAAAAGATTTTAATGCTTGTTTGTATATTGGAGAAACCCAACCAATAGAAACACCGTTAAAATTAACCGCCCAGTATAATGCTTGGTTTTCTAATAGTATTGTCTTTCCAAATTGCCTACCAATATTTAACAAATAATAAAAGCTATCATTTTCATTGATAGCCTTATGTATTTCCTTTTGTTTTGGGTGTGGTGTGTATAATTCTATTTTAGCCAAAATCTGCTTTATAATTTGTTACTTCAACCTTAATTGCATCATCATATTTTTTTCTGTACTTGAAATAAATATCTATTGCTTTTACTTTTGCATTTCTATCTTCATCTTGATAGATCGCGTTTAAGAGTTCCTTTTCAACTACGTTATCATTTAGTCCTATTTCTTCCAGAAAGTACTTTACACGTGCCGTAATGTTAACATTTGTTGTCAGTCTTGATGCACTATGTCTTGCATTAGAATATTCTTTTACATCATTTAAATCAACTTCATAAACTTCAGCATAAGCTTCTGTTTGATTAAATTTGTGTTTAAACAAAGCCTTTACAAATAGTTCATGTTTTTTATTCTTCAAAGGTTTAGAACCATCAATATTAACATTATCTTCTATTTGTTCTTTACTCATATTCTGCTTTATAAATTTGTTTTAAATCTTTAAAAACCCTATTTACGCAAGTGGGGCAACTTTTATTCTTTTCTTGTACTAAAAATATACTATTGTGAACTGCAAATAGTTCATCTAATAAATCACCTATTAATCTTTTTGGTGATCCTGCTTCTTTATATATTCTAAACCAACGTGCAACTGGTTTAGTACAATATTGCTTCTTAAATCTCATTTATTTTATTATCTAATATTACAGATAGTATTGGAACTATCACAAAATACATTGTTTTAAAGGTTATTCCATAAGAATATAAAAATACTGCTAAGGACACCCAAGTTGACAAGCATAATAGACAAGTAAAAACTTTCTGATTGAAGTAACTTGTTAATTTTTCGTGATAGATTGAATTGAAGTATATTGTTAATGCGCATGATGTAATTATTATTAAACTTACCATAAATCTAATTTAATTTGATACTCCCCTTTATTAATGTAATTAGAAACAAGATAATTTATTTTTTTTATTGCTTCATTAATAATTGAGATATTTATATTCATTATTTGTGCAACTTCTTTTTGTGTGTTATTTTCTTCATAGAATAATCTATAAATAGTATTGTACTTACCATTTAAAACAGTTTCTTTAACTTCTTGATGTGTTACTATACTTTGTTTTATTTGTAGCTCTAAATCTTCATTAATAACATCTTCTAATCCTTCGGAGTCATTTCCTTTGATATAGTATTTAGATGTTTTATTTAAGCAAATCCAGTTGGCTTGATTTCTAAGCCATGCTTTAAAAAAGAATACCCTCTCGTCATTTGGAGAAGGTATTTTTTCAGGTTTTTCGTGGGTGTAAATATAAAGGTCAGCAATTAAATCATCAGATGTTATTCCGTAGCATTTTTTTTGCTTATCAGTATATTCTTTTAGTTGTTGGTGTAGTTTTTTATCAATCATTTAAAATGGTAGATCATCATCTTCTTCATCACTTTTAAAATCATTCCCACCTAGATTATTATTATTGTTATTATCGAAGTTAAATACTTTTCCATTACCTAGATAAATCTTATCTACTTTGTTTTGCCTTTCTTCTTTTGTCTGGCTGATAATGGTGTAGTGTGTATTTCCGTATTGATCAGCACCATCTTTTTTTTCCATTACTGAGATGTTTAGGTATTTCCCTTTTTCACCTTTGATGATCTTTTCTTTTGGTATCTTGTCTAAGTTGATACTAATGTTTATTAAACTCATTTTCTTATTAATTGTTTTATTTTCTAAGTTACTTAAAAATTCTAATTCATCAAAAGTTTCTTGTTGATGTTGTAAATATAAGTTTTTACTCTTACCCATAGATAGAATTTATAATATTAATATTTACATAGATTTTCATTAATGGCACAATACATGCTTATTTTAGGGTAAAAGCGCAATTGCACATACACGCTTGTTATAAACAATAAATTAAAAAAGGTCTTCGTTATTTAAAAGCCTTTTTATTTCAGTGCTTCTTTGTGTTTTACCTGTACTTATGCCTTGTGTGTAACCCTCTTCAAATATCATAGTCATAACACTTTCAATAGTAGCTATTTTAGTGTCTATTCTCATTTGTGTTTGGGTTGTGTTACACCAGTATCTATCAGGCTTCAACTTACTGCCTTCGTGTATAATACCCATTTTTTCAAGTTCCTTATCTGTAATCATTTTTTTTAATTTTAAGTTTATAACAACGTGTCATACTCCATATTCCGTTGCACTCCATACAGAGCATACACAAGCGTTATGTACAATTATAGTTATCATAACCATCAAAGCATATTGTAAATTGGTTACTACTATTTTCGTTTATAACTTCTAGTATTTCATCACCAAATGCTCGTCTATCGTTTTCATCTTCATTTTTTGAAATATCTACACTTACAGTCACTTCCCATTCGGGATGTTTTTCTAATTCTTTTATTAAATCTTTTGCTTTCATATTTTCCTTATATTAAAAGTACATAACACTAAGTATAGAGCATTAAAACGCTCCATACTCAAACCGTTAGCGGTCAATGTTATCAGACCACGAAGATTCTACAATATCATCAAAATCATCATCCGACCAACCCCAAGGTTTTGGCTTTTCTCCCTCTATCCACCAGCAACACCATGAAGAATCTATATCAGGATATATAACCCATCTTGCTTTTCTCCATTCCCCATTAAATTTTACTTTATAAAATCCTTCTTTTCTGTTAGTATTCATATTCTTAATTTTTAATATTTTAAATAACCCAAACCGAACCGCTAACAACACCTAACAAAACATTGCTTCGCACGTTTGTTAGCCAAACCGTTAATTACACTCTAAATATTCATCTGTTAAAATAGTTCTTTCTTGTAGTTGGTTTAACTCATAATTATAACCACCTTCTGAAATAAGATTTAAATTTCTTAAACTGTCAAGTCTATTTTTACCAGATTGATATTCTAAATTAATAGGATTAGAAATTTGATAACAATCTTTTATCTCTTTCTTTTTGCATGAAGCAAGAGTTATAAAAATCAATGATATTAACACTATTTTTTTCATAATTTTGGGTTTTGTTTTTAATGCCATCGGGGGCGTTTGAATGGCTAAAAAGATTACTTAACACGTTTTTATGCCCCCTTATTATTAATTTAAAAAGATTCTGCTATTAATTTTAATTGAGTTGATAATAATAAAGCTTCTTGTATTGTTAAATCAAATTGTATTGTACTATGAAAATCACTAGCATGAATTAACTGTATTGCTAAATTTTTATTATCACGCCCATTATATTCTCTATTGTAATTCCATACATTTAAATTCCATGAAGGTGATTTTTTAAACTTATCTAGTTCTTCAATACAGTCAATATCTATTTTACCTATTCTTAAACTTGCTTCCATTTCTATTTGTTTTTAATTATTTCTAATTCTTTTACTAGATTATTATGCCCTTCAATAACTCTATCAAGTAGATCAATAAAATCTTGGTTAAAATCGTTTGAAGGTTTAATGTCTTTCGTTGTGTTTTCAATTCTTAAATTTTCCATTTCTTTCTGTTTGATGAATCAAATTTATATAATTATTTTCTTTTTACAAAAAATTTATAATATTTTTTTATCTGATCCGATAATTCATTTGCTTTATAATCTTGTTTACTATCTCTTTTTATATTTCCTTTTCTGTTTATCTCAATAGTATATTTATCTCTATGACTTGCAGAAGTAAACCATTTACCATTCTTTTTATATTTTTTAATAATAGGTAAATGAACTGGATAAATAAATATTCCATTATCATTACAAAGTGTTATTATCTGTTCTATCTTCATAAGGCAGTATTTGTAAATCAATAAACTCATCACCCTTTTTAACTATTGTTTTCTCTAAATCTAGTTTAAAAACATTCCTATCATTGAAATTATAGTATTCTTGTAGAGTGTCAATCAATGGCTTAACTGGATTATCTACATCAGACAAAGAAGAACTAAATCCAAATAGTATTTTAATATAAATCTTTTCAGATGGTAGTTTAAATTTTGGATCAAATAATTTATTTAATACTTTTTTATACTTCTTGTATTCACTTGATTTATATCTTCTACAATGTGAAGCATAAGCTTTGTTAACTGTTAATGGTTTTATATTAAAATGGTACTTCATCTGTATTATTTATTTCAAATTCAAATTCATCATTAGGCTTTAAATTTGTATTATTAATTATATCAGTATTCGATACTTCAATACCAATATTAGTTAACATGTTTTTATTACTAAAACTAAACTTTTCATTTGGTGTTCCATTATTGTAAATAGGCTCATATCTATTATTTTCTAAGTTGAACTTAAAATGAGTTGAACTCATGTTATTACCTAGATGATTAAATTTAATTTTTAGCACTTGTACTTCAACTTTATTATCTACATAATCCCGGTGAACAAGTAAACCATGATATGACATATCATAAAATTCACCACCACCTTTAATATTATACATAGATGGCTTTTTAAAATTTCCATTATCTTCTTTTTCCATCTTTGTCGGGTGAGCAACTAAGCAAACAAGAACATCATATTTTTTACAAAAGTCATCTATCTGATTAAGATAATCATTAGTATAATCATTGATATTATATTTATTTGCAGTCGTAGATTTAACCTTATTGTATGGATCAATAACTAATACTTTTATCCCTTTTCTTTTTACAAGTTCAGCACCTTTTTTTAGTACATCTTCTAATGTAAATTGGTTAAAATGCAGGTGATAGAAATTATCAGAAACATAGTTAACAACATTCTGAACATCATCTGAATCGTAGTGTTCTTTGTTCTGTATTTTAGAACCATATATTTTTCTAATTAGTTTGTCTGAATGTAGAAAGTCAGGTTTATTTTCTGGTGAAGCGTATGCAACTTTGAAGCCATATCTAAGATTTAAACCTATACAAAAAGTATCACAAAAATCAGACTTTCCAGAGGAAGGAACACCTGTAAAAACTATGTATTGACTTGTGTATGTACTAAAGTTTTCATCAAAATTATCTAGTCCAATGGTTAACCCTTTTTGCACTCCATTTTCATAAAAATTTTCTAGTTCACTCCTAAAATCATTTATAGTTAAAACATTTTCAATCGGGTAGTAATCTGCTTCATGTATTGTTTTTTTAAGTGCTTGTGATCCATATTTAATTAAGTATTCATTTGCATCTTTACAATCTTTTAAATCAACTTTTTTACATTTCTCAGCACCTAACCTTCTTAAAAATTCCTTTTCACCGTTTTGCCCTGCTTCATCATTATCAAATGCTAAATACACTTCATCAATATTATCAAATAAATCAATGCAACTGTCTAAATATGAAGTGTTTATTTTGTTTTTAGTAAATCCATTAGGAACAGAAATAACATTATCAAATCCTGCTTCAAAAAAAGACAGTGCATCAATCTCACCTTCAACAATTATTATCTCTTTGTAGTTAGATAAAGCATTAAAATTGTAGAATATCTTTTCAGCATCTTTTACCAGTTTAAAATGTTTATCTGGTGATCTAAATTTAGTATTAACTAGTTCTTCACCTCTGAAATAATTAAAACATATTGCATCTTCTTCT
>Ga0098074_1001854_pt1 | contig 10100 bp, 9 predicted proteins | sample 32_taG_FD_75064 | JGI IMG/M metagenome (GOLD analysis project Ga0098074, IMG submission 75064) | Marine viral communities from the Gulf of Mexico - 32_GoM_OMZ_CsCl metaG | ecosystem: Environmental > Aquatic > Marine > Oceanic | place: Atlantic Ocean: Gulf of Mexico | collected 2015-07-12 | reverse complement strand
TCACCTCAGTGTGACGCGCGTTACTGGACAGTAGCCCGACTCCGCCGGTGCGTCACGGGTGAGATCGGTGCGGTAACCTCGCCAACGGCTCTGTCGCTCCAGGAGGACTGCATGAAGAAGATCGTCATCGCCCTGCTCACCGCGGGCGGCGTCGTGCTCGCGAAGAAGAAGCTCGACGACAGCAAGGCCGAGCAGGCCCTCTGGGCCGAGGCGACGGACCCGGTCAAGTAAGTCTGTTGGCCGCCTGGCGGCGGCCGATCTCGGTGGTTGAGGAGCTCGCGAGCGCTAGCGAGTGGGCGTCTCGAAACCACCATCCCGGTGGTCGAGGAACTTCGAGCTCTAGCGAGCCGGTGTCTCGAACCATCTTGAGGGGCCTTGGCGCAATTGGTAGCGCACCTGCTTTGCAAGCAGGGGGTTAGGGGTTCGAGTCCCCTAGGCTCCACGATGTTGGGGGTCGCCGGCAGATTCTGTGAGGTGTCTGGGCCTAGTTCCAACCACGTGGGTGGATCACGGGCACCGCGCCGGGAGGATGCCCGTCTGCGTGCAGGCAGAATCCAGATGTTCAGGGCGCCATCCCCGGTCGGCTCACATACGACCTGCCGGGCCGTCGGCGTCAGGTCGGCATCTGCCGGAGGTTGCTAGCCCGGATCCAGCACACCAGTTACGTCGCGACGTGACGAGGATCCGGGAACTGAATCTGGATCCGGTCGTCCTGGCGAAACTCCGCGATTGGGAGACCCGTCTCAGGGTCGCGTTCGGGGCAACCTGGCAGGTACCAATAGCCACCTATTCCCGCCTCCGTCGACGTCGCCACGATGTGCCCAACTTCGTGCCTCACCTCGGCGAGAACGTTGATCTTCAGGTCGCGCGCGGCGTCCAGTTCGTCAGGATCGGCGTTCCTGGGGCGTGGGCGAAGGATGGCCTCAAAGGGCCTGGTTGGAGTTGCGATCATTTTCATGCCATAACGATTGCATGCCATGCGGCCCTGCGTCTCGTCGAGACGGTAGGCATGGCGAAATTATGTCGCACTTGTCCGTCCAGACGGCTTGCTTCCACCGTAGCGTCGGCCAGCCACAAGATCTTGCTAGACGACAAGCCCTCTAGGTGGGCCGGGCCTGCATCAAAGTCATGTAGCCGCCCAGGCGACGGTAACTCGAATGTCCTGCGTTAGAGAGCAAGGGTATACCCGGCGTCGATGAACCAGTCACTTCTACTCAATGCGTACGTTGTCAAGTACTCATAACCGAACCTGTCAAAGTCCTCGTAGTCACCCACCATCTCCTTCATATGGTCAGCACGATCCTCTATACGACCGAGTCGTTCCAAGTTGCGAGCAGCTTTGCGAACTATTCTGGGAGCATTAGCGGCGTATAACCTCGACAAGCCAATCGCGTCGACCGTATTCTGTAGGCGGTTCCAGAGTGCAAGCGGATATGACGGCGGCCTCTTGTATACAAAAGTCGTGGCGATCGGTGCGGATTCGGTTAGTTGGCACTCTATCCAGGGCTGGGTAGGAAGGTTCTCGTAGTAGAGGTGAAACTTGCCTTCTCCGTTTCCGATACTTCTTCCACGAAGATGGCTGTTGCAGTCGGAGCAAGCAGGCACAAGATTTTCAGGCACCACACTTAAGTATGGCCAAACCGACTTTTCGAGGACGTGGTCCAACGTGTTTGCGGTAGACACACCGCAGTAAGAACAGCGTCTCGCAGGGGTTCTGTTCTTGATGAGATTGTAAATCTCGCGTCCGGCCGTCCGCTCTCTCATCTTCGTCCCATAGATTGTCGAGTGAACCATCTCGGCAGTCAGGTCCGCAGGCAGCACCGTTGTAGGTGGGACGGGCACCAAGTCGCGGTCGGTGCAGTGATTGAGTAGTTCGGTTCGCGAGCTCTTGATGGCTGACCCTAGTTCGGCTTTTGTCAGTGACCCTATGTTGACCACGACGGCCGCAAGTACGGCATCAATCTTCACCGGGGGTGGGGACAGTGGGTGCACTAGTTTTCATTCTCACGACAAAGCGAGCGAAGAATGGACCGACCTTCGAGTCCAAGAGCCCCCCCTAGCCGGTCCAGGGCCTCCTGGTAGGAAAGCCCTTCCTCTGAGAGTTTCTCAAGGTCTCGGTGGTAACCCGACCTCGCGACCTCAAGGTGAAAGATCTCATGAGTCAGCGTTGCGACGTCTTCGCCATATGTCTCGAGGTCGGGTTGCCGGCAATTGACATCACTGCCGTCACGATCCAGCAAAGACACACACTGTTTCGGGAGTTCTTGAAGAATTACGGGGGAATGGGTTGCAAGAATGGCAAAGGCGTTGCGCTTCCGTAGAAGGAATGACAAAGCGCGAGTGAAGGCCGAAAGTAAAGGGGGATGAAGGTGTGCCTCTGGTTCATCCATAATAACAAGGGTGCGTTCTTCGATTGTCGCCGCCATCATCGTTATCGCGAGAAGAACGGTCTTATGGCCGTCGCTGAGAGCATTGAAGACGGCTTTCTTTCTCTTGCTGTCGTCGCCCGCTAGCGCCGAGAAATCGACTTGGTCAAATATCGGGTCACCTCGGAGGAAGTTGAGAGTTTCTTGCCAAAGGGACTCTCTCTCATGTGCCTGAATAACACCCGTGGCTTCAACGAAGGGGGTCCAGAGGCTGCGGGGGGTGCGGTACTGGATGAGGTATTGGCCCGATTCTGGCGGGTGTTCTTTCCAATAGCGTAGACCGATGTAGGTAAAACTGAGGCCAGGTCGATTGAACCACGTCTGCGCCGGCATGAATGTCTCAAATGGACTAAATGTCAACATTGCCACGCCGGCAAATACGCCTTCGTCATGACCATCCTCATCAAATGCTTGCAGGGAGGGTAGGTCTGGCCCACTGTGGTCAAACAGAAGGGATCGCGCAATTGATTGGAGAAGGCGAGTTTTTCCGACGCCGTTGCGACCGATGATGGCGTGAATGTTTGTCCGCGGTGAACTGTCCGGATCCACAAGAAAGTCGATAGTCAAGCCGTCGTCGCGGTACTTCACCGAAAATTTGGTGAGACCAGTGGAGCCCGTTAGTAAACGCTTAAACTCACCCTGCAACGAAGACTGGGAAACGTATCGAAGTAAGGAGTCATATAGTACGTCGGAGTCGCCATACTTGGTAGAGCGCTCCGGATGCGCAACCAGATCTCCTAGTCGAAGGGTGTAGGCGCGCCGTAGGTCTTCACCGAGTTCGCCCAGGAGGGAGTAGTATTCCTCGCTCTGCCCCACGGAATAGATGCCTGATATGTCTTCTTTGTAAGTGGTCCCGACTCTTAGTGGATGCGTCTGATCTCTGGGCATGCCCTGGACGGCGATCTTGACCCGCCCTAGTTCTCGATGGCGGCCACTGCGATCGATCACACTGGCTTCGTACAGGGTGGAGTACTTGAACCAGTCATCCCAACTGATCGGGCGCAGGATGATCGTGTTGGGTCGGGTGACGTTCTCGGCTGTTGGCCTTATAACCGAAACTCGCAACGACGGGAGGCGTTCCACGTCGTCAGCGTAGCGGATTGCAACCTTATTGTTTGCTCATCGCCCGGGGCGTGGCGTTTGAAAGGGTGGCGTCGGCAGATTGCGCCTGACACGCGGTCCTCAGCCCCGTGTTGGCGCGCTCAGTTTGGGAGCGGCGGGCCCGAAAAAGCCGCCATCCGGTTTGGTCGTGAGGAGAGGCTCAGCCTGTATAGTTGACGCGGTGTGCAAGGAGAGTCGCTCCACGTTTTGTATCGTGACACTTCCGCGTCAACGCGCCTCGGCCATCGGCGCCAAATTCCGGCCGCTACTTTTGCGTGTCACCCTAGCGAGCACAACTACTGGCTATTCGGTACGCCATGCCTTCGAAGTCCTTGGAGGATTACCGCCAGCGCGTGATCGGTGACCGTCTCACCAGGCGAAAAAAGTTCCGGATCCATCGGCTCCCGCGTTGACGTTTGAACGACTAGAGCCAGGACATCGTCCTTCGTCCGCAAGGACTCGATTAAGCCTGGCTCGTGTCCCAAGCGGACTGCGATCGCCTCAAGGAAATCCCGTCGAACAGTGGCGCCTCGGGCCGTCGTGAACCGCTCGATACCAAGAAGATCGGAGAGTTCGTCCATCAGCGAGCGTCCCGGGAACTCCACACCGTATGTTCGTGCCATTGGGCGAGGGTAGCGAACAGAATGCTGGTACGGGGTGGGATTGAGACGTCCGTTCGGAAGCGCGAGAGTAGGCGGCGTCGGGTACGAGGGACTCTGTCGGCCGCGGGCTCGCGAGTGCTCCGGGGACGACGGGTGACGAAGCGGGTCGCCGGGCGCACGCACCCCTGAGGACGGCGGTTCGATCACTCCTGGTTGCGGGGTCGCGGCTCTCAGTTGGGTCAGGCGGTAGGCGGTCGCGCCGACATCGGTCGGGGGATCCTGGAGCGCGGGCGGTGGACGCCACCGACGGCCTGTGCGCAGCTGACGTTCGGATCTGGGCTAGCTTTATCAACCGTCCTGAGCTAGCTTGGTGGGGATGAACGGACGGTCAGGCGATGACGCAAGGTTCAAGCCGATTGAAGTCGAACAACAGCTCGATGACTGAGACAGATCATGAGGGTCGTGCTGCCTCTCGATCCTCGGATAGCCTCGCTCGGTGCGCGCATCGAAGGTTCCAGCGGGTGGAACACCCATGACTCCCCAGTCCGCCGCCAACGAAGCGCCTGCCGCCCATCTCGACCAGGGCGACGCCAAGCAGCCAGCGTTCCGGTTCGTCGACCTTTTCGCCGGCATCGGCGGGTTCCACGCGGCGCTCAAGTCCTACGGCGGGGAGTGCGTCTACGCCGTCGAGGTCGATCCGAAGGCCGCGGCCGTGTACGAGGCGAACTGGGGCCACCCGGCACTCGGTGACATCACGAAGGACGCCGACGACGACCTTGGGATTATGAACGTGCCGGCGCACGACGTGCTGTGTGCCGGGTTCCCTTGCCAGCCGTTCTCCAAGTCCGGCGCCCAGCGCGGTATGGATGAGGCCCGGGGGACGCTGTTCTTCAACATTGCATCGATCATCAAGGCCCACCATCCCAAGATCGTGCTGCTTGAGAACGTTCGCAACCTGATCGGTCCTCGCCACGAGCACGAGTGGGAGGTCATCATCGAGACCCTGCGCGACGAGGGGTATCACGTCTCCGACGAGGCAGCCGTCTTCTCACCCCATCTGCTGCCCCCGCTGATGGGAGGTGCCCCGCAGGTGCGCGAGAGGGTGTTCATCACCGCCACCCATGTCGGGGTCGACAGCCCCGTCCTTCTGCGAGACCGCGAGTTCGGGGGCCCTGCTCCGGCGGCGTCGATGGCGGACCGTTTCCGCGTCGACCCCGACGATCCCGACAGTGATGCCTTTGATCCCAAGGGTGACTGGCACCTGGAGGACCTTCTCGACGACTCCCACAACGTGCCTGGCTGTGACCTCACCGAGAATGAGACCCGGTGGATCGACGCCTGGGACGACTTCGTGGTGCTGATGCGCGAGCGGATGAACGACCGCCCTTTGCCTGGCCATCCGATCTGGGCTGATGCCTGGCTGGACTTCCCCGAGATGAGGAAGATCGTCGCGGCCGCCAGCAAGCCCCGAGCACTCACTCAGGGCGCCCGGCTCGAGATAGGGGCACCCTCCGCGGTGACGATCCCGAAGGTCGACACGACGCTGCCGGCGTGGAAGCAGAGCCATCTGCGCAAGAACTACGACCTTTTCGCCCGCCACTACGAGGCGATCATCCCTTGGGCCCTGCGTCACCAGGTCTACAGCGACCTGTTCCCTGCCTCTCGACGCAAGCTGGAGTGGCAGGCCCAGGACTCCAAGTCGCTGTGGGAGACGGTGATGCACTTCCGGCCCTCCGGGATCAGGGCGAAGAAGGCCACCTACCTCCCCGCGCTGGTAGCGATCACCCAGACCTCGATCGTCGGTCCTCGCGAGCGTCGCCTGTCGCCGCGCGAGACCGCGCGCCTCCAGGGTTTGCCCGACAGCTTCGACTTCCCCAACCAGCCCGCCTCCGCGACGTACAAGCAGATGGGCAACGGCGTCAACGTCGGCGCCGTGTGGCACGTGTTCGCCCGTCACGTCACCCGCGACGCAGAGATCCTGCAGAGCACGCCCCAGGGCCGCAGGATCGTCGAGGCAGTCTCGTCGGCCCCCCACCGACCCAACGAGCTGCTCGAACTGCACCTTCCGGCCGTCAGGGCTGTCCGCAACTCCTGAGGCTGGCGTGCGAGGTGGCGCGGGGGTGATCCCGCTGGCCGGGGAGCGACGCGCAGGGAGCAGGGGCCCTCTACCAGGGGTGGCGGGGGTCCCAGTCGGGCTCGAGTTCGGGGCGTCGGACCTCCCAGCCCCACACCACGCCGACGCCGCCGGCTGGGTGTCGCCAGGCCTCGAAGTCGGTCTGGGCGCGCGTGCCCTTGAGGTAGCCGCGCAGTCCGAGGATGGACTCCGCGAAGTCCTGGAGTGGACGCACCGTGAGCGTTCCACCGTTGGTTCGCACTAGGTCGCGGATGTTCTTGATCGTCTCGCGGGCCACAGCACTGTCGTGCCGCTTCTCAGCTGCCGCGCAGGTCGCGTTGTCGTAGGAGAACGCGTACCCGATGACGGCGTGACGCCGCGCAAGGCGGTAGTGGCGAAGTCGGGCGACATCGTGGAGCATCCCGCGGTCCTTGAGGTAGGGCGAGAGCATCTTCGACGTCTCGTGGTCTCCACGCTTGCCGTTGTGACCGACCAGTGCGATGTGTTTGACCTCGATCGCCCATTCGGCTTGAGGACTGGTTTCGGTCGACGTGTCGGGCTTGGTGCTGAAGACGTGGTCGCATGCGGTCTTGTCCAGCGTGGGGTAGGCGATCTCCACTCGAGGCACCGAGGGGTCGAGGAACTCAGTGGGGTGCTTCTCATACCAGATCCGGTCGACGCCGGCGACGACCTGGGCCTCCCACAGCGACTTCAGCGAGGCTGGGTACGGCTCCTTGGTCCGTCGGTTCTCGTTGACGATCTCCGTCGTGTCGTCGAGGACGGTCAGGGCCTCGGCGTATCGATCGACGACGGTCTGGAGGTCCACGTCAGCCTCCGACGCGGCGGATCATCAGATCGAACTGCTCGGCCGTGAGTTGTCCGCTGTCGCGCATCCCGATGAGCGCCTGCAACTCGGATGTCAGCGTCCCGGTTGTCGGTTTCGAGGCGGCGAAGAGCCGTGAGAGTTGGGGGAAGCGTTGCGGGGAGAGCAGGTTCTCGACGTAGTCCATCCACGGGTCCTCGTTCCCGGTCCCCGGGTTCTTTGGCATCTCGCACGGCGCTACGCACTCAGGGCGCCGCAGTGCGTGCTCCTCAACTACGCGCGCAGGCAGGGTCACCGCGTCGGACTTCACTACCACCTGGTCGGCGACATCGACGTGAAGGTTGGGATCGACGAACGTGAGGCCTGGTAGCGACGGCGCGACGAAGACGGTGGCATCGACGAAGCCTCCCCCGGAGCCGCCGAGACCGTTGCTGATGCGCCACTCGCCCCGCTTCGTCTGGTTCTTCACACTCCACAGACCGCGGGCGTCCTCGCGGAGGTCGCGCAGATCGAATCCGTTCGCGTTGTGCCCGCCCGGCACCGTCAGAACACCCGCGGCGTAGGCCACTGTGGCGAGGATCCACTCAACCGCCGCCCCCGACCCGAAACGGTTCGCACGATCTGTCGGATTCACACGACGGACGTTCAGATCGAGCGCGGCCTCGAGCTCCGATCGCAGGCTCGGCTGGCCCGCGATTGCGCCACGCAATACGTCGAAGGCTGAAGAGCCGCTCGTAACCACGTCAGCATCAGATCATCTGGAGCGGTGCGTCACCTCACTGACCCATCTATTGGTGAGTCCGGTAACGGTCTGAGGGCGCGCAACGCTCGGGCGGATGGGTCCTCAGGCGGTCTCGACGTCAGTGGTGTGGCCGTCGCCAGCGAGTTGGCAAGCTTTGGGGTCGGGCATCTGCGTCGAGGCGTCACCGTCGGCGCACGCCGCGATTCTGCGCCCAGCAGATCAGGCAGTCCCTCAACTGCGCCCCGCAGCGTGACGGCGCTGTGCGGCTCGAAACGCACGAGCGCTAACGAGTTGAAGCACGTGGTCCGACCGAAACCAATACCGTCCGTGCTGGATGGTCACGGGGATTGTTCCCCTATTCACCAGTTGGCGTACCCGGTTGGGGCTGACACCAAGAGCCGACGCGGTGTGAGTGGTCGTCCACCATTCATGTTCTTCGTCGGGTGGGGTGTTGCGGAGGCGCCCGGTTGCTTCGGCTCGCTGTCGGCGGCGTTCCTCCTGGGCGTTGCGTTCGGACTTGAGAGCCATCGCGAGTTCTTGCAGTTCGGCGCGAGGAATCGAGGGCAGGGCGCGGGCGGAGCCCGGGCGACGTTTGAGAGTTCCGTCGCGGACGGCGCGGTGAACTCGCGAAGTTGTGCATCCGAGTAGCGCTGCGGCCTGCTTCACCGTGATCCATCGGTCACGCTCTTCTACAAGTTGCTGCAGGCTACTTCGCTCGATGTAGAGAGTTCCGCCGAGACGTCGGGAGGCGAGATGCGGCCCCCGCGCAAGTTGTCGGACACGTGAGCGTCCCAATCCCAGGACGGCGCAGGCCTCATCCTCGCTCACGTCGCCGTTGGTTACCCGAGAAGGCTGCGTCCGGTTCACGCGTTTATCTTGCCTCGACGAACGCTCAAGGGAACAGCAAGATCTAACAGCCGCCGCCGACCAAAGTCCCCGGACGGAGGTACAAACTGAGGGGGACGGTGACCTTGGGAAGTCCCGGTAGTAACTGCTGGGACGTCTCGGCTACGAGGACCTGCACTTTAGGCCGGGGCCTTTCATCCCGGCAGTTCAGCCACGTGGGTGGAAGGGTTGAAGATCATCGTCGTTCTCCCACATGCGGGCGGCCGCGGTCCGGACGCGGGAATCGCCGCTGGCCGCGGCGTCGGCGTACACCACCAGCGCAGGTGCGACTCTGGAGTTGTCGGTCAGATCGGGATGCCAGAACTGTTCGCGGAGCTCCACGGTGATCGGGGCGTCTCGCTGCAGACGGGCGGCAGTCCTCAGCTCGGTCCAGGGTGGAGTCCCGTAGACCTGGGCGACGGCCGGGCTCAGCTCGTCGCCGCCGCGCGCGAGCGCGACTCCACCGGTGAGGGCGGCTCCCGGGATCGGCCGCTCGACCCAGGACATCGGGGAGGGCCCCCCCAGCTCTTCTACCGCGAGCTTGGGGGCGAGGCGTGTCCGGTACGTCGCGAGCCACAGTTCCGCCAGGGTGGGCAGATTGATCAACCTGGCCCCGTCCGAGGAGACGTGTCCGGCGCGGCGCAGATCGTCCAGCGCCATGCTGGTGGTGCCGACGGAGGCGCGGCTCAGGTGCGCGAGAGTGCGCACCGGTGACGCGGCGAGGGTGGGTCGGACGAGCAGGGCGAAGAGCACCTGGGCGCCGGTCCGGGTGAAGGCCTTGCCCCGGCTCGCCACGGGGGCGTCGTCGGCCGGCGCCGGGCGCCCGCGCACGTCGACGATGAAGCCCGGGAGGTTGATGAACGCGTTGCCGACCGTGTCGACGAAGAACTGGCCCTCATCGCGGTACCGGTCGGCGAGGATCGGTGGCACGTGGACATGGCCCACGATGTCGGCGCTTCGGCGCAGTGCGCCGCGAGGTAGCGAACGCCTGATATCGACCGTGAGGCGGCGCTGATCGCGGCCGGTCGGGATGTCGACGACGAAGTCAGCGCCGACATCGACTCGGCCAGCGGCACGTTCAGCCTGAAGGTCATAGCCGGCGAGCGCCTCGACGATGGCTGCTTCGAGAGAGGAATCGCTCACCGTGCCGTTCAACTTACTCACCCGTTCACGTTACATGAACAGTGACCGTAATTGAACGCTGTGGGATTCCATATGTCCGCCACCCCGTCGGACTCCGTGCCGGGTCGCGCTACAGCTCGACCCGTTCCTCACGAGCGTCGGCATCCGTGACGTCACCGAAGCGGAGCTTCGCGTAGGCGGGCCGCGCCGGAAACGCGCGCAGCTCGGCCTCGATCCCGGCGAAGAGCGCGCCAGCGTCGGGCCCGTAGCAATAGATCACGGCCTC
>Ga0098074_1001853_pt1 | contig 10101 bp, 10 predicted proteins | sample 32_taG_FD_75064 | JGI IMG/M metagenome (GOLD analysis project Ga0098074, IMG submission 75064) | Marine viral communities from the Gulf of Mexico - 32_GoM_OMZ_CsCl metaG | ecosystem: Environmental > Aquatic > Marine > Oceanic | place: Atlantic Ocean: Gulf of Mexico | collected 2015-07-12 | reverse complement strand
GGCCGAAGCTCGAGTTTGCACTCAAGGATCGTCAGGGCCGCTCGTGGCAGTGTGGGACCATCCAGCTCGACCGGGTCCTTCCGGGCCGCCTGGGCGCAAGCTATGTCGATCGGAATGGCGAGCAGGCGGTGCCGGTGATGATCCATCACGCGGTTCTGGGGTCGCTCGGCCGTTTCATCGGCATTCTGCTGGAGAGCTCGGGCGGCGACCTTCCCGGGTGGCTTGCGCCGGTGCAAGTGGCGGTGATGCCCATCTCCGATGCGCAGCTGGGGGCCGCGCGCGCCGTGCTGGACGCCTTGTTGGCAGCGGGCCTGCGGGCCGAGATCTACGCGCAGAACGAAACTCTCTCACGCAGGCTGGTGGCGGCGCATGATCAGATGGTGCCCTGCCAAATCATCATCGGCGCCCGGGAGGCCGGAAGCGGGCAGGTGACGTTGCGCCAAAAGGATGGGCAGCACGTCCACCCGATCGACGATGCTGTCGCCCGCCTTGAGGATCTCATGAAGCCGCCGGCTTAGCCTATCGGTGGAGGCCGCGACAGACCATGGATAACGGCGGGGATTGTTTCTCGCCGCCATCCTCTTGGGGTTGTCCAATTTGCATCGTCCCAATAGCCTTGAAGGGGAATTGAACAGGATACCGATTTCATGAATGCTCCGACGCCGTTCCCGAAGCGCGCCCCCGCTGCACTGTTTGATCGCAAGGAGGAGAAGGAGCGGTTTCGTGCGAGTCTCGACGACGCGCTTGCGGGCAAACAGCCCTCTCCGCTGATCTGGACGGGCGGGCCCGGCTACGGCAAGTCCATCCTGCGCATGGAGATCGAGGACATGATCCAGGACATCCGCCTGGGCGATCGGCGCGAGGGCCGCCAGCCCGTCAAGGTGTCCCGCGCGACCCTCGTGGTGGATCATGACCGGTCGATGGTGGACCATGTCATCAGCCTGAGGTCGCAGCTGGCGGGTCAGACCGGTTTCAAATTCATCACGTTCGACTGGGCGTTCATCCGGTGGTTCCGCCTGGCTCATCCGGATGCCGACATCAAGCAGCGCCACCCGAACATGTTCAAGGGCGAGAACGGCGCCGCCGACGACATCCTTGGATGGCTGGACTCGGTCGGCAAGGAGATGGCTGGCGAGGCGCTCGCCGAGGGCTTCAAGATGGTTCCGGGTCTCAACCTTCTCAAGAAATACGGAGATCGGTTCAGGACCGGTGTCGGCGAATGGCTGAACCGCAACAAGTACGGCGACGAGCTGGCCTACATCCACAGCCTGGGCGAGGAAGGGCTGCGGAATGTGCTGCCGGATCTCCTGGCCGAGAACCTCGAGAAGGGCCTTGCGGCGGAGCGCGAGAAAGGTCGCGCCGCCGTGGTCATCATGCTCGATAGCGCAGAGAAGCTGGTCTCGTCTGAGGAGTACAAGGGGTCCAGCGACGGCTGGGTCGGCCGTTTCCATACCTATGCGCCCTTGGCACTCATCGCTCTGTTCTCTCGCAGCCAGGAGCATGCGGCGACGCTGGCTGGCGAGGTGCGCGCTCTGCCGGCCATGGAGACCTGGGAGACATTCGACTACCTCGAGAGCAGCGGCATGCCCGAACTGTGCAAGGAGGTGGTCAGCGATTTCTCGAGCGGCGTGCCGGCCGCAGTAAGGATCGGACTGGACACGTATCAGGAGCACCTGGCCGGGAGCACCGCCAGCGAGGGCGAGCAGATGCGCATCCTCGAGCACCACCTCGCCACCGAGGGATACGACATGCTCTTCGCGCAAGTCTCCAAGGACATGAGTGCCGCCTCGATCCGTGAGATGATCTACCTGTGCTGCCTGAAGGACCTGAATGAGCGCCGGGTCAGCCGGTTCGCCGACGCCGTGTTCGGCAGCAGTACGCATGTCGACACCCCCCGGATGCTGCGCATGGGAATGATCGAACGCACTCCCATCAAGGGCAACTACCAGGTGCTCGGTCTGTGGAAGGGGGTCTTCCTGCGGGCTGAGCGACACCGCCACATCCGCAAGGACGTAGAGCGACGCCTGGCCGTGGCATTCATGGACGCCTGTCGCGGCGATCAGGCACGGGCCGATCTGGAGAGCCGTGATGGCGGGTTCGCCCGAGGCTCAGAGATCGTCACGGACCTGATCCGGGCCGTCGATTTCATCGGCAGCTGGCAGGAGGGAGACCTGCAGCGGTGGCGTGAGGTGACGCGCATCCTGATCGAGGCCGGCTGGGCCGTGACGGCGCATGACCTGGTCCGTCAGATCGGCGCCCACATCGAGGAAGAGCATGGCGGCGGGCGCATCTATCCAGGCGACAGGCGCTGGAAGGCTCAGCTGCTGGCCTGCTATGGGGATTGTCGCGGGGAGATCCTGGAGAGCCTCGGCAAGTTCGACATGGCCTACCGCTTCAGACAGGTGGCGATCTACGCGCGTCATCGAACGGGAGACCTGACTTTCAAGGAACACTGCGATTATGCCATTCGAGGCATGCGCGCCAAGGACGAGGAGTCGTTTCACGAGAACCTTGCTGGCGCCTTCGGCATCCTGTTCGGCAGCATTCACAAGAAGCTGGGGAAGCTGAACGATGTGCTCCTCATCCCCGAGCTTGGGGAAGTCGGCTATGCCGAGTTGATGGCCGGTCAGGCGCGTGAGCACTACCGCAGCTTTGCGCTCGGGGTCGACGGTGTTCTGAATGAGGGGTTTTCAGCTGAGCTCCTCGCCACCAATCCGTCCCTGTGCCTGGATCGCTGGACACAGCTCCACGCCGATCTCGCCGGCATGGTCCGTCATTTCCGCCCTCAGGTCACGGATCCGGGTTACGAGGAGGGTCTGGAGGCGCTTCGCGTGATCCAGGAGTGCGAGCGGGAGATGGCCCAGGCGGCTCAGGCACTTGTGCCCTTCGTCTTCGAGGTGGCCTCGTTCGGCGACAGAGCATGCGAAGACATTCCGTGGATCCTGAACTGCGTCAAGGCGTCAGCAGGGCATCTGCCGAGCGGTGAGGTGCGCGACAACCTGCTGACTTCCTGCGAGACCATCGGGCGCCTTCTCCCCGAAGGCGCCGTCGGGGATGAGGTTGCAAGGCGGACCCTCGCCAAGCAGATCACCGGCACAGAGCTGGCAAAGGCCGGCAAGGCAGGGGATCGCGACAGGGTGTCCCTTCTTACTGCGCGGATGATGAATTTCCTCATCGAGGATGGCGAGTTCGAGCTCGCCGCAACGGTCGGACAAAGCTTCGAAGACACCTGTTCACGCAATGGATACCTGCAACTGCAGGAGCCCAATCACGGCGTTCTCGCCGAGATTTTCGGCCTTCTCGGCCGCGCGATGCACGAGATCGGTGCGCCGGAAGATGTCGTGAAGAAGAAGCTTCTTTTCGCGGCCCGCCAATTCGAAGCGGACTGCGAGGTCAGCCTGGAAAGCAAGCTGACCTCGCCTGAAGGCGTCGCTGCACGCGCCGAGCACATGAAAGCCGACATCTTCGGACCGACGGGGTTCGCCATGGCGATGCGTGATGAGGGAGACCGGTCGGTTCTCGACGTCGTCCCCGCTTCCGAGCCGCATCACGACTACCAGCCGCCCACTGGTCTCTAGGGCGGGATCGATGGCTCGCGGCAAGGATGTCGCGAGCCGATGCCATTCCTCGTCTTACTCGGCCGCCACTGCCGCGTATCGGCGGTCCAGCGGCAGCCCAAGCGGAATGGTCTGCACGGCAGATCGGTATTCCGCCTCTATCGCCTCTGCACAGGCGGAGCAGGGGGCGATCAGCAGAGGCCTGGGCTTCGGGTCGGGCCACATGGGAAGCCTGCGCTCCCCCATGGGGAGGAAGCCCAGCTTCGTCCCATAGGAGATCACGCGATAGGGCTCGACCGCCATCAGGGCGGCGTGGACCCCGTATCTGGCCCCTGTTGCGACGGCATGGCGGAGCAGTCCCAGCCTTACGGCGTGGCTGATCTCCCGGCCCAGCCGAGCGCAGAATGGCTGGGAGATGTCAACGGCGGCTGCGCAATGCAGCACGCATGAGGCCTCGTCCTCGAACACTGCGGCCGAGGGGCTGGCGGCCATCTTTGTCGGGCAGACATGGCAACGGATACCTCCGACCATCTTGCCTCGAAGCAGGGCGGCAATGTGAACGGCGTTGGGTCTGAAATCGAACTCATCCGTCACTTCATGCCCCGAAATCCCGTACTTGCGCCGCCATGTGCGAGCACGCAGATCAAGCAGTTCGCGAAACTGTGCGCCGTCCTGTACGCGCACGAATTGAAGCGGACCATCAGTCATGGCTCTTTCTCCCTGTAACAAGATGGCTGTACCCCCTGTAGGTCACCTCCCGACCGGTCACTTCGAAGCCAGCCTTCCCAACCCAGTCCGAGAGCTCGTCCAGGCTATGGGTCCAGTAGGTGCCGTCGATTTGCCCCTGTCGGATACGTGTGTTCTGCCGGCGGATCGCGCCGGACCGGCGCATCACGTCCAGGCCTTCGAGGAGGCCGGCGCGCATGAACAAGCGTGTGACGAGGTAAACGCCCCAGTCCCGAACATTGACGAGCCGACCGAGATCGATGAGGAACAGGTGCCCTCCCGGGCGTAGAAGGGCGTGCATCTGACGCAGGCGCGCCGGCGGGTCTGGCATGGTGAAGAGCGCATGGGTACAGACGATGAGGTCGAACCTTTCCTCCGTCATGAAATCTTCGAAGACGATCTCATGAAACGCGGCCTCGCGCCCGAGGATTTTCCGTCGTGCCTTCTGCATCATGCCGAGGTTCGGCTCCACCATGACAAGGCGCCGCGCCGTCCAGGACGGGATGACCGAAGAGAAGTTTCCGGTCCCGGCTCCGATCTCAAGGACGGAAGCATCCTCCAAGCCGGTCTCGCTCAAGTAATTCTCGAACCGCTGCAGCAACGCCTGGTAGGCCGGATTGTAATCCAGAAGGAGGTCGTAGGCTTCGGCGTAATCCGTCCAGTCAACCGGGGCGCTAGGTGATGTCATGGCGGGCAGCTGTGTCACGGGAAGACTCCAAGGGCTGTCCCTGACTCATTACGCAATTCGGAGGATGGCGCCTCCCCCATATGAGGGATGCGCCCGCTCTACGTGTTTTTCCTCGAGCTTAGGTGAAGCTGGCACGCCACGACCTTGTCGTGTCCAGATCTGGACGCTATGTTTGGATCAAGACAGGAGGTCGCCATGCTTGCCATGCCGAAGACAGTTCAGACCGTTCCCTGGGAAAGCCCGGCGGATCGCCGGCGCGTGAGCGGGCCCGGCCTGCGGACCTTCGTGAATATCGCCGATGAGTGGAGGCTGACCGAGAAGCAGCGCATGTCCGTGCTCGGCAGTCCTGGTCGGTCCACCTATTACGGCTGGTTGAAGCGGGCGCAGGATGGCGAGGATGTCGTCCTGCCGGTCGATACCCTGCTCAGGATCTCGGCCATCCTGGGCGTCTACAAGGCGCTGGGCATCCTGTTTCCGAAGAAGGCGGAGGCCGGCAGCTGGATGACGTCTCCCAATGCCGGTCTGCCATTCGCCGGTCGCGCGCCGATCGATCTGGTGACCACCGGCACCCAGCAGGGCATCATCGATCTGCGCCGCTACCTCGATGCCTGGCGCGGCGGATCTCTTGACGGCTTGGGCGGCACGCCTGTTTCGGATATCGAACCGATCACGGAAGAGGACGTGGTCTTCCTGTGACCTCGCCGGACAGCTTCCCCCGCACGCCTGCGCCCGATGGCTATGCGCGCTGCATTCCGTCACGCTTCCCTCCGGTCCAGACCTTCGACGCCGTCACCACGGCCGACGATCTCGAGGCGGTCATGGAGCTCGAGGGTTGGACCAACGATCGTCTCGTGGCCGATCGGATCGCCCGCCTGCCGCGCCATGAATGGGTCTTCGGCATTCCGAACAGCAGCGTGGTGATGGCCGCCTTCCTGCATGGCAGCCCCACCGGGCTGCGCTTCACGTCCCAATGGCTGGGCGCCTGGTATGCGGCCGACGAGACGCTGACGGGCGTGATCGAGGTCGCCAATGGCCTACGTGCCCAGATCGCCGCCGCTGGCATGGGCGAGATCAGCCAGGAGTACCGGGTCTACACTGCCGACCTGGAGGGGCACTTCTTCGACGTGCGGGGCGCCGCGCCAGAGCTGCACGATCCTGATGGCTATGCAGCGTCCCAAGTCTTCGGGGAAGAAGTGCGCGGCGCTGGCGGGGACGGAATCTTCTACGACAGCGTGCGCCGGCCCGGTCATGCTTGCGTGGTGGCCTATCGCCCCTCGAAGATATCGGCACCGGTGCAGGGTGAGCACCTGAAGGTCACGGTGCCGATCTCGGGAAAGGTGGTGGTCAGGCGCCTGGGCGCCTGACGCTCAGATCAGGCCGTACTGATGGGCCAGCATGGCGGCATGCGTGCCGTTCGATGCGCCCAGCTTTGTCCGCGCGTTCTTCAGACGCTGCTTGATGGCGCCCTCGGACAGGCCGAGATCATGGGCCACTTGCTTGATCCTGATCCCGTTCTTGATCATCTGCAGCACCTCGACTTCGGCACGAGTGAGACGGGTGGGCGGGTTCATTCCCTTGTGGAGCGTCTCGATCTCGCTCGCGAGCATCTCCATTTCCGGTCGCGTGTATTCCCGGTCATTCCGGAAGAAGAGGCCGAAGGAGCGAACGCCCATACCTTCATTGTATGCGGCTGCGACCCCGTATTTCAGGCCGAATTCCGCAGAGCGAGCGATGATATTCTCGGGGCCCTGGGATTCAAGCTCGCTCCAGCGAATGGCGCCGATGTTGTCGAATGACCACCGCAGGGCTGGGTCTTGGAGAAAGAACCGTTCCCTGGAATAGAGGTCGATCCAAGCGGACGGCAGGTTGTTCACCTCGTTCGCGGGGAACGCGAAGCGGATGCGCAAGCCCAGATAGTGGCCGGCCGGGGAAATCTCCCGGACTTCTTCCGATATCGAGAACTGGTCCAAACTCATTATCCTATTGTCCAAGTTAGATAGTTGAGCCTTTCAAGGGCGTGGCCGAGGCGGTAAGACACTCGGACCCCCATGTGGCGATGATCCCTTTTTACACCGCCGGCTTCACTAAAGGCAACCTTTATGAAACCAGAGGATGTAGTCCTCGAGGCCCTGAACCGCCTGGTAGAGCTTTCCCCGACGGGGTTCGCCATAGGATTTCACATGGGGTTCCTCACTCCTCGCTACATGTTCGAGAGCTATCCCGAAGAGTTCCGGCGCATCTATGGGCGTGAGGGGTTGATCGTACAAGATCCCATTGTTCATTGGGCCATGCAGAATTCCGGAGTGACGCGTTGGTCGGCCATTCCGACCTGGAAGGTCAGCATCGTCCGCGATCGGGCCCGCGATTTTGGGATCAACTTCGGACAGGCGCATTCCATTCATGATGGCGACCTGGTGAGCATCGGAAGCTGTTCTCGGGGCGACCGGGAGTACACGCGACCGGAAATGGATGAGGTCGGTGACCTGGTTCATCAGATGCACGCCGCGACGCACAAGAAGGTCACCTTCGGCACGGATATCAGCCTCAAGCTGCGGGAGATGTCCGTGGTGGTCACCGAAGCGGTATAGGCGGTCTCGGTTGCGCCTTTCTGGCCGCCAGCCACATCACGCCTATCAGCTTGCGGAGAGCGCCATGAAGGGTATCCACCCAGACGTCCTGTTTGCCCAATCCCGAATGGAGATGGAGAGCAATCCCTATGTCCGGGCGATGGGCAAGTTCCGCGAAGCACATGCGAGCGAACGCTTTCGTGCCCAGGATCGCAGGGAGGCGCTGCTGGCTGATCCTGATCGCTATGACCTGACGCCCGAAGAGATCGAAGCCGTTCGTGGGGTAGACCAAAGATAGGCAGCCCTGCACGAGAGAACCTCTGGAGACTATGCATCTACTGCACACGCAGTAGCGTTTCTATTCCGGCCTTGAGATGACTCGCCCTTGAGAAGCAGCGAGTGCCGCTTCCAGTAGGGGTTGCTCAACCTGGGGTCCGAGGCACTCTCCCTGGTGCCCGACGTTCCTCGTCGCGGTCGTGAGACCGCTCTGAAGTTCGCCATGCGCTCATCGAAGCGGCGGACCAAGACGCGCAGTGATACGCTTCTGGTCCGCGACAACGTTGAGGCTTTTCGCTTCTGTCTCCGTGGGACATCGGTTGCCTTGGCGGTCCTTCGGGAACGTCCCTCCGGGGTATCCACCACAGCTTTCAACGCCTGACCAGCAACCGCTTGCGCGATATTGCGAGCACCGTTGACGTCCGCGTGCATCCGAGTGCCGCAATAGCGGCACTGGAATTTCTCTCCGCTGCGCTGTGCCTTATCGACATAGCCGCAGCAGGAGCAGGTCTGGCTGGTGTAGGCCGGATCGATCTCATGGATCTCGATGCCGTAGCGCTGCGCCAGATCGTTCAATTTCTTCTCGACGGCCCCTCGGCCGCAGTTCGACAGGATGCGGTTGAGCCGACGGCTCAGCCGCATCTCCCTGAAAACGAGTCTCTCGACCGCGAGCACGCGGGGGCGGTGCAACAGCACAGCCTGGTTGAGTGCGCGGTTGGTCTCGGTGTCGATCAGGCCCCGCAGCCGTTCGATGATCGCGCAATACGCTGCGCAATCACGTGGCTTCCGACCGGCTTTCTGCTCACGGCGGGCGATCTCGGTAGCGCGCTCTGCAAGTGGCATGAGCTTCTTCTTGAAGCCCCGCCCAAGGAGATCCCCTTCGCTGGTGGCAAACAGCGAGTTCAGCCCGAAATCCAAGCCCAGAACGTCGATCTTGGGATGATACGCTTCGCAGGACAAGGCGAAGACATCGGTCATGTCTTGGTTCAGAACGACCCGCAATGATCCATCGTCATCGCCGATGAGGTTCACGGTCTTTCCAAGCACACCGTCGCGTAGTGCGCCTTGCTTGCGCTCGCCGCCATCTCGGCCCCAGCCAAGGATCGGCAGAGCAACAGCTCCATTCGCCGTCTTCAGGCTCAGCTACCAAGAGAAGGTGGCCGTCTCGCTTGTGTCGAGCCATGCGTTCGTCGGTCCGGCCCGATAATCCATGCGCATGGACATGCTGCGGAAGCGGGGCCATTTGTTCTTCGCTGCTACACCGCAGAAGATCGCCCGTGCGATCCGCCGCGCTCGATCTGACACCGGCACCAGCCGATCAGCATCGAGCTTGCGCATGACGTCCATGTCATGCGGTGCCATCCAAAGACGCTGCACATTGATCGCAGAAAGCTCATGGCGCAGCGTCGCAAGATCAGCTTCGATGGCCTTGCGCGCGGCCTCCGGCAATGCCTCGAAGCGCCGCTTAGCTCTACCACCCCACTTACGTGGATTGAACTGTGCTTGGATCGCGTCGCTAACGTCGTTCTTGCGATTGCCCAGCCAGCTTGTGACTGTTCCCATGGCTTGGGCACGAACCATCTGTTGTGCCGCTGCGCCGATTGTAGCTTTGGACGCAACGATTCTCGGCTCTACAGCTTCTTCCGCCGCCAGCAAACGATCCCGGATCTGCCTTCCGGCCATTAGGTCGCGCCGAGCGACCATGGCTTCGGCCCGCAGACCTGACCGCCAATCCGGCCAAAGATCGAGAACGGCCTTCAGCTTGCCAGGATTGGCGGCGACATCGAATACATCGGCCCGCTGAATGCGGTCCTTCTGCTTCTTGGCCGCCTGCGGCGCGTCACCGGGAACAGCTCCGCATTCGCGCTGGCGGCGCGATGGGGTGATCATGAATTTGCACGACCTGCACATACGGTGAACATTACTGCCATCCAACTGGAATGAAAAGCTCTTTCAGTATTCTTGTGCAGTAGCTACATAATTCCGGAACCTCTTAATCTCTCGTGGGTGCCATGATGGCATGCATGAGTCATCCACGCCCCGCTGGGCCACCATCATCGGTCTGTCGACCTCCATCACCGTCCAGGGCGGGCGCTTCGAGCCGCGTGAGGCAGATCACGGTATACCGCTCCTGGGGCGGGCCCGCTGGTCAGGCTTCCTCGCGGCCCTGCAGCATGGCTACGCCCAGCGCCTGATTGTGGTCGGCGGCCGAGAGCGCATCCCGGCAGCAGGCGTCCCCAGCAGCCTGGCAGCTTCCTGCGAGGGCGATGGAGGTGATCTCCTGGTG
>Ga0098074_1001850_pt1 | contig 10105 bp, 5 predicted proteins | sample 32_taG_FD_75064 | JGI IMG/M metagenome (GOLD analysis project Ga0098074, IMG submission 75064) | Marine viral communities from the Gulf of Mexico - 32_GoM_OMZ_CsCl metaG | ecosystem: Environmental > Aquatic > Marine > Oceanic | place: Atlantic Ocean: Gulf of Mexico | collected 2015-07-12 | reverse complement strand
TATACAAAGGACAGACTGATGGCTTACACCTTTACATCATTATCTTCTGGCAGTAAAATAGACAGAGATACAGTCGTTGCAAACTTGGATGGTGTAAAGGTTTATGCACACAAGATTGAGACTAGTGCAATACAAGCAACACAGTTTGTAGATCCCAATCACATAATGGCTCCAGAGTTCGACCCTATTCGCAATGTTAGCACGCATGTGTCTGGTATATACGGTGGTCAAAACAATGGTGGCGTCAATCTCAGTTTACAGTTTTCCACACGGTGGAACTCTAAGGTCACGGCATCCACATTTCGACAAGTCATACCAAAGACTAGCTTTCAGATAAAGTTTGTGCGTCCATGCAGCTATTTCTTTCAGTGGTGGATGAACAGCTACAGCAAGTATGATGCGGTCAATCCAGTAAAAGGTGAGACTTACATTTCTGTGTATACAGGCGAACCTAACAACATAAACCAGACCATTAGCACATTATCGGTTATTGAGAGCAATGTTATAGCGTTGAACCAAGTGTCTGGTGGTTTCAATACCAGTGGCTTTTATGCAGATGAAGCACAGTCGGCTGGCACATTAAACATTGGATTGTGCACTGCTAGTCAAGCCAATGCGTATCATACGGCTTGGGGATTTTCACTAGAAGCGTTTTTCATTTGAGGTAACAATGTCACTTACAGCAGGATTATTAGCAGGTGCAGCCGCAGCACAAGCCGCAGGCAACATATACGCAGGCACTCAAGAGTTTACACGGGACGATAGAGAACGCCTTCGACAACTTGAAAGACAAGAAGCCTTGGGTCGTTTGGGTATGACACCACAAGAACGAGAACGAGCACAACGCCAAATACTGCAACCATTGCAAACCATTGAACGGGAAGCAGCCACACAGCGTGCAGCCCAAATGGCAGGGCAAGACTTAGGGCAGGGTGCAGCATACCGTCAAATGTTGATTGAGGACCAAGTGAGACAGCAGGGTAGACTGGCAGCACAGCAAATGCTTCAGCAGCAACAAGAAGCGGCAATTGCCCGTGATCAGGCTGAAATAGCACAGTTAGAGGCGCAGCGTCGTAGAAGGCGTCAAATCATGGCTACAGGGACCGCAGACGCCATTGCAACAGGTGCGCAACTGGGTGCTCAAGAACTTGCACGCCGTGATGAGATGGCACTGCAAAGAGACTTTTTGAAGCAGCGTCAAATCGAAGCCAGAGATTTGGCTGAAGCGCAACGAGACATAAGAACAAACTATTCGTATCTTATTCCACCACCAAACCTACTTCCATAGAGGAAAGCATTATGAACTACGGTCAACTGTATGGAGCCATTGGGTCTCAAGGGTATGCTGGTGCTTACAACATGATATACCAGCAAATCAATGCTGATTTGCAGAGACAAAATCTAAGCACTCAAGACAGGATGGAAAAGCTTTATTCTATCTCGCAAGAGGCTACAAAGTCTGCCAATCGCATGTCACAAAACTTGCAGACAGAATATCGCAAGGCACAAGGCGGTACCAACATCAATCACAACAGTTTGATGGGTTTAATGTCTATTCAAACCAAACTATTGGCTTTGAAACGAAAAATTATTTCAGATTTTGATAAAGGAGAGGAAAGAGCGGCCTTAAAGTATATTGATGACATTCAAGCCGTAGAAGACCGTTTTGACCCTACGACAAATGATAATTTTGTATCCGCTGTTACCACACTTATACAAAATAATTCGATTATTGCAGACTCACCAAGCGCACAAGAAAAGATGATTGAAGCAGTAATTGATAATGAGTTAATAACAAAAACTTTAAACAAGTTGCAAAATGAAGGCGAACGGGCTGCTTATGTCAATTATTTGATTGACCGTGTTAATACTGAACTGTTTGACTTAGACCAAGAAGCCGCTGGTCAACCAGCGTTTAGAACAGCAGTATTATCAAAATATAAATTAACGGATGAAAACCTTACTGATGAAGCAATAAACAAAGCCATTGAAGAACAGAAAGAAGGCATTGAAAAAGTTAATTTAGTTACAAAAGACCTTTTGCAATTAAACACTTTATATAATGAAGCAGCAGCAGCACGAAAAGGTGCAGGTGTTGGTACGGGTACTGCACAAGAGCAGGCTGCAAAACAATTGTTTTCAGACCCTGAGTTTGTCAACTTCATGAACTTGTATGAGCAAACCAATGGTCGCCCTACACCACAGCAGTTGGAAAGCTTTTTTCAAAGCAATGAAGGCACTACACGGGAAGAGATTGCAGGTCAGTTTCAACAAGCCAAAGAGTTGTATCAACAAAACATTGCCTTAGTGCCTCTCGATTACATTGATGTGTTGTCTGAGCCCATCCGAGGAGAAAGACAGCGTGGTTCAGCAGCCCTTGCAGAGCGTCAAGCACTTGGTATGCAACAGCAACCAGACCTTGAGCAGTTGGCAGCCAGACGCTATCTTGCCAGCAGACCATTGCCGATGGAAATGTACACCAGAGAGCAGCGCAAACAACTTCGAAAAGGTGAACTCGTCCCACGAGCCGGGTCAAAGATTGAACAGACAGACATATCTATTCAAGCATTGTTGCGTCAAAGTCCTGAGTATCGTGAATGGTACAACTCAATTGGCAAAGGTCAACAGATTATGCAGCGGTATAATACAACGGCTGGTGACATGTTTGATGAAATGCAGGCCAATCCTAACTTTAAACCAAAAGGTCGTGCGCAAAAGTTTGCAATGCAGTTGTTTGAGGCCACTCAGGCTGGTGACAAGTTGTCCGCCGATGCACTTGTTGCTCAAACAGCAGAAGGCTTGCGCACTTCAGAGCTACAGGATGAAGCCAGGGCCTACTATGCGGCTTTAATTATGAATAGAGATGCATCCACTTCAGCACCAGTTAAAACGCAGGAAGCAGAGCGTGAGGCTGAAGCAAGTTCTGATATGGATTTTACATTTATGGATAGATTGCGTGGAGAAAGAGCAATGCGTCAATATGAACGCACCAATCAACCAATACCACAATCAATCACACCAGAACAACAACCACAATCAGAGGCTGAGCAATCGGCAATGTTAGCACAATACTATGGTGACCCAAATGCTTTGGCTGGAATGGATTTAAAAGCATTTACTAATAGAGCACCAACACAATTTGAACAGTTTGTGTATGATAATCCAAATATGACAGAAGCACCGACAGCATTGCCTTTAAGTCCACAAGAAGCAATAGATGTAAGATACCCTCAAGGTGATGCATTAGACCCTTTCTTATTTAGAGGCAATTAATGAGCCAACCACAATCAACTACGGCTGATGTTACACAAGCAAAACTTGCTTTGTCTCAACTTATGGAGGTCAGGTATACCGACGACCCCACACAGTTTGGCTATACTGTAGAGCAGTTTAATGAACTGGTGCCTTATATGGACCGTGCCATTTCAGATGCGCAAACAGCAATTACATTGGCAGAAGGCAATATACAACGCACAGGTTCAACATCTGTAGACTTGGGTGCATTTCAAGACCCACAAACAATGTTTCGTGGTGGGTTTGTTAAAGAAGAGCGTGACCGTGCCATTGCTGGTGCAAACGCACAAATCCAAGACATTCAAGCAGAGATACAGGACATTGATACTGAGCTAGTCAGTGGTGTGATTACAGCAGAGCGTCAAGTTGAACTTGAAGAACGCAAGCGTTTGTTGGGGCAAGAGTTGGGTGCATTGCGCAGTGGTGCGATGTTTAGAGAGCGCAGAGGTATGGAGACCAAGCCTTTGTACCTCAGTAGTGCTCGTCCAGAGCCTACGGTCATGAATACATTGCGTGAAAATGCAGCACAGGCTGCATATGAAAATGTGTTGGACGCAACGGACGATAGAGTACAAGCAGAGCGTGCAAGGCAAGAAGTATACAACCAAGCCTTTGCCCCAGTAAGATTGGATGTGGCTGGTGGACCTAGCCGGATGGCTCGTATAGCCGACCCAACTTTAAATATAGATTTGGCAACAGGTACAAGAGTTGACCCAGAAACTGGTGTGCCTTTACAAGCTAGTACTGCTCAGTTGATTGGTGCAGCACTTAGACCACAGGTTGTGGCTATACGAGAAGACCAAGACCCAAGACGAGCAGCAATGCAACAACGCCAGACGCTTGAGCAAGCACTTGAGCGTGGTGAGTATCTTGAAACAGTTTCAGGTCAAAAGTTAGAAGACATATTGCAGCGGGTGACAACTACACCCAGTCGAAGAGACCCAAGTGTTCTTGTTGAAAGTCCACCCATGTATGCCTTGCGTGTCGCATTTGCCATACCGACAGCAGCCACAGGTCTTGCAGCAGAAGCACTTACCTATGACATTGATGAACAAGGCAATCCGATTGACCCCAATGACTTGACTTTTCAAGTACAAAACTACTTGTTTAGAGGAGCAACACCAAGCTATGGTGGGTATCCGTTGTTGGGTATCGATGTTGCCAATATACCTGAGCGTCGACAGTGGGCAGATGCATCAAGCACTTTTAATCTAGCTTTGTCGTCTATTGCAGATGGTGTATCCTTTTATGAAATAAAGAATGCAATGCCCGCAATGAATGTCGAAGAGACAGCCTTTGACACTGTACGCAGTACAATCATTGGTGGTGCAGCATTGGGCTTTGATTTTTTGATGCCAGCAGGTCCACTTGAACTTGTATCAACAGTACCAAAAGCCATGCGTGGTGGTCTTCGTGCAGCCAGAAAACAAAGAAGCATACCCATAGGTGCAGACTTGACACTTGAAGACATAAAGAATGGTGACTTTTTGTTTAAGTTTGATGATGCAGCAGGTAAGTATCGATTTGGTTTTAAAACAGACAAGATTGAGTTTACTCCGCTTGGTGGTATTGGTGACGATGCAATTGTCAACATCAATGTAGACTTAAACAATGTCGACGATTGGTTGACTGCAATGAGTGAGATTTCATTGTTTGGTGCACCATCTGTGGCTGTCAAAAGCGTTGCTCGTAAACAGTATCAATACGAACTTAATCGACTGGTTGATGAAGCATTTGACAATCGCACTTCAATGGAAAGCATTGGTGGACGCTACATAAACAATGTGCAAGATGCAGCAGCGAGAGAAATATCAATCAACCTGACTGACTTGGTTATGGCTCGTGTGTACGGTGCTTCAGACGACATGACAGATTGGGCACGCAAGACTTTGGACAACTATGTCGAATACAGCAACTTGTCACGGGTAGATGTAGACAATCCATTTCGTATAACGATTACAGTCAGTGAGGCGATTGCCAATGACTTGCGTATGATACGAGAGGGCACGCAGCTATTGCCTTCATCGTTTCTTTATACCAGTGCTTTTCGAAACAACTTGGTGCGTGCAGCAGTAAAAAACCCACGCTGGAAAAACAACCAGATTTTGAGAGATGTATACAAGCGTCAAACATTTGAAGATGTACCAGAAGCATTGTATAAAGCCGTCATTAAAGACAGACAAGTTGTTGAAGAAGCAGTGTACAGAACATTGCGTTCAGTGACAAAAGAACAACTATACAATCGATTGCCGATTGACATGATGTTCGTGGCTGGTGGCCGCAGGATTATAAACTTTGCTCAAAATACCAAAGCCAACCAGCTAAAGGTTGGAGCCATGGTTGAGCAGGTCAATCAACCCACAGTAGTTGAAGGCGGCTTTCGACTTGGTAAAAATACAGATGAACAAGTTGAATTGTTTATTGATGGCGTGGGCATAGACGAAATACGACAAAGCAGAGAGTTGCAGCAACTGCTAGACAAACTCAATCGCAATGATGTACTGACACAGTCAGAATACAGTTTGGTTCAAGACTATTTTGAGGCTGGTGCATGGACAAGTGTGATTGATGATGCATACCAACCAGTATTGATGTCGCCTATGGCATATCAAAATGCAACCGAGTTGCGTAGTAATGATGTGTTTCTTCAGCGTTCAGAAGAGGCTGCGCTTCAGTACTTGAGCAAAAGTAACATTAAGTATGGCACGAAAACTTATGTGAAGCAGATGCAAACCATAAAGAAGGAAGGTCCATCTGTTGTAATGGATGTTGCTGGATTGTCCTATGTGCAGAAGCTAAGCAAAGAAGTATACATTACACCCAAGCCATATTTAGACCTTAGAGAAACCATCAATGCTTTGCGCTCAACAGAATATGATGCGTTCAATGCTCGTCTGGATACATTGTTTGCCAAGCATAAAAATGGTGGTGTTGCACTTGGTGTAGCCATGAACGAGGCGGTAGAAACACTTATTTCTGCACGCCAACAAATGATGTCAAATAGATATAAACGACAGTTTGATGCATTGACAAGTGGTGGTATGAACCGTGAAGAGGCAATTGAACAAGCCTTAAAGTCCATTATGGAGCAACAATCTAACGATTACAGGTTTAACTCATACATGGCTGGTAGACAATCATCAAAAGGATTGAAACCAGAACTTAATATTAGAAAGTTTATCATTGAAGAAACACGCAAAGAAATCTTGACTGATTATTTTGACAAGTTCTTTTTCTTGCCAGAAGTCAATAAACAAGGGTTGTATGAGCGTATTTTAAGAAATGCTGCACAATCTGAAACTCCAATAACACCACAGTATTTGTATGAAATATATTTGGAAATGTTAGAAAATCCGACACTGGCTGGCAAACTCGAGTTTAATAACCTTAGAACTTTAAAGTATGGCAAAACAATCTATACAACAGATGCCAACTTAGAAACTGCATTGATGTTTACATTGGCATTGCGTTCAAAGGTAAGGTTTAATAGTCAGATTGAAGTTCTTATGGCACAGCATCCATCAATGTACATTGATATGGTTGTCTCTCCAATCCAAAACCTATACCGTGAAAGTCAACCCGACAGATTAGTCCGAGCAGCAAGAGAGCAAGGCACAAAGTATCTTGAGCGCATCATGGGTCGTCCGGCTCAGGAGCAGATTGAAACAACTGAAGATTTGCTGGCAATATTGCTTAGTCCAAGTAGAGATGCCAATGTGATGCGGATGTTGAACATAGAAGACATTGCACAGTTGGAAAGCAAGATAAGCAACGATGACTTAGCCAAACTGGTCAAAAGATTGGATGATGCTTTAGAGGAAACTGCCAAGGTTGCATTGTTCAGTACAGCAAAGCAAAGGGCTGGTATTGGCAACAGCATGATTGAAGGGATGATACATCAAAAGCTTGGTGCAAATGACATGCCGACACAATCATTTGTTGCATTGGCAATGAAACAAAACGGTGGTCCATTTTCGGCTGCATTCAGTGAACTTGATTCAGTTTTGGATGAGTTTGTAAATGCTTTTCGATATAAGTCAGCAGCAGACAGAACAGTCACTCAAAACAAAGTCAATAGTTTACGCAATGTATTACTGTCTAACACAATGGGTTTGAACATGTCATACACGGGTAACATGTCAGACTTACAGTTTATCAAGACTGGTGCCTTTGCAAACTCACAGATTGCAACTACTCCGCTCCAGATACTTGAGCATGACATTGACCAAATGCTACGGTCATACGGTATTGTGTTTGGCACAGAGCAACTTGACAGAAGCATGAGTACAATACTTCAGAACTATAGACCAATACTTGGCTCATTGGATGAGATGGGTATTAACATGTTTATGGGCAAAGAGTTTGCAGATGATGTGGCTCGTATCAAAGACTTGGCTAATGGTAAAGACTTTCGACAAACACTTGAGGTTTATAGAGCAATTACACGGGTGTCCAAAGACGCAACAGCCATGAAAGAGTTTGTCAATGCCAGACAGTTTGGACAGCTATTCGATGCACTGGCACGAGTACAAATGACTGGTTTGTTGGGTGGTTCTATTGTCATGAACATAAGTTATTTGGCACAAAACTTATTGACTATGCCATTGGTGATGTTGCCTGAACTAGGCTCAAACAGAATTATAAGCCTTATAAAGCCAATAATGGATGACATTATGGGTGTAGCTAATCCAAAGAATTCAACCATTAAAGACAGTGATATATTTATTAAGACAAGAACCGGTCGAAATATAACTTTTGGTGAATACAAAAACTTATTGACCACAGAAGAGATTGCAACGACTTTCAGTGCTTCGCAGTTTTCGTCTTCATCTATGTCAGAACTTATTCGAACATTGCGTGCCGACAGTGAACTGGTTGAGATACTAGAAGGACAAGTAAAATACAAAGGCAATGTGGGTTGGGCAACGACAGTGGGACGGTACATTGACCCACGGGTTCGTACTTACTTTACAATGGTCAGCCATCATTCAGATATGGTGTTTAGAAGAGCCGTGTTTGCTCAAGCGCTTGAAGAGGGTATGGCTCCTAGTATGGCAGGTGCACGAAGCCGTGGTGCATTGTATGATTATGGTGCATCAAGAAGCACCGCAATCAAGCAAGCATTGGGCAAATACATTGGGTTCTTTAGCTTCCTTGAGCGTTCATTGATGTCTACATTAAAGTCTATTACCACACGCAAAAGTGAAGCCTTACGCATGTTGCGTGCACAAGACATATACAACAAAAACCAAGAAGGCATGTATGTCGGTGACAGCAGACAAATGTCACGGCTTTGGTCATACATGGTCGAACAAGGCACTGAAAAGAACTTGTATGTAGGTGGACCTTTAAACCCGTTGTATGAATCATTTGCATTGATAACAAACTCAATGGCATTGGTAATGTCATTTGACAGTAATGCAGTAGCAGAAGCATATCAGGATGTGTTGGACCGCAAACCATTGCTTCCATTGTACATGACTTTGTATACTACAATGACAAAGACAGCGGGCAATAAACGCAATCCTTATGATGCGACAACTTACTTGCCTTCTGCATACATGCCATTGATGACCAATCAATCTATACGCCAACAACTAATGATGATGTATGATTTGAAATCTGTTCCTGCATTAGAAGGTCGTCCAACATTTCGTGGACAGACATATCAGTTTCAAACAAGTGAAGGCTACAACGCATTTATAAGGCATGAAATGTTTTTAAGTCTTGCATCCATCCACAGAAGCATGCTAGACAATCTCAAGGCTGCCAGTATTGGTGGGTTAATAACTGACCCACAGTATGACAGAGGATACTACCATGCAGTAAACTCTTGGTCACAGTTTACAGGTGAATCATTAATGTGGAAACAACTTGAAGGTGCTGCTTACTACCACACAACAATCTTGCGTCCAGAACAGAGGCCGTCGGTTGAAGGTATCTTCTTAGAAGAAGACTTGCGTAGAAAACAAGCACTAGAAGCATTACAATAGTGTATACAAATATGGGGGTGCAACATGGCACAAACAGGTCAATTAAACAAACAAAAGATAGTCGAACCAGATAGCTCAGTATCGGTCACTTCTACATCTTATGCGGCTGCAAAGTACATGAGTGTGGAGTTGCCCAGCAACATTACACTGAGCCTTATTCGTGTGCGTGGTACATTGTCTTCAACGACAAAGGTAAGCATTCAAGTAAGCCGTGATGCGGCTGGTGATGACATCCTTATTCCTGACACAGAAGCTACACTTGCGACTGGTGTAACGACTAACACCGTTGGTGTGGCTTTATATGAAGTAGAAGCCAACATATACACTCAGGGTGAAATCTACATTCATGCAAAGGTTGATGCAGGCACATACACTTGGACAAAGACTGAAGTTTACTGGAGAGAGTAATGCCTATATCAAGAGTAAACTTTCAGAATGTTGCCATACCTCCTGCTACTGACAGTGGTGGTGGAGGTGGTGGTAATGCTGGTGCTTGGACTTCATTAACCCCATCAGATTTACAGACAGACGCCCAAAGTTATCAAACCTTTACGCTTTCAGCCAGTCCTCAAAGCGGTTATGAAAATCGGATTTCAATCGCAAATAATGCAGTTGGTGTTTTTAATAACTTTCCTCGAAATGATGTCGGTGTTGTTTATTTCGACACCGGTTTTAGTCTTGATGACTTAGACAATGGTGATGGAAATAATGCAGTTTTTCAAATATCTATAGAAATCTACAACATGACATCGGGAAGCACTTACCAAACAGATATAGGGTATCCCTTAGGTGTTTGTTTGTTTAGTTCTTTAAGTCCT
>Ga0098074_1001849_pt1 | contig 10114 bp, 12 predicted proteins | sample 32_taG_FD_75064 | JGI IMG/M metagenome (GOLD analysis project Ga0098074, IMG submission 75064) | Marine viral communities from the Gulf of Mexico - 32_GoM_OMZ_CsCl metaG | ecosystem: Environmental > Aquatic > Marine > Oceanic | place: Atlantic Ocean: Gulf of Mexico | collected 2015-07-12 | reverse complement strand
CCTTTTGCTAAGGGTAGAGCTTGGCATAATAGATATATAAAAGGCAAAGAAAGTGATTTAGAAAAGAATCCTGGCCTTAGAAGAGAATATTTAAAAGAACTTGTTAAATTTAGTGAAGATATAGTTACCCAAGATGTTAGCGATATGGTATCATTTAGACAGATTTATCGTTATTATAACCAAACAGACGTTGGTCCTACAATCTTTGCTAAAATGCTGCGTAAAGTAAGCGATATAAGACGTAATAGTTACTTACAAAGAAGAAACTTAGATGACCCTTATGAAGAAATTATAGAAGGATTTAGTGTACCTAGAAGTACAGCTGAAAGTTTAAGAGAAGCTTTTGGTGAATTTAAAGCTGAAGCAAAAGATAAATCTACTACTAAAACACAGGCTCAGATTGATTTAGATATAGCTAACTTTAAGAATACTTTACCTAATGATAGAGCTAGGAAGTTGTTTGATATGCTAATGCTTGGTTCTTTTAGAAACAACACTACTGAAACAGCTATAAGTAAGTTAGGTTTTTCTTCTCAATCTGTAGATAAAGCAAGTGTAGTTGAGTATATTGGTGATTATGCTACTATAATGAATAAAGCATATGAAAAAGTACCTATTGATAAACGTATGGTTGAGAACTATGAAAAAGGTGATATGGTAGAAAAAGATTTACCTGAAAATACTATATTAAAAGATACTACTACAGGTTATGAAGGATTACATGCTAGAGATTCTAAACTACCTAAACCTGTTAAACAAGAGCTTACTGAACTTGTAGAAAACTTAAAGTTTTATAATGGTAAGATTGGTCAAAACTTAAATGAGCTTGTAAGAGGTGTCATAGGTAAAGACTTTAATACAATGCAGTATAAAGACTTTGTTGATTTAAACAATTACTTTAAAGAGATACGAAGAGGAACTATATTCCAAAGATTTTTTAGAGAGAAAACACCTGACCTTAGAAAAAGATATACTATGTTATTTCCTGCTACTGTAGGTAGAGAAACAATGAAGTATGATATAGAACTGCTACAAAAGAGAGGTTTATTTGTTGCTAAAGGTGGTAAAGTTGTAGAAGGGGATATGCTAATTCCTACTAACTTTATGGAAAAACTACAGTATGCTGTATCTTTATCTATGGATAAAGCACAAGGTAAAGGTGATGAAGAAGTTGGTATTTTACGTAAGAAGCTAGAGTTTATTGATGCTTTAGAAGACGGTGAAGCTTTAAGGCGTGTTGCTGTTAGAAAAATTGAATCAGATGGTAATAGTGGTAAGACATTACATTCTGATAAAGCTTTAGCTAAGATGTGGTCTGAAAACTATTTAAAAGAATATCACAAAGAAATGGAAGCTGTTGATTATAATACATTAAAAGATAAATCATATAGAGTTAGTGATATTGTTGATGGTAAGGTTAAACGTATTGAGCTTACAGGTGAGCAAATAGTTGATAGGATTGAAAATACATATAAAGAGCATTTTAATAAAATGTATAATATAATAAGCGGCAATAAAGAGTTTCTTGATTCTTATCATGAAGTTAGGTATGGTAAGAAACAGTTTTGGGATTTCCAAAAAGGTGCTGGTGCAAAAGAACCTATATATGATTATAAAAGAGTTGTAAGAGATATATATAAAGCTTATGAAAGAGGTGAAGATATAACTACTCAGTTTGGTATTGATGGTCTTCGTGCTATTGCTCGTTCTATGATGGTTGAATTACAACATAAATATAAAAAGTTAAGTAGAAGTGAGCTTAGAAAGTTAGTTGAAGTACCTAGACCTACTGGTCGTATGGCTGAAGGTTATTGGCCTCATATGTTTTTTGATAAAGTATTAGCTAAGAAGTCTTTAGAGTCTGCTATTAAAACTATACAAGAAAGTTCTATGTCTCAAGCTGAAAAGAATAAAGAGATAGAGTCTATAGAATGGCGTGCTAAGACTTTAACAGGTGATTGGATTACAGGTACAGAGAACTGGGAAACATATGATAGATGGAATGACCCAGTAAATACTCAGAAAAAGTCTGACAAAGTATCTTGGTTTAGTGCAAATCAAATGACATCTTCTATGCATCAAAGAACTAGCCATATTCCAGGTTGGTCTATTGATGCTACTGTTGCTGAAACATATAGTAGAAATATATATAAGACATACTATAAACAGTTAGCTCAGATACTATCTAGAAATATACTACAAGAGTTTGACTCTGCAGCTATTGATAAAGGGTGGAATAAGGGTGCTAATGTAGACTATAAAACAGGTACTAGAAGAAGTTTAATGGATAGATGGTCTGATTATTATAAACTTTATGTACAAGATGCTATGGGACATCCTAGTATTATACCTGATTATATGGTTAATGACCCAGGTATGAAACTTAAAGGTACACCTTATGCTTGGTGGTCTGACAATAATGTTACTAAAAAAGTAAATGATATTGGTAAGAAGCTAGGATTAAAACAACCTGTTATTAATGGTGTATTAAAAGATAGATACAGTGTTGAAGATGTAAGACATTGGTCTAATCTAGAAGCTAAGTATGAACTTATGTCTCTTCTTGCGCATCCTAAATCTATGATAAACAACTTATTCGGTGGTTCGTTGCATACTATACAAAGTTCTGGTGCAACTACTTTACGTAAAGTATATGATTATAACTTTTTAAGAACTATAAATCCTGAATGGACAAATAGACAAGCTATAACTGATTTTGTTAAAAAAGAAGGTATATTTCCTGAAATGTTACAGCATGAATGGGGATTACAAAAAGAATTACAATCTGCAAAAACTAAAGAGTTTTTAAAAGAAGTAGGTAAAAAGTTAGGTCCTGATGGTACAGTAGAAAAAGCTACTATGCGTGAAATTGCTGATAAGTATAAGATAGGAGCACCTATTGTTCAAGCTGCTGCTAAGTTTATGTCTGGTCCTGAGATGAGATTGCGTACTGATGCATTTATGGCGGGTTATATAAATGCCTGGAATCAGTTTGGTGGTGCTATTACTCAACATAATCACCCATTCTTAATTGAAATGGCTAAGAAAAATGTTAAAGCTACACAGTTTTTATATAATGCACCGTTTAGACCAGCGTTTGCTAGAACAGCACTTGGTAAAGTAATGACTCGTTTCCAACTATGGTCTTGGAATGCAACTAGATTTAGAAATGATGTTATAAGAGAAGCTCGTATACGTGGTTATCGTCAGGGTACTCCTGAGTATGAAAAGTTTAAAAGAACTGCACAAGCTGATTTACTTGTATATGGATTAGGTAGTGTATTTGCTATGAGTTTATTTGATTTAGCAATACCTGCTCCATTAAATCATTTTAAGGAAACCTCTGAATGGTTATTTGGTGATGAAGATACTAGAAATAAAGCATTCTGGGGTATGTATCCTACTAAGATAGCTCCATTACAAATGATTACACCACCTATTGGCAGGGTTCCTATTAGTATATTAAAGACTTTAACTGATGATAATTATAATAAATTCTTTGATTATCATGTATATACTATGTTTCCATTTGGAAGAATAGCTAGAGATATTGCACCATGGTCTAAAGGTAATGTTTTAGATAATCCTTATAGAACTATTGAAAAGTTTACTGGATTACCATATGGTGATATACAAAAAGAAAGAAGTAAATACAAGAAAGAATTAGCGTATCATCCTGTATACAGAAGTGTAGAAGAGGATTAGTTTTTTTCGAAATTTTCTAGAACTTTTGTTAAAGCTTCAGCATCAGATAAACAATCTACATGTATAAGTAAATATCCCATACCTGCAAATGAATTGTCATCACAATTAAAACCATACTCTATTTTCAAGCATGGTTCTAATTTATCTATATCTTTACCGCATTTATCACAAAAGTCCATATATTAATTTACTTAGATTCTTTGGTCTTTTCCAACTCTTTTTCCTTTGCTGGAAACTTTTCTTCTAAGTATTTTAAAAATGCATCTTTTTCACCTTTAAAGTTAACATATGCATCCATTATATTTTCATTTGTAATAGTTAAGCTTTCTAAGTATTGTAACTTTTGTCCTATAAAGCTTAGTGCAGTTTCTATGTCTTTACGGGTTGGTTTACCCTTGTTATTTTTTCTTGACATTAGTATCTCCTTCTTGAGCCAAAAAGCCTTCGAGCTCTTCGTAGTAGCTCTCGGCTTTTTTTCTCATTTGTTTTTCAGCTTTTAGCTCTCTTTTTAAGTTAGTTATTTGAACTTGTTGTCTTCTGTTCATTTGAGACAATTCTCTTACTTTATCACAACAATTCATCAATGCTTCGTGTGTCTGATTTGGGTCCAAGCTTGAATACCTCCTTAAGTTTAGCCTTAGCTTTTGGTTTTGGTTTACCGTATGGAAAGTTTAAGAAACACCATAGTTTATATACATCTTTATGTATGGTGTTATCAATATTAAATTTCCTATAACCATATGTAGGCTCTTTCATCCATTTGCCTTTGATATAAAGCCCATATATGTTTTGTATAGGACATTCTGGAAATATTTTATTCCATAAGTCTTTATACATTAGCTGTTGTATTTCATGTGATTTACGATAGTCACCTGTTTTTATGTCTATTATAGATAAACGTCCATCTACTTCTGCAACAATATCAGGTGTACCAGCCCAAGGTAAGTCTTTGTGATATAGAAATATCTCTTGACATATTACTGATGGTTTAATATCATAAAACCACTTTTCAAAGCTCATTAATGATTTTTGAGTAAATTCATCATCAGCTTTTACTTCGCCTTGATTTAACAACATTTCAATATATTCGTGCACCTTTGTGCCTCGTTTAGCTGATTCGTCTCTTATTGTAATAGCATTTAAACCATTCTTCATAAGCCATTCATCAAAGTGTTTACCTTTTGCACATGTTTCGCCTATGATTGTTGTTACTGATGGTTTCCAGTTACTACTTTTTCCTTGACTATACCAACGACCTTCACTCTCGTGTCTTTGTATCTTTAGACTATTTAAATAGTCATCTATCATTAGTTTTTTCATTGAGTCTCCTAACCCATTGTTTGCTAACGCCTTTTTCTTTGATTGAACTCAATCGTGGTGTTATGTCGTCTCAGGTCTCAGCATATCCACATTTATTGCAGACATAACCGCAGTCCCCTCCTGGGACGACATTACCACATTGTAAACAGTTAGTTATTTCCATAATTGCCTATAAATTGTCCTTGTTGATACTTTGAAAAGTACCGATAATTTACTAGGTTTATAACCTATTTTCCAAAGAATATTTATAAGCAATTTATCAAATCTGTTTAGTTTTTTCATGTTACCTACCATCGTTTGCTTTGAAACGTTTAGTTGATGTTAGCATTTGATAAAGCCACCAGCATCGACCATTGTCAGTAGCTTCTAATATTTTTTGTCTTCTTTTCTTAAAGAGTCTTAGATTAGCCTCTTTTTGTGCTTTTGTTAATGGCATTGTTTCTCCTAATTAAATACATCTGATTTAGCAAGTTTTCTTAAGATATAATCTTTTACACGTTCATCTTGTTTACTTATCCATTTAATAAATCCTCTGTACTCTTTATCAGTTAGAGGTCCTTTCTTAGTGTTACAAGATGCGCATATCATTTGTAAGTTACTTTTAAATGAACCACCACCAGATGATATTGGGTGTTTATGGTCACATACCATATTAGTTACATCTAATTTTTTCTTACAATACTTGCAGGGTTTGTTATATGCTTTATAAAGCATGTCACGTATTTCTGTTAAAGACATGTTAAATATTACTTCATACTCTTTACTACGTTTTTTAAGAGATGACTTTAATGTAGATGATTTCTTCATTAATCTATGAAACATTCTTTTTGCATGTGTCCCGTGAGTGGGACGAAGCTTACGCATAAACTTCTTTTCCCACTCTTTCGGGCTACGCGACTTCCTTACAGGACGTTTAGTATTCATAACTAGTGTGTTATTTACCTACTGTTTGACCTGTTGGAGTCTTACGCATTGTGTATTTACCAAAGCCTTTATACTTGCCTCTAGTATTGTGCTCCATATCAATCTCGAAGCCTTTTTTTCTAAGGTTATGTATAATTGCTGATAATCTCCAAGCTCCAAATAAAGTTGCTGCTTGTGCTTGATTGATAGATTTACCTCTAAGCAGATGCAACATTATTCGTTGACTCTTTGAGTTTCTGTTTGGTCTTCTTGCCACTTTTCTTTTCCTTTCCTAGGAATATGCCTAGTTCTATTTTATATAGTTTTATAACTAGACTTATAGTGTCGACTAACACTCCTTTATTCCTACCGATGCTAATCAAGAGTATATTAAATAAATTGATACCTCTTGAGTTTTTGTTTTTTAGTATGTTAAACATTAGTTCTCCTTAATCTAAAGCTTGGTTGCCATTCTAGTTCTGTCTTAAATAGTTCACCATCAGTGTTTTTAAGCACTTCTAGCGTTTTATTAGGACTATTAGCCTGGCCATTTAAGCCTATCACTTTACGTGATGCGTTTTCGATTGCACCTGAACCTTTACCAGCATACAGGTCAAGTACCTCATTTCTGCTGTATTCTCGGCTGACTTGAGATACTTGAATTATAATTAAATCGTTATTTACAGCCATTGATGAAAGGCTATGAGAGATATATTTGATTTGTTCATACTCACCTCTGACATGTGGTGGTGTTTCTACTAAATCAATATAATCTACTACTACAACAGCTGGTCTTAACTCTTTAACTTTAGCCTGTATTTGTTCAAGTGTTGGAGGTATTGTTTGTATTACCATATGATTAAGTTTATGTTTATTTTCCTGATAAACTTGTTTAGGATTATTACTTACCTCTTCTTTTGTTAAACCGCTTACTATTTGCATGTTACGTCTATGCATATACCAAGCAGATAACTCTAATGATAAATAAAGTGTAGGGATTTGCCAATCTGTGTTTATATCATCATTAGCAAAGTCTACGCCTAATGCAATACATTGTGCAAGTGTTGTTTTACTTGAACCTGTAGGTCCAAATATAGTAACAAGCTCGCCTGGATATATTGCTGTATCAGATTGTTGTACGCCTAACATTTCAGCTAAAGGTAATGAACGTCCATCAAAGTCTGCAGACATACGTTCTTCTAGCTTTTCTTGTAAGTCGTCACTATTCATAACATCAATCAAATAGTCTTTTCGTTTAAAGTGTATACACCTTGTTTTGCAATGATTTAACATTATTTCGTCATTACAACCAAATCTGTAGCCTCTATTGTAAACATACTCAACCTTTTCGACCACACTATTTTCGTTTAAACTGTTATTATTCCAGTGTAAAATAGCGGTTTTAGCATATTCAGAGGGTATACCGTGTCTAAAGAAATGTGATGCTATTCTAATTAGCGTTTGATTTCTAGAGCCCTCTTGAGGCCCATTTGTCAACATTTCTTGTACACATGGTATTACATCCTTTGGTTCAACAACTTTACGTATTTGGGTCATTCTAGGCGCTCTATTAGCTATTTTATCTTCTAACTCGCCATTACCTACTAGTTCGCTGTATGCAAAATCTAGTCTAGGTTCTTTTGCCATTTCTTGTATTTCATCATATTCTTTATGGATTATATCATCCCAAGTTAATGGTATTTTATGTAAGTTAGTTTTCTTATTTATTGTATGTTGAACTCTATAGATACCTGTTCTCATGTAGATAGAGTTATCTATTTCGTCCCCAAACAATCCTTTTAGAGTACCTTTTACCAAGTAATGTAGATTATCACTGCTTGGAAAGTTAAATACACTACTATGTACAGCTATATGATAGCCACTGCCACTAAAATAAGGTTGTGTAGACCATTTAATATCTACACCCATTTCTTCTAGTTTTATCATGACGCTTCTAGCTTTATTAAGTGTGTATTCATCACTGTTATTTGCTTTATCTATATCCATAAGTATCCAGTCAATGCTTCTAGGGCCAAAATAGTTCTTTAACCCATTATTAGCTTCAGCATATTCTGCAGCTTCTTTAGTGTATAGATAAACTGACCTAAATAAAGGTGTATCAGGCTTAATGTAATTAACTAAGTCCTTTTTTGCAATGAGTCGCCCTCTATGTTGAGGGCTTCCCACTGCTATTTCGACATAGTCGTACACTATAGGTTACCTACTCCACTAGCGGACATTTCTACACTCTGTTGTGGTGTAGATAAATCAGATTCACTAGCTTCTTTTATAAACCCTTTTTCCTTGAACCATTTAACATCAGCTTCAAGTTTAGCTCTACCTTTATCAGTATTTTCTTGTATTCTATAGAATACTCTTGAATATACTTTAGCACCAGGTGTTTTAGGCTTTTCCTTGTATACATATGCTAAATAGTTAAATTCAGGGTCATCACCAGGCATAACATTTTGTGCGTGACATTGATTAAGATGCGCAGCTATATTTGCAACTTTATTGCCAGCTTCGTCTTCCCAATCACCATCAACTGTTAGTCCTGATTTTTCACCTATAACATCAAAGAAGCCATAAACTCTCTTTAATGCTGTGCCACCAGTAATTTTACCATTTGCATCTTTTTCTATATTGCCTGCAATACGTAAAGATTTAGTATAATCACTGCCTTCTTGTTTTACTTCTACATCGATAAATAAATCTGCCCAATTAAACTCACTTGATTTATCTTCGAATCCTACGATAGCAATAGGTGTTACACCATAATATCTGCTACCACTTTTATTTTCTGTACCTTCTGGTCGAAATATCGCCATTTACTTTTCTCCTTCTGTTTTATATATGTTAGACCATTTAAATTCAAAAGCTTGGCCACGTAAATGTTCACATCTACTACCTGCTTCTATAGATTCATCTGCTTTAAATGAAATCATTAGTTTATCGTCTTCTCTTAAGACATAACCGATAGCATCACAATCTGACATAATCAGATTCTTCAGCTTACCAGTTATATCTAAAGATTCAGGTTCAACAAGAGCCTTGCCATCGACAACAGCTCTTGCAACCTTTCTATGACCAACGATAATCAAATGTTCACAGATGTCTCTAAAAGCATTAATAGTATTCATTACTTTTTCACGAGCCAACGCATAACCTTTACCAAATGTAAGGTCAGCAATAGATGCTACTTCATACTCTGCACAAACAGCCTTTTCAGCCCATTCTACAACTTTATCAATAGTATCTATAGCTATGTATTTAAAATCATGACCTTCCATAGCATCTTTAAGAGTTTGGATTAACTCTTCTCGGTTATTAACTTCTTGAACATATGCTTCTAACATATGTGTTCCTTTTTCTGTGTCTATAATCAGACAGTCATCTAACTGTGAAAGCATAGTAGTTTTACCTACTTTGGGTGCTCCATACATTAGAAGTACTTTCGGATTTAGAGACACGGGTTTGCGTTTCTGTTTCTTTAACATTATTATCTCCGTATGTTTCTGGAATTACTAGCCCCTCTTGTTGTGTAATATAAGGTGCTAACGACTTATAAATATACATATAGTATGACCTATTATGCAAGACATTAAATATTTGTGACAACATTAGTCCAGCAATTACATTAGCTGTAAATATTGTATGCTTTGCAGTACAAGGTAAATCAGCTATATCTTTACTAGGTTGCCACTTTTCTAGATAGTTATCCCGCCAAGGCGTTACTGTATGTATATCCATTGACAATGCACCCATTCTACCGTCAACAAGGACTGTACGCATTGGATTTCTAGCCCAATTCATGTATACAATCTTACGTACTTCCATGTTATCTGGAGCCATCATAACACATGGTGTCAATCCATCGACAATGCTATATTCACCATGTTGTATGATTTCTGTGTGCTCACATCCAAAGTATTTAACAATCTCTTTAGATGCTTCTGTTTTTGACATACCCAAATATTGCTGTGGATACATCGTTGTACTAAGGTTGTGCTCTTCAAGCACGTCCATGTCCCAAACATGAATCTTTTTAAAGCCCATTATGGCAGCTGATAGTATGAGCGCAGAGCCCACACCACCAGCACCAATAATAGTGACTTCTTCTAGATTCTTTTGGTTTATTATGTCTTTGTTTCTTAAGAATCTATTAGACATTTATACCACCTTTCCT
>Ga0098074_1001847_pt1 | contig 10126 bp, 11 predicted proteins | sample 32_taG_FD_75064 | JGI IMG/M metagenome (GOLD analysis project Ga0098074, IMG submission 75064) | Marine viral communities from the Gulf of Mexico - 32_GoM_OMZ_CsCl metaG | ecosystem: Environmental > Aquatic > Marine > Oceanic | place: Atlantic Ocean: Gulf of Mexico | collected 2015-07-12 | reverse complement strand
CGGCTCGCGACCCACGAGCTGCCCCGGGTGCGCGCCCAGGCCATGCGCTGCCTGGCGGTGCTGGGCGACACCGAGCACTGCGACGCGGTGTCGGCAGCGCTGGACGACGAGCACCCCGACGTCCGCGCCCAGGCCGCTCGTGCCTGGGAGCAGCTCGTACGCAGGCTCGACCTGTGACCTCCTTCGTGGGCCGGCGTCGAGCGCGTGCGGAGTTCACGTTCACGGGCACGTGGACCGTCGCGGCCGATCCGGACCGGGTGCGCGACGTCGTGGTCGACCTCGAGCACTATCCCGAGTGGTGGCCGCAGGTACGTGCCGTCGCCTCGCTGGGGCCGGACGAGGCCAGGGTGCTGTGCCGCTCGTCGCTGCCCTACACCCTCGACCTGGTGCTGTGCGCGGTCACGAGGGAGCGGCCGGTGCTGGAGGTGGAGGTCGGCGGTGACCTGGTCGGCTGGGTGCGCTGGCGCCTGACCGAGGTGCCCGACGGCACCCGGATGGACTTCGAGCAACGTGTGGAGGTGACCGGAGCCCTGGCCCTCGCCTCCCGGGTGGCGCGTCCGGTCCTCCGCTGGAACCACGACCGGATGATGGCCGGGTGCATCGTCGGGTTGCGTGCCCGACTCGTTCAGTTGTGACCAGATCCGGGAAAGTGTGCCACTGGGTCAACCTGATCTGGGCCGAGAAGGTTGACCCAGTGGCGCACTTTCCCCGAGGGGCGCTCGACCGGGATCAGTCGACGAACTGTCCGTCGACCATCTTCCGGCCGGTGTTGTCCACCTCGGCGTTCGCCGGTCGGTTCTCCGGGGCCAGTCGTCGCTCGCGCTCGGCCTCGATCTCGGCGCGTTCCTCCTCCGAGACCTCCATCGCCCGGAAGGCCGCACTGGGGTCCGAGGTGCCGGCGCTTCCGTCGACGTCCTCGCCCCGGTTCATCTCGGCGAACTTCTCCACGGTGGGCAGGGTCGCTCCGCTGTTGTCGACCTCGGAGTTGGCCGGGCGGTTCTCCGCGGCGAGGCGCTCGCTGCGCTCCCGCTCGTGTGCGTCGCGCTCGTCGTCGGTCAGGTCGGTCATGACGTGGTTCCTTCCTGTCGCGTCCGTCCACCGCACCACACGATCGTGAGCCGCGCCACACCCCGCCGCAGAGGGGTCGAATCGGTGTCAGGCGTCGATCGTGGACATGTCGCCATAGCGGGCGCCTGCCACGGCGTCGGCCGGCACTGCCTCGGCCAGCGCGGCCAGGTCGTCCGGGCTGAGCGTGATCTCGGCGGCCGCGAGGTTCTCCTCGAGGTAGGCGATGCGCTTGGTGCCGGGGATCGGCGCGACGTCGTCGCCCTGGGCGAGCACCCACGCCAGCGCGAGCTGCCCCGGAGTGCAGTCCAGGGTCTCGGCCAGGTCGCGGATCCGCCCGACCAGCACCAGGTTGGCCTCGAGTGCCTCGCCCTGGAACCGCGGGAAGTAGGCGCTGGTGCGCGAGTCGCCCTCGGCGAGGTCGGAGGGCGACGCGATGGCGCCGGTGAGCAGCCCGCGGCCCAGCGGTGAGTAGGGCACCAGGCCGATGCCGAGCTCGCGCAGGGTGGGCAGGATCTCGGCCTCGAGGTCACGGGTGAACAGCGAGTACTCGCTCTGCAGGGCGGTGATCGGGTGGACGGCGTGCGCCGCCCGGATGGTGCCGGCCGACGCCTCCGACAACCCGAGGTGGGTCACCTTGCCGGCGGCGACGAGCTCGGCCATCGCGCCGACGGTCTCCTCGATCGGCACATTCTGGTCGACGCGGTGCTGGTAGTAGAGGTCGATGTGGTCGACCCCGAGTCGCTGCAGCGAGGCGTCGCAGGCAGCGCGGACGTACTCGGGGCGGCCGTTCACACCGACCCGGGTCCCGTCGGGGAGTCGCTCGTTGCCGAACTTGGTCGCGAGCACCACCTGGTCGCGCCGGTCGGCGATCGCCGTCCCGACGAGGCGCTCGTTGGTGAAGGGGCCGTACATGTCGGCGGTGTCGAGGAACGTCACGCCCAGGTCGAGGGCGCGGTGGATGGTGTCGATACCGGTCTGCTCGTCGGCGGTGCCGTAGAACTCCGACATCCCCATGCATCCCAGCCCGAGGGCGGAGACGGTGAGTGGCGCGGTGGTCCCGAGTGTGCGTGTCTGGATCGTCATGTCGTCCAGACAAGCACTTGGAGCGTGCTCCAAGTCAAGCGCGCTGGAGCTTGTCCTCGTAGATGCCGATCTTCTTGTCGATCGCGCCGAGGTGGTCCTGCACCTCGGCCAGCTGGGCCAGCACGCGGCGGCGGTGCTCGTGGAGCAGCTCGAGCCGGGCCGACTCGTTGCCGTCGCCGCTGCGCACGAGGTCGGCGTAGCGGCGCACGTCCCTGATCGTCATGCCGGTGGCGCGCAACCGGGTGACCAGCTCGATCCAGCGCAGGTCGTCCGAGGCATAGCGCCGATGCCCGGAGGTGGCCCTGCCCACTGGTCGCAGGAGCAGTCCGTCGCGCTCGTAGTAGCGCAAGGTGTCGGCGGTCAGACCGAGCCGGTCGGCGGCGTCGGCGATGCTCAGGGTGTCGTTCACCCTCGCAGTCTCACCTTGGAGTGCACTCCAGGCAACCGGCTCAACGTCGGTAGGACTCCAGCCGGGTGCCGAGCTCGGCGAAGAGTGCCTGGTTGAGGCGGAAGGCGACCTTCACCTCGTCGACCACCCGGTCGACGTCGGGGGCGTCCAGGTGCAGGGCGTCGAGCCGGGCCCGGTAGCCGTCCTTGTAGGGCTTGGGCTTCGGGATCTCGACGAAGGCGTAGAACGCGATGCCGCGACCGTCGAGCTCGAAGGTGCGGTCGAGGATCCGCCCGATGGCCTGGCCGCCGGACAGGTCGCCCAGGTACCGGGTGTAGTGGTGGGCCACCAGGGCGCCGCCCCAGTCAGCGGCTCGGAGCCGCGCGACGTAGGCGGCGGCGGACTGCGAGTCGACGGCGCGAGCCTCCCCGGGAGCCCAGTGGTCGAGGTCGGCGTCGATCGCGGCGAGCCGCTCCAGAGCGGGGTCGTGGACCGCAGCGACGAGGGGGTCGGACGCGCGCGCCGTCACGCACTCCTCCAGCGCGGCGTAGACCATCCGGAGGCGGAGCAGGTAGTCGGCGTAGCCGCGCTCGTTCACAGCCCCGCCGAGCAGCTCGGACATGTACGAGGAGTTCTCCGCCGCCTCGTGCTCGGCCATGGAGCCCTCGCGCATCGCGGTCGACAGGTCGACGCGGTCCTGGTCCGATCGCCCGTGGTGCCGCTCGACCGAGCGCGCGGTGATCCTCGGCACCCGAGGAACCTACCCGGCCTCCCCGGATCATGTGACGGAAGTGGTTGATCGCCCTAACTGCTGCGCGGTTGGGTCGTTGAGGGGTTGAATCGGTGCCGTCCCGGCACTCCAAACGTCTGCAACTCGAGGTGCGTCATGCGTCGTCCCCACCAGCGTCTGGCCATCAAGGCCGTCGCGCTCGTCCTGCTCGCGCCCGTGGCGCCGCTCGTCCTCGGAGCCGGCGCACCGGCCTCGGCCGAGGGCCCGGACCCGGCCGACGTGCTGTCGTGGAAGATCTCGACCTCGTTCGACGAGGTCTCCGACACCCACGTGCTGACCGACGGGGCGACCGAGACCGCCGCCGGCGTCGTCACGTTCCCGCGGGTCAGCGGCACCTACGACCGCAACACCGGGGTCGCGAGCGTGACCTACAAGGGCTCGGTGGCCGCGACCTACAGCGAGCCGCCGTTCATCCCGCTCCCGATCTTCCCCGACACCGACATCTACACGGTCAAGCTCGCCGACCCGATCGTGACGGTCGCCGCGGGGGGAGCCGGACGGATCACCGCACTGGTCTCCTCGATCGACCACGAGGGCTCCACGAACACCATCGCCAAGCGGGTCGAGGTGACCACGTTCGTCGCCGGCACTGATCCGTGGACCGACGCGACGGCGCTCGGCAGCCTCACCAAGACCCCTGCCTGGGACGGCGTCCTGCCGGCGGGCAGCGCCGGCGCCACAGCGCTCGGCATCCCGGCCGGCCAGCCGGTGATGGGCCGGGCCTTCTCCCCAGAGTTCCTCGGCCAGATCGTCTCGGTGGCGCGCCCGGACTTCTACGCCACCGGCGCCAGCACCGATGCGAACAAGGCGCCGGCTCCCTTCACCGCCGTCGCCGCGGGAACGGGCAACGACCTGGTGCCGACGGTCACGGCCAGCGAGGTCAGCACCAACGCCCGGACCGGCGCCACCTACAGCGTCTCCGGCTCGGGCTTCACCCCCGGCACCTCCGGCGTCGTGGTGGCCATCGCCGAGTCCGGTCAGAACCGCGACACCGCCCAGATCCGGTTCGCGGCCACCGAGGTCGTCTCGCCCGCCGAGTTCACCGGAGACTCGTTCACGGCCGTCATCAGCGCGACCCCGGACAACCTGGACGAGACCAAGGACTACTCGATCTACACCGTGTCGGCCACGCCGAACGACGAGTCGCAGGACACCGAGACGCCGATCGACATCGACTTCGAGGCCCTGCAGGTCAGCAACGAGGTCGACTTCTCGACCTCCAACTCCCTGAGCAGCACCTACGGCAAGGGGGGCACCATCAAGCTCCAGGTCACCGGGGTGAGCGAGGGCGTCGTGTCGATGACCGGCCTGGGATCGAGCCAGAGCTCCCCGATCCGGTCGGGCGTGGCGACGTTCACCGTGCCGAAGAACCTGGCCGTGGGCAGCTACCGGGCGACGTTCTCCTTCGCGGGGGACGACTCGGCCGACGCCCACCAGGAGACGATGAGCTACCGCGTCGACAAGGCGCGGCCCACCATCAAGGCGACGTTCACGAGCATCAAGCAGCTGCTGGTGAACGTCATCGGACCGAAGGGCGTCGGCGCCCCGACAGGCAAGGTCATCGTCCAGTTCACGCCGACCGGCAAGGCCAAGTCGGGGGCGGTCAAGCGCACCGGCAAGCTCAACGCCAAGGGTGTCGTGACGGTCAAGGTCCCGACGCTCAAGAAGGGCACGTACACCTTCTCGGTGCGCTACGTGGGCGACAAGAGCTTCTTCGGGCAGAAGGTCAGCCGGAAGATCACGGTCGCCTGACCGACGTCTCTTGGGACCCGGGTGGGTCAGATGCGCGGCACGATGCTGCCGAGCAGCTGGCCCATCCGGGACGCCGCGGCACGTCCGGCCTCGAGCACTTCCTCGTGGTCGAGCGGGTTGCCGCTGATGCCCGCGGCCAGGTTGGTCACCAGGCTGATGCCGAGGATCTCCATGCCGGCCTCCCGGGCCGCGATCGCCTCGAGGGTGGTGCTCATCCCGACCAGGGCGCCGCCGATGGCGCGCACCATGCCGATCTCGGCCGGCGTCTCGTAGTGGGGGCCGGGGAACTGCACGTAGACCCCTTCGTCGAGGGTGGGGTCGATCTCCTGACACAGCGCCCGCAATCGCGGTGAGTAGAGGTCGGTGAGGTCGACGAAGTTCGCGCCCTCGATGGGCGAACGACCGGTGAGGTTGATGTGGTCGCTGATCAGCACGGGCTGCCCCGGCGTCCACGTCTCCTTGAGCCCGCCGCACCCGTTCGTCAGCACGATGGCGCGGCATCCGGCCGCGGCGGCGGTGCGCACGCCGTGCACGACGGCAGGCACACCCTTGCCCTCGTAGTAGTGGGTACGGCTGAGGAACACGAGCAGCTGCTTCTCGCCGGCGCGAACCGACCGGATCCTGCCCGAGTGCCCCACGACGCCGGCCGCGCTGAAGCCGGGCAGGTCGGTGGTCTCGATCTCCGCGGTCGGCTCACCGAGGGCGTCGACGGCCGGCAGCCAGCCGCTGCCGAGCACCAGCGCGACGTCGTGCCGTTCAACGCCGGTCAGCTCAGCGAGCCGGAGGGCGGCCTCCTTGGCCAGGTCGTACGGGTTCTCGGTCTGGCGCTCAGTGCTCACCGGAAGAACACTAGAGGCCGGTGGAGCGACACGGACGACGGCGCAACGCGGCCACGTAGTCGCTGGGGGCGTCGGCCGCCTCTGCGGCGTCGGCCAGGATGCCGAGCGTCACGGCCGAGGGCAGCCCACCCTCGTAGGCGTCGAGCACGTAGGTCCACGCGACCTGCTCGCCGGTGAGGGTCGAGACCCGCACCTTGGTCTTGCGGTAGAGGCCGGTGTCGGCCTGCTCCCACTGGTCGAGCGCCGACTCGTCGGCCCGGTTGACGTCGTAGACCGCGACGAAGACCTGCTCGAAGGGGTCCTGCACGAGGGTGGCCAGCGCGCCGTCCCAGCCGTGCTCCTCGCCACCGAACGTCATCCGCCAGCCGGTCAGCCACCCGGTGGTCTGGAGGGGGGAGTGGGGGCAGCGCTCGCTCATCCGGGCGGGGTCCAGGTTGCTCCCGTAGGCGGCGTACAACGTCACAGGGAGCAGGGTAGTGCGGCAGCCGGGCCCTGGTCGGACGGACCCGGTGCGGCACTAGGCTGGACCTGTGAGTCACTTCGATGTCCTGGTCCTCGGCGCCGGCCCCGGTGGGTACGTCGCCGCCATTCGCGCAGCTCAGCTCGGCAAGTCGGTGGCGGTGGTGGAGGAGAAGTACTGGGGCGGTGTCTGCCTCAACGTCGGGTGCATCCCCTCGAAGGCGTTGCTGAAGAACGCCGAGCTCGCCCACGTGCTCACGCACGAGAAGGACAAGTTCGGCATCGAGGGCGACGCGACCATGGCGTTCGGCCCGACGCACAAGCGGTCGCGCCAGGTGAGTGCCGGCATCGTCAAGGGCGTCCACTTCCTGATGAAGAAGAACAAGATCACCGAGATCGACGGCTGGGGCACGATCACCAGCCCGACGGCGATCGACGTCAAGGGGCCCGACGGGTCGGTGGCCAACCACACCTTCGACCACCTGATCATCGCCGCGGGTGCGAAGGTGCGGATGCTCCCCGGCATGGAGAAGAGCGAGCACGTCGTCACCTACGAGGAGCAGATCCTCGACGAGAACCTCCCGGGCTCGATCATCATCGGCGGCTCGGGGGCCATCGGTGTCGAGTTCGCCTACGTGATGAAGAACTTCGGCGTCGACGTCACCATCGTCGAGTTCCTCGACCGGATGGTGCCCACCGAGGACGCCGACGTCTCCAAGGAGCTGCTCAAGCACTACAAGAAGCTCGGCGTGAAGGTGCTGCTCTCGACCAAGGTCGACTCGGTGGAGGACACCGGCTCGGGCGTCAAGGTCACCGTGAGCCCGGCCGACGGTGGTGACAGCCAGGTCCTCGAGGCCGACAAGATGCTCGCCGCCTTCGGGTTCGCCCCACGCGTCGAGGGCTACGGCCTGGACGCGATCGGCGTCGAGCTCACCGAGCGCGGTGCCATCGCGGTCGACGGCCGCGGCCGCACCAACGTCGAGAACGTCTACGCCATCGGCGACGTCACCGGGAAGATGATGCTGGCCCACGCGGCCGAGGCCATGGGCATCGTGGCGGCCGAGACCATCGCCGGTGCGGAGACGATGGAGATCGACTTCGACATGATCCCGCGGGCCACCTACTGCCAGCCGCAGATCGGCTCCTTCGGCTACACCGAGGCGCAGGCGAAGGAGAAGGGCTACGACGTCAAGACCGCGACGTTCCCGTTCTCGGCCAACGGCAAGGCGCAGGGTCTGGGCGACGCCGTCGGCTTCGTGAAGGTCGTGGCCGACGCCGAGCACAACGAGTTCCTCGGCGCCCACATGATCGGCCCCGACGTCACCGAGCAGCTGCCCGTGCTGACCCTGGCCCAGCAGTGGGACCTCACCGCCGACGAGGTCTCCCGCAACGTCTTCGCCCACCCGACCCTGTCCGAGGCCGTCAAGGAGGCCGTCCACGGCATCGCCGGCCACATGATCAACTTCTGAACATGAGCGACAAGGTCGTCATCCTCGGCGGCGGACCGGGCGGCTACGAGGCCGCGCTCGTCGCCGCGCAGCTGGGCGCCGAGGTGACCGTCGTCGACTCCGACGGCATCGGGGGCTCGGCCGTGCTCACCGACTGCGTGCCCAGCAAGACCCTGATCGCCACGGCCGAGGTGATGACCGAGGTCGCCGCGGCGGCCGAGCTCGGCGTGAACTTCCAGGACGCCGGCGGCGATGCCGCCACCAGCATCCGGGTCGACCTGGCCCGGGTAAACCAGCGCGTCATGCAGCTGGCCACCGACCAGTCCGCCGACATCGCCCGTCGCCTCGCCAAGGAGGGGGTGCGGGTCGTGCAGGGTCGCGGCCGCCTGGACGGCCCGAGCCGGGTGGTCGTGGGTGAGGAGTCCTTCGACGCCGACGCGCTGCTGGTCGCCACCGGCGCGGCTCCCCGCACGCTCCCGACCGCGCAGCCCGACGGTGAGCGGATCCTCACGTGGGAGCAGGTCTACGACCTCACCGAGGTGCCCACCGAGCTCATCGTGGTGGGCTCGGGCGTCACCGGCGCCGAGTTCGCCAGCGCCTACCTCGCGCTCGGCATCCCGGTCACGCTCGTCTCCTCGCGCGACCGCGTGCTGCCGGGCGAGGACGCCGACGCGTCCAAGGTGCTCGAGGACGTCTCGATCCGCCGCGGCATGACCGTGCTCAGCACCTCACGCATGGAGTCGGTGACCCGGGAGGGCGACGTCGTGACGGTGGCGCTCACCGACGGCCGCCGGGTGCAGGGCTCGCACTGCATCCTGGCGCTGGGGTCAGTGCCCAACACCGCCGACCTCGGCCTCGAGGAGGCCGGTGTGGTGCTCACCGACCAGGGCTTCGTCTACGTCGACCGGGTCTCCCGCACCGCGGCGCGCGGGGTCTACGCGGCCGGCGACTGCACCGGCGTGCTGATGCTCGCCAGCGTCGCGGTGATGCAGGGCCGGATCGCGATGTGGCACTTCCTGGGTGACACGGTGCACCCGCTGGACCTGAAGAAGGTCTCCTCCAACGTCTTCACCGCCCCTGAGATCGCTACCGTCGGGTGGTCGCAGCAGGCCGTCGACGCCGGCGAGATCCACGCCGAGTCGGTGATGCTGCCGCTGGCCGGCAACCCGCGCGCCAAGATGCAGGGCATCCGCGACGGTTTCGTGAAGCTGTTCTGCCGACCCGGCACCGGCATCGTCGTCGGGGGAGTGGTCGTGGGTCCGCGCGCGAGCGAGCTGATCCACCCGATCTCGATCGCGGTCGCCGAGTCGTTGACCGCCGACCAGCTCGCGCAGGCCTTTACGGTGTACCCGTCGAACAGCGGCTCGATCGCCGAGGCGGCCCGGCGCCTGCACCGGGTCTGACGGCGAGCCCTCAGGACGCAGGGCGCAGGCTCAGGGCAGCGTCGCCAGGAGGTCGCGCATCCGGCGGATCTCGCCGAACTGCGTGGCGATGACCTCGGCAGCCATCTGGTTGACCCGCTCGTCCTCACCGGCCCCGAGCACGTCCTCGGCCATGCCGATCGCGCCCTGGTGGTGCTGGATCATGCCCGAGAGGTAGAGGCGGTCGAAGGCGGCGCCGTCCGCGTCGGCCAGGGCCGTCATCTGGGTGGGCGCGAGCATGCCGGGCATGCCGCCCATCGAGCTCATCGCCTCGACCTCGTCCAGGGTCGGCTCGGGGTAGTCGTGGTCGACCAGCCAGGTGGCCATCACGATGATCTCGCGGCCCTGCCCGGCGTCGATCGTGCGGGCCAGCGCCCGGACCCGGCGGTCCGCCGCCCGGCTCGGGGCCAGCCGCGACATGTCGAGGGCCTGCCGGTGGTGGCCGATCATCATCGTGAGGTAGGTCGCGTCGGCCGCGTTCCAGTCGGCGCTGGCGTCGGGCTCTGCCAGCTCGGAGTGGGCGTGCTCGTGCGGCGTCGTCGATTCCGAGCCGTCGGGCCGCGCCGAGGTCGTAGGCTGCTCGCCAGCGCAGCCCACCAGCACGAGACCGGCCAGCAGCGCCGCTGCGACGGTCGCCCGGCGGGATGCGGTCATGCATCCCACCGTAGGTGCGTCCACCTGAACCCCGCAGGAGTGTCGGTGAAACGACTGCCCCCACCGATCGGCCTCACCGCGGCGCTCGGCTCGCTCATCGGGCTCGCGCTGCTCGCGGCCCTCGCCGTCGTCGCGCCGGCCACCGCCGACCCGCGCGACCCCAGCGATCCCGGGGCGGTGCGGGTGACCCCGCGCGCCGCTCTGCCGGGCGAGGTGATCGCGGG
>Ga0098074_1001846_pt1 | contig 10135 bp, 3 predicted proteins | sample 32_taG_FD_75064 | JGI IMG/M metagenome (GOLD analysis project Ga0098074, IMG submission 75064) | Marine viral communities from the Gulf of Mexico - 32_GoM_OMZ_CsCl metaG | ecosystem: Environmental > Aquatic > Marine > Oceanic | place: Atlantic Ocean: Gulf of Mexico | collected 2015-07-12 | reverse complement strand
GCGCTCCACGACCAAACCCGCACGCTCGAGCTGCTGAACGCCACCGCGGCCGAGGTGTCCGGCTACCTAGATCTTGACGCACTCGTCCAAAAAGTCGTTGACGCTGGCGTAGAAATGACCGGAGCCCAGTTCGGCGCTTTCTTCTACAATCACGTAGACGCAGAGGGCGAGCGATACACGCTTTATAGTCTTTCCGGCGCGCCACGGGAGGCCTTTTCCTCCTACCCTCTTCCGCGCAATACCCATGTTTTTGCTCCGACCTTCAGAGGCGACGGTGTCGTCCGGTCGGACGACATCCTCAAAGATCCTCGCTACGGCCAAAACGCTCCGTACCATGGAATGCCAGCTGGTCACCTACCGGTCCGCAGCTATCTTGCTGTTCCGGTGAAGTCCCGATCGGGCGAGGTCATTGGTGGGTTGTTCTTTGGTCACGGCAATACGGGCGTTTTTACGGAGCGTGCCGAGCGTTTGGTGGTTGGGTTGGCCGCACAGGCAGCCACGGCGATGGACAACGCCCGACTCTTTGCGAACGTTCAGAACCTCAACTCCAATCTTGAAGCGCTCGTGGCGGAGCGGACGGCAGATCGAGACCGTATGTGGCGACTGTCAACCGACATCATGTTGGTCGCGAAGTTCGATGGTATCATCTCGGCCGTGAACCCAGCCTGGACGTCCTTGATAGGGTGGAAGGAAGACGAACTGCTTGGTAGCAGCTTCTTCGATCTGGTTCATCCCGACGATCTCGCAGAGACACAAGCTGAGGCCGGGCGCCTTGCAGATGGCTTGTCCACACTTCGCTTTGAAAACCGCTACAGGCACAAGGACGGCTCGTACCGATGGATCTCATGGATCGCCGTTCCGGACGAGAAGCTGATCCACGCTGTTGGGCGAGACGTCAGCGCCGAGAAGCAAGCCGCCGACGATCTTAGGCAGGCTCAAGAAGCGCTTCACCAGGTTCAAAAGATGGAGACGGTTGGCCAACTGACGGGTGGCGTCGCTCACGACTTCAATAATCTCCTTCAGGTCATTACCGGAAACCTGGACATCCTCATGCGCAAACTACCGCAGGATGAACCACGGCTGATCCGCTCCGCGGAGAACGCCATGGCAGGTGCGAAACGAGCAGCGGTGCTGACTGAGAGGTTGCTGGCCTTCTCAAGGCGGCAGCCCCTCGCGCCAACCCCAGTAGAGCCCAACAAGCTCGTTGCAGGCATGTCGGAGCTTCTTCATAGGACCCTTGGAGAGACTGTAGAACTGGAGACCGTTCTAGCTTCAGGTATCTGGTGGACCGAGGTCGATGCAAACCAGCTCGAGAACGCGCTGCTCAACCTCGCTGTTAATGCCCGCGACGCGATGCCTGAAGGCGGCAAACTCACTATCGAAACCGCAAACACCCACATTGACCGATCTTACGCCGGGCGGAATGCTGAAGTTACGCCTGGGCAATACGTTCTGCTTTGCGTTTCGGACACCGGCACCGGCATGGACGCGACGACGCTGGAAAGGGTGTTCGAGCCGTTCTTCACGACCAAGGAGGTCGGCAAGGGCACAGGGCTTGGCCTTTCAATGGTGTATGGCTTTGTCAAACAGTCCGGCGGACATGTGAAGGTTTACTCAGAACCTGGACATGGCACGACTGTGAAGATTTACCTTCCACGTCTACTGCGCACGAGCAGCCTGGACACTGAGGCGGTGGCTCCTATCATCCCGGATGGGGAAGGCAGTGAAACGATCCTGGTTTGCGAAGATGACTCTCAAGTGCGTGAATTTTCGGTCGAGATGCTGCAAGACCTTGGTTACAACGTCTTGGAAGCAGCTGATGGGCCTGCGGCTCTGCGTCTGCTCGAACGAAGGACAGAACGGATAGACCTCCTGTTCACCGACGTGGTTTTGCCCAACGGCATGACGGGGGCAGTTCTGGCGGACAAGGCAAAGACGATGCGTCCAGACCTGAAGGTATTATTCACCACAGGATATGCGCGCAACGCGATCGTGCATCACGGGCGCTTGGACGCCGGCGTGGAGTTGATAACCAAGCCTTTTGGATATGCTGACCTGGCTGCAAGGGTTCGCGACTTACTCGATAGGTGATCATCACTGTGATGAGCCCCTTCTGGGACAAGGCCACGCCGCGGTTGCGCCTCTCGAAAACAGCCACACATCGGCCCGCCAAGGCAGCCAGAAGCTGGAAGCAAACGTCGCGCCCATGCGGCAAGAAGTAGGTATCCAGGCGTCCGCTGACTTTGGTCACGGCTCGCGGGAAGTGGGACCAAACGTTCGAAAGAAGATCGCTCAAGTCCAAGCCAACCAGCAGTCGCTTTGAATCTGAAGCATTTAGCCGCCGTCCAGTGGCTCTAATGAGCCGATTAACGATCCCTTAACTACACGATAGCCAAGCAACCTCTTCAGGTCTACTATTGGTGCAGCGTCCCAATTGAATAGCGTGCTGCGAGGGCGATATGAAAGACTCATTTAGAATTGCCTTCGCGGACGACCATCCCGTCCTGCTGAAAGGCATGGCATCGATTTTTGCGAGCGAACAGAATCTTGACGTCGTCGCTGAAGGGGCTTCAGCGGAAGCTGCCATGGAGATCGTTGAGACGCACAGGCCGGATGTTCTGATCACCGATTTGTCCATGCCGGGAGATGTCTTCGCGATGATTTTGCGAGTGTCGCGCACCTTCCCCGATGTTCATGTCATCGTGCTCACGGCCTTTTCCAGCGCCGACTCCGTACTGAAGGCGCTTGACGCCGGTGCTACTGGCTTTGTCCTTAAAGGCGGCCGGGTTGAGGAGATAATTGAAGCTGTGGAAACTGTGATGCGCGGGGAGCTGTACATCACCAAACAGTTCGCAAGCCAGGTTTTGGGCGGACTGCGCGATAAGGAGGCTCGTAGCCGGCTTAGCAATGCAATTCGTCTCAGTGTACGAGAGAAGCAAATTATCGGGCACCTGATGCAGGCCAGAACCAATCGAGAGATTGCCAACCATCTGTCAATCAGCGAAAAAACTGTAAAATACTATATGAGTGGACTGATGACAAAGTTGAATGCCAAAAATCGACTTGAGGTCGTATTTGCCGCCCAGAAAAACGGTGGACTGGATGGCTAACGCAGGCGCGGACTGTTCCTGCGTTTATAACTGCCGGAAAGTCGGTGGTGACGCGGGCAGCCAAGTGGTTGGTATCGCGGAGCTACCCCTTATCGAGACATGGTCTGCTGATTAAGGGGCAAGTTCACCTTCAGCAAAGTGCCGTCTGCCGGCGTAGAAGAAAAATTCACCCGGCCGTTCAGCGCGGCCACACGGTTCCGTAGACCTGATAGCCCAAGTTGGGCCCGACCATTCTGTTGCTCAAGCGACTTCAAATCTCCCGGTCCATCGTCGTGCACCTGAATCTCGACCGTATCACCCGAGAGCGCGACGCTTACCGTGGCGGCGGCGTTCGGCGAGTGTTTGGCGGCGTTGTTCAAGCCTTCCTGCACGACTCTGAAGGCGCATGTCTTTAGCGCTTCACTAACAGGTTCGGGCACTTCCACCACGGACAGTTCTACATGGTTTCCGGTATGGGCCTGATGCCGCTCAACTGCCCGATGTATGGTTTCAAGAAGAGTCAGGCCGGCAATTTCCGGCAAGCTTAGTCCTGTCGCAATTGCGCGGAGTTCACCCAAGGCATTCTGGGTCATCTCTACGGCTGTCTCGATCTGTTGCTCTACGGCCTTTCTTTCTATTCCTGCCGTTCGGAGAATGCGCACTGCAGAGGTCATTTTGAGCGTAGAAAGCGTTAGCAACTGAAGGGGGCCGTCGTGCAAGTCCGAGCCGATCCGGCTCAAGTGGTGCTCAGTCTGAGTGCTTGCATTGAGACGGGCTTTGTCCGCAGCCAGGCGCAATGCTCTATTTTGTTGCGCCAGTCGGCTCTGCTGAACAATTCGAGACCGCAGAAGCTTCCGCTGCGCCACGATGGTTTGACTTGCCCGCCAGACGATCAAATAGAGACACCCGACAAGCCCTGTGGCCGCAGTTGCGACTACGAGCCAGGTCATCTGCTGGCTTTGATCCAACGCGTCCGAGAGCGCGTTACCGCGCTCGTAGGTTTCCGCAATCGCGAGGACCTCATCTGACCCGGTCCGAAAAAGAGGTGCATAAACCTCGACCAGCTTCTCTTGAACCAGGCGTTCATGAGCATGTTCAGAACGGTAGACGCTCTCGAATTGGGCCACGATCTTTCCCGCGGCGGCCTCGCGAACGTAGATAGGATCGAACAGCTGGCCGATCAGGTCGTGGTTGGTCGCGTAGAGTACAAGGCCGTCACTCCGCCAGATTTTGATCGATACGTAGAGATCCGCAAAGGGCGTCTCGCCCAGGAGCGCGTCAATCGCATTGATGCTTGCTTCGTCAAGGGTTCCGCCCGCCTCCAGATCTTGCACGAACGGCGCCAAGATGGTTTCCGCGAACAGGCTTGTCTGGACGCCCGTCGCAACCAGGACTGAATGCTTGATCTGGTGGCTGACCCAGCTCCCAAGAACCAGCATGGATGCAAAGATCGTTACAACGGAAGCGATGAAAAATTGCGCGGCGACTGATCTGAAAAGGATACCCCCTTTAGACCAAAGTCTAGTTCCAATACCGACCAAGGTCTCAACTCCGGATAGGTCCTTTTACAGATTAAATGACCTGACGATGTGCAGTATCGCTTAATTGCTGACAAGAGCAACACTGAACCCCAGCAATTCACAGTCGTGTCCGGCTCGAGCCCTGTCTCGGCGGTTTGGCTGTCGAAACAGGAGGGACAGATGGCGATCGAACTTAACCTCAATGACCTGCAATTCATTCTCAAGCAGATCAAGATTGGTGAGGCACATGCAAATGGTGCCGCGCTGACAGAGATCAGGATCGATCCTGCCTCCGGCGAAGTGATTACGGATGGCGTCTTCTACGATGCAAATGGGGTCTTCACGGGTGACGCCGGTTGGCCGCGGGCCATTCCGGATACCAAGACCCCTTTTGGCATTCGGACGGTTGACGGGAGCTACAACAACCTGGTCGCAGGCCGGGAACTCTGGGGCGCTTCCGACCAGCCAATGCCTCGCTTCCTGTCCCCGAACTACATGAACGATGCCGATGGCGACACGATGAATTTCGGGCCCGGAGGTTTAGTCACAAATACCGATTATAGCGTCCTCAACGGGGTCCCCGGCGCTGCCAATGGCGGAAACACCGGCAACGTGGCCGATGCGGATCCCCGCATTATATCCAATCTCATCGCCGACATGAGCATCAATAACCCCGCTGCAATATTTGCTGCGTTGGCTTTCGCCGGTTCGGAGGACCCTTATGCCGACCTCGCGGCATTACTGAGCGTACGCGGTGCCGGTGGCGCGGACCTGAGCACGTTGGAACAGGACCTGGCCGTAGCCGAAACGAATTTTCAGGCCGCGATGGCAGGTTATGATCCGCTGGACTCGACTACCTGGGATGCAATCCAGGATGCCGGTGCCGCCCTCACTATTGCTGAGACAGCGCTTGCGAGTGCCCAGGCTGCCTCAGCCGATCCGAATGGGGCATTCCTCGCGATGGCCCATGACATGGGTATTCTTGATGAAACCAACGGACTCATCATCCCCAACGTCGCCCCCGATGAAGGCATCTCCGCCCCCTTTAACGCCTGGATGACATTTTTTGGCCAGTTCTTTGATCATGGACTGGATCTGATCAGCAAGGGTGGCAATGGCACCATCTATGTCCCGCTCCAGAACGATGATCCGCTGGTGCTCGGTGCTGATGGCATCCTCGGTACCGCCGACGATTTGGCTCCGCAACTGCGCTTCATGGCGCTGACCAGAGCCACGACGGTTCTTGATGAAAACGGTATCCCGACGCAGAAAAACGTCACCACACCGCATGTTGACCAAAACCAGACCTATACGTCGCACGCTTCGCATCAGGTGTTCCTGCGTGAATATGTGATGGGCCCAAATGGTCCTCTCTCGACGGGACGACTGCTTGAGGGCCAACAGGGTGGCCTGGCAACTTGGGGCGACATCAAGCAACAAGCCCGGAGCATGCTCGGGATAGAGCTGGACGACCGCGATGTGCACGCCGTTCCATTGCTCCGCACGGACGCATATGGCGAATTCGTCCGGGGTCCGAATGGACTGCCCCTGATCGTGACCAACATCGGCCTGGATGGTATCCCCAATACTGCCGACGACACGACGATTGAGGGGAACCTCACGACGCCCGTAGCCACGTGGAACGTCGCCGTGAAGATCTCCAACGCATTCCTGGATGACATCGCACACGATGCCGTACCGGTGTTCGTGGATCCTGACCGTAACCCTGCCACCCTCAACAGCGTCTGGACTTCAGCAGACGCGGATGGGGACACCGGGAATGCTCAGGCTCTCAACGCTTTTGGCGTTCGCACTGAATACGACAATGAACTGCTCGATCGTCATTTCATCACTGGCGACGGACGCGGCAACGAAAACTTTGGTCTGACCGCGGTCCACCATGTTTTCCACTCCGAACATAATCGTCAGACCGTTATCCAGAAGCTGAAAATCCTTGAAGAAGGCGATCTTGCTTTTGTTAACGACTGGTTGGTGACCGACCTTACCGCCGGCGAACTGGCCAGCTTGCACGCCTCTCTGGAAGCGGCCGTCGACAAGCACGCATTTCTCGACGGGCTAACGCTTGCATGGGATGGCGAACGCATCTTCCAGGCGGCCCGCTTTGCTACCGAGATGCAGTATCAGCACCTGGTGTTTGAAGAATTTGGTCGCAAGATTCAGCCGGCGATCGACCCCTTCGTTTTCAACTCCGTCACTGACATCAACCCGGCAATTTTCGCTGAGTTTGCGAATGTGGTTTACCGGTTTGGCCATTCGATGCTGACTGACAGTCTGCCGCGCGCGTTTTATGATCCACTCGGTACGGCCGACACCGCCTTTCTCAATACAGTCGATAGCGGCTTGATCGCGGCGTTCCTCAACCCGGTGCAGTATGACAACGATGGTGGCATATCCAGTGAAGCAGCGGCGGGCGCCGTTGTCCGGGGGCTGACGAATGTGCGCGGCAATGCGATCGACGAGTTTGTCGTCGATGCCTTGCGCAATAACCTGCTTGGACTGCCACTCGACCTCGCGGCAATAAACATTGCTCGCGGTCGAGACACCGGAATGCCGACCCTAAACCAGGCACGCGAACAACTATTCTCTGCCACGGGTCATAGCTTCCTAAGACCCTATAACAACTGGGCCGACTTTGCGGTGGGGCTAAAAAACCCGCTCTCCGTCGTGAACTTCGTCGCCGCCTATGGCACTCATAGCCTGCTTTTGGCAGCGGACACCCTTGCAGAGAAGCGCGAAGTTGCAATGGAACTGGTGTTCGGTGTCGATGCCGCCGGCAACGCAACCGACATCGCGGACCGCAACTCCTTCATCAACGGCACGGGCACCTTTTCCGGCAATCTGGGCGGCCTGAATGACGTCGACTTGTGGATTGGCGGCCTTGCCGAGAAGATCTTGCTGTTTGGCGGCATGCTTGGTTCGACATTCACCGCAGTGTTCGAAGCGCAAATGGAGGCACTGCAGGATGCGGATCGGTTCTACTACCTGACGCGCACGCAGGGCTTGAATTTCCTGGACGCACTGGAGAACAACGCCTTCTCCAAAATGATTATGGCCAACACGGACCTGACCGAACCCGGTCCAGACGGCATTCGCGGCACCGCTGATGACGTGATCCGCCATCACATCGGCATCGACTCGTTCGCAAAGTATGACCTGGTGCTGGAGGTCAACCAGAACTATCAGCAGGACTATAACGGCATTGATCCTGGCAAGGACCCCAACGACATCGATGCCGTTTTGGCCGGTCTAGGCTTCACCCAGGTTGGCCGGACCATGCCAGCCGCCTTTCAGGCCTACTACGACAATTATCTCCGCTACATTGGCGGCGAGCATGTCGTGCTGGGCGGCACCTCAGCGAATGATGTGTTGATCGGCGATCTCGGCGACGATGCGATCTGGGGCGATGCCGGCAACGACTATATCGAGGGTGGCCAAGGTGTCGACCTCATCATGGGCGGGGCGGGCGATGACATCATCCTCGATGAGGGAGACGAGGGCGACTTCATCAAGGGCGATGCCGGCGACGACGTTATCGCCAGCTCCAACGGACTCGACGTCCTGATGGGCGGCGAAGGCAAAGATGTTGTCTTCGCCGGTAAGGACGACACCGAAGTGTTCGGCGGTGAAGGCGATGACTTCATCCTCGGCGGGGATGGTGCGGACTTCTTGCTCGGCAATGAAGGGGATGACTGGATAGAAGCTGGCGGGGGGTTCGACACCACCGCGGGTGATAACTCCGAACTATTCTTCAACTCGACAATTCTTGGTCATGACGTGATGTTCGCCGGCTCGGACGAGCACGACTTTGACGCCGAGTCGGGCGACGACATCATGGTGCAGGGCGAGAGCGTCATGCGCAATGAAGGCATGTTCGGCTTTGACTGGGTCAGCTACCAAGGCGCCACTTTTGATGCCAATGCCGACATGCGCATCCGCATCTTCACCACCGAAGAAGCCGATATCCTGCGAAACCGTTTTGACAAGGTCGAGGCGCTTTCGGGCGGCGACGGCAACGACACGCTGCGCGGTGATGATCGCGTTGCTGGCACTCCCCCAGCCATACCCACGGTCAACAACACTGAAACCCTGTTCTTCAAGGACGAGCTCAGCCAGGCTGGCCTGGATCGCATCGAAGGTCTTCGCGAGCTCTTGGGCAACCTGGTGTCCAATGTCCCGGTAGGAACCAGTGAAGACATAGTAGCCTTCACCGGTGGCAATATCTTGCTTGGCGGTGGCGGGAGCGACATCCTTCAGGGCAATGGTGGTGACGACTTCATCGACGGAAATGCTCGCCTCAACGTGCGGATCCGCCTGACCGATCCGGGCGCTGAGAACACAGCTGCAAACGAGATCGCAACTATCTACACGCTCAAGCATGTGTTCACCGCCGTTGATGCGGTTGAACCGACCTGGATCGGCAAGTCGCTGTTCGAACTGCTGGTTTCACGGACGATCGTGCCCAGCCAAATGCACATCGTACGCGAAATCATCGCGGATGACGGTGCCGTCGAGGACGTCGACACGGCTGTTTTCAACGACAACTTCCTCGCCGATGATGGCACGGAAAACTATACGGTCACCCTCAACGGGGATGGTTCGGTTACGGTCGCTCATGTGAATGTTACCGCCGATATTGATCCGGTGACCGGTCGTAGGCTGATCTCGGATGGGGTGGACACTCTTCGCAACATCGAGCGACTGCAATTCCGGGACCAGACCATTGTGCTGGCCGATCTTATCAACCAGCCAGCACAGGGTGCACCGGTCATCAGTGATCTAACGCCGACCGAAGGTCAGCCGCTCACCGTTGATGTGTCCTCAATCACCGATGCGAATGGCGTGGGCCCACTCAGCTTCCAGTGGCAGGTATCCGCCGATGGGGTCAACTGGGCAAACGTGCCGGCTCTTCTCGGTGGCAACAGCCCCAGCTTTACGCCCACCGATGCTGATCTGGGCTTTTTGGGTAATGCTGCCAATGCCTTTGCAGGAATGCAAGTGAGGGTTGCGGTCAGCTTTACGGACGGAGGTGGCAATCCGGAAACACTGGTCTCTGACGCCACGGCGCCTGTGGGGGCTAACTGGGCGCGCGGCCTACTTGTTCCGAGCCCCTTTAATGGTACCGCCGGAGACGACATCGCAAATGGGTCCGGGGCCGCTGACGTCCTCAATGGTGCCGCGGGCAATGATATCCTTAACGGCAATGGTGGCGCCGATACTCTCAACGGGGGCTCCGGCGATGACATTTTGACCGGAGGGACCGGCAACGACACGGTCAATGGAGGCGATGACAACGACACCATCATCTGGCGAACTGGCGATGGCCGTGATCTTGTCGACGGCGGCGCAGGCAACGATACCATTGTTGTGACGGGCAACGCCGGCCCCGAGACCTTCCGCATCTACACCAGGGCTGAAGCAGTTTTGGCTGGCATGACTGGCCTGGCCGCTACCACCGAAATAGTCATCACCAGAAACGGCACCAATAATGCATCCATTATCGCCGAG
>Ga0098074_1001845_pt1 | contig 10140 bp, 4 predicted proteins | sample 32_taG_FD_75064 | JGI IMG/M metagenome (GOLD analysis project Ga0098074, IMG submission 75064) | Marine viral communities from the Gulf of Mexico - 32_GoM_OMZ_CsCl metaG | ecosystem: Environmental > Aquatic > Marine > Oceanic | place: Atlantic Ocean: Gulf of Mexico | collected 2015-07-12 | reverse complement strand
GTACTCGCGCATCACGCCGAGCACGAGCGCGCCGTACGACGTCGAGTGGTTGTAACGCAGGAGCGCACGCTGCCGGCCGGCCTCGGTGGCGAGGTCGTCGTCGGCGGCGCAGAGGTAGACGGCGGCCGCGAGGGCGGCGTCGTCGACGTCCTGCGGGTTGCGCGCGCCGTCGTCATCGGCGTCCACGCCGACCTCGGTCCAGGTGGCCGGGAGGAACTGCATGGGGCCGACGGCGTGGTCGAAGAGGCGGTCTCCGTCGTGCACGCCGGCATCGGTGTCGCGGATCAGTGCGGTTCCGCGGGTGCCGTCGAGGGCCATCCCGACGATCGCGGGCACGGCGACACCGTCGGTGCTGAGCGTCGAGCCGCCGAAGCGTCCGTGGTCGGACTCGACCCGACCCACGGCGGCGACGAGCTGCCACGGAAGGTGGCAGCCGGCGTCGGCGGCGTTGATCACGGTCTCTGCGCGCTGGTAGGCCGCCAGAGCGGCCGAGGGGATCCCGTTGGTGCTGGACGTCCGGGCGATCGCGGTGGCGCGCCCGCCGACGGCAGCCCGGGCGGTCGAGCCCACGACCGCCGGCGAGGAGACCGATGCGGGGTCGGCGAGGGTGGGTGCGGACGAGGTGACGCCGGCAGCGTCACCGGCGGTGTCACCGGTCGGGGCGGGCGGCTCCGGGGGGACGCTGCTGCCGCAGCCGGTCAGGGCCAGCAGCGCGGCTGCGGGCAGCAGGCAGCGCGCTCGGCGGGAGGTGCTGGCCATCGGGTTCCCCTTCGTCGGATCCGTGACGACCAGGGTCCGTCAGCGCGACGCGGATCGGGTTGTGGTGCAGGGAGAATCCGAGGTGCCCCGATTGTCAGACCGACCAGACGTCACTCCGCGACGGCGCTCAGCTTCCGCAGCTCACCGACTTCGAACCCCTCGGCCTCGAGCACGGCCAGATAGCGCTCGACGTTGGCCAGCTTGATGTCCTCGTAGCCACGCACGAGGTCGGGCAGCGCGGCCACGCGCACCGCCCGCTCGTACGTCGCCGGGCTGAGCTCGCCGACCAGGGCGGTCACCAGCGTCACGTAGTGCGCCACCAGGGCGCGCTCGACGCGACGCACCTTGGCCCAGCCGAACACGTCGAGCGGAGTGCCGCGCAGGAACCTCAACCGCGCGAGGAGCCGCAGCATCCAGTGCGAGCGCGGGCCGAAGGCGACCTTCGAGTCGCGTCCCAGTGCTCGGAGGGCCGGCGGGTGCAGCTTGAAGGTCAGCTTGCCGCCGGCGGGCACCTGGGCGCGGGCGGCCTCGGCGAACTCCGGAGCGGTGAGCAGACGCGCGACCTCGTACTCGTCCTTGTAGGCCGTCAGCTTGAAGAGGTTGCGGGCGACCGCTTCGCTGAGCCCGGAGCCGGTGCCGGCGGCGCGCTCGGCGTCGGCGACCGCGATCACCTGGTCGACGTACCGCTCGGCGGCGCGGTGGCCCTGGAACTTCACCAGCTCGGGAGCGCGCACCGACACCAGGCGCAGCACCTCGGCGTCGAGGCCGGCGTCGGCCGCCCGGTCTACCGAAGGCACGTGCACGGGCACGTTCGGCTTGCCCGGGGCACCGGTGGCTCGCCGGTACGCGTCCGGTGCCGCGACGGAGGCCCGACCCCAGCGGAACGCCGCGATATTGGCGGCCACCGCGACACCGTTGATCTCGATGGCCTCCTCGATGGCCGATGCCGGGATCCCGAGGGACCCGCTCTGGTAGGCCGCGCCGACGAGCAGGAAGTTGGCCGCGGCGGCGTCACCGAAGATCGCGTCGGCCGCCGCGAGGCCATCGATCTGGTGCACGTCGTGCGTGGCCGTCGCCAGCCGGTCGAGCAGATCGGACGTCTCGGGGTGGCCGACGGCGGGGTCGTAGACCATCGAACCCGTGGGGGTCTCGCTCGTCGACACGACCGCGACCGTCCGGGCCGGATCGCCGTACTGCAGGTTGCGGCCCTCGGCCAGCGTCAGCAGGTCGAAGCCGAGCAGCAGGTCGGCCTCGCCGGGCGTGAGGCGGTTGGCCGGCTCGAGACCCGTCGAGGAGAACCGCAGGTGCCCGGTCACCGGGCCGGCCTTCTGGCTCAGGCCCGTCTGGTCGAGCGACTCGACCTCGAGGCCGGCGCGCAGCGCGGCGGTCGCCAGCACCTGGTTGACGGTGACGATGCCCGTGCCGCCGATTCCGGCCATGAAGATGTTCCACGTACCGGTCGGCTGCGCCACCCTGGGCTCGGCCACCTGCGGCGGCTCGGGACGCTCGCGGCGCTTGCGGCTGGCGGACGGGTCGACCTCGACGGTGGCGAACGACGGGCAGTCGCCGTCGAGGCACGTGTAGTCGGTGTTGCACGACGTCTGGTCGATCCGCGTCTTGCGGCCGAACTCGGTCTCGACCGGCTGCACCGACAGGCAGTTGCTCTTCATGCCGCAGTCGCCGCAGCCCTCGCAGACGGCCTCGTTGATGATCACGCGCTGGGTGCGGGCCGGGAGCGTGCCGCGCTTGCGCTGACGCCGGGCGTCGGCGGCGCAGGGCTGGTCGTAGACGAGCACCGTGACGCCGGGGGTGTCGCGCAGTGCGAGCTGGGCCTCCTCGAGCCGGTCGCGGTGCCAGATGTCGGTGCCCTTGGCGAACTGACGACGCTTGTGCCGCTTCGGGTCGTCGGAGCACACGATGATGCGGGCCACGCCCTCGTGGTGCAGCTTGTGGGTGAGGGGGGCGATGCCGAGGGCGCCCTCGGGGTCCTGGGCGCCAGTCATCGCGACCACGTTGTTGTAGAGCAGCTTGTAGGTGATGTTCACCCCGGCCGCGACGCAGGCCTGCACCGCGAGCTGGGCGGAGTGGAAGAAGGTGCCGTCGCCGACGTTCTGGAACATGTGTCCGGCGTCGGTGAAGGCGGCCTGACCGATCCACTGCGCTCCCTCGCCACCCATCTGGGTGACGCCGGTGACGGCGCTGTCCTCGCGGTCGGAGATGGTCACCATCGCGTGGCAGCCGATGCCGCCGCCGCCCATCGAGCCCTCGGGGATCGCCGTCGACCGGTTGTGCGGGCAGCCGCTGCAGAAGTACGGCGAGCGCGACGTCGTGAGCAGCGGCAGGTCGATCCGCACCGGTGGGGCGGGCGCGAGCTCGACGACGCCGCCCAGCACCCGCCGCAGCGGCGCGAGCAGTCGACCGGCAGTGAGCTCGCCGTCGGCGGGCACGAGCCGGCGTCCCTCCGCGTCGCGCTTGCCGAGCACAGCCGGGGCGTCGGGGGTGCCGTAGAGCAGCTCCTTGACGGAGGTCTCGATGAAGGCCGTCTTGTCCTCCACGACCACGAGCCGCTCGAGGCCGGCCGCGAACGCACGGATCGCGGTCGGCTCGACCGGGCTCATCAGGCCGAGGCGGAGCACCCGGATGCCCGCCGCGCGCAGGGCGTCGTCGTCGACGCCGAGGTCGGTCAACCCCTGCCGCAGCGAGTCGTAGCAGCTGCCCGAGGCCACCAGGCCGAGTGTGGCTTCGGGGCACTCGACGTCGACCACGTCGAGGTGGTTGGTCGCGGCGTAGGCCTCGACCACCGCCGTGCGGGGGCCGACGAGGTCGGCCTCGGCGGCGACGATGGCATGGGGCCGCACCTCCATCGGGCGCTGCCGGTAGGTGAACGGGACGCCGTCCCACTCCACCTGCGGCAGCGCCGACTCGACCTGCGACACGTGGTCGTCGACGACCCAGGCGCCGTCGGCGACGTCGGCGACGATCTTGAGCGCCACCGGGCAGCCTGAGGCCCGCGACATCTCGACGCCGTGGATGCCGAGGGTGATGATCTCGGCGGCGTTGCGCGGGAAGAGCACCGGGATGCCGAGGGCGGCCAAGGACCGTTCGCTGACGGCCGGCACGGTCGACGACTTCGAGGCCGGGTCGTCTCCCACCAGGAGCAGGACGCCGCCGCGGGGGTCGGCACCGAACATGGTGGCGTGCCGCAGTGAGTCGGTGGCTCGGTCGAGGCCTGGGCCCTTGCCGTACCAGAAGCCGACCACGCCGTCGTGGGTGCGGTTGCCCAGGGGCAGCGGGATCTGGCTGCCCCACACCGACGTGGCGGCGAGCTCCTCGTTGACCCCGGGCACGAAGCGGACGTCGTTGGCGGCGAGCACGTCCGGCATGTCGCCGAGCATCTTGTCGAGACCACCGAGCGGACTGCCCTGGTAGCCGGAGATGAAGGTCGCGGTGTGCCTGCCCCGACGTCGGTCGAAGGCCCGCTGCTCGACGATCAGGCGGGCGATGGCCTGCACTCCTGTCAGGAGCATCGGTGGTGCACCCGGTCGGTAGCGGTCGGCCAGGTCGTACGGGGCCGGGGTGCTGCCAGGAACGGTGGGACGGTCGGCGAGCTCGGTCATCAGGGTCCTTCTCAGGCGCGAGCGGCAGCGAGGCGCTGCTCGACGAGGGTGCGGGCGGCGGTGCTGGTCGTGCTGTCGTGCCGTCGTGCGAGGTCGAGCAGGTCGGTGACGGTCTCGGCGATGCGTGTGGTGTCGGCGAGCACCTGGTCGCGCGTGGCCGACGTGAGCTCGCCGCCCACCTGGATCAGCCCGCCCGCGTTGGCGATGAAGTCGGGCACCCACAGCACGTCACGGCGACGGAGCTCGTCGGCGACGGCGGGGGTGGCCAACTGGTTGTTGGCGCCACCGCACACGACGGTGGCTCGCAGCCGCGCGACCGTGTCGTCGGTCAGGGTGGCCCCGAGGGCGCAGGGTGCGTACACGTCGACGTCGGCGTCCACGGCGCTGTCGACGATGCGTGCCTGGGGGTGCAGCTCGGCCAGGCGGGCCCGTGCGCCGGCGTCGACGTCGGTGACCTGCACCGAGGCTCCGGCCCCGATCAGCAGACCGACCAGGTGCACGCCGACCTTGCCGGCCCCCTCGACCCCGACCGTGCGGCCGGCCAGACCGGCAGGCCCCCACGCGTGCTCGGCCGCGGCGCGCATGGCGTGGAAGACGCCGAACGCGGTGGCGTACCCGCTGTCGCCCGAGCCGCTGTTCGAGCCGACCACGTACGGCGTCGCCCGGCGGACGACGTCGAGGTCGTCGGCGGTCGTGCCGACGTCGGCGGCGGTGTAGTAGCGGCCGCCAAGGGTGTCGACGAAGCGTCCGTAGGCCTCCAGCGCCGTCGGCGAGGTGGCCGTGGCGGGGTCGCCGATGATGACGGCCTTGCCGCCGCCCAGCGGCAGGCCGGCTGCGGCCGCCTTCATGGTCATGCCGTGCGAGAGGCGCAGGACGTCGGTGAGCGCGTCGGCCTCGGAGGCGTAGGGGTAGCAGCGCGTGCCGCCGAGCGCGGGGCCCAGCGTCGTGTCGTGGATCGCGATGATCGCGCGCAGCCCGGTGGCGGCGTCCTGGCAGAAGACGACCTGCTCGTGGGGCGTGGTGCCCAGCTCGACGTGGCGGTCGAAGACGTGGTGCCCGACCGCGCCCGACGGCGTGCTCAGCGGTGCGGTGGGCAGGGTGGCTACAGACATGTGGTGCTCCTTGGTCGGTCGCGGCCACGAGGGTGGGTGGTCGCGATCTCTGAGGTACGCCGAACACAGGTCGTGCGTCGGCGCGAATCGGTGGTGCGGGACGGCTCGTGCAGGTCGTGCGTGAGCCGGTGCTGCGGGTGGTGCGTCGCCTCCGGGTGTGGAGGTCGGTGAGGCCCATGGTGCCACGCCGCGACTCGCTCGGGGGTGTGCGCGGAGCCGAGCGGAGCTCGTGGCAGTGCGGCGCGCGGAGGGCATGACGGAACCTTTCGGGAGATGCCCCGAACGTACGAGCCGGCGAACCCGTCCGTCCTTGTCGTGCGTCACCAATCGGGGGCGACGTCCCTGTCTGGGGTGACCACCGGTGGCCCCGCGCCCCGGCCCCTCGTGAGGCGCGACAGTCCGACCGGGGTCGATTGGTCGCCGTTCACAACCCAGGGGCCGGTCGTGGAACTTACGCTTTCGCCAACCACACCCGTGGCGACCGAGAGGACACCCGTCATGCCGCACCTGCGACGCTCAGCCCTGGCGGCGATGCTCGTCGTGGGTGCCCTCAGCAGCGGGTGCGCCGACTACAGCCAGATGCAGTTCTTCAAGGACGAGCGGCTGAGCTTCACCACGCCTGAGGACTACGAAGAGGTCGAGCTGCCCCTCGTCGTCAGCTGGACGATGGACGACTTCGAGGTGCTGGGCCGCGGTGAGTCGGCGGCGCCGTCCGAGGACGCCGGCTACTTCGGCGTCTTCGTCGATCGGGCGCCGATCAAGCCCGGCAAGACGCTGGCCGACGTGGGCAAGGGCGACAAGCAGTGTGAGGTCGACCCGCGCTGCCCCGACAAGACCTACCTCAACGGCAAGGGGGTCTACACCACCCGCCAGACGTCGATCACGCTCGACTACGTCGCGCCGCTGACCTCGAAGGAACGTATCCAGCTCCACCAGGTGACCGTCATCCTCCTCGACGCCGAGGGCAAGCGGATCGGCGAGTACGCCTGGTACCAACGCTTCAAGCTCGAGAACCTGGTGGTGAACCTGTGACCGCGACGCTGCCAGAAGGCGCCAAGGACGCCGCGCTCGACGAGGTCCTCGCGACCCGCGAAGAGCTCCGCGACGAGGCCCGCGTGACCCTGGGGGTCTCCGGGGACACCAACACCGGCAAGCTGCGCCGGGAGCTGAAGAAGCACGACACCAGCGTCTACCCGCTGTTCGCGCTCGGCATCCTGACCATCACCGACGCCTTCCAGGGCTATGCCTTCACGGTGCTCGCGCCGGACATCGCGCGCTCGCTCGGCATCGGCTTCGGCGCGATCACCGCGGTGGCCGCCATCAAGGGTGTCGCGGTGGCCGTCTCGCCGCTGCCGATGGCCTGGCTCAGCCAGCGCAAGGCCCGCCGCGCGCTGCTGTGCATCGTCACGGCCATCGGCTGGGCGGTGCTCACCCTCTACACGGGGCTGGTCACCTCGATGATCGGCCTGATGCTGATCCTGGTGGCCGACGGCCTCTCGACCGGGAGCGTCGCTGCGCTGCATGCACCGCTGCTGATGGACGCCTACCACCCGAACACCCGCGTGCGCGTGATCAGCGTCTACACCGCCATCAACCGCGCCGGCGAAGTGATCTCGCCCCTGCTGGTGGCCCTGCTCACCGGCGTCTTCGACCTCACCTGGCGCGGAGTCTTCATCGCGCTGGGCGTGATCGCCACCGTCTCGACGCTGGGCGCGCTCGGCCTGAAGGACCCCGGCTTCGGGCGCTGGGACACCCAGCAGCTGCGGCAGGCGGTCCACGACAAGCACGGTGACACCGGGCAGCTCGACCCCGAGGAGGTCGCGCTCGGCTTCTGGGAGATCTGCCGGCGGCTGCTCCTCATCCCCACGGTCAGGCGGCTGCTCAGCGGCTTCGCCGTCATCGGCCTGCTGGCCGCGCCGCTGGGCGTGTTCCTCGCCTTCTTCCTCGAGTCCCGCTGGGAGCTCGACGACTCGCAGCGCGCCATCTTCCTGGCCTACCAGGCGGCCGTGTCGGTCGTGGCGCTCGCCGTCTACGGCAACCGGGGCGAGCGGCTGTTCCGCGAGAACCCGTCGCGGATCCTGACCACGACCGGTGGTGCCCTGGCCGTGGCGATCCTCGCCATCGGGGTGGGCGGTCTGGTGCCGAACTTCACCGCGATGGTCATCGCCTTCGGCGTCTCCGCGGCAGCCCTCGGCATCATCGGCCCGGCCCTGATCATCGGCATCATGTCGGTCATCCCGGCCACCATGCGACCGCACGCGGGTGGCCTCTTCGGCATCTTCACCGCGATCGGCACCGTCGCGGGCGCGCTGCTCCTCGGCTCGGTGCAGTCGGAGTACGGCAGCGTCGGCTCCATCGTCTGCTTCGTGTTCATCGGCGGCATCGGCGCGTGGACCATCGCCGGAGCCGGACGGTTCATCAACGACGACCTCGACCGGATGATTGACGAGGTGCTCGAGGACGAGGAGATCAAGCGCATCGAGGAGTCCGGCACCAAGCTGCCGATGCTCTCCTGCCGCGGCGTGGACTTCTCCTACGGACAGCTGCAGGTGCTCTTCGACGTCGACTTCACCGTCGACGAGGGCGAGATGGTGGCCCTCCTCGGCGTCAACGGTGCCGGCAAGTCCACGCTGCTCAAGGTGGTGAGCGGCATCGGCCTGCCGAGCAAGGGGTCGGTCCGCTTCCGGGGCCAGGAGATCACCTACCTCGACGCGGAGCGCCGGGTGAACCTGGGCATCACCCAGATCCCGGGCGGCAAGGCCGTGTTCGGCCCGATGACCGTCGTGGAGAACCTCCGGTCCTACGGCTACACGGCACCCGGCGGCCGCCGGCAGCTCGAGGCCAAGATCGACCACTGCCTCGACGTGTTCCCCCGGCTCGCCGAGCGACGCAGCAGCCTCGCGGCTCAGCTGTCGGGTGGTGAGCAGCAGATGCTGGCGCTGTCGAAGGCGCTCATCCTCCAGCCCAAGCTGCTCGTGATCGACGAGCTGTCACTCGGTCTCGCGCCGGTGATCGTCGGCCAGCTGCTCGAGATGGTCAAGGACATCAACGCCGCCGGCACCGCCGTCGTGCTGGTCGAGCAGAGCGTCAACATCGCGCTCAACCTCGTCGACCACGCCTACTTCATGGAGAAGGGCCAGATGAAGTTCGACGGCGCCGCCGACGAGCTCCTGGCGCGCGACGACCTGCTTCGCGCCGTGTTCCTCGCAGGCAGCGCCGCTGTCGGAACGGAAGGCACCCCGTGACCCAGGTCCAGGAGCTCCAGGTCGACGACCTCGAGGACGCCAGCGACGTCCGACGTCGCATCCGCCCGCCGTCGGCGGCCCAGCTGCGTACCGCCGCCGGGTGGGCCGTGGGTGCCGTGGCCGCGATGGTGCTGCTCGAGGTGCTGCGCGGCACAACCGACCTCGCGCTGGAGACCCCGGTCCCGGTCATCCTGCTCGGCGTCATCATCGGCATGACCTACGGGCTGCTCGCCGTGGGTCTCGTGCTGATCTACCGGACCAACAAGATCATCAACTTCGCCCACGGCCAGATCGGCGCGTTCGGCGCAGCCTTCTTCGGCCTGGCCGCCGTCAAGTGGAGCATCCCCTACTGGGTCGCCTTCCCGATCGCGCTCCTGGTGGCGGCCGGGGTGGGCTACACGGCTGAGACGGCCGTCGTCCGCCGGCTGCGCAACGCGCCGCGGCTGATGAGCGTCGTGGCCACGCTCGGTGTCGGCCAGTTCCTCGTCGTGTTCGGCCTCGTCATCAACTCCCAGGCCTCGGCGGGCTCGGTCTACCCGAACCCGCCGGGGCTGCCGACGTTCCAGGTCGGGGCCTTGCTGGTCACCCCGGCGTACAGCGGCATGCTCCTGCTCTCACCGGTCGTGGTCGTGCTGATCGCGCTGTTCCTGCGGGTGAGCAAGTACGGCCTTGCGATGCGCGCCGCTGCGGCCAACCCCGAGGCGGCCCGGATGGCCGGCATCTTCTCGGGACGCATGTCCGGTCTGGCCTGGGCGATCGCCGGGGCGCTGTCGGCCTTCTCCGCGATCCTCACCCAGCCGACCCAGGGCTTCATCTCCGGTGACTCGTTCGGCCCGAGCCTGCTGCTGCGCGCGATGGCCGGCGCCGTCCTCGCCCGGATGACGAGCATCCCGCAGGCGCTCGCCGCCGGCATCGGCATCGGCGTCATCGAGCAGCTGCTGCTGTGGAACTACCCGGCCGGCGGTCTGGTCGAGGTCGCGCTCTTCGTGATCATCCTGGTCGCGCTGCTCGCCCAGCGTCAGCGCGGTGGCCGCGACGAGGACAAGGGGTCGTGGGCCTCGGTCGAGGCGCTGCCGCCCGTGCCCGACGCGCTGCGGCGCATCTGGCTGGTGCGCAACCTGACGCTCGTCGTCGGTGGCGTGGCGCTGGCGGTCGTCGCGGCGCTCCCGTTCCTGGTCTCCAACACCGACGCCACCCGGCTGATCGGCATCATGGGCTTCGTGATCGTCGGCCTGTCGGTCGTCATCCTCACCGGGCTCGCCGGCCAGCTCACCCTGGGGCAGTTCGCCGTGGGAGCCGTGGGCGCGATCGTGTCGTACTACGTCTCGAGCCGCACCGGTAACTTCCCGCTCTCGATCGTCTACGGCGGCATCTGCGCCGGGGTCGTCTCGGTGTTCCTGGGCCTGC
>Ga0098074_1001843_pt1 | contig 10145 bp, 19 predicted proteins | sample 32_taG_FD_75064 | JGI IMG/M metagenome (GOLD analysis project Ga0098074, IMG submission 75064) | Marine viral communities from the Gulf of Mexico - 32_GoM_OMZ_CsCl metaG | ecosystem: Environmental > Aquatic > Marine > Oceanic | place: Atlantic Ocean: Gulf of Mexico | collected 2015-07-12 | reverse complement strand
AGCTGAGGCAGTAATAGGGCAGACTATACTTACCCCATATCCTAGATTTGAAGATTATTATACTGGTAACACTCAAATTAGACAGTCGACTTTTATTGTTTACAAGATAGAATATTGGACAAATGGAAATGATTTTAAATGGTACGACGATATGTGGAACAATCCAGAAGCTTCTAACAATTTTAATCCTTGCAAACAACGAAAAGAAGAAACAGATTATTTAAATGGGTTAAATTCTGATTACGACGATACAGGGTATTGGAATTTCTTAGCTCAACAAAATCACCCGACCTTACCTATTGATCAATTTAAACCTTATACACAAGTAGAAATAGAGCCAATGGAAGACTACCAAAAATTTTTAGATAAACTAGCAAAACACCCTAACAACGTGAGAGGGTATGCTGACAAAGTAATAACCTGGTCTTAATTAAATGAAAAAAATGGATCCTTATGAGATAACGGATGCTGAAAAGCAAAAGCAAATAGAAGAGATGTGGAAAAAACATGAGAATAAATCGACTGAAAAAGATATGTTCTCATTTCTAGAAGATGATGATGAAGAGTTTCATGCTATAGAGGATTAAATTTGATTTCAGTAGATTTCTCATAATATATTGTATATGAGAAATGTTTATTCATTAGAGTTGTTGCGTAATCTTCATTTAGCAAATTATGTATATTTTAATGAGGAGTTCGAAGAGATATACGCGTGGTTTAATGGACCTAATATTAAAATCTTCAACTACATTGGCGATGAAATAGGTCACACGACTATTATTAATGAAGATACCAAAAACGAATATAAAATTGATGAAGAAATTAACTTTAGAGATGTTACCACTTCTATTGATAGTATAGTTCGTCAGACTTTTTCAGATGAGGCTTGATGCTGACATAGATAATTTAATAGGTGAGATAATAGAACAAGATGATGTTGATGAAGTTAGAAACCAAATAGCATTGTTTTGTTACAACTATAAAATTATGCCCGGTTCAGAAGAGTTTGATTACATAATGGAATATATTTGGTTTCATTTTTTTAATACCAATAGTAATAAAATTATACATAAAATAAGAGATTTAATAGATGAGTATGAATGATGTTAAAATAGGAGTTAAACAACTCAACAATGTATCTGCTGAATGGAATGGTAATTTCTGTTCTGTAACGTCGTGGCACAATCATGCAGGAGCTGATATAACCATGACTAACATACCTACTATATCATTAGATAATCAACAAATTTATAGTTTACTGGCTGTTCTTTCTAATTATGTTCTAGTTAACAATATTGAAAAACCTAATTGTAATTTTGAATCGGTTGCACCTCAGCCACCTCCTGTACCTGAACCGATGCCTGAACAACAACATCAGCCACCTCCTGAGCCAGAACCGATGCCTGAACAACAACATCAGCCACCTCCAGAAGAACCCCCTAAGTTTATCGAACCAGACTTCGATCAACAACCTCCAAATGATGGACCAATTGGACCCGATCCAGGGGAAGATTGGAAAAAAAAACCTTAGCGATACTTAATACGAGATTACTTTGCGAACAAATATTATATTTTTCGGACTATTTAGATAGAGAAGCAGAAGCATTATGGCCTATAGTAATGAGTCACGACTATGTAAGAGATGCAACTCAAAGAGATCAAAAAATTCAGAACGAGTTAGAAAGAAGATACGATCTATTAATGTATATTCGTAAACTATTTAAAGATAATATTGAAAACCAAGTGAGAATATCAGAAGAAAAAAATGACTAATATTTTATTTGCCACGGCAGCTATTGGAGAAAAATATGTCAATAGATGTTTAGAAACTCTAAAGAGTTTTAATAAGTTAGACTATGATAAAAATGACGAATTGGTTATCATTACAGATAACGTTTCTGCATTTAAAGATATAGATTTATCATTAAAGGTAACCATTTTACCTTACTACCTACCTAAAGAATGGCCGGTTGTTAATGCAGATAATTTTAGAAAAAATACCATTATTAAAACTATCATGGTAGGTGATATGTTGAGAAAAGATAATGAACATGATTTATTTGTGTGGTATGACTGTGATGCTTTTATTCATAAGACTAAAGAGTCAATGCAAGTCTATGAAGATATAACACCCGGATTTTATTTTAAAGATGCACATGAAGTGGAAGCAAGTATAGAAGGACTCAAATCACACCATCTTTGGGAAAGAGGAGAAAGATATTTAGCTGACATTAACATGTACACTAGTGTGTGGGGTGTTAAAGAGATAGACATATACAAACGTGATGAAAAATATATTTTTCCTATTGAAACTAATTTTATTATTAAACGTGATTTAAACAACCCTGAATGGAAAGTAAAAGAATGTGCATTTAATAATTGTGCATCAGAACTAGTTAATTTCTGTTTAATAAACTATTTAGATGATAATTATGGTGAAAGTTTCGAGCTAAACATTCTTATTTCTAAATCATTTAATACTATGCATCAAGCTCCTATTATACCTGCTTATTGTGATCTTCATATTATTCCCGGTAACAATACAGAGAAGGATAAATTAGCTATGCAAGAAGATGCAATGTTTCAGGATTTTATCCTCAAGTAAGCTCATATATTCTTTGAGCAAATGCATTACACATTGTTATACTATTATTTTCTTCTGGCTGACAATTTGACCATAATATTTTTATAAAATGTCTTTTATAATCTAACATCGTCAATACTTCTATTTCAGTAAATGCATAATCATATTTGTCAATAAACAAATCTAATATGTGATTATACTCTGGTAATATATCACGTAAATAATTTCTAGAAAATCCTAACACACACCCTACATTACTATACGTTCTGCTTACGTTACCTTTTCTATGCTTTTTTATAAAATCATACGGCTCTTGATTTATACTTCTATTACCCACTGTAAAATTACCATATTCATCTATAATTTCAAATATTTTATTTGCTAACTCAGGTCTAAATATACAATTCGGCTCGTTGGGATATAAAGTATCCCAATTCTGTAATTCATAGTCATGCATTGTACCCCCTGGGAAGTAAGAGTCGTTAAACAACCCAGCATCGAACCAACATATATTATCTACATCGTAATGCTCTATTACGTGCTCCATCATTTCTAATCTTGATAAGCATAGAGGAGGATGCCAGCAATATAAATTGTTAGGGTTTCGATCAGCTAAACTTATACATTTTTCCCATAACCTATCATTACGAGTGAAAAAACTACTCACATCTAAAGGTATAAAATGCAATCTGTCATAGTTGTATTTGTCTTTCATTGCACGATCGCATATCTCTTCGAACATGCACATCTCACCTTTATAAGGTACAGGCTGTTCATTACAAAACACATACACATCTTTATCCATTCCTAATAAACTTCTTATTCCAGTCACATAATTTTCAGCATCAAAGTTTCTAGTAAAAGCATTTTCTATACCTTCTCTTTTGTATGGGTCTATTTTATAAACAGCTGTTACAATACTATCCATAAAAATAGTTATTAGATTTTTTGATAATTAAATATTATAAATGTGGGATTTTTTGAGATTTTTAATTATTTGGATAAGTCAGAACTTGGCGATTCCATTTTGGGTAGTAGGGCATGTACATCTACATTTTAAAAACTATCATGATTTGTTAGAGTATGCTGGTAGTTTATTAATGCATCTTATTGTTGCTTTCGGTTTTTATTTAGACTATAAAGATCATAAAAAAGAAAATAAAGCTAAAGAAGAACGTGAATCTAAAACTCTTTCATTCTTCATTGACGCTTCTGATAAATAATAATATGACTAACGATAACCATCTAATATTTGAAGGTTATAAAGAAAATATATTAAAAGGAGCTTTAGCATTAGGTGTTGGACTACCAGTAGGTAATTATATAGGTAATAAGTTAAAGCCTGATTTATCTAGTAAAGAAAAATTTGATAATGCATCTGCTGCTTATCAATCTGCTTTGTTTTTAGACGATGATGTCAAAAAAGCTGCAAAAGAATACATTTTTTTTGCTAATGGTTTAGATGAACAAAGTCATGAAAGATTAAAACAAATGGTTTTAAATCTAGATCAAAGATTAACTCCTGATAAAAAAGCAAAAGCAAAAGAAATCAGAGATGAAATTAATTATCAACTAAAACAACAACATATTTCTAATTGGGCTAAAAGCACCGATGAGGATGAAACAGTATTTTCTGGTCCTGGTGAAGAAGAAGCTCGTAAAAAGGGGGAGATAATGCGTAAAGACATATCAGAGCAACCTGGTGCTGAGATAGCCCCCGATCTAGGAAACCAACCTGGTCCTAACTATACCAATCAACCTTCTCTTCCAAAAGTAGCATACAAAAGAAAATCTAAAGTATTACAGCCTGGCATTCGCGAGACTGACGTTTAAATATGCGTATGTATGAGTACAGAGCTAAGATCACTCGAGTGGTCGATGGAGATACGCTTAAAGCTTTAGTTGATGTAGGCTTTAAAATGCATCATGATGTAACCTTAAGGTTATTTGGAATAGATTGTCCTGAGACAAGAACAAGAAACCTGGAGGAAAAGGAAAAAGGATTCGAAGCAAAAAATAGAATGATTGAATTACTTGAAGCAAGTAACTATGAAGTTAACATTAAATCTCACGGTGTTGACAAATATGGTAGATGTCTAGCTGAAGTTGTATCAATTACCCCTCACGGCGAAAGTAAAAACATAAATCGTTTGCTTTTAGATGAGGGTTTAGCAGTCGATTATTATGGTGGCAAAAAAAGTTGACGTTTAAAGTCCTCATGTATAATCATAGTATATGACAACATATACAAATACAAACAACGAAACCTACATGACAGGACGACCAATCGACTACACCAAGAATGTTGAGGGTAACCCTCAGCGTATTTTTGCTGAATTCGAAATGAGTGAAGACGGAAACATTCATTTGGTAGAAGCAACAGGTGAAGTCAAGGTCAACCAATACGCCACTCGCTTTAAGAAGTTGCGTGCTCGTAGTGTTCAGAGAGTGCTCCGTAATGCTGGTATCCAGCGTACGTTGACCGTCAACTAATAGTTGACTATTATTCGGAACGTCCCTATCATTGATGCATGAAGTGTGATACTTGTTCAAATGATGTCGAATCAGCTAGAGTTGAGTTCGGATTGACTACTTGTAAGATTTGTGCATTTAATGGTAGGGATGTATCCCGAGTAAAGGGTGTGATGAATTGGTCTCATAAGACTGCTCCTTCTATTCAGATTATGTCTAACGAGTGTTATCAGGAACAAAAGAAGTATTATATTCCAAATGGGCCTCGTTCTGCTGTAAAAAACTTTTCAAAACATATTAGCTCTTAAATAATATAGATGGATATTAAATTCTTTGTTGTAGATAGATCTATTACGGTAGGGCATACAAACGGGGGATATTTATATTTGTTACCAGATTTTATACCTTTCTCATTTGATTCAGATGAATTAGATGAGAATCTTTATCATCTAAAAGGTAATAGACTTCACTTTAATAATAAATTAGTTAAATTTACCGGATCTTTATCCGGTACTTTCTTTAGTAAAAACGCAAGATTGTCAATGGATTTTATATTTGAAGATGGATTACTTAAAAATAGATTCCTCAAACATTTCGAACCAAATAAAGCCGGAAAAGTGGAGGAGAATCAAAAGGTAGCTGGCCCCCATTAATTTTTGGGTTGATTTTGTACGGAGTGTCCCTATAATATTTGTATCATGTTAATCGATAACAGCTTAGTCGGCTTAGACAAATTGGTTGGAAATTCAGTTGAAGGTACGTCTGTGGATGACGTAATGACAGCTGGAGGTTTTGATTTTGAAGTAGTTGAAGAGAATTTAGGTCATTCTGTAGATGGTGCTGAAAAATGGAAAGTGCTCCGAAGAGGAGACGGCGGCGATATTATTAATGTTGTTCGTGATTCCTATCAGGTCATTCAGAATAGAGAGATTCTTGAGCCATTTGATGAAGTCCGAAGAGAGTTCAAAGCTGAATGGTCTCAGTGCGGTGTGATTGGTAATGGAAATAACATCTGGGTTAGTGCAAAACTACCGGATGAGCATAAGCTCCATAGTAATAATCAAGATCAGTTGTGTGGGTATATTATGGCAATTCTTAATCATGATGGTACTCGATCAGATGCAGTGTTTCCTTATGTTAATAGATTGTTCTGTAACAACCAGTTCAATACAGTAGCAAAGTCCGCTAGAGGTATGACAATTATGCACCGTTCAAATTACGAGCAACGATTGAATACTTTATTCAATGGATTTAAAGACGGTATTGAAAAGAATATTCAATTTATTGGTATTGCAGATCGTCTAGATTCTCAGAAAATCTCTAAAGATGAGCTTGAGAAGGTAGTTAATAAGTTGTTTCCTGATAAGAAAGTACGTAATAAAGGTGAGAGTGTTCTGCTATCAGGAGAAGCATCTAGAAAGAAAGTAACAGAGCTTTTCACTACAGGTGCAGGAAATAAGGGAGAAACTCGTTGGGATGCATTCAATGCTGTTACTGAATACATTGATCATCATCAGGGAGCGAAACGGATAAACAACGCGATTGAGCGGGACGGTAAGGATGTGCTAGTATCTGATAGGATGCGCCGAGGATTTGAACGGAGGTTCATGAATAATGTGATTGGCGGTCAGAATAACAGCCTAAAACATAATGCCTTGAAACTTCTTAGCAATAGGCTATAATTGATCGTATGATTGAAAAGAGGTTTATCAGTGGGCTGCTCTTTGAGAGGGCAGCTCACTTTTATAAAGACGATAGGAATCATCTTAAAGTATCAATATCTCCAGACTTTAAAGATAAAACTCACTTAATCTATGCACATTACTTTAATGATAAGTTGATATATATCGGAGAGAGTTCTACTCCTTTTCATAAAAGAATGAAATGTTATTGTAGTCATCCTGGAGCTGCAAATGTTAGAGTGAGAGAGTATATGAATTCTATCTTTCATGGTAATCATAGAGATCCAGATTTATGCACATTTGTATATCAACCAGATAAAAAGATAGTTATTAACGAAGAGCTTTCAATTAACCCTTATGTGGCTATAGAACAAGAGCTCATAAATATTCACAAACCAATATTGAATAAAAAAGATGTTCACAAGAAACAAAAAAGTTTTACTAGGAAAAGGTATGAACGTAAATACAGAGCTTTCTAAATTTATTCAGGAACAGATGAACAAAAAACTACCAATCATGGATGACTATGATGCTGGTTTTGTTGATTGTCTTAAGAAGTTAGAGGAGCAGCTTGCTTGGGAGTTGTCTCTATCTCGGGCTGATCAAGATTAAATCTTTCTCTTACCTGTTCTTCATTATCTAATCTGAATTGTACTAGTCCAAAGTAATCTAATATCTTGATAGGAGTTTCAACACCAGCTTCAAGCTCACATGAACAACCATGCATTGTCATGCATAGAGGCCCTAAAGGGTGGTTTCTATCCACTCCTATTGGCTTCATCTTAGCATGTTGTGCAGCCATTGCAATGTATACACTCTCAGGGTAAGTATTAATTTTCTTTTCCTCACTTAAAGCTGCAAACTTATCCCACATGTCAATCATAAACTCTATCTTTATGCTGTTCTTGTAAATGATTTTGGTTTCAACTGGAATAACTGCATTGTATAAATCATCATGCATTATTTCTTTCAATGCTTCTATTTTTGTACCAGTTGATGGGTGATTTTTTGGTTTATCTAATTGATCTTGTACCGTATGATGAGGATAGAAAGTAGCGTAATAAACGTCATAATCTAAAGACATCATATCTTCGAAAGCTTCTTGATCCCATCCAGAAAAGAAACAATCACAATCTTGATATAAAATGTAATCGTAATTTAATCCGATACAACTTTTGATAGGTAGTCTTTTTAGATTAAAGTTGAACACCCCTCCAGATACTAATGGCTCATCTTTATACTCTTTATCAAAGTCGATAATTATTACTCGTTTATTATCGGCATAATCGCTAAAATAAGATACAGCATTAGTAACAACAAGAACATCGTGAGGAGTAAATTTAAGAGTACTATCAATTAATATTCTAGTTCTAAATTTATAACGGTTGGCTTTTTCTTCTTCAGCTTTTTCGATACTAAATGTAGCCACGAGTGTCTTCATTGAACATATTTATGGAGTTTTTTCTGGAGTCAAAAGCGGAGTATCCTATAATTATTAGAGATGATGAAAAAGAAAAAGAATAAACCTCGCTTCATTATTCCATGGAATACTGGAGAGAGAGTAATCAAGCCTAAGAAAGGAAAAGGTAGTTACAGCAGGAGGAATAAAAATTGTTCCTCCTGTTTTATTCCGGTGGAGTCGTTTTAGGAACTAGCATATAATAGATGCATACGATATGTTAGAATTAAATTTTAAACAGACAGAGTTAGTTAGCGTAAACGACATTGAGATCCCAGAGCGTTTTTACCGCAGAATGATGACAGGGATCAGTACGGTAGATGAATTTCTCCATGAAGGGTTCCTTCCGGGTTCGACAATGACTTTGACAGCATCAGCTGGATGTGGTAAGACTACATTCATGATTCAACTATTAGAAGGTCTGACAAAGAACGGATACAGCGTTGGATATTGTTCTGGTGAAGAGAATATCTATCAGTTAGCTATGACTTGCAGAAGGTTGCAATGCACAAGCTTGAATATTGCAAACTTGACTGATGTGGATGAGATTGTTAAGTTGACAAAGACAAATGACTTTCTTGTTATTGATAGTTTCCAAGCTCTTACTACAAAGAAGAAGATGAACAGTATGGAGAAGGAACGTTATGCTCTGATGAAGTTGGTTAAAGCTGCTCAACAGAATGAGTGTTGTGTATGCTTTATCATGCATTTGACTAAAGCTGGTAAGCTCAAAGGCACAACTCTTGTACCTCATACAGTTGATGCAAATCTCAATATCATGATTGATGCAGAAGTTGACGATACAGCTCGGCGTATTTGGTTTTCGAAGAATCGATTTGGACCGGCAAATGACTTGACGTTGTATATGACTAGTAAAGGTTATGATATGAATAGTAAGGTAGTTACTAGTGATAATAAGTTCGTAGGTAAGAAGAATCGTAAGGAGCAAATCAAAGATGAGCTTCGTAAGAAAGATAAGATCAATACTAAGCCTGAGAAGATTCGTAAAGAATACAATGTGAGTATTGTATATGCCAATTCAGCTCTTAGAGAATTAGTTAATGAAGGGGTGTTAGTTAAGAAGGGAAGAGGCGGAAATGCAGTATGGAAGTCTAAATAATATATATGTCTGAAAAGGTACCAAGGATGGCTCCTATTAACAACCAAGGCGATGGTGAGGTTTATACTCAGTATCGCCAATGGCCTTTCAATAGCACAAATATGGGTAGCAATAAAGAAAGAAGCACTAATGGTAAATCTCCTAATGCTTACCCTGGTGATGAAGAGGAGGAAAGGAAGCGTCATCCTATGGCTATGGAGTATGATTCTGGCAATGTTTATGACTTTAAAGATTCACAATCGAAGACTGGAATGTTCTTAGTTAAAAATAAAGAGTTCATATGGCCTAAAGAATTAAGTGAAAGAGTAAAAGATATGTACAGTCATGGCTATCTTGCTTATGGTTGGGAGGACAAGAACAAACATAAGATAGAGTCATATAAACCTATTCGTATATATAGGCAAGGTAATAGAGTAATGCTAGAAAGATTTCCATGGGGTAAGAGAAAGCTTGACAGTGATGAGTTAGCTCTTCTTAAGAATGAATTTGTTGGTTTCGATATTGTAGATAAATTAAACTTATCTAAGCCTAAGTCATTTATTGATACTATGTATCCTGATATGATACATCCTGGTGATGAAGAAGAGAAAGCTTAATTATTCTTTGGTTGTTGCATTCTAACTATTTGAATCTCTAGCGTTTGTAATTGCTTTTGAATGTCTTGAATAGCTTTAGTATTCATATCAACAGAGTTTTGAAGAGTCTTGATTTCTATAATTTCTTTTTCAATTTGAAACATCGATTGTGTCATCTTATCGAAATCTGCTTTAGAAGGGAATAATGATTGAAAGTAAGCTATAATTCCTATACCAATAATTGGTGCTACTT
>Ga0098074_1001841_pt1 | contig 10159 bp, 2 predicted proteins | sample 32_taG_FD_75064 | JGI IMG/M metagenome (GOLD analysis project Ga0098074, IMG submission 75064) | Marine viral communities from the Gulf of Mexico - 32_GoM_OMZ_CsCl metaG | ecosystem: Environmental > Aquatic > Marine > Oceanic | place: Atlantic Ocean: Gulf of Mexico | collected 2015-07-12 | reverse complement strand
GTGACGTTGGTGCCAGGGTTAGCTGACTGAGACTCAAACTTGACATTGGCCTTAATAACACCAGTTGCACCAGACTCAGCGCCATCAATTTGGAATCCAGCCTTCAATACTGATGTGTCAACACCACTTGGGAGTTCAACTTTAACTCTCAGTACTGTGTCTGGGTCTTTAGTGACCTTAGAGTGTGGGATGATTGTGGTAGTGGGTACTCCACCATCAGTTGTAACCAGATAAGCTTCAACACCTTGTAGTAGGTCCTTCTGCTTAAAGTAAGCGTGGAGTTCTGTGACAAAGACTCCATCAGGGTTAGTAGAGTCAACAGTAAAGGTTTGTGCAACAGGATCATCAGGCTCTGGACGTGGGGGTGGCTGTTGGATAACAACTCTTTCTTCAACAATCACTCTCTCAATAACATCAGGTCCTCTTACATCTACATCGATGTCAGAAATACCGGTAGATGTGAGGGTTCTGGACTGAGTGTCAGTTTGTCTAGTCCTAGACTGAATGTTAGGTACTCTTGTGGATACAATGGTCTCTTGCTTATCCTGAATGACACCACTGGATACAAATGCAGACTCTGCAAACGCTTGCAATTCATCTCGGTTCTGGGTGTTAGTCTTACTGCTGCTGAATCTAAGGATTCTCTGTCCAGTCTTAAAGGATCTGGTAGGTCCACTTGTTTGATACTGAATAGCACCCATACGACCGTTAAACTCAGTTCCAGCTACGGGAGGGCGACCATTAGGAATAATAAACACACCTTGCAGAACACCTCTGGCATCAGATACCAGGTTCTGACCAAAACCTTTTCTGTGTCTGTTGGCAGGAAGCTCATAACGCTTCTGACCATCAGGGAAGTTGGCAACCATCTCATCAATGGATACCCAGTCAGTTACTTCAATGTCATCAAAGAACGCATAGAACCTTGTGTTGGGTTTCAGTCTTGTTGCTCTGAAGAACACAGGGATGGAACGCATTGTCTCAGCCAGCTGCACATCAGTGACTCTGTCACCATAAGATGTTCTCTTAATGCTGCTGGTGTTGACATTAAAGGATGTCTGAGTTCGAGTTCTAACCTGTCTGGTGGACTCAGTTGTCTCTGTAATGTTAAGAGTAGCTCTACCTTCTGTTTCGCGTCTGGTGCTGGAAGTGCTGGATACTCCAGTGGTCTCCCAGTCACCCCAGACTGTTCCCATACCTGAGCGACGCATTTCATCAGTCAGGTTAACCATAGCATCGAAGACAGTGTTGTCCTCAATCACCAGGTCAGGAAGGGTATTGGTGTCTCTAAAGGTGTCAATCTCAGGCTCCAACTGAAGGTTACCCTCATAGGTAAACACAGTGAAGGGCTGAAGGTTAATGGTGTTGGTAGCAAATGGGTTGCCCAGGAACTGGACTTCCTCATAAGGTACAGTAATGATTCCATTGTTGGAGACATAGTTGCTACCCAGTCTCTGTGGATCTGTCTGATTCTCCTCCTCCAGTTCAATCTGATCTGTGAAGTGTGGTGCTCTCAGGTGGGAATTCTTGGGATCAACTGAGTTCCTGTATGGGAGAGTTCCGACATCACCCTTCTCGTGATTAGCGAAGGTGTCAACAACAATACCATTCTTAAATCTATCAAGACCAGTGACAGCGTCTCTGACGCTCATATTCAGTGCAGACTGCTCAAGGATGGACAGCGTAACAATGGTTTGGATATTATCAATCTTTCTGTCAAGTGAAGCAATGTCAGCCATCGTGTAACGACGATAGTTGAACTTCTTGATTGTGATGTCATCAATAGAGAAAGTATAAGCTGGCAGGAACAGATTATACAGTCTGATCGCTGTGGTTAAATCATTGGGTGGCTGTGGGCTAACTGCTGAGTTACCCTCCAACAGAATCATCTTACCAGACTTGTCTAGGAACAAGGAGTCATATCTGGGGAGATAGTACTCCAAGTCTGCTTGGAACTGGGTGAATGGAATGGGAAGTCTTGGGACAAAACCATTACCACCATTAGAAGTGTCCAGATAGTTGGTGGAGTCAAATGACGTTACACCATCAACAATAGTCGCAATCTTGGACTCATTTTCTGGTAGTGTGTTTACAATTGGTCTGAAGTCAACTGCATCTCTCAATTGAATAACTGTACCTTCCTTATCAGACAACTGCAGAGGAAGGTTGCGACCTCTCACGAAGGTTGGGATTTCACCATAAGGTACACCTAGGTCGTGAGTGTAAGAGTCAACAGAGAAGAAGTCTCCATCCCCACTGTGCTCAAAGTATTGACAATCGACATAGATTGTATCTGTTGCGGATGGTCTACCTGGCTTCAGGTAAATTCTTGAGATATCATAGTAGTTGTCCCTTTGTCCATCATCAAGTAAGTAGTTATCAGTAATATCAATAGCACCTGGCTCACCTGGAGCAGCTGACATTGTGATAGCATTAATCTTATGAACATCAGCCATACCAAGCGACAGGAGAGCGTTGGATGGGATCTTAGAGAACTCAACAAGCTGTTCGCTTGTGGATGGCTCAATGGCGATCAGTGCTTGTTTGTAAAGCTTCTGTTTAGCGATAGCATCAATGACCTGGACAGGTGCCAGAATCTTAATGACACAGCTTGTAGGCAGAGGTGATGATAGTTCGAACTCAGCCTGTCTGTTGTCATCCTTATTAAGAACCACATTGGTTACAGTGATGGTTCTACCAACTGGTTCAATAGATGAACCACCAGTGTTTCTAATGATTGCAATATTAACCTTGGATGGATCTGTGACGAATCTTTCATTGTCCCTGTCAGTTGACAGGGTTACATTAGTTGCTCCAGCAACACCACTTTCAACGAACTGTCTATAAACTCTGTAGTTGATTCTTGTGGTAATTGGGTCGCTCTCCAATGACTTCACAGTCTTGAGGGGAAGCTTAAATACCAAATCCTGATCCTCAGCACCCTTGCTCTTGACTCTAATTCTCTGGCAGGTCTTACCTGTTACCTTATTAGTAAGTGCTGTGGTGAAGTAGATAATGGACTGAGCTCTTTGCTCACCATAACCGACTGGTTTAGTTGCAAATAGTACCAGCTTAGAAACTGAAGTGCCTGTATCATCCACAAAGGTGATAACATCATTAGCAATCAACTGATCAGATGGGTCACCAGAGAAGTCATCACAGGTGATGAAGTTCTCACCAGCATTACCAGAGAAGAGTGACTTATCAGCCAGATGATAGACTTCAGAGTCTACATTATTCTGAACTGAGATATCAGCAGAGAACTTATCCAGGTTAGTGGTTGTCAGATTAGAGAAGATGGACTTGGTCTTGCTCAAGGTGTTGGTAATCTTACCAGGTGCCACAATGGCATAACCCTTTGCTTTACTGACATTTGTCTCTACAGCGTAATCGACTCTTTCATTGAGTATGCTACCTTCTGGATATGGGAAGGCGTACAACTTCTTACGTCCCTCTTGTGTCGGCACAAGGGAGTTTCTGTCAGAATCATAAGTGAAGTGTACACCTTTCTCCAGTGTGGTTGAAGCACCAATGGCAGACACAGTTAACTCAGTATCTGCACCTAAGTCTGCACCATTTCCTTCAGTGTAGAACTGGAATGAGATTACCTCATTGTTCTTCAGGAGTCTTGACTTCTTAGTAATAGATGTGCCCTGCAGGATCTGAATTAAATCCTCGCCATTTTGGAATTTACCAATTACATTAGAGACCAGAAGCAGATCATTAGTGGATCCTTCCTCAATAGTGGCAAATGATTGGGACTCAAGACCAAAGACAAGTCTACCAACTTCCCAATCATATTTCTGACCAGTGGCGGTGTCATCCTCAACCAGTGCTAACTCTGTAAAGTAAACAGAAGACAGGAATCCAAGCTTATGGGTTGAGTTATAACCATAATATCCATCCTGCTGGTCCACATACTGTTTGGGAACCATATAACGTGGGTGCATCACACCAGATGGTCTTGGTCTCACTACATTTGCAATCAGAATAGTTGCGTTACCAATGGGTTGACCCCTAACATAGTCAGTCTCATCTACACCAGTCAACACACAGCTGGACCCTTCATTATAGATGACGTTAAAGTTATTGAGACCTTGGAAACCATCCAGTTCACCAATGTCCTGGTTTGCTACAATGTGAACTGTGATTTGGGGCTCTTCACCATAGTACAGTGGTCTTGAGCCAGAGTCCAGTTCGTCAATCCTTGATTGTCCAACATAACCATCAGTAAAGTTTCTGTACAGTCTCAGTGTATCAAATGCTTTGATTGTAGCATTCTGAGAGATGTTTTGGAAACTTGGTACGCCGTGAACGTTGGTGATTGTCAGGTTATACCCTTCAGTAATCTGAGTGAAGGTATTAGCCATAAAGTTAACGTTTCTGGCTTTATTACCATAAACGTATAGTGGGTTGTTGTAACCACACTCATAACCCTGCACATATGCTAGGCCTGGGTCAATTCTAATTGCATAAAGTGAGTCAGCTGCTTCAAATGAGATTTGCTCTTGCATCCCACTTCTTGGGACAGGAGGATACAGACCAGTGTCTGGATCCATATCGAAGACGCCATCTACCTCATCATTGTTATAGTATTCCATCGGTTTGATGGCAAAGTCAGAGACGATATAGTCTCCACTCTCATCAAAGGTTCTCTTAGCCAGGATGTCATACAACCAATCCCACTTAATAGACTTATCAGTCTTACCAAGGATCTCACCATTCTGGACAGTTGCCAGATTAATGAAGTCTGCTGCAATGGAATCAAACTCAAGCTTTCCAAGTTGCAGTTGAATTCTGAGTCTGTCTGCACCAGGAGCAGCAAAGTTAGAGTAACCTTGAGCGTTATCAAGTAAAGACGAATCCTCAGATGGAGTTATAAAATCCTCAAGAACAAAGAAACCAACCTCATAGCTGGGCTGAACACCATACTTGTCAAGGGTGATGGTTTGTGGTTCATTACGAACCATAAATCCATTAACGTAATATACACCTTCACTGACAACAAACAGTGAACCAACACCTACAGGAGCAGAGTTGATTGGCTTCGAGATGCCGCTGACGCCAACCTTTGCTGTATAGTTTTCTGGGGTGTCTGTTTCCAGAGTTTCCTGCTCTAAGAATGTATCATATTCGTTAGTATTACCAGAGTCTTCGTATTCAACGTAAAATGTAATATCGTCGTCTTCAGTTGATGCATAGGCGTGAGTTACCCTGGCTTTGACTCCAGAAGTCACACCCATTAAGTTATAACCTACATACTCATCTGGAGTAGAACCATTGGTGATGGTGGATACTCTTACATATGATACAGGGTTGGCAAGAGAAAACTCACCAGGAACAATGTTGTCCCCATCCTTCATAAACCTGCTCGCCAGGTTCTCAATCTGATCTTGGAGGATGTTCTGGGATTGGTTTAGTTCCCTAGCCTGGATTGGGAACCCAGGCTTGTACATTACTCTATGAAAATGCTTCTTGGGATCCCAATCATCATTATATGGTGGGACATTCAAGTTATGATTAGCAGGCATCTAACTATTACTTTTGAGGTATTTAGAAGGTAATTGTAAGGCTTATTCTTTCACTCTGCTGAGGACTACGCATAATTGGACTCAGGTTTGTGAGGTATGTCAAATACCCACTGTATTTCTTGATTTCTGGCGATGAGAAACCCTTAAAGAAACTCAATCCAGCCAAGTCATCAATAAAGTTGAAGTCTGGGATAACTACCTTGCCAGTGGATTTACCAATAATGTTTTCAGTTCTGTACATCTTGAAAGATGATCCTTTCTCATCAACAGTTGTCTCATTGTAGATAACCCTGAGGATACCATTGTCTGCATCCCATCCAACAACCAGGGCATTAGCGATCTCCTGTCTGTAGTTGTATTCAACTTCTTGTGTGACAATTTCACCAATCTCAAAGTCATCAGGACCGCTAACGTGATGTACCTTAATAGCATGAACTGCACTGAGAGTGTCAGCGTTCTTATATTTGTCATCAGAATACTCAACTTCCTTAAGAATGCCAATTTGTCTGAATGAAGTGTCGGTGAAGAAATCTGTAAGGTTGTCCTTTAGATTTGAGAACACACATACCGTTCTCGCAGACAGTTGACGAGATAACTGCTCCACAGACTTTACATCATTGACTACATCCTCCTCAAGTGGATCTCTGTCATATCCCCATCCGCCAGGAGGATTGATAATCACAGTAGATCTAAATCTCCCATCACCAAGGGCATTCAAACCATTTCTCTGGTCATCCAGCTGTGCTAAACCCTTATATACTCTACCAGGAGTCCAATCGAGTTTGGCAAAAGTGTACCCACTTCCGGGCCTGATCACCTCAACCTCCTGGACCATACCATTCCTAATTTTCACTTTAGCTACAGCTCCAGTGCCATCACCAACTATGTTGCAGTAATAATCAGGAACGTCAGCTAATGGACCGTCAGGATTATTAGTATATTTTGATCCACCATCATCTACCAATACAGTGTTTAGTGAACCTGGCACCGTTTGTGTAACATCATCAGCAACAATGGGAATCAAATTATTGGTTCCATAGTTTTGTTGAGTTGCATTATCAACTCTGTACAATTTCAACCATTGGTAGTCATCAGATGTTACAAAAGGTGTATCAGATACATTTTGTGGTTCAACTAGAGATGGTCTGTCACCATTATTATTCAGACACACATAAACATAGTTGTTACTGGACAGAACATAATAAACAGCATCAAACAGATTAGATGCACCAGAGTGAGTAGGATTCTCTGATGAGTAATCGTGTCTGTACATGTCATACACAGCACCAGATGTCCAAGACACTCTGGGGATCATCATATGGACGTCCAAATCATTGACACGCTTCAGTGACAGCATGTCATTATGTACCTGATAATACTCCTTGAAGTTATTGACAGGATTGGGAGGTTCGGCGTCATTCTCCCAGTTCTGTGGCTTACCAATAAACAAATATGCGCTGGCGTCTCCGTCAGCTTCATTATAAGACTCAATCAGGTTTTGTGCGTTTCTAGTTCTAGAATCATTAGAATTGATTGTAGACATCCTATTCCTACTTTTTGGTATTTATTGGGTGACCAGGAACTCAATTTCCTGGGCCTTGATAGTCTCAGTTCTGATGTCATTAACTCTCAGATCAGAGAACATAATGAATCCTGCAGGATGGACAATTCTCTTAACAGTGGAGTCATAGATGTGTCTCTCAATAGGAGACCCAATGACATATGAGAACCACTGATATCTGTAGGAGTCTTGGATTACAGGGTACATCTCACTGACCTTAGAGGTGTCATCAAGGAAGTCACCAGCTGGAGATGAGACACCATCAACAACAATTCTTGCATCTGACTGACCCTCCAGGACAACCATACCTGTGGCATCATTATCTGCATAGAGCATTTCGCCATCTCTTAGGTTGCCCTCAACCTCATACAGAGTTAGGATTTGTGTTGCATCATCATAACCCCATACCTTACCTGTTACCAGAGTGTAATCAGGAATGCCTTGATGGACTGTCATATGGGGCTTCCACTCACCCTTTGGTGATCTAAGGATAACTCTGGTATGAATCATCAACTCAGGCTTAAGGGATCTATCAGGTGAGATGGCTCTACCTGGCTTGATGACATCAATTGCCTTCAGTCTACCGATGTCTTCTGTCAATGAAATATACTTACCTCTTGTTTCAACCAAGATGATCTCAGGCTCGACATATCCTGTGCCAGGATTAGTTACAGTAATATCTGTAATCATTCCATCCTCCACAGTGACAGTTGCCTCAGCACCATAACCATTACCAGTCAGGTCCACAAACACTGCCTTAGGCTTGTCATATCTGACACCACCAAATACAACCTCAACATCCTCAATCTGTGTACCATCAGTAATAATCTTGGTCTCAGCTCTGTCAATGTACTTCTTATAAAGTCCAACGATAGGTGGCATCACCTCATACTGATAACCTGTGGAGGTAACCTCCATAAACCTTGCTTCATTCTGAGGATACTCAGAATTTGTGCTGTATCTAATACTTGGCTCTTCGGCCAATGTCTCTGGAGTGAAGATGGCAAACTGATTCTTGTTTAGATACTTGGGCCAGATGATCTTAGCAGTGTCCTCTCTGTAGTGGATGCCACCATACTCAATGTTGACCTGTCTAATCTCACCACTGTTAGGACCACCAATTGGGTTTACAATGACATAAGCATAACCACCCACACCACCATTACCATAGAACCAGATGTAGAAGTTGTCTGTATATCCACCACCTGGATTAGTGATAACAACATCCACCACCTGACCATTTTCTACTACACCATAACCTTCTGCAGGTGTTACAAATCCAGCTTCAATGACCTTATGTCTATCATTAAGGTACTCCTGCTGAGCTCCCTCAATGATGATATCATCTCCTACTCTCTGTAGGTGTGGCTCATCTGTTGTAATAGTAAAGTAAGATCTTGTCTTATTATAAGTTGGTGTGCCATCAAGCAACTCAGCAATGTGGGGATCGCCTCTCCTGATTACCGCTGCAGCTGGTGTTCCACCCTCCGCAATACTGACAATCTTAGCGTCTTCTCTGCTACTGGTTCCTGGTGCACCATTAAAAAATCTAATAATATCCTCTGGATAGAAGTGCTTCAAATGCTCAAACCAAATGTAATTGATTCCAAGATACTTGAGGATCATGTCGTCATCTAGGTCACCTGGTGGGAAAATAGGTCCAGGTCTCAAAGGTGGCTTAATTCCATCATCACCTGGATTGGGATCAGAAGTATCTGTAGCATATTGGTTGGGCATCATACCAATTGGATTGGTGATAATCCACTGAGCCTGAGATCTGGATTTATATCTGATGTACATCTTACCTGTAACAGGTGAGAACCACAAACATCCAGTTTTGAGTGGTGTACCGTCAGGCTTGACCCTTGGTTCACTTAGCTTCACAATGACATTGAGACTGGTTTCGTAATCGTGCTTCCAGGGGTGAATGCGCTCTGGAGTATACCAGTTAGGGGCCTCAGATGGATCATACACTGGTTCATTAGGAACACAACCATTGGGGTCAGTACAAACCCACTGCTGACCAAACCACATGTACATGATGCCAGTTTGTGGGGACCACCAGAAGTCACCATACACCAGTGGACCACCATCCTTTCTCTCACTCGGTGCCCAGTTAGAAATTGTAACAGTATTCTCCTCCTGCTCTTTCTGTATTCCAGGATCTGAGTTAGGATCGTTAAAACCATGACCAACATCATGGGCACCCTCAGTTGGTAAAGTACCAGTTGGTGATGTGACCACCCACTGAGCCGTATCATCCTGGTCAATGTAATAAACGTAGAGTCTACCAGTTCTATCAGAATACCACAGATCTCCAGCTTTAAGATCCTCTAACTCAATATCAGGTTCAACCACACCGAAGTATGTGGTATCACCCAAACTACCAACATCAGCAAACTCCCTATTATCCAAGTTTTCATTAGCAATAACTCTGATGACATTAAGATCATTCTCTGTAATAATCTCAAGCATCTCCTCAGAATCAAGATCATATTGCTTGAGCACTGGGTTATTATTATCATCTACCAGATGAGGAATGAGGATCAGCTGATTCCTTTCATCCCTGAAAGTGTCACCATATTGAATAAGATTTTTAGATGTGATGATAACAGTAAGATCAGATTCCTCTACATCATAATCCCAAACAATACCCTTAGCATAAGATGATGAAATGATTTGTGTTCCTCTAACGAACACGTGTGACCTATCACCCTCATAGGGGGTGCCATCTGGATTCAGGAACTCACAAGCATTCAGATGAATAATCTGAATATGAGAAATAATCACTGTTTTAATGTCACTACCAACTGCTTCAGTTACTTGCCCTGCGGCGGCAACTTGTTGTGCCAACTCAGCCACTTCCTGACGTAGGGCAATGACATGGTCCATGAGGGAAGGCTGCCGAACAGGTGCTCGTTCAGGAGGTGCGTTCTGAGGAATGCCAGTGGCAGGAGCAGCAGTGTCTTGCTGTGGAGGTACACCACCGTTCGCCATGATGGCGGCCAGTCGTTGCTGGAGTTCGGGCGGTAAATCATTAAGGTTATTCATCAGAATTCTTCCTCTT
>Ga0098074_1001840_pt1 | contig 10159 bp, 11 predicted proteins | sample 32_taG_FD_75064 | JGI IMG/M metagenome (GOLD analysis project Ga0098074, IMG submission 75064) | Marine viral communities from the Gulf of Mexico - 32_GoM_OMZ_CsCl metaG | ecosystem: Environmental > Aquatic > Marine > Oceanic | place: Atlantic Ocean: Gulf of Mexico | collected 2015-07-12 | reverse complement strand
CCGACCTCGGCGAGCAGCGCCGTGTGCCGGGCGACGTCGAACGCGCCCACACGGCCGACGAACGTCGTCTGCACGCCTGCGGCGGCCATCCACGCCGCCGTGTTCGCGGCGCTGCCGCCGGGGCGGCTGGACGGCGCTCCACGCCCTGAACGTGTCGCGCAGCATCCAGGGACTCTCGGACATCTACGGCCCGATCGACCGGACCTAGCAGACCCCGCACCCGCCCGCCCCGTACCCCGAAAGGGGTCGGGGCTTGGGCCAGTAGAAGGAGAGAGACATGCCACAGCCCACCCACATCCTGATCGACCGAATCAGCAACCTGAGCGACTGGAGCTTCCGAGGAGCGTTCTGGAATTTCGCGGATGTCTGCCTCACAGCATCCAAGCTCGCTCGCAACTACGACGGCGCTCCGGTGGAGTATCAGATCCTCCGGTGGAGGGACTGGACCATCGCCGCCGAGGGGATGAGCCAGAGCCGCCGCACCGACCGCGCTGCATAACCGACAGAGCCCCGCCCCGGGCTTTGTACGGGGCAGGAGGAGAGAACATGCCGAACACCATCAACGACCACGCCCTGCCCGTCTGGCGCGAGAGCTTCCGCCTGTACATGGCAGAGGCAGCGTTCTACAGCACCGCCCGCAACAGCGAGCGCAACCCCTCGACCCGGCTCTGGCTTGCCACCCGCGTCAGCAAATACCGCGCGCTCGCCCGAGAGGCGGCGGAAAGGATGAGCAAGTGACCAGCACCGAAGCAAAGCGAGGACGACCCCGGAAGGACGCACCCGAGGGCGTTGACCTCTGGGGCACCACCGTCGCGCAGCTTGCGCGTGAGTGGTCCGTCTCGACGGCAACCGTCTCCCGCTGGAGGCGCGAAGCCATCGAAGCAGGCGCAGATCCCACCTCCGACATGCGCGGTCGCAAGCTGCGCCCGATGCCCGAGGACGCGAACCCTTGGGGCGGGACTCTGATCGAAGTCGCTCAGCGCCTCGGGGTGTCAGCGCGGGTCGTCGCTCGTTGGCGCAGGGAGCACCCCGAGCTGCGAAGCAAGCCGCTGGGGTTCTTGACCACCTTGGAGACGAAGAGACCCGGAGCCGTCGCCCTGTGTCGCTCCAACGCGCCGAGCAGCGCCATCGCGAAGGCATACGGCGTCACGAGGCAGGCGGTCGATCAGTGGCGGTCGAAGCTCTGAGGAGGCGTGATCGGCCTCGGGATAGGGGCTGGCCTCCACCTCACTCGGCGTCCTCCTCGGGGCTCTCAGCCTCGGGGGGGACTTCGTCGTCTACGGACTCAGACTCAGCCCGGGACGCCGCCGCCGACACGACCAGATCCCGTATCTCCGACGCGCCGAGGCCGGTGAAGCCCAGAGCCAGGACCAGAGCGGCCCACCTCAAGGGCTTGTGGTCGATCGCCTTGGACGCCACGCCCGCCCACGTCGTCTCCGAGGCCGGAGTGGGGGCTGGAGGTGGCTGGACCGGCGCGGGCGCAACCTGGGGAGGCTGGGGGCGGTTGTGCTCGATGATGTGGGCGTCCACCCGCCGCGTGAGCGTGTGGACCTCGTCCCGGAGGCGCATGGTCTCGGAGAGGTTCTCGCGGATCAGCCCCAGGACCTCGTCCGACATCTACGCGGCCTTGTAGTTGAGGGTCGCCGAGACGATGCGCTGGGCCTCGAACCCGCCGAAGCTCATGCCGAAGCCGAGCTTGACGTTCGTCCCCGAGCCGAACATGTCCGGCCAGCCACCGCTGCCCATGATTGTGGCCTCGGTCCAGGGGTCGGCCTCCGCTTCCTTGTACTGCGCGTGGAGGAGGCCGTCCTCGCCACGGTGGAGCCGGAGCCAGGACTCGATGGAGGTCTGCAGCTTCGCCGTTCCTCGCCACACGTCACCTGCCGCGCGGGGCGCCACACCGATCGCGAAGGTGGGGCGGACATTGGCGACTCCGCCCGTCTCGGACGCGCCGGCCCAGCCCCACCACAAGCCGCGGGACTCGTAGTCGCTGGCCCCCTGGGTCCACAGGAGGATGCCGCAGGAGCCCGAAGCCGCGTTGGCCGGGTTCCCGACGAATTCGGAACGGACAATCAGGTCGAACTGGGCGGAGGGGTCCATGTCCGCTACAGCGAACTTCGCCACGCTGCCCGTGTTCTGCATGCCCTGGTTTGTCGTCCCCAAGACGTGGTTGCCGCTCTGGGAGCCGTCGCTAAAGACGGAGAAGCCCTGGGCGGAGTCGGACATGGACGCGATGTAGGAGACGGGGATCTGGAGGATCTCCCCGTCCATGCTGAGACCCGCGCCACTGATCGCGTCGCCACCGACCGCCGCAACATTTGCCGCGTTCCAGGTGTAGGAGCCGGAGCCCGGGACCAGCGTCCAGGTCGTATCTGGCGCAGCTGGCCCTCCGCCACCACCGCCACCACCCGCCGCGGGCGTGGGGAACGTCGTCCCGCCGCTGAAAGCCATCAGACGACCAGGGGAGCGAGGTAGACGAGGAGGGTGCCGTCCGTGTCAGAGCCTGCGGATGCCTTGAGCTGGTAGAAGATCCCGGTGGCTGCCGCGCGGTTCAGAGGCATCCCGAGGCCGATGGCCCCTGCCGTGTCCCCGTTCGCGTCTACGGTGACGGTGTCCTCATAGACACAGTTCCCGCTCGACGCATCGAAGAACCGCACGGTGACGGTCAGAGCCGCCTCGCCGCCGCCCGTGCGCTCCAGGGTGTATCCGTCGAGGACGTAGGAGTCCAGATCCACCGAGGCGGCGTCCAACTGGACCTCCGCAGAGGCAGAGAAGGACGTGGTGATGTTCGTGAACGTGATCTCGTCCGCGGCTCGTCTGGCCTGGGGCCTGTAGCTCATCGGTGCCTCCTAGGCTTTCCCGCTTGCATTATGCGGGAAAACGTGGGCCGGTGTTAGTTGATGTCGATGCAGTGGATCGCGTAGGTCCCGACGAGTCCAGCCGTGGCACCCGTCGCCATCGAGGCGTTGACGTACTCGCCCGAGCGCCACGCGCGGACCGTGTGCCCGTTGGTCCCGGGGTCGCCCAAGTTGTCCGACGCCCCCGTGGAGTTCACGTCGAGGCCATCGATGATGTTGTCGTAGGAGGTGGATGCGGAGTTGCCCTCGCCCACGTCGATCGTGCAAGCGCCCGTCGATGCGGTGGTGACGAAGATTACGATCCGCAGCACGAGCAGATCGGTCCCGTAGGTGTTCTCGACGCTGAAGATCCCAGCCGCCGCATCGCTGGCGGTCAGGTTCCCCTTGATCGTGAACCCGGCGAACTTCGACATCTGGTCCCGCTGGACCCCGTTGGACTTCGAGGTCCCAGCGTCCTTGATCTCAAGCTGGCCGGTGTCCCCGTCCACGTTGAGGCTGGTGCCATCCACGGCGTTTGACTTGAGCGCCTTGCTACCGACGGCAGGAGACACGATCTCCCCGTCGGTGACGCTCATCCCTGCGATTCGGTCTGTAGCCATCAGTCATCGTCTCCTGGGTCCGGTACCTCGGACGTATCGTAGAAGGTGACATGCAGAGCGGACACCGTGACCGTCTGCTTGTCTAGATCGTATTCGAGCCGCCGCACCATGCCGATCCTGTCGGTCACACCGTGGATCTGGTATCGCACCGTGTCACCGATCTGGATCTTGAACCACTCGCCGCCCAGTTCCGCCTCGGTATACGTCTGCGGCTGGCTCAACTCGGCGGCGATGAACGCGGAGTGGTCCGCACCCGTCGTCTTGTCGAATGGGCTCCAGTAGTTCCACGAACGCGAGCGCGAGATGACTGCGGCAGCGCGGGTCGGTCCCTGCTCAGTCAGGTTCTGCAGTCGCTGACTGTTCCGCGTCTGGAACTCCAGCACGCTGGTCTCGGCGTTGGCCGGTATGGAAGGCGTGTAGGTGTCGCTGGGCTGACTGATGTACTGAGGCGCGAGAACGCTGATGTCGTTCCCGTACTCGCCCTTGGGGTCGGCGTTCTGCCGGATGCTCGCGGGCTGCGAGGAGGCGAGGTCGTAGTCACGCAGGACCCAGTCTGCCTCGGTCTCTGTCGGCCCAGGACGACGCCACCACGGATAGAGGCGGCGCTCCCCCGCTGTCGGGTCGTATCGCCAAACCAAATCCGCAGGCAGGCCACCCACGAGCCCGGTCACGACGTCCCGATAGGTCATATCGGTATCCGACCCCACCTCCTGCGGCACCGCCGTGGTGTATTTCGGGTAGTCGGCAGAGGCGGTCGGCTGGCGAGCCTTGAAGTCCGCGATGGCAGTGCTGCCGAGGAGCGACCCGTTGTTCAGGTAGTCGGGACCCTCGATGATCAGTTCGAGCTGGTCAGCAGCGTGTCGCACCGTGGCCTGAGCGCCGACACCGGAGATCACGCCGAACGTCGTCGTGTAGGGCTCGCCGTAACTCGCGTCCCACTCCACGGAGGTGGCGTCAGCCGGTGGCCCGATGATCTGGCAGTAGACCTTGTTGCCGTTCTCCTTGGGGTTGAAGTCGGCAGCGACCGCAGTGCCGATCTGAACCACGCAGAACGTCCCGAGGGGTCCACGATTCGGGTCCCGGTTGTGGCCTGCCCGAGGAGTACTGATCGTGTATGCGCCCACACCCGCGTCGGACTCGTAGATCTGCCCACTGTCACCCACGAACCGGACGTACCGGACGCCGCAGCCGAACTGGGGGGAGACGTGAATCCACAGCACCTCGTCAGTGGTGTTCCCGAAGGCTGGCGAGGTGGGTCCCGTCCCTGCGTTGATCCCGTAGACGAAGCACTCCCGCCACGTCGGCACCTTCGGATCGAACGTGTTCGGCGCTCCGAAGACACACCCGAACATCCGCCCATCCAGCTCTGGCTGTTCGGTGATGTAGCCCTTGGACGGAGGGACGCGGCTCGGTGAGGTGTAAAGCCCCGCGCCGTTGGTCGCGCCGTTTCCGATGTAACTGTCCAGGGTCGTGTCCGATGGCCCGCGAGTGAAGATCCAGGGCTCCCCGAGAGCGCCTAGGGACTCGTCGGCCCGCAACTGAAACGAGCCGATTCGCTTGCTCGGGTCCCGCCCCCAGAGACCGCTGAACCGCTGCTCGGTGTCTCCCGTGTCGAGGTCCACGAGCCACATCCGCGCTTCGCGGTTCATCCATCGCCCATAGACAGCAGCGGCGCGAAGGTCTGCGTCGGCAGTGTCGTCTGCGACCGTGGAGTCTGGGTCGGCGGGATACTCCAGCGGGACGGTGATCGACAGCCTGCCCGGTGGCTGGATGTACTGGTCCAGCTTCCCAGCGTCCTCGATCACATCGACGTTGAAGGTCCCCGCTCGCCAGTATCGCCGCTCAGGCCATGCAGACCCGTCGTCAGGGTCTGGCATCGTCAGCCCCGTTGCCACTCGCGAGGACGGACCACAGAGACGCAGAGTGCGCGCCGCGCCTCCGCTGTCGTGGTAGCGCGCGCGGATCAGGTATCCGAGGCGTAGACCTCGCTTGGCGTAGTCGATGGGCACGCTATGGCCGCAACTGCCCGAGGCTCATCTGGCCGCTCATGTAGTCCGACTCGTTGCCGCTGTAGGCGTCCGAGGAGAACTGGCGGATCGTCCCGTAGAAGAGGAACCCCTTGTCTGCCTCGTCGTCAGCTTGGAGGGTGCCGCTGAGTACGTCGGTCCAGTTCAGGGAGAAAACCATCCCGCTGGCCCTCCCGTATCGCTTGGACTCGACCATCCAGGCCCGATAGTCCGCGGACTCCCACCGCTCCAACTCGATGGAGATCCGCCACTCGGACTTCAACTGGACCGGGTGCTGGTTCTCCAGGGTGCGCGCCGGGGTGCGGACGAACAGGTCCTGATCCGAGATCTCACGAACCGTGCGGGTAGACGAGGAGATCGCCGCCATGGCTCGGCAGATTCCGATCCGGTGGTAGGCGTGATCGTCCACGTGATTCCAGCGGACGAACCAGTATCGGTAGGCGGTCGCGTTGCTCGTGACCCCTGCCTGGAGGGTGTTCTCATCCTCGCTGGGACGGTCGGAGACGTTGATCGTCAGGCTGGCTCCTGCCTCCCACGCCGCCGAGGCGTTCCCGAAGTAGCTGTTCGAGGCAAAGATCGTCACGTCGTTGTAGAGCGCGGACGCGGCTGTGTCCGTCCCTCCTACGCTTTCGAGGATGAGCGCGATCAGGTTCGGCGCGATCTCGCTCCCGAGGGGGGTCACGTACTGGATCCACGTCTGGGTGCTACTCCGCTCGGAGTCCGCGAGGTAGACGAACGACCCGCTCACGTTCGTGGCGTCGAACCCCAGGAGAAGCGTCATCACGTTCTGTGCGGGGCTGCTCGCGTTCGGCATCGTGAATGCGTTGAGCGCATTGTTCGAGATGCTGAACTTCCGCGCCGTGGCGTTGTATCCGATCGAGTACTGATCCGAGAGCCCCGCGCCAGACTGATTCGCCGCCGTGTTCAGCTCAGCTTGGATCGCCGCTGCGAAGTTGATCGCGCCGCTCGGCCCTCCGTACCACCCCGCCGCGCCGGAGATGTCGATCGTGATCACCCCCCCGCCCTCGTTGATGTAGATCCGGTCATTCGTGCCGGAGGTCAACTCGAAGGACCCGCCGCCCTCCTGGCCCTCCCACTGCTGATACATTTGCCCGGGGAGGTCCGTCTGCAGGTAGCCCCGCGGGAACTCCGGTGTCTCCCCGGAGACCGAAGAGGTGACACCGTCCCCGCCGAACAGGTCAGTCAGGAAGAGTCCAGCGCGGGCCATCAGAGCGCCCCTGCGAAGCGGACGTTCTGCCGGAAGTCGCTGCCATCCTCGACGCTGCGCGTGAGGTGCGGCTCAAGGCTGCGCGTCAGACGCCGCCCGTCCATCTCAAGGACCACCGGGCGCGAGTCGTTGGCAGATCCCATCACGTTCATCTCCATCTGTCGGCGCTGGAGCGACAGCATCTGCGTGATCTCCTTCGTCCCCACAGGGTCGATGACGGCTTCATCATTGCGAATGCCGATCACCGTGTGGTTGTTCAGCCCCGCCTTCTTGAGCACGCCAGGAGCCAGACCACCGTCAGCGAGACCCTGGATCGCAGTTGCCGCAATGACACCGATCTCAGCAGCGCCCGCGATACCGACACCGACAGCCGCCGCGATGTTGGCAGGGGCTGGCACATTCGCCAGGGCGTTCGTGATGGCGAGCGCCGTGTTGACAGTCGCACCCGCGAGCGCAGCCAGCTTCGCTGTAGCGAACAGAGCCTTCGCTGCATCCTTGCCAGCGCGCGTCTGACCGAAGTAGGAGTCCTCGACCGCCTGCTGGGCGATGCCTGCGAATGTGGCAATCGCACCGAAGGCTTCCTGAGCTGCGTAGTTCTGGGCCTCCGCGGTCGCGACAGCGATTTGCCGCCGCTTCTCTGCCTCCTCGCGAGCCTTCGCGGTCTTCATCTCCTCATTCGCTGCCCAGTCCTCGTACATCGCGCGCTGCATCTGCGCGACTTCTGCGGTAGCTCGCTCGAAGTCCTCACGGGATCCACCCATGAGCGCCGTGAACGCGACGTCCTGCGGGTCGATCCTCAGTACGCCAGCCGTGGTGAGCTGCTCCGGTCGCGCCGCTCTACGACCCCTGCCTCCAGCGCCAGCGCCTACGCCCGTGTCAGTAGGAGGAACCCCAAGGCCCGCAGGTACAGGAGGCCCCTGAAACTCTGGTGGTATCTCAGGCCTCGTGATCCCCTCGACCACCTTCGCAGCGAGCGTCAGCTTGGGGAAAGCCGCGGAGATCAGCTTCTCCAGCATGTTCAGCTGCGTCTCTGCGAACAGGGTCCCGAACTTGCCAGGCGTCGTCTCTGCGACGGTATCAGCCACCTCTGACAGCGCGTCCCGCAACCTCCCCGACTTCGCGATCAGCGTCGTCATCCTCTCGGTGGCATCAGTGAGAGTGGGCAGGAGATCCTCAGCGAACGAACTTCGCAGACCGATGACCGATGTCCTCAGGTCAGCAGTTGCAGACTCAAATGCCTCCGAGGCAGCGATTGCCTCGTTGCTCATGTAGCCGCCGAGGCGGCGCAGGGAGGCGTCCGCTTGGTCGAACGCCTGAGAGCCCTGGAGGAAGATGTCGGCGGTCTCGGTACCGGCCCGACCCAGCAGGAGCATCAATGTGCCGGTGGCGTCCGCACCCTGGCCCATCTCCTTGATCGCGTCCGCCAGATCACGCGAGACGTCCATCACGTTTCGCAGGCGTCCGTTTGAGTCCTGCACCCGGATCCCGAGGCGCTCAAACGTCTCGGCCATCCGCTTGTTGCCGGTAGTCGCGTCCAGCATGTTTCGCTGGAGACGCTTGAGGCCGGATGAGAGCTTCGAGAAGTCAACCCGGGCGCGACCCGCGAGGAAGGAAAGTTGCTGGGTCTCTTCGTTGGTAACGCCGAGCACGCGCGCAGTACGGGCGAACTCATCTCCCAGCGCCGCGGTTGCCATGGCGTTCTTGATTAGAGCCGCCGACAGAGCGACGACAGCAGTCCCAGCCGCTGCGGCTCCAGCCGCGGCCATCGTGAACGGGGAGGACAGCGCCGCACCGAGTCGCTTGGACTGGCGATCCAGCTTGGCGAAGCCCCCGCCCAACTTCCTCAGCTCGCGCGAAGCCTGCTTGGTGTTGGCGACGATCTTGATATCGACCGCACTAGCCATGGCTCACCTCCGGTCCCGGTTCGCCTTCTCGCGTGCCTTCTCGCGCTGCGCCAGGGTGATCAACTGCCACTCCGAGTCGAGCACGCCGAACGCCGCCAACAGCCACGCAGGCTGGCTGGATGGATGCCCCGCCTGGGGGAGTGTCCTCCGGTTTTCCTCCCGAGCGTCCGACCACCGACGAACGGCGGACCAGATCCGGCCCTTCATCTTGTCGGGGCACGTGCTCAGAGCCCGGTCCCGTACTCTCAGACCCTGGGGGCGCATCGAAGGCGATGGAAGCGTGACCGGTGTACGCCACCCGTCTCCTCCCTGCTTGCATCGCTTTCCACTGCATCGTCCCCACAGCCTACACCCGTCCCATCCCAGTTCTTCTCTCGCCGCCCTCCGCTCCTCTTCGTCCCAGTCCAGCTCTGGGACGTCAAGGTAGTGCAGGGCGGCTCTCAGTTTTTTGCGTCGTCCTCCGTCAGGACGCCACCGAATAGGACGTGCGTCATCACCTCAGCGCCGAGGTCCACCACCTCGTCCAGAAGGTCCCAGAGTGCCTCCTGCGCGATGTCAGATCCCTCGTCGGTGATCCCCTCTGCCCCGACCACATGAGCCCGGAGGAAGCGAGAGCGATAGGCGTTCCCTTCGACTTCCGCAGACTTGAGGATCTCCGCTGTGGCGCGTGCGGTCTTGTCGGACTCCTTGCGCCGCTGCTCATCCTGGGCAAGCAGCTCGAACCACTCGTGCTGGTAACCGCGGATCAGTGGCTTGTGGAGGATGGCGAAGGGTTCCTGTGAGTCTCGGTTGTTGGCGAACTTGGGGACGTACCGCTCAGGCGGTACCTCGTAGCCCCGAAGGGTGTTGATATCCATGATTCTGTGCTCCGCATGGATTGCCCGGGACCCCCGGGCAGGGTCGGCACTAACCGAGCATGATGAAGACCTCGTCCTCCGTGGTGCCTCGGGCCTGACCCGAGAAGGAGAGGCGGACCTCGCCGTCATCGAAGGAGAAGTCCGGGACCTCCACGTAGACGCTGGGGCACTCGACCGCAACGATGCTGCCGGTGGCCTCGCCCTGCTGATTGAACCACTCGATCCCGGTCCGCTGGATCGCGTCTCGGACGCGGTGCATCTCGGGGGTGTAGCGGCTCCACGCCTCCGCGGTGGCAGTCACGTTCCGCAGACCCTGGACGTAGTCCGCGACCTTGTACGCCGCGCCGTGTACGTCCTCGCGGAGGATCAGGCCGTGGTCCACCTCGACCCCGAACGTCTCCACCTCGGAGAGCACGTCCGCGAGGTAGGTGTGTCCGCCCGTGGCAGGGACCGGCGAGCCCGAGTACGTGCCCGCGGGCTGATACGGCTCGATGAGCGCGCCGCTGCTGTGCGAGTGGGCCGAACCGGAGGGCGAAGAGCGGACCACCGTGAGCGTGTTCGTGCCTGCGTTCTTCGCAGTCACCTGCACGTTCTCCTCGGACGCCTCGCCCTTGTCGATCGTGTAGTAGTAGGGGTTCGCGGCACTCACGTCGTCGGGGACGATGTCCGCGTTCGCGACCACGATG
>Ga0098074_1001838_pt1 | contig 10166 bp, 8 predicted proteins | sample 32_taG_FD_75064 | JGI IMG/M metagenome (GOLD analysis project Ga0098074, IMG submission 75064) | Marine viral communities from the Gulf of Mexico - 32_GoM_OMZ_CsCl metaG | ecosystem: Environmental > Aquatic > Marine > Oceanic | place: Atlantic Ocean: Gulf of Mexico | collected 2015-07-12 | reverse complement strand
GCATGGTCAGCCAATATCCTGCGTCGACGCGCGCGGATGCCGAGGCGGCAATTGCTGCGGCGCGAGAAAGTTTCTATGCGGGGCGACGGGCGTTCGCCTACGGGGGCGAACGGGCAAAGGTCCTGCGAGAGGTGGCCCAGAGCCTGAGGCGCAATGCAGACGATCTCGCTCTTGTGGAGACGCTGGAAACATCAAAGCCCCTGGCGGCGTCCCGGGGCGAGGTCTTGTTCGCAGCCGAGTTGTGGGACTATGCAGCTGGCCTTGCGCGCATCTTGCACGGCGATAGCCACAATACGCTGGGCGAGGACATGCTCGGTCTTGTCCTGCGTGAGCCGATCGGGGTGGTCGGCATCATAACGCCTTGGAACTTCCCCCTGCTGATCCTTTCGGAACGGCTGCCGTTTGCCCTTGCCGCCGGCTGTTCGGTCGTGGTCAAGCCCAGTGAGTTCACCTCGGGCACGGCCCTCATGCTGGGCCGATATCTCAAGGATGCAGGGCTTCCCGATGGCGTCTGCAACATTATTGCTGGTACAGGCGATCAGGTCGGGCAGGCCATTCTCGATAGCCCGGACGTGGATATGGTGGCCTTCACCGGATCAACCCGCGTCGGGCGAGTAGCCATAGCCGCGTCGGCGGGCAACATCAAAAAACTTTCGCTGGAGCTGGGAGGCAAGTCCCCTTCAATTGTGTTTGCCGATTGCGACCAGGAGGCCGCCATCGATGGCGTGATCAAGGCGGCGACGATTAATATGGGCGAATGCTGCATCGCCGGGTCGCGGCTTCTGGTCGAGGCCAGTGTCGCCGAAGCGTTCCAGAACCGCCTCGCGGAAAGGCTTCAAGAACTGCGGATGGGAGACCCACTGGACCCCACGTCGCGCATCGGAGCCATCATCAACCGCGCGCAATTCGATAGGATTGCAGAATCTGTCCGCGAAGGCGTCCGGGACGGAGCACGGATCGTCTGCGGCGGCGACCCGGAGAACCATCAGGGGCTGTTCTACCCGCCGACGGTTTTGGCCGATGTAAAGCCGGGAATGAGTGTGGCGCGACAAGAGATCTTCGGGCCCGTGCTTGCCGTCATGCCATTCGGCGACCTCGAGGAAGCGATCGGTTTTGCCAATGACTCGGATTACGGCCTCGCTGCCTATGTGTGGACCAACGACCTTTCCAAGGCCCTGACCTGCTCACGACGGATCCGGGCAGGCCGTGTCTGGGTGAACTCGGCCCTGCAGGGATACCCGGAATTGCCGCTGGGCGGCTTCAAGCAGTCCGGCAATGGGCGCGAGACAGGGCGCTACGGAATTGAGGAATACACCGAGCTGAAATCCGTTCACCTGCACATCGGCCCGCAAGCCGAGCGCTGGGTGGAGGGAGCATGATCGGCGTCAAGCGAAGGAAAAGGCGGGGCGTGGCCCCGGATTGGTGCAGACATGGCTGATGTGGTCCTGAAAAACGTGCGGAAGTCATTCGCGTCCGTCGATGTCATCAAGGGCGTCGATCTCGAAGCCGGGCACGGCGAGTTCGTCGTCTTTGTCGGGCCGTCAGGCTGTGGCAAGTCCACGCTCTTGCGGATGATCTGCGGGCTGGAGAAAATTACCTCCGGTCAACTCCTGATTGGCGGCGAAGACATGAGCGACGTCGAGGCCTCGGACCGCGGCACCGCGATGGTCTTCCAGTCCTATGCGCTCTACCCGCACATGACGGTCTTCGAGAACATGAGCTTTGCCCTTCGAATGGCCAAGACGCCGGCGGCGGTGATCGAAAGGCGGGTGCATCGCGCCGCCGAAATCCTGCAAATCTCCCACCTTCTGCAGCGCCGACCCAAGGATATGTCCGGCGGCCAGCGGCAGCGCGTTGCGATCGGCCGCGCCATTGTCCGTGAACCAAAGGTGTTTCTGTTCGATGAGCCTTTGTCGAACCTCGACGCCGAGCTTCGGGTGCAGATGCGGGTGGAGCTCTCCAAGCTGCACAATGAGATCGGCGCGACGATGATCTACGTCACTCACGACCAGGTCGAGGCGATGACGATGGCCGACAAGATTGTGGTTCTGCGCGACGGGCTGGTCGAGCAGATCGGCTCCCCTCTCGACCTCTATACGTCACCCAACAACAGGTTCGTGGCAGGTTTCATCGGCTCCCCCCGAATGAATTTCGTCCCGGGGCGGGTGGTGGACAGCTCGGATAGCGCGGCCAGGTTTTCAGTGCTGGATGCCCCCGAGAACATAGTACAGGTACCGCTGAGGGCGGGGACGCGCGTTTCCCCTGGGCAGGAGGTGACGATCGGTATCCGCCCCGAGCATCTGATCGGAGCGTCCGAAGGGCCCGGGCTCGAAGTCCGCATCGATGTCGTTGAGAACCTGGGTGGAATTGCCTACGCCTATGGCAAGACAAGCGCTGGCCTCGACTTGGTCTTGAAGGCAGAAAGTGAAACGCCGCCCAAGTCGGGCATGACGGTCTCCGCCGCCATCCAGGAAGCGTACTGCCACCTTTTTGACGACAAAGGCCAGACACTCAGCACCTCTGCCGGACTAGTCCGCGCTCATGAGGCGGCCGCATGACCGAAGCTCTCAAAGCAACCATGCCGGCCGGGAAATACTTCTATGACGATCTGCAGGTCGGCGCCTACTTTTGTACGGGCCGGATCACAGTGACCGAGTCGCATATCGTCGCCTATGCAGGAATGTCTGGCGATTTCTTCGACGTCCACATGGATGATCGATTTGCGAGGGAACAGGGTTTCCCGGGTCGCATAGCACACGGCCTGCTCGGCCTTGCGCTGATCGACGGCTTGAAGAACCGCGCCGACGTACAGCTGCAGGCAATCGCTTCCCTTGGTTGGAGTGATTGGTCATTCAAGGCCCCGATCCTGGCCGGAGACAATATCGGCGCGACCATCAGCATCATGGACATGCGCCTCACATCATCGGGCGATCGAGGAATCGCTCATCTAGGATTCGATGTCCGAAACCAGGACGGTGTCATGGTGCAATCAGGACGCAATGCGCTGCTCATGCGCAGGGGATCAGGTAATTAGCGCTTTGGAGCAAAAAGTAACTCACTGGTGAGTAACTTCAAGGAGCTAGGTGCCCGCTCGACGGGCAAGGCGGTGGCCGCGCCCGTTTGGCCTACGATCCGGCCCGCGGCCGGTATAATTGGGAGGAAGACCAATGAGATACCTCAAGACAACAGTGTGTGCAGTGGCTTTGATGCTCTGCTCGACGTCGGCGTTCGCACGCGACCTGGTGATGAACGCCAACACCTCTGACCCTGCGCAGAAGCTGGCGATGGAGGAGCTGATCGCTGATTTCGAGGCGGCCTATCCCGAGATCGACGTGAAGTTCAACCTCTATGACCACGAGGCCTTCAAAGTGGCCATGCGCAATTTCCTCGTGTCCGATGCGCCCGACCTAATCACTTGGAATGCCGGCAACCGGATGAAGGTCTTTGTCGACTTGGGTCTTCTCGATGACGTTTCGGATGTCTGGCAGGCCGAGGGTTTACATGAAGCGATGCCGGCCGTCGTCAGTGCGTCGTCTGTCGATGGCAAGCAGTATGGCGTACCCTATGCCTACTATGCCTGGGGCTTCTATTATCGGAAGGACCTTTTCGAGCAGGCGGGGATCACATCTACTCCAACAACCTGGGACGAATTCCTGGAGGTCGGCGCCAAGTTGAACGCGGCCGGGATCACGCCGGTCACCATCGGTACGAAGGACCTCTGGCCGACGGCGGGCTGGTTTGACTTCCTGAACATGCGCATCAACGGGGGCGAGTTCCATGCCCAGCTCATGGACGGAAAAGTGGCCTACACAGACGAACGCGTGAAGCGCGTCTTCGAAAAGTGGGCCGAACTCGTCAACGCCGGCTTCTTCGTCGAGAACCATCCTGGCTACTCGTTCCAGGAGGCGCTGCCCTTCATGAACCAGGGCAAATCCGCCATGTATCTGCTTGCTCCTTTCATCGTGTCCATGTTCCCTGACGATGTGCGTGAGCAGGTGGAATGGTTCCCATTCCCGGTCATCGATCCCGCCGTGGGCATCTACGAAGATGCGCCGACCGACAGCTTCCACATTCCCAAGAATGCCACCAACAAGGAGGACGCGCGCCTTTTCCTGGCGTTTGCGGCTCAGGCGGACGTGCAGACCAGGACGGCGGCCACGCTCGATATGCTACCGCCCAACATCAACGCCTCGGTTAAAGACGACCGCTTTGCACAGGGCGGTTTCGCCCAGCTCGGCCAGGCCAACGGGATCATGCAGTTCTATGACCGCGATACCGACCCAGCACTGGCGAAGGTGGGCATGGAAGGGTTCCAGGAGTTCATGCAGAACCCTGACCGCATCGACGCGATCCTTCAGCGGATCGAGGCCGAGCGCGAGCGGATCTACGGCGCGCTGTAGTTGCTTGTCTGGGGACCGGGGCAACCTGCGCCGGTCCCACCTCTGTTGGAGCCCTCCGATGACCGAAATCCAAGTATTGTCAAATAGCCGGCGGCGGACGGGCTCGACATTCCTTCGCAAGCACCAGCTCATTATCGCGCCGGTTGCTTTCATCACGCCTGCCTTCGCAATGTTCTCGCTGTTCGTGATCTATCCGATCATCCAGTCGATCGGACTGTCATTTGTGGAATGGCAGGGCATCGGGCCACAGACCTGGGTGGGTCTGGACAATTATCGGGAGCTTCTAGGGGATCCCGTATTTTGGAAGGCACTCACCAACAATGTCTACTGGCTTGTCCTGTTTCTGCTGGCACCAGTGCTGGGGCTGTTCATTGCCCTGTTCCTGAACCAAAACGTTTTTGGCATTCGCCTCGTCAAATCGCTGTTCTTCTTCCCATTCGTCGTTTCTCAGATCGTTGTTGGGCTGGTCTTTGCCTGGTTCTATGATCCCGCTTTCGGCCTGTTGGCGACGATGCTGGAACCACTGGGTGTGAAGTTCCCGGCCATCCTTTCAAATGAGAACTGGGCCACCTTCGGCATTATTTTGGCTGGGCTCTGGCCTCAGACGGCCTACTGCATGATCCTCTATCTGACCGGGCTGAACAGCGTTAACCCCGAGATTATAGAGGCCGCCCGCCTCGACGGTGCAAAGGGTTGGCGTCTCCTGGTCAACATTGTCTTGCCGCAGCTCCGTGCCGCGACCTTCATCGCCGTGGTCGTGACGATTATCGGCGCGCTCCGGTCCTTTGACCTTGTGGCAATCATGACCGGCGGCGGGCCATACAATTCATCGAACGTACTTGCCTACTACATGTATGACAACGCGATCTTCCGCTACCGCATGGGCTATGCCTCGGCAATCGCGACGATCCTGTTCCTGATCATGGACCTTTATATCGCCTGGTTCCTGATGCGCCTGCTCAAGAACGAGAAAGGATCCCGCTGATGTTTCCCCGTCCAATCCAGGAAAGAAGCCGCAGCCGGCAACTCATGTATAAGGTGGCCCTGCCGATCTCGCTGATCATCTGGCTGCTGCCGATGATCGCCATCGTGGCCACAGCGGGACGATCGCTCTCGGACCTCAACCGTGGCAATTACTGGGGCATGCCCAGCGAGTGGGCGTTCATTGAGAACTTCGCGAAGGTCTTCGGGTCGTCCTCGATCGGGACCTACTTGCTGAACAGTGTCATCATTACACTACCTTCGATTGCTGGCGCCCTGTTTCTGTCCACGCTGGCCGGAGCAGGCCTGGCACTCTACAAGTTCCGCGGCCGGTTCCTGATCCTTGCTCTGTTCATCGCCGGCAACTTTGTGCCCTTCCAAATTCTGATGATCCCCGTCCGCCAGCTGACCTTGGACCTTGGCGTTTACGACACCTATTGGGGCGTCATCCTGTTCCAGATCGCCTTTCAAACTGGCTTCTGCACCTTTTTCATGCGCAACTTTATCGCTGAACTGCCCTTCGAGTTGGTGGAAGCTGCCAGAGCAGAAGGGGTCGGAGAATGGCAGATATTGGTCCATATCATCGTTCCGCTTGTGCGCCCGGCGCTAGCGGCCCTGGCTGTTCTTCAATTCACCTTCATCTGGAACGACTTCTTCTGGCCGCTCATTCTTATCCAGTCCGATGAATTGCGCCCCATAACGCTGGGTCTGACAGTTCTCAAGGGGCAATATATCTCCTCTTTCAATCTCCTCGCCGCAGGGTCGTTGATCGCTGCACTGCCTCCCGTCATGATGTTCTTCGCGATGCAAAAGCACTTCATTGCCGGCCTGACGCTGGGTGCCAGCAAAGGCTGAACACGACGAAGACAGAGAAATGGGTATCACCATGGTTGAGGCGACCAAGAGTACGGCCAGAGTTCGGAGAGCCGGACGCAATGCGGACCAGGCTAAGGCCGACCTCCTGGCCTCGGCCAGACGAGAATTTGCGGACAAGGGATTCGCGCTCGCCGGAATCGAGGCCATCGCTGAGCCGACGGGGCTCAACAAGAAGATGATCTATCATTATTTCGGATCGAAGGAGGAACTTTACATAGCGGTGCTAGAAGAGGTCTATCTTGGAATCCGCAAGATGGAAGATGCGCTTCCTCTCGATGAACTCGAACCGCTTGCCGCTATTCAGCGACTCGTCGAAGCGACCTGGGATTACTACGTCACAAACCCCGATTTCATCGCGTTGGTGAACCAGGAAAACCTGCTCGGAGCCATCTACCTCAAGAAATCCGGCATCGTGAAACGACGTACAAGTGTTCTTTTGAAACGCGTGAAGGCGATCCTGAAGAAGGGCGCCGATCAGGGCCGGATCCGTCCTAACATTGATCCGCTGCAGCTTAATCATTCGATCGCCGGTCTCGGCTTCTACTATCTGAACAACCGCTTCACCAATACCCAGATCTATAATTTTGACCACATGACCCCAGAGGCCCTGGCAATGAGGCGAGCCTTCATTGTCGACTTCGTCATGCGGGCCATTATGTCAAAGGAGGAAATCGCTCGGCTCGAGCGATGACGGACCATGCCGGACCCAGGATACAGTCACATCATAGTCGGAGGCGGAACTGCCGGTTGCGTTCTGGCGGCGCGGCTGAGCGAGGGAGCTACCAATAGGGTACTCTTGCTCGAGGCGGGCAGTAGCGATTGGCACCCCTACATTCACATGCCGGTCGGTTTTGCCAAGATGACCGGCAGCGGCATGACTTGGGGATACCATACCGAACCGCAGAAGCACGCTGGCGACCGCCGGATACCCTATGCGCAGGGTCGAGTTCTTGGTGGTGGCAGTTCGATTAATGCCGAGGTCTTCACCCGGGGCGTCCCGCAAGACTATGACCGCTGGGCCAACGAAGAAGGCTGTACCGGCTGGTCCTTTCGCGATGTGCAACCCTATTTCCTGCGCTCCGAAGGCAATACGGCACTAGCCGACAAATGGCATGGCACCGATGGCCCCCTAGGTGTTTCGAACATTGCCAATCCACAACCACTGACGCGGGCCTTCGTCATGGCGTGCCAGCAATACGGCATTCCATACAACCACGACTTTAACGGCGCAGCGCAGCAGGGTGCCGGATATTATCAGCTCAACGTGGTCGACGGACGCCGCTGCTCGGCCGCCCGCGGCTATCTTGGTCCGGCCCGGCACCGGCCCAATCTAACGGTTCTGACGCGCGCCATGAGTATGCGCCTCATCATTGATGGCCATCGCGCCAAAGGCGTCGAATATCTGCACAAGGGCCGTGTCCACACCGCGTACGCGGACTGCGAACTTATTGTCACCGCCGGCGCAGTCGGATCGCCAAAGCTGCTTATGCTGTCGGGCATTGGCCCGGGTGACCACCTCAGGTCGCTCGGCATAGATGTGCGCGCAGATATTGCAGGCGTGGGCGCAAACCTGTCAGACCACGTCAACATCGATCTTGTCGCCGAATTGCATGGGCACGAAAGCCTCGACAGATACAACAAGCCACATTGGGCCGCCTGGGCGGGGCTGCAATATGCCCTGTTCCGCACCGGGCCGGTGGCCAGCAATGTCGTTGAGGGGGGATTGTTCTGGTATTCCGGTGCCGATCGGACGACACCAGATCTGCAGTACCACTTCCTCGCGGGGGCCTCAGCCGAAGAGGGCGTGGGCGGGGTCGCACGTGGCCGTTCCGGAATCACACTCAATTGCTATGGATTGCGGCCGAAGGCGCGCGGCACGGTGCGCCTTTCCTCTCCCGACCCGCACCAACCGCCGTTGATCGATCCCAACTTTATGGGACACCCGGACGATCTGGAAACGACGGTCCGTGGCCTTAAGATGAGTCTTGCAATCATGGCGCAGCCCGCGCTGGCCAAATACGTTCGCAGGGTCGTGCTGCCTGACGAATCCTTAAGATCAGACGCCGAGCTGCGCGATTTTGTGACGAGCCACTGCCGGACCTCCTACCATCCCGTGGGAACCTGCCGGATGGGATCAGACGAAATGAGCGTGGTCGACACAGACCTCAAGCTTCGTGGATTCGAGGGCTTGCGGATTTGTGACAGCAGCGTTTTCCCCAGTCTGGTGGGATCCAACACCAATGCCCCGACCGCCATGCTTGCCGAGAGGGCAAGTCACCTGATCATTCAGGGTGCGAGGGCATTCTGAGTATGCCCGGCGCCTTGATCGTCGCGTGCTGGCGCCCAATGTCGTACAGATGCCCAGGTCACCAGCTTGGGTGCCGCCGGTCCACTACAGGGTCTGCACCATGCCGGGGCCCTCCATTCGCGAGACTTGTTTTATGGCTTCCCCGCTCCCTGATGCTCAAGGCTTTTTGACTGGGCTGTTTCGACTCGCGGTTGCCGCTGCCGATCCAATGCGCGTCGTTTCGAAAAATTTGCCGGATCGACCGGAAGGACGCGTCATCGTTGTCGGAGCAGGAAAGGCCAGCGCGCGCATGGCGGAGGCAGTGGAGGCCGCCTGGGGCCCCTGTGAGGGGCTGGTTCTCACCCGGTATGGCTATTGGCGTCCTTGCACTGGCATCGAGATCGTCGAGGCCGCCCATCCTGTTCCCGACCTTGCAGGAGAGGCGGCCACCATGCGCCTTCTGGACCGCGTTTCCGGCCTCGGTTCGGACGATTTCGTGTTAGCTTTGATCTCGGGCGGTGGCTCTGCCCTCTTGTGCGCCCCCGCGGATGGACTGACTCTCGCCGACAAGATTGGAGTCCACAGCGCTCTTCTTGCCTCGGGCGCCCCGATTGGCGAAATGAACCTGGTTCGCAAGCATCTATCCCGCGTGAAAGGGGGGCGGTTGGCCGCAGCCTGTTACCCCGCGCGTCTTTTGACACTGCTTGTTTCAGACGTACCGGGCGATGAGCCGAGCCAGATCGCTTCTGGTCCGACCTTCGGCGATGCCAGCCATCCCCAGGATGCAATGGCGGTGCCGGATCGTTATGGGATTGACTCCTCGGCAGCTGTGCGCGCCCATTTACAGGGGCCAACCGGCGTCGTCGCGCCCGGCGATCCGCGACTGGCCCACACCAGGTGGCGAACCATCGCTGCGCCCTCGCAGTCGCTGGCCGCCGCAGCCGCAGGCGCGCGAGAGGCGGGATTTGATGTCCGCATCCTGGGTGATGACCTGGAGGGCGAGGCACGTGAACTTGGCGCCGATCACGCACGCATGGCCCTTTCGCTCCGGACCGAGGTCAAAGGCAGCGGCAAGACATTGCTGCTGCTCTCGGGCGGCGAATGCACCGTAACCCGAAATGGTAATGGAATCGGCGGGCCAAACGCCGAATTTGCTCTCGCCGCTGCCATCGTGCTGGACGGTGAACCGGGCATTCACGTTCTAGCGTGCGATACGGATGGCGTTGACGGTGCGGCTGACGTCGCAGGAGCTTGTGCTGCTCCCGACACCTTGGGGACCGCCAGAAACGTGGGTGTCGATCCTGAAGTCTCCCTTCGCAACAACGACGCACACAGTTTCTTCGCGACCGTGGGTGGCCAGATTGTTACCGGCCCGACATTGACCAATGTGAATGACGTCCGCGCAATACTCATTGAAGCGTGACGCTTCGCGACTAGATGAAGGTCGTCCGCTAACCGAGAATGCGCAGCCAAAAGCTTCCAGTCCCCTAACGGCCCCATACTTGCCATCAGTAGAGCACGTTGGAAGGGCAGGGAGGGGCCCAATGTTGATAAGCGAGCTTCGCTCGTTTCACGACTTGTGAGATAGGCAGGAAGAGTGGTTGGTTGAAGAAACCAAAAAT
>Ga0098074_1001837_pt1 | contig 10169 bp, 8 predicted proteins | sample 32_taG_FD_75064 | JGI IMG/M metagenome (GOLD analysis project Ga0098074, IMG submission 75064) | Marine viral communities from the Gulf of Mexico - 32_GoM_OMZ_CsCl metaG | ecosystem: Environmental > Aquatic > Marine > Oceanic | place: Atlantic Ocean: Gulf of Mexico | collected 2015-07-12 | reverse complement strand
CTTCACGCTGCCGGGCCGCTTTGGCGCGGGTTTCGTCTAAACCGGTGAGCGACATCACAGCCGCCATATCCAGTTCGCTCATCCGGGTAAAGCGCACGCCCAAACGCTTGCGCCAGACGTTCAGCCGTGCACGGATAAACCCCACGTCCACACCGGTGTGTTTCACGACCACGCCGTCCAGCCCGCTGCCAGGGCGATCTAACCGGGCGTGACACCAGCCCGGCGGCAGGCCAATCACAGCGCCGTTTTCCGCCACGAACGGCGTCGCCGTTAGGCCTAGCGCTTCACGCAGGGAGATCAGTTCGGCACGGGTTTTACTGGTGACTGGGATCACGGGCACGCCCAGCTGTTTTAGGCGAGCCAACCAAGGCGCGGCAGGAGAGAAGTCGTAACTGTGGTGATCGAGCAGCGACCCATCTAAGTCGGTGACCACCAAGCGCGGCTGAAGGGCCGGGTCGGGGCTTCCTGGCGGCTGCTGGGTAAGGCTCGCCCCCTCAGAGTGGGCGACTGTCGTGTGGGTGTGTTCGGTCATGACACCACCTTATTGCGTTCTTGAAAGCCGTTACGCGGACGTCGTTCTTAGATAAGCAATAAAGCAGAATGCATGCCAATAGCATTTAGACAATAAAAATCAAACGCTTGAAAAAAATCACGGTGCCATAACGACGGCAAGCACCAAAACAGGGCACCTAAAGTGCACCAGTACAGTGCGGGAAGAGGCCCGTAATAAAACGGCGCCGGAAGACATCTGCAAAAAAATTGCACAAAGCCTTGGCAAACGCTCACAAATAGCTATACTCGAATTGTACCCACTGACAACCTTGTACACCCCCTCACCTGATGTCAGTGGGCTGCAGTGAGCCAAGCCCTTTCGTGCCCGCCTCCCCCGGCGGGCTTTTTTTGACCACACTGCTACTCCACGTGAATCACTACCTCGACGCGGCGATTGCGTGCCCGCCCTTCTGCCGTGCTGTTATCTTCCAACGGCTGCGTCGCCGCTAGCCCCACGGCCCGCAGCCGCTCTGGCGCAACACCGGCCGCTTCCAAGGCTTCGACAATGGCAATCGCACGGGCGCTAGAGAGCGCCCAGTTCGAGGAGAACTCTGGGGTATTAATGGTCTGGCTATCGGAGTGGCCCTCAACCCACACTTCACCGTCATAGCGCTGAATCGTCTCCAGCAGGCTACCTACCAGCGATGAGCCGCCTTGTGTCAGCTCTGCCGTCGCCGAGGGGAAAAGCAGCCTGTCCTGCACGCGTAGGCTGATCCCTTCGGCCACCCGGGAGACTTCGACACCCTCCAAGTTGGGCAAATAGGGGGACGCCTCTACCCGCTCGGCCAAGTTTTCCGTGAGTGCTAGAGCGCTACTGATGGCCTCGTCGCTGATCTCTTGTACATTCACGGGGGGGCGATCCGTGAGAAGTACCATGTAATCCGCCAAGGGAAGCGGCGCTGGCGGATCCTCTTTCTGCACCAGAGGCGTGGGCAGCCTCGGCGTTGACGACGAAGGTGCAGACGCCAACGCGGCTTGCAGGGTGTCGGTGAGCGACGCTACCCGCGCAGGCTCTGATGGTGATGCAGAGTTCACCACCTTTTCCGGCAGCGCCAGTAACGGCGGCACGCTGGGCACCACCTCGGCCCGCGGGGGCAGCCCTGCCACGCCCAAGGCGGCGCTGATCGCCATGGGGCTGAGCTCACCTGGCACCACCACTGGCATTGGGGAGCGCGGTGGACGACGCTCATCCAGTAAGGCAGGCAGCGGCACTTCCAGCGGTGTCGCCAGGCCTGTGCTCGTGTCCACTTCCGCGTCATCGGGGGTCCAGTCGGGGCTTGTGACCCCGGCAGCCGCAATAATGATGACGAATAGGGCGACCAGCAGCGTCATAATGTCGATATAGCTGATCATCCAGCCGCTGTTGCTATCGTCCTCAGGATACGTCGACATCAGGGAGTCATGACGTGGGCCGCTGCGGTGGTCCTCAAGCATGGGAGTGATTACTCATTCAAGTTTCTAACCTCGTGGCCGATCTATGCTAAGCATGGCAAACTAGTCTATCAAAAAGCCGATTAGTAGCGATAAGGAACTACCAGGTGCGCACTCGTCCTATGTCACACCCCATTGTCGATTTTTTACGCCCCGTTGGCCTGGGACTTGCGAGCCTGATGCTCAGCGGCTGTTTTTACGCCAGCACTTCTCAGGCCCCCATTGCCACAACATACCCCTATACGGAACAGCAAAAAATGCAGGCCGCCCAGCACTGGGAAGTGCTTGCTCAGCATGAAGCCGCCGGCATCCTATCCAGCGAGCGGGTGCGCTTTCGTGACCTACACATTGCGGCGCCGGAACATGAGCAGTACGGCTCATATTACAGCGGCGGGGAATTCGAGCGTGGTTTTAGAACACTGTTGACCAGCGAGCTAGTATCCGGTGGTGGCAGCGTGACGACTCAGCCTCGCGCTAACGGCGCCACCATCCAAATCGACGTGGAAGTGGTCGAACACCGGGATCGCGGCTATACGCGCCCCCCCTTCGGCGCTTACACCGCCTTGGCGAGTGGCATCGCGGTGGCCAGTATCCCGTTGGGCAACTGGAGCGAGCCAGCATTGGCACTCATTCCGGCGGCCATGGTGGCCGACACTACCAACGGTAGCTGGACAGCCAAGGGTAATGAAGAAATCATCATCACCACTCAGATAGTGGAACAGGATCAAATCCTCTACTCTTCCTCCAATATCTATTACATTAATTCGGGTGATCGTCGCCAATATGCCCCGCACCGGGTCCCTAGAACTCCCACGACCCCGACCGTTTCTATCACTGATACTTGGTAATGTTTATGTCTTTACGTTCGATTTTTGCATTAACGTCGGTGCGCCTGTTTCGCGCTGACGTTTTGGCTGCACTTTGCATGACGTTACTGCTGACGGGCTGCGCTAACTTGGGCAACAACGCTCAGCCTCAAGAACCAGAACCTGACCTGTCAGAGCTCGCCCATGAAGCGGCAGAGCAGATGGTGATGAACAACCCCGACTTGACCCGCTACAGCCCGATGATTGCGGCCACCTTTGTCAGTATCGACAACCTCAGCCAATCCTCGACCTTTGGTCGGATCAGTTCTGAGATCATGGCCTCGGCCCTGGCCCAACAGGGGATGCAGGTTCGCGAAGTCAAAATGCGCGATAGCATGTTTATCGAAGAGAGCGTGGGGGAGTTGATTCTATCCCGCCAAGTTCAGCGGCTAAGCTCTCAGCACAATGCACGTTCTATCCTGATGGGTACCTATGCCCAAGGTCAGGACTATTTATACGTGAGCGCTCGTGTCGTTCGCGCTGGCGATGCCATGGTATTGGGAAGTGCAGACTTCCAATTGCCATTGGATAATAATATGCGCAGCCTGTTAGAGGCTCAGGGCGGCTGGTAATACCCCGCTCTTACACCACTGACGTACTGAAAGCCTAGCCAACACGCTAGGCTTTTCATTTGCTCATCGAAAGGACGACCATGTCTTCACGTCGCCGTACCCGCCAGCCCCATATCGTGGCCGTCAGCCGGGTGATCAAACTGTTGGCCAACATTACGAAAGTATTGAGCTATGGATTTCACGCCCTCTTTCCCAACAAGCGTTTTACGCTGCCAGAACGCGCAGCCCCCTGGCTGCCCGCCAAGCAAGAGACCGTCATCCCTCGTATTATTTGGCAAACCAACTTTACCAATAAGGTGACGCTGCCGGTTTATCTCAATTATCTTTTCAATCGTCTGATGGCACCGCGCTTTGAGTATCGTTTCATGATCACCCAAGCGCGCCAGGACTTCATTAAACAAAACTTCGACCCTGCGTGGCTCGAGAGCTACGATAAATTGCAGATTGGTGCCGCTCAGGCCGATTTTTGGCGACTATTGGCACTTTATCAACATGGCGGCGTTTACCTGGACATCGACGCCCATGCCATATGGCCATTAGGCCGGGTAGTACCCGCAGATATCAACGAGTTGTATGTGACGACCCGCAAAGGAGAACTAAGCAACTACTTTATTGCCAGTCGTCCCGGTAACCCCAACCTGCTTAAATTGATTGAGCAGGTGCATCACAACATCGTAGAGAATCAGCTTACTAACGTGTTTGAGCTGACGGGGCCGGGCGTTTTCATCAAGCTATTGGATCAAGCTCACGTGCCCACGGTCTCCTACCGTCATGCTTGTAACCAAGGCAGCTTTACCAATGAACACTTCCAATATATTGATAAGAAAGCGGGCAAGTGGACCAAGGAACAGCAAAAGGTGAGCATCATTCGCCAAGACTCGCCCAAGCCCTAATTAACTCCCCTCAAATAAAAAGCGCTAGCCCTGAGGGCTAGCGCTTTTTGCACACTATGTGGCAAAGCGGTATTTATTTATAAACCGGGAAGCGGCCACAAACTTCAGCAACTTTATCCAACACTTGGGCTTCAACGCTGCTGGTGTCTTCGCCTTTGGCCAGTACATCGAGGATATCGCAAATCCAGCCTGCCAGCTGCGCACACTCTTCTTCACCAAAGCCGCGCGTGGTGACGGCCGGGGTGCCGATACGCAGGCCTGAGGTGACAAACGGGCTTTGCGGGTCGTTCGGTACAGCGTTTTTGTTGACGGTGATGTGGGCGCGGCCAAGGGCAGCATCCGCATCTTTACCGGTCACGCCCTGCTTGATCAGTGACAGCAGGAACAGGTGGTCTTCCGTACCACCGGATACGATGTCGTAACCGCGGTCGATAAAGACTTTCGCCATGGCTTGGGCGTTCTTAACCACCTGTTGCTGGTAAGTTTTGAACTCGGGCTCCATCGCTTCTTTGAAGCAGATCGCTTTGGCAGCAATGACGTGCATCAGCGGGCCGCCCTGAACACCGGGGAAGACCGCCGACTGCAGCTTCTTCTCGATGTCCGGATTGTTCTCTGCCGAGAGAATCACGCCGCTACGCGGGCCGCGCAGGGTTTTGTGCGTTGTGGAGGTCACCACATGGGCGTGGGGCAGCGGGCTGGGGTAAACGCCAGCAGCAACCAAGCCAGAAACGTGCGCCATATCCACCAGCAAGTAAGCGCCTACTTCGTCGGCAATTTCACGGAATTTCGCCCAGTCCACGATTTGTGAGTAGGCAGAGAAACCGGCGATGATCATCTTAGGCTTGTGCTCACGGGCCAGCTCAGCGACTTGGTCGTAATCGATCAGGCCTTGCTCGTTCAGGCCGTACTGAATGGCGTTGTAGTGCTTGCCAGAGAAGTTAGGCTTGGCCCCGTGAGTCAGGTGGCCGCCCGCGTCCAGGCTCATACCGAGGATGGTGTCGCCCGGCGTGACCAGCGCTTGGAAAACGGCGCTGTTGGCTTGCGAGCCAGAGTGCGGCTGCACGTTGACGTAGGTTGCACCGAACAGCTGCTTGGCGTAGTCGATGGCCAGGTTTTCAGCGATATCGACAAACTCACAGCCGCCGTAGTAGCGCTTGCCTGGGTAGCCTTCGGCGTATTTGTTGGTCAGCTGGCTGCCTTGCGCTTCGAGTACGCGGGGGCTGCCGTAGTTTTCGGAAGCAATCAATTCGATGTGGGCTTCTTGGCGTGCCACTTCTTTTTGCATGGCATCAAACAGCGCATCATCGAATCCGGCAATTGTCATATCGCGGCTGAACATCGGCGGGAACCTCGTTACGAAAGGATCATCATGGAGAAGCGAGGCGGCTATCATACCGCAGGCGGACGCGACTTTCATCGCATCCGCGTCAGGTCTTACATGAGCATGTTTCATGTTGCCAGCCGCCCCTCAAACCTGACCGACCGGACAACCACGCTATTTCAACTCAACAGTGAAGGTGAGCCGCTCGCTGCTGCCCATGGGGTTGAGTATGAATTGATTGAGCATAAACGGATTGGGTAGCTCGACATCGACGGTGAGGGATTGGGCGTGGCCTGCCATGATATCCACCATACCGACCATCAGCTTCGTGATTTGCGGGCCAAGTAACGGCCCCAACTGCTGCGCCTGCGCCCAGGCTTGAGAGATCGCCTGCTCTTCGCTGATCCCCTCTTGAGCAGCCAGTTCAGTGGCCATGCGCGGTAGCATACCTTCATCGCGATATGCCACGGACACATGACCGCCGTACAGCGTCGCCGCTTCAAACAGGGCGGGGTTTTGTGTGGCCTGTTCTAAGCTGGCCCCTTTGGGCAAGCTGATGGGCACATCCATGGAGAACTCAAGGCCACCGACTCCGTCAAGCTGCAAATACCCTTCCGAGGTAAGGCGGTTGCGGTTGCTCGGTTCATTAGGGGTTGATTCCTGCCACTGGGAGGCACTTTGCCCCTCGGCACTTAAACGCCCGGTCCCGCCCGTCAGCACACGGTTCAAGGCTTGCAGCTCTTCACGCTCGGAGGGAGGCACTAGATGGATTAACTCGCCCAGATCAAATTCCGCACCGCTAAAGCCCGCTTCGCCTACGTAGCTATTGCCTTTTACCCAAGCGTTATCCAGTAATACGCTCCACTGCTCGCCGGTTAAACTGAAACCGTTCAATTCGGCATGCTCAAGGCGCTCTTCTCCGGGGCGGTCGAGCCCTTCTAACGCTTCAATGCGCATATCCCCTAATGCCAACGTCGCGGAAATGCCGGTAGCGAAGTCGTTCAGCTCACCGCTAACTCCTTGTAACGCGATGAGACCAACGGCACTGCTGCTCGCGTCTTCTAGCTCTAGGGAATCGATGGAGAGGAAACCGGCTAGTGCTTGGCTCTCAAGCTCAGCGGCTAGCTCATCTGCCAGGCTGCCCTCTAGCCGGAAGGTAATATCGCTCAGGCTGAGTGCGTTGATGATGCTACCTTCCGCTTCGAAGGTTTCTAACATGGGAACGGCAGCGCCAGGCTCTCGTAGTACCAGCTCGCCCACGGTCAACACCGGCGAGTCGAACCCCAATTCAGTCATACTGATGCCATCTAGAGTAATTGACGCTGGCCGTGCGTAACGACCATCCACGCGGTAACGATCAATCGAGAGCAAATCACCGTTGGTATAGGTAATCGCCACATCTTCCGCCACGTAGCTGTTGGCTTCTTCCACAAGCTGCCCGATAACCATACTAGCGCCATCGCCTGCCAGCTCTGCTTGTAAATCGGCCTCTAGCTGTTGCAGCGACGCCTGCGCGGCTCCCGCCACTAGCCAAAGCGATACCCCTGCAGCGCCCCACTTCACCACCTTCGCCTGCATGACACGACCTCCCTGTTGAAAGGTTTTAGCATATCACCAAGCTGCAGCACCGCCATCTCGATTTGAGGTGTAGATGGGTGAGGGTTAGGCCATACGAGTTATGCTATTCTCACCAAATTAGTGATGTGCGAACAATGAATCTTAACTTGAGCATCTAGGTATGTTTTGCAGACGTTTTGAACGCCAAGTACATATCACTCGCCACGCGCGAGAACGAATGCTTGAGCGCAACATTAGCGAAGAACAATTGATCGAGTTACTCGAAACGGGCGATACCCGCTTTAAAGATGACACTCGACTCTGGATTGCGAAAGCATTTCCTAAGCGCACCGATAATCTCGTGTGTGCGGCGGTCGTGTTAGAAGATTTATTAGTGGTAAAGACGTAATGCATCATTTTGACTGGGAGGCCATGCCATGAGAACCACTTACGATGAGGCTGATGATATCCTGGTGCTCCACCTTTCTGAGAAACCGATTGCTAGAGAGGCCTCTCAAGATTGGAACACCCACATTAGCTACGCTGATGACAATACCATCGTCGAAATTGTGGTTCTTGAAGCCTCAAAACAAGGCGCTTGGCCGCTATTGAAAAGCTATGCTGCATGATAATAAAGGGTGGCTCTTGCATAGGAAAGGCGGCTACAGATAGCCGCCTTTTTTATTGCTGGTAGGTTTATGCTTCGCCTAATAATCCTAAGCTAGCCGCCGGGGCTTGGCGGCGTAGGCTGTAGGAGAGCGCATGACCGATGAGACCTATCAGCAGCGCGCCGCCGATGGGGAGCGTTAGCCATAGGCCGATATGCAGGCGCGGGGTTAAGTCGAGCCAGTAGAGGTAGAGCGCGGCGGTGGCGAGCTCTGCAAGCACCGCCCCTAGCAGGCCGCTGGCGAACCCGAGCAAGGCATATTCGGCCCCTTGCACGCGGGAGATCATCCGGTTGCCAGCACCAAATACCCGCAGCAGGCCACTTTCATGGGCGCGTACCGGGCGGCTGGCGGTGAGCGCGGCGTAAAGCACACTCACGCCCGCCAACAGCACCAGGATTAGCACAAGCTCCACCGCACGAGTCACTTGAGTCAATACATCGCGCACCTGCCCTAGAATGGCATCTACGTTGAGCAGCGAGACGCCGGGGAAGTCGCTGACCAGCTCACGAACCAAGCCCTGCTCTTCGTCTGGCAGATGGAAAGCGGTGATGAAGCTATGGCCGAACGATTCCAGCACGCCGGGCGGGAAGATCACGAAGAAGTTCGGGTTAAAGCTGTCCCAATTCAGGCTGCGCAGGCTTTCAATGCGTGTTGTGATGCTGTCGCTGCCCACGGCGAACGTGATTTCGTCTCCCAATCCCAAGCCAAGACGCTCAGCCAAACCATCCTCCACCGAAATGGGAACAGTTTCTGAGTCGCTAGGAGGCGTCGCGTCCACTTCGCTCATCCAGCCTTCTGGCTCACTGGCAGGCGTAAACCACTGCCCTGCCACCACTTGGTTGCCTTCGGGCAGTTCGGATTGCCACGTCAAGTTAAGTTCACGGCGCAGCGAGTTATCGCCTCGGGCATCAGCGGGAACAGCATCTCTGGGCGCTTGTCCGTTAATCTCGGTAATACGCCCACGCACCATGGGATAAAGGGTGCTTTGGGTATCGACCCGAGGCGCAACCGCTTGCTCGAACGCATCACGCTCGCCGGGCTGAATGTTGATGGCAAAGTAGTTGGGCGTATCTTCTGGGAGCTGGTCTTGCCAAGTAGTGAGCAGATCCCCACGCACCAGGACAATCATCGCCATAGCAAAAAACGTCACCGAGAAGGCTAATAGTTGACCAAGCCCCGCCTGCTTGCGGCGGGCCAGCTGACGCCCGCCCAAGCGAAATGCCTGAACCCACTCGCCGCCGCCCTTAAGGCGCTGCACAGCGCGAAGCAAACCATTCAGCAATAAAGAACTCACGCCCCAAAGCAGCGCCAGTAAAGCCGAGCCACCCACCAGAAGCGCCAAGGCTAGAGGGAAGCTGCCTGAATAGAGCCACAGCAGGCCGCCAAATACGATGCTGGCCACCCCCACCACCAGCCAAGCGGCGGGCGGCAGCGGGTCCAGCTCTCGGCGCAGGACTTTCAGCGCGCTCACCTGCTTGATACGCAGCAGCGTTGGCCCTGCAAACCCCACCAGCACCGCCAGCGCGGTGAAGATGCCGAGCCACAGCGGCATAATGCCAGGGGGTGGCAGCGTCATGGGCAGAAAGCTAGTCAATAGCCACAGCAGTACGGCTTGGCCGACCAAGCCCAGCAGTGCGCCAATGAGGGAGGCCATTAACGCCAGCCCAATGAGTTGCAGGCTGAAAATCGTCACAAGCTGATACTGGCTGGCCCCAAAGCAGCGCAGCAGCGCAGCGGTATCCAGGTGACGCTCTACGTAGCGGCGGGTCGACATAGCAACCGCCACCCCAGCCAACAGCACCGCTGCTAACCCGGCCAGGCCTAAGTAGCTTTCCGCACGTTGCAGGGCGTTACCCAACTGCGGGCGGTCTACCCGCACATCACGCACTTCTACCCCATCACGCCTTAGCTGTGCCAACAAGCCTTGCACCTGATCTAACGCGGCGGGCGGCCCGGCAGCCAGCAGTTCAAACTCAATGCGTGACCCTGGCTGTACTAGGCCAGTGGCTTCAAGGTCAGCGGTATTGAGCATCAAGCGCGGGTTGAAGTTACCAAAGCCAGAGGACTGGTCCGCTTCGCGCTCGATAATCCCGCTAATGGTCAGCTCCGTTTGCCCCACCTGCACGCGGTCGCCAATCTCTATCTCAATCAGCTCGGCTAACCGTGGGTCTGCCCAGGCTTCGCCTGCAGGTGGGCCAGAGGCGATTTGCTCGACGCCGCTGCCCCTATCTACGTGAGAAACACCGTAATGCGGGTACACGTCATCCACCGCTTTGAGGCTGGCGGGCTGGAAGCGCTCCCCCTGGCTG
>Ga0098074_1001836_pt1 | contig 10176 bp, 5 predicted proteins | sample 32_taG_FD_75064 | JGI IMG/M metagenome (GOLD analysis project Ga0098074, IMG submission 75064) | Marine viral communities from the Gulf of Mexico - 32_GoM_OMZ_CsCl metaG | ecosystem: Environmental > Aquatic > Marine > Oceanic | place: Atlantic Ocean: Gulf of Mexico | collected 2015-07-12 | reverse complement strand
GGGTATGGATATACAATCACGAACGGCCAAACATGGCCCTGGGTGGCATCACCCCCAAACAGAAGTTGGCCCTTGCGGCCTGACCTCTACTTCTGGCGAGTACTAAAAATGGGGGGATTACCCCAGCATCCGCACGATCAGCTCAGGATCAACCGAGGGTCGCCCAGTGGGGCTATAGAAGTCCGCGAGGTAGGAGCGTAGATCCGAGAGATACAGGCACTAGTCGATGCTGCGTAGGAGGTGCTGAGCCGGGACGTGGTCTTCCAGGTTGAACGAGTAGAACAGCTGATGCTGTCCTCCTGGTAACTGCCCCTTCATGCTGCTCACTCCCGCATTGGCTGATGGCTCAATTTTGCCAACGGCATATCTCCGCTACTTTTTCTACAGAATCGGCCAGTAGCTGCCGGTGAGTCAGGGTAAGCATTAAAATAATGATAATGTCTGGGTAGCCCTAGGCGATTTATAAACCACTGTTTACGGCTAGGGCAATAGGCTAATGTCGACGCATAGAACAGAGGTATCCACTGATTTTGATTTACTGCTGTTGTAACAAACGGCCAAATCAGATTTTTAAGGGAAATACCAAAGCATGTCTTCTCCTTCCGATTTTCGGCTTACTTGGCTATGGCGCCACGCCTTCGTCCACCCATTGTCAGACATCACTACAGCTGAGCAGGAATTCTTCCGTGATCGTTATCTTGCTATGCGAGAAAAAGCAGCGGTTCTTGTCTCACAGATAGCCGCAGCAATACCAGGATTGACCGTCCATGACCTAAGCCACCTTGATGCATTGTGGGAAACGGCTTCCCTAGTGACGGAAGGAGCAGTTACGATTAGTCCAGCTGAAGCATTTGTGTTCGGAGCAAGTGTTCTTCTCCATGACTCCGCAATGAGCCTCGCAGCTTACCCGAAAGGCCTAGATCAATTGAAGCAGACAATTGCCTGGAAGGATGCAGTTACTGCTTTGCTTGGTAGTACTGAGCATGAACTGCAGGCAGTGAATAACCCTCCGCCAGAAATCGTTCAACGAGCTGTTCCGGAAGTTTTAAGGCAGCTGCATGCTCAGCAAGCAGAAGAATTAGCTAAGCAAGGATGGGAGTCCGCCAGCGGCGACACGATTTATCTGATCGATGATCCTGAGTTACGGTTCTTTTACGGTGAGACCATCGGGCTGATTGCGCACAGCCATTGGTGGCCGGTCTCGCGTGTTGAACAGGAGCTATCAGAGGATCTGGGGGCTTTCCCGAGTAAAACGAAGAGCCGGATAGATCGTGTCAAGCTTGCGTGTTTGCTTAGGATCGCAGACGCACTTCATCTCGACCAACGGCGTGCCCCCCGATTCCTACGCGCCCTAACGAATCCGCAAGGAGTATCAGCTTTACATTGGTCATTTCAAGAGCGCTTGGCAGTGCCGCACATTGAGCACGAAGCAGTAGTTTTTACCGCTGGTGCTCCCTTCACGGTTTCCGATGCAGATGCGTGGTGGCTTGCCTACGACGCGATTTCGGCAGTCAATCGGGAACTTCAGGATGTCGACTTGCTGATGCAGAACCGAGCCAAAGGGCTATTTTTTCGGGCGAGGGGAGTTAAGGGGGCCGGCAGCCCCGAATCTCTTGCACGAACGATTCAAACTAGGGGCTGGCGTCCTGTCGATACACAGCTCCGAGTTTCAGATATTCCGAAGGTGGTTGAAACTTTGGGGGGAGCAAAGCTTTATGGTGAGGACCCAACTGTAGTTTTACGCGAACTAATCCAAAATAGTGCAGATGCAATCCAGGCAAGAAGACGCTATCAGCAAGGGAGAGGCAACAATTGGGGCAACATCACCGTAACTTTAGCAGATAGACCTGATGGTCATTGGTTGATCGTGGAAGACAACGGAATCGGTATGTCAGAGTTGGTATTGACGGGGCCTTTGATTGATTTCGGCACATCCTTCTGGCGGTCTCCCCTCGCCGCACAAGAGTTTCCAGGCTTGATTGCCAAGGGCATGAATGCCATAGGCCGGTATGGGATCGGGTTTTTCTCAGTGTTCATGATCGGCACCGTAGTTCGAGTAATCTCTCGGCGGTTTGATCATGGAGAGGACTCCGCCAGGATACTGGAGTTTCGGGACGGCACTGCTTCGAGACCAATCTTGTCGCAAGCCGACCGAGGCCAAGCGCCTGTCGATGGTGGAGCGCGTGTTGAGATTTTGCTGAAGACTGACCCGCGAGCAAAAGGCGGGATGCTGAATACTAACAAGTATGTTGATAGCGTACTGACACTCAAGCAACTAGTTGCATCAATCGCTCCTAACTTAGAGGTTTCAATTGATGTTGAAGAGAATGGAGATATCTCAGCAGCAATTGGCTCTGGTGACTGGCTGAAGTTGTCTGATGAAGAGTTGCTCTCTCGACTTCACCCGCGAACCCCAGCAGAAACGCATATTGGAGGCCGTAAGATCGCGAATCAGTCAGCCATACGAGCAATTTATGGTGTCGATGGCAGCCCTCTAGGACGTGCGTTTATCCAACCAAGTAGCTACTTCGGTGGGGATGGTGGCTGGGTTACTATTGGAGGTCTTCGCGCGATGCGAATTTCCAACATCCAGGGGCTTCTCGTTGGCGAGACATTAACGGCCTCTCGAAACTCCGCTTTACCTACAGTATCAAAAGAGCAACTGGCGCTATGGGCAAGCGAACAAGCTAGCATTATTGCTAACTCAAAGTCTGACGAACTTATTAAGGCTAATTGTGCTGAAGTCGTTCTGGAGTGTGGCGGCGAAATTAAAGGGTTGCCTATCATTTGCTGGGGGCAAGATGAATGGTTGAACTCAGATAATCTGCGCGATCGCCTGTCAGGGATCAATGAGTTGGCAATCAGTTTTAATGGTCATTTTTCATACGAAGAGGATATGGATGATGTCCATCCGCGAGATTTTCGTAATGGCTTTGAGGTGGATTCCAGTGTCGCAGTAGTTCCCAATCATAGCGGTTCTGTCTTGATGGTAGGCCAGCAGCGATGGCCAAAGATGCTCACAGAACAGCCTGTTTGGCAAGACTCTAACCTCGCGCAATTGGTTCGAGAGATTGTGCAGGATGCATGGGGCGACAATGTCGAAGTCGATGACGAAGACAGAGTGGTCGGAACTGTAGATGGCACGCCGATCTATAGGTGCATCAGTATATTCACGCGGCCTACAGAGCTTCCTGATCAAACGGTTAGTTCTTAACGGTGAGCAAAGGAGGTGTGCATGCTCAAGAGCATCGAGAAGATCAAGAATCTGGGTGTCTATCAGAACTACACAAAGCCTTTTGGTACAAAGGATTTTGCATCCAAAAATGTGATCTATGGTTGGAACTACTCGGGAAAAACCACTCTCTCGAGACTTTTTGCCAAGCTTGAATCAAAGTTGCCTCACGCAGACTTCCAAGATTGCGAGTTCACATTCAATTTTAAGGATGCAGCCGTCACGGAAAAGAATCTTCACGAATGTGGCTTGTTAGTGCGAGTCTTTAACTCCGATTTCGTGAGGAATAACCTATTCTTTGACTCTGGGAGTTGTAATGCGATTTTGCTACTTGGTAAAGAGTCAGAGGAAGCCCAAAAGAAGATTGATGCCTTAAGCGAGCGTGTCAAAAAGTGCCAGAAAGCGACTAGGGCGATCAGTAAAAAGTGCGATGGTTACACCGCAGCCATTCAAGAAGAAAAAAAGAAGTCAGCCCAGAACATTCGCCAACGCCTGAAGGTCGACCCTTACACTGCAACCCACCTTGGGAATGATCTTCTAGCAGTCGGTATTCTTGATTCACAGTTGCTTCCAGAGAAGGAGCTTGCCGATGCTATCGAGCTCGCTTTAACTCCTGATTCAAAGAAGCCAAGTGAAGTCGCTGAGATCATTGCAAGCCCTTCCATTGATGCCCTACACAGTGAGGCGATTTCTGTCCTAGCAGCAACACCAAGCTTCACCAACACGATTAAACATTTGGAGGAGAACCCGGCAATTGAGCGCTGGGTAGATAGCGGTCGTCATTTTCACCTTGGCGCAGGGATGTGCGAGTTCTGCGGTAACCAAGTTAGTAATGAACGGCTGCAGGCTTTTCGTTCACACTTCTCGAAAGACTTAGCCGACCACAATGGCAAGGTGCAGGCGTTACTTGATCGGGTGAGGGCTGCAGAGCTCAAGCTGGACTGGCCCAATGCGATAGAACTCAATCCTCAGTTTCGCGAAGCATACAGCGCGGCTTGTGCTCCACTAATAGGCCGAATTGCGGCGTTCAATGAGGCTGTCAAGACGCTGGTCACTGAGGTCACTGCCAAGGTCGAGAACTCTCGCAAAGCGATGGTGCCCTCGGCTCTTGCACCTGGGCTGGAAAAAGCCATCCTAGATACGGTCAAAGCCATCAATGTCGTGATCAAGGAGAACAATAATCTAGCCGCAAACTTCGTCAATAAGCGTGCTTTGGCCCTCAAGAAGGCTAAATATCACTTCGTGCAAGAAACCTCAGACAAATTGGAAGCTGAGGCCTGGGAGAGGAAGAAGGATGCGCAGAACAAGAGGGCTGATCGGGTACGAGCTTTCAACGTTCGACTGCAAAGCGAGGTGGAACGCCTGCAGGCTGAAATCAGCCGCGCACAGCAAGGTCGTGAGCAGATCAACGAACGACTTACATCCATGCTGGGGAGTGAAGCCATCCAGATCCAAGTAACGAAAGATCCCGCGGACCAAGAGCGCTTTCAACTCGTCCGCAAGAATGGTTCTATCGCCAAGAACCTCAGTGATGGCGAGCGAACTGCAATTGCGTTCTCCTACTTCCTTACCAAGCTCAAGGAACTCAAGCCCGAGGACTTCAAGGAGGCGATTGTTTACATTGACGATCCTATCTCGAGCCTAGATGGAAATCACGTCTTCCAAGTTACGGCAGCGATAAACGACCTTTTTTTTGCCAAAGTCCCACATCAAAATGGCAATGAGGCGTGGGGAACGACCTGTAAGCAGCTATTTGTTTCAACGCACAATTTTGACTTTTTTAACCTCATGCGTGAGCTTCAGCCTGTCAAGGACCAAGTGGCGAGGCTCTTCTTGGTGAAGCGAGTTGATGACGGCAGTTCCGAACTGATAAATATGCCCAAATCGCTATCACGCTACAGCTCCGAATATCAGTTCCTCTTTGACTGTCTTTATAAGTTTCATGCATCAGCTGATAAGGTAGGGGATAAGGATCTTCTAATTCTGCCTAACGCACTTCGAAGATTTTTGGAGCTTTATACCTATTCTCGGATTCCCGGTACCCATAATGATACAGTTGATCAACGTGCAGGTGAGCTTTTCGGAAAAGAAAGAGCAAAATCAGTCTTGAAGTTTCTACACACCTTTAGTCATGGCAATACGATTGAGCGAATCGCAGGGAACAATGAGTTGATATTTTTGCTGGAGGAGACAGTTAAGGTTGTTTTTAATGAGCTGCAGGATAAGGATGAGCGTCATTGGAAAGCCCTAATGGCTGCAGTAGAACTTTGAAATAACTCCAATCGTTAAATTAACTGGGCCTGCGACATGCCCGCACTAAAAGTATGCATTGGATCGGCTCAAATACACTTGGGTTTCAAGTTAGTCGATTTAGTCCCGTAGGGATGCAAGGAGTATCGACAGCTTTCAGGCTGATACGGGCAAATCGCCTTGGCCCAGAAGCGCGGATTTGACCGGCAGAAGCGGTCTGCTACGAGTGACTGCTCATGGCCGATTCTGTTGATAAAATTCCGTGGAAGTTTTCGGGCAAGAAAACGCGCGCTACGTTGAAATCGTTCCAGATTCTACGTCGTAGTCAGTTCTGTATTTTGCGTAGCAGCGCCGAAACTGGTTGCGTTTTGAGCAATTAAGATCGGTCGCTATCGTAGGTCGAGTTTTTCAACAGAGTCGGCCGAAAGCAGACAGTTAACTTCTAATGGGCACAACATTGCGGGGAGTGCCTGCCGCGACGGACAGACTCCCTGTCGCGGCCTGCTGGATATGTTCACTCCACCAGGCCATCATCGGTCTTCGGCGCTCTACGTAATCAGCACGATTGTAGGCGCTCCGGACTTCGTTCTTGTCGACATGCGCCAGAGCCACCTCAATCAACTCTGGATCAAACCCGTGTTCGTTCAGGATAGTGCTGGCTATCGAGCGCATGCCATGGCTAACGAGCCGCCCCTCGAATCCCATGCGTTTCAACGCCATGTTAGCGGTCTGGCTATTGCAGTGCGTACGAGGGTTTCTGTCTGCAGGAAACACAAACTCCCGGTGACCGCTATAGGTTCGCACAGCCTCTAAAACGGCTAATGCCTGCTCCGTAAGAGGCACAATATGTGCGCGGCGCTTTTTCATGCGTTCGGCTGGAATCGTCCAGGTTTTACGCTCAAAGTCGATGTCAGCCCAGCATGTTGTAGCAGCTTCCGCTGGGCGGGTCATGGTGTGTAATTGCCATTCAATGAGCGCCCTTGTGGTGCGCTTTATACTGGCATTGGCAATAGCAACCATGAGCTCAGGTAGTTCATCCGGATTCAGAGCAGCCATATTCTTCTTTTTCGGTTTCTTGAATACTGCCCTGATCCCGCTGAGAGGGTTGGCTTGCACTAGACCTGAATTGACCGCATAGGTCAGGATTTCATTGAGGCGCTGTGACAACCGCTTAACGGTTTCAAGGCTACCTTTGGCCTCCAAGGGGCGGAGCAGCTCGATCACCTTGGGCGCTGTGATGCTGGAAATTTGCAGATGGCCGAGGTCTGGAAAGACGTGCAACGTCAACGAGCGCCAAATGTCCTCAGCGTACGCCTGAGTGACGCCTTCCTTTTTTAGATCGAACCAGGCTTCAGCTACCTTTCTCAGGGTGTGCTCGCTGGCGGCGCGTAGTTGCTGCCTGGCGTTGTCACGCTGTTCTTTGGGGTCGAGACCTTGGGCAATTAGCTGCCTTGCATCAACAGTCAGTTTTCGAGCCTGAGCAAGGCTCGTCTCTGGGTAGGCTCCCAACCCCATGTTGATCCGTTTTTTGGTTACGGGATGGTAATAGTTGAAATTCCAAAGCTTGGAGCCATTGCTTCTCACTCGCATCTGAAGGCCGTCGCCATCACCTAGCACGTAGTCGGATGCTTTGGGTGCTGCGTTTTTAATCTTGGCTTCGGTGAGGCGTACAGCTTTGGCGCCCATTCTTGGTATTCCATCAGTGGCTTGGTATTCCAAAAAATACCAGAGGAGGGCGTGGAATACCATGTGGAATGCCAGGAAGCGTGGCTTCCGATGGACGTCAATGGACGTCTATGTGTCGTAAGTTATTGATTTTTTGTTGATTCTGGCACAAAAAAGGACGTCCGTGGACGCCCTTAGATGTATATTTGGTGGAGCCGGGGGGATTTGAACCCCCGTCCGCCAGTCCTCCGCTATCGGTTCTACATGCTTAGCCATCTCTACTTAGTTAACTCCGCGCCTCCCGAGTGACAGGGTGCTTGGAGCGAGCTGTATAAGTTTTAGCCGTTACGTCTACAGCAAACTTGGCGGCGATCCTGTTCTATCTGTCGGTCAACTTCGGGTTTACAGGCATCCCCTAGTGACCGCTAGCCGGCTTAAGCGGCTAGTGCGTAGTTGTCGTCGTTGGCAACTATAAATGTGCAGCAGCGAATTTACGAGATCTGCTACCAACTCGGCATGCCCCTCAAGTTTTGTAACCGTCGTCGAATCCAAATCGGCCCCAAATCTTGCTGGTGTGTTACTGAGACGGGATTGTACGCTAAAGGTTCCGTGCGGAACAGGGCGGGGTGCAGACAAAAAAATACCCTGACGGATCAGGGCATAGGGCGTTACATGCTTTAAACCATAGACAGGTCGGTGGAGCGACCGGCCTGTCATAAGCTGTGACTGGCTGGTGTGGGCTTGGTTCCGCCGCTGCGCAAAAAATCAGCGATTATTTTCGCGCACGACCCGTTGCTTCTCGCGATCCCAGTCGCGCTCTTTCAGGCTTTGACGTTTGTCGAAGTCTTTCTTGCCGCGTACCAGGGCGATTTCGCATTTGACCAGATGGCCTTTCCAGTACAGCGCCAGGGGCACGCAGGCGAAGCCCTTGGCCTGGACGCCGGCGATCAGCTTGTCGAGCTCGCGGGCGTGCAGCAGCAGCTTGCGGGTGCGAGTCGGGTCGGCAATCACGTGGGTGCTGGCGGTTTTCAGCGGGGTGATGTGGGCACCGAGCAGAAAGGCTTCGTTGTTCTTGAGCATGATGTAGCTGTCGACCAGTTGCACCTTGCCCTCGCGCAGGCTTTTGACTTCCCAGCCTGTCAGGGCGATGCCGGCTTCAAAGCGCTGTTCGATGAAATAGTCATGTTTGGCCTTTTTGTTCAGGGCAATGGTGCCGCTGTTGGCCGCAGGTTTCTTTGGTTTGCTCATGGGCGGCGATTATACCTGTATTTGTGGCGGTATAGCGTGGAGTTTTCGTGGTACTGGCCTACCCTTGCCTTTCGTCGAGGATGTCGACTGGCTCTTGTAGGGGTTGATCAAAATCTGGACAATGCGTTCCTTTTTTTCAGGGCAAACCGGGAACGGTCATGAGCAAAGACGCTGTCTCTATTCACGGGATCTGGGCGAGTCGCTGGGTCTTTATTCTTGCGGCTACCGGCTCTGCCGTAGGCCTCGGCAATATCTGGAAGTTCCCGTACATGACCGGCATGTATGGCGGCGGTGCCTTTGTGCTGGTCTATCTGGTGTGTATTGCGCTGATCGGTTTGCCGGTGATGCTGGCTGAAACGTTGTTGGGCCGCCGCGGTCGGCAGAGCCCGATCAATACGCTCAGTACGCTGGCGCGTTGCTCGGGTGCTTCCGAGCGCTGGTCGTGGGCGGCGGTTATGGGGATGGTTGGCGCGTTGCTGATCCTGTCCTTCTACAGTGTGGTGGCCGGCTGGGCGCTCGATTACATCGTCGGCATGGTGCGCGGCGAGTTCAGTGGCATTGATGGCGCCGGGGCCGGGCAGCGCTTTGACGGGCTGACCGGCGACCCGGTGCGCCTGACCATCTGGCATTCGCTGTTTATGTTGCTGACGGCCTGGGTGATTGCCCGTGGGGTGGTGGCGGGGCTGGAGCGCACGCTGCGTATTCTGATGCCTTTGCTGTTTGTGCTGCTGCTGGCGCTGCTGGGCTACAGCATGACCACCGGGCACTTTATGGAAGGTGTGCGCTTCCTCTTTGATTTTGATCTGGCCAAAGTACCGGACGGCATTCTTGCTGCCATGGGACACGCCTTCTTTACCCTGAGCGTGGGTGTCGGCTCGATCATGGTGTTTGGTGCCTACATGCCGCGCAAGGCGTCTATTGGCTCGACGGTGCTGACGGTCGGTCTGCTGGATACCGTGGTGGCGTTGACTGCGGGTATGGCGCTGTTTCCGGTGGTGTTCGCGGCCGGCCTGCAGCCCAATGAGGGGCCGGGTTTGATGTTTGTCACCCTGCCTATCGCTTTTGGCAACATTGCCGGTGGCAATATCTTCGGTGTGGTGTTCTTCCTGCTGGTCACCGTGGCGGCCTGGAGTTCGGCAATCTCGATGCTCGAGCCGGCGGTTGCCTTCTTCGTTGAGCGCACTGGTCGCAGCCGCGGCCAGGTGACGTCGATTATCGCGCTGCTGTGCTGGGTGGTTGGCCTGGGCACGGTGCTGTCGTTCAACCTGCTGGCCGATGCGCGCTTCTTTGTGACCGATGCCGAGGGTTGGCACCTGTTCCGCTGGACCAGCGAGGGCGGGATGACCTTCTTTGAGTCCATCGACTATCTAACCAGTCGTCTTATGCTGCCGCTGGGCGGTCTGCTGTTTGTGCTCTTTGCCGGCTGGGTACTGGACCGTGATGTGTTTCGTGATGAGCTGGCACTGCGGCATCAGCGCCTGTTCTCGGTGGTCTATTCGCTGTTACGCTATGTTGCCCCTGCGGGCATTCTGATCATTCTCGTAACTGAACTGACCAAGTGATAACGGCATGACGCATATTCAGCGCTCGGCTTTGCTGCCTTACCCGGCGAGCCATCTGTACGAGCTGGTAAACCGGGTTGAGCATTACCCGGAATTTCTGCCCTGGTGTTCCGGGGCGAGCATTCTCAGTGAAACCGAGCATGAAATGTGCGCGCGGCTGGAGATTGCCAAGGCGGGCGTCAGTCAGTCCTTCACCACGCGCAATGCGCTGGTCCCAGG
>Ga0098074_1001834_pt1 | contig 10187 bp, 10 predicted proteins | sample 32_taG_FD_75064 | JGI IMG/M metagenome (GOLD analysis project Ga0098074, IMG submission 75064) | Marine viral communities from the Gulf of Mexico - 32_GoM_OMZ_CsCl metaG | ecosystem: Environmental > Aquatic > Marine > Oceanic | place: Atlantic Ocean: Gulf of Mexico | collected 2015-07-12 | reverse complement strand
CTCCTAAACCGTTGCGAGACGATAGGAGTCACTGGAAGTGTACCAAACTGTGCCACTTTTACAAGAACGATTGGCCGGGGACAGATACACCGATCTGCATTCACGTTGGCAATAAGTTAAAATCAGACGGATTAGAAAAAACTGTAAAAGATTGTACTAAAAAAGGGTTTTCAATAGGCTATTACGAGGCACCGGGATGAGAGAAATAAATATAGTAGGACATGAAGGTGAGGGTGGTTTTGAAAGAGACATGCTAGACCATCTTTTTCACGGTATAAAATTAAATGAGTACAGCTATGAGGACGACCCGTCTAAAATAGACAGGCCACTGCTAGAATATTCCCACATTGGATTTGGAATACCCGAAAACGTTGCTAACTTTGCCGACAAGCTACCCAACGGATATCTAATATACCATAAATCTAACGAATTCCCGTATCAACAATATCCTCAATTTATTCAGCAAAAAGCAAATTTGTATAAAGACGCCATCCATGTATTTAGGCCAAACTGGATGCCAAGTTTCGATCTACCAAATGTGACATTTATGCCACTGTTTTGGGGAAGAGGCTACGGAGAAATGAGAGAGCCTGCAAAGGATACAAAAAAGTTTAAAACTGCCATGATAGGCGAATTGAAGTCTGACAGAGCAGAGGTTCTAGAAGTAATGAAACAAATGGGAGATTATTTCCATTATTTTAACAAGGGCTGGCTTTCTGAAGATATGCTAACAGCAGAGAAATCTATGGATGTGTATGCAAATTCTGTAATTTGTCCATGTCCTATGGGTAATATCCACCCAGAATGTAATAGATTTGCAGAGATTTTAAACTCAGGAGGCATACCAGTATTGAAGGAGTATTGGAATCGCGATTGGCACTGTAGAATTTACGGATTTGATTCTCCAATCCCGTTTGTTAAATCGTGGAATGAGCTTCCAGAAGTGTATAATAAAGTGATAAAAGAAGGTGTTTACAACTTTGCTATGAGGCTACACAAGTGGTGGTATGCCAAGAGAATAGAAATCAGGGATAATTTTCAACAAATATTGCTGGAGAAGATAAATGATTAATCATATTCATATCGGACGTAGGGCTTTTCTTCAAACTAGCCTGTTTGCTGCCGCTGGAACCCAGTATGCGCTAGGAGAGCAAAAATACTACGAAAGCGTTGAAGGTAAAGCAAAAAGTACAATTTTTATATATCTCCCCGGTGGAATCTCCGCACAAGAATCATTTGACCCAAAAACCGTAGCGCCGCTAGAATATCGCGGATCTATGAAAGCAATCAACACAAATGTTGACGGAATACAAATCAATGAAAGATTTGCAAAAACCGCACAGGTTATGGATAAACTAACAATCATTAGGAGTATGACACATGGTGAAGCGGCACATGAGCGTGGTACAAATAGTATCTTTACTGGCTACAAGCCTAGTCCGGCTTTGCAATATCCTTCTATGGGTTCCGTTGTTTCTCATGAGTTTGGTTCCCGTAATAATATTCCTGCCTATATTTGTGTCCCAGAAAGACCCAATGAATTTGCGGGAACTGGATATTTAAGCAATGCGTATGCGCCATTTTCTCTGGGTTCTGACCCTGCGGCAGATGGGTTTAAGGTTAGAGACCTTTCTGTAAATATTACTGATGAGCATTTTCTTAGAAGAAAAAATCTTTTAAGCATTGTAAATAAGAATATGACAGAGAAAGTAAACTCTGACGCAGTGAAAGCGATGAATACCTTTTACGAAAAAGCGTATGACCTTGTAGGAAGTCAAAAGGCAAAAGACGCTTTTGATATTGAAAAAGAGAAACCAGAAGTTCGTGACAGATATGGAAGGAATCAGGCTGGAGCAAGGATGCTCATGTCTAGACGGCTTGTAGAAGCGGGTGCTAGATTCGTATCTATGACTTACGGTAGCTGGGATATGCACCAAAGTATATTTAGTGGCATAGATTCTCAAGTTCCACCGTTTGACCAAGCATTTGCAGCTTTGATACAAGATTTGAGCGAAAGAGGACTATTAGACTCTACTTTGGTTTGTGTTGTATCTGAATTTGGTAGAACACCAAAAATCAATAAAGACGCAGGTCGCGACCATCACCCCAAAGTCTTTAGCTCTCTACTTGCTGGTGGTGGTATAAAAGGTGGAATGACTTACGGAACTACAGACGCAATCGGAGTAGAGCCAGAAGATAATCCAGTTACAATTCCACACTGGGCTACAACGATTTATCATCAAATGGGAATCAATGCTGACAAGGAGCTTATGGCTCCCGGTGATAGACCTATTGAGATTGTGGACTTTGGAGAAGTAATACAGGAGATTATAGCATGATTAATAGACGACACTTTTTACAACATGCGGGAGGATTAGCGTCTGTGTCCGCAGCGTCAACCACGTTTGGTCAAAAGATTATTGATAGTCGTAAAGACTTGGTAAAGAATGAAAAAGGTGCAATTCTTATTTGGCTTAACGGTGGTCCTCCAACTATTGATATGTGGGATGTAAAGTTTGGCGCTCCTACTGGTGGTCCAACAAGACCTATTAGCACGACTGGCGACTTTCAAATTAACGAGCTTATGCCAGAACTTGCAAAACAAGGAAAAGATTTTTCTATTGTAAGAAGCATGGCTACGAGAGAAGCAGACCACATGCGCGGTCGCTACTACATGCACACGGGCTTCAAGCCAAACCCAAACATGAAACATCCGTCGATGGGTTCTGTTATATCTTACGAGCTATCTCAAGACAGAGATTACCTAGAAATACCGCCATTCTTTTCAATTAGTACAGGAAGTATTGGTGGCGGGTTTCTGGGTTCTGCTTGGAATCCTTTTGTTGTAAGTTCAAACGGTCAGGTTAGAAACCTTGGAGATTCTGTAGATGCTGAAAGGATGCAGGCTCTCGCTGCTATAGAAACAGGCTTTGTAAAAAGAAGTAACAGTGACATGGCAAAGAGTCACATGAAAATGCTACAGCAAACTTTTAGACTCAATACAAGCCCGCAAATGAAAGCGCTAAAACCAACAGACGAACCTAAGAATGTAATTGACGCTTACGGTGAGACAGGATTTGGCAAGGGTGCTTTGATGGCAAGAAGATTGCTGCAAACGGGCGTACCATTTGTAGAGCTTGGCTTTGGCGGCTGGGACTTACATCAAAACACTCACGAAACACTTTCTACTAAACTTCCAGAACTAGACAAAGTAGTTTCTACTCTTATGTTAGATCTAAAACGTCTTGACATGTGGGACAATACTGCTATAGTAATGATGGGTGAGTTTGGTAGAACACCAAGGATTAACCAAAACGCTGGGCGCGACCACTGGGCAAGATCTTGGTCTGCGTTTGTTTCTGGCGGATTAGTTCAAGGTGGACGAGCTATCGGCTCAACTAGCGACGACGGCACAGAAATAACTAGTGATCTAATTTATTCAGCAGAAGACTTAATGACAACCGTTTGTCATTCTTTAGGAATTAGCGTGGAAAAAAGTTATACAGCAAAAAATGGTCGCCCTATGAAAATTGCTAACGGTGGCAAAATTATCGAGGGTTTAGTCTAGGAGAACATTATGTTCAGACTGGTTCTAATTTTGTGTTTTGTTTTTAGTTTCACTTCACTATCACTTGCGGAGGAAAAGGTTAAAAGTTACTACTTTGGAGCGACTTGGTGTAATCCTTGCAAGCAAATGAAAAACTTGTTTAAGGACAAAGAGGTAGCCAAAGAACTATCAAAATTTGACTTTCAAGTGTACGATATTGACAAGTCACCAGACCTTAAAAATAAATACAAAGTAACAAAAATCCCAACTATGATATTTATTAAAGAAGCAAAACAAAACAGATACGTTGGAGGTATGTCAAAACAAAAACTTTTACAGGTTTTAAGAAAAGAAAAATAATGGATATTATATCAGAATTTAACAAGTCACTTTCTTCAAGATTAGACTCGGTTGTTTATACAAACAAAACGAGAACTTGGAAAGTAAATAAAATTATAACAATAGATTGGGAGGGTGTTTTACCAGAGCCTCCTAAGAATACATCAGAAGAAACAAAGAAAGAACTTGCATATTTACAAGAGATAACTAATAATTTAAGCTATGAAGACAAGGGCTTGATAGAGCTAGTTGATAAAGAGCCACTAGATCTTTATGAACGAATATTTAAAAAGATTGGTAAACCTATCCCACAAAAAGACTTTGAAAAGATATGGAGAATATCAGAGCCTATCATAATGAACTTAAAACACAAGTTCAATAGACCAAGACCAAAACAGCTAGGAGATCTTTTAAATTATAAAATAAAAGTTACCGAAAGTAAAACACATCATACACCGGCCTATCCCTCTGGACACACTGTTTACACAGCTATGGCCGCTTACTTATTTGCTGACATGTACCCTATGTATTCGTCAGAGTTTTTTACAACAATAGGTCTTGCTGGACTTGCTAGATGTTTACAAGGTGTTCATTATCCGTCCGACAACGAAGCGTCTATGGTAATATCTGGTGCGATTTGGCAAGATGTTAGATACAAACTGTTCCCCCAATTAGAACCTTACAGGAGTTAGAAATGCCCATCCCAAAAAGAAAAGATGGTGAAGATAGAAATAAATTCATGTCAAGATGTATGTCTGACCCCACGATGTCTAAAGAGTACAAAGATAACAAACAGAGGGTTGCTGTATGTATTAGCAAGGCAACGGAAGGTTTGGATTATGTTCAAGCGGCAGATTTTCATCTTTACTACAACGAGTTTGGCTACACAGAAGAAATTGATGAAAACAACTTCTATGTTCCAGCAGAGGCAGACTATGAAGATTGGGATGACGGCGAAGTAGAAGAATGGGACTGGGCAGAAGCTCGTCCCGGCCTGTGGGAAAATATTCGCAGAAAGAAAGAGCGTGAAGGCAAAAATTATAAGCCTGCTAAAACCGTAAAAGAAGGCAGACCTACACAAGAGCAACTTAAAAGAGCGCAGTCAGACGTAGAAGCTTATGCGGATCACTTAGAAGATGAAGAAGCAGAGGCGCTACAAAGAGGTAAGCCGGGACCAAATGACCCACGTAAAACTCCCGCTCCTAAAAAAGATCAGAAAAAAGGATCTAAAAAGAATAAGCCAGATAGCGCTAAAGACGACAAAGGTAAAATTAGTTTCAGTAAGAATACTGAGTCTAGACTAAGAGAAGCAGTATCTAAGCATAACGCTAAAGGTAAAGGTCCAAAAGCAACTCTAGGTATGCTTAAAGCCGTGTATCGTAGAGGTGCTGGAGCATTTTCTACTAGCCATGCACCCAAAATGTCAAGAGACGGCTGGGCGATGGCAAGGGTTAGGGCTTTCTTGTACTTGTTGAGAAACGGTCGCCCAAGCAATCCCAACTACAAGCAAGACAACGACCTGTTGCCATCCGGTCATAAACGGTCTAGCAAAGGCGAGGCCGTGGCAGCTTTTGAGTATGAAGACCCAAAAACCGGCCAAGTATACAAATATGAGCGCAAGGGAATCTACAAGAAAGATGGCAGATTCTTGAAATACAAAGGGAAGGCAGAGCTTGATTACACCGAATCAGCAGAATATCAAGGACGTAAGGTTAAGCTTGGCAAGCCTTTCAAAACTCCGGGTGGTCCAAAAAAGAGCGCCGTCTACGTCAAAAACGAAAAAGGCAACGTTGTCAAAGTCAACTTTGGTGATCCTAATATGAAAATTAAAAAGAATATTCCCGGTCGCCGTAAAAACTTTAGAGCAAGGCATAATTGCGACAATCCCGGACCTAGATGGAAGGCAAGGTATTGGTCATGTAGAGCTTGGTGATGTCATGATAAAAGATGTAACTCCAGCTAAACTATACAAAATCAACGATAAATATAATCTTATTGTTGTAGATGATAGGGACGGGGAGGTGCATAACTTAGTTTTCTCCAATAGAGAAATATTAAAAGGTAGATTCAGGGGAGTAAGAGATTCGCGCAGGATACCTGAGTATAAGCTTAAAGTTTATTTTTGTACAGAAGTTTTCTTATCTTGCACTATTATCTCTCTCCTCACAGGATTTTTAATTGGTTATTTGGTAGGGCTATAGATGGATTTATCTAAATGTAACTGTGACAAGGCGGGGTTTTGCCCCGTCTTTCGTCGCGATATGGATGAAAAGAATTATCATTGGTGTAAAAGCACCACAAAAGAAAAAAGAATAAGATACTACGAACAAAACGTTGGTGTTTACAAAGAAAATCCCTTAGAAAAAACTTATAACAAATTTAATTTTCCTAAATCGTATAATATTCCAAGCAATATACACGAAGTAGAAATAGTTACTTTCCATTTTAATCCAGTTAAATCGAAAAGATTAACAGAAACATATTACGAATTTATAGACTCTCTTAAAAACCTTGGACGGCATGTTAAGTGTTATGAGTTAGTGTTTGACGACAACAAACCAGAAATAAAAAACTCAATCGTCATAAGGGGGTCTTTAGAAAGAAACTGCCTATGGCAAAAAGAATCGCTAATTAACATTGCTTTTAACAATGTAGAAAAACATAAGAAATACTTTGCGTGGATAGACCATGATTTAATTTCAGTAAATCCAAATTTTCTACAAGAGGCTGTAAAAAAAATAGATTCTGGATATGATGTAGTACAGCTATTCGACAAAATACATTATTTAGACAAATGCTTAATAAAAAATATGTATTTTTCTTTTGGTAGAATATATGTAATGCTAAACGAAAACATACAAAGGGGTAGAAATCCATTCGGATCTCCCGGTGGCGCTTGGATAGGAAAAATAGAAAAGTTAAAACAAATTTTTCCCATGCCCAATATAATTGTAGGAAGTGGGGACGAATGGTTTATGTATGGAATAGACAAAGAGCAAAAACATTTAGGATCGTTGTTAAAACTTTATCCAGAAAAATGCAAAAGAGTTTTTAATGTGTTTAGGGAAAAAGTTCTAGACGTAGAAGTTACCTTTAATTATATTGAAAACGAAATGTTTCATTTGTGGCATGGAGATCACAAAAATAGACAATATATGACAAGGCACGAAATTATAATCAATAATAATTTTGATATTCTTACGGATTCGTTTATAAACAAGGATGGAATTTTAGAAACAACGGAAAGTAAAAAAGACATTTGTAAAGACATATACAAATTCTTTAAAAACAGAAAAGAAGATAGTTGAAAAATATTGTTTTACGGTCTATAATAAGTAGACCCATGTTGAAAGGAGATATTGATGACTTGGTTCCCACTGTGTAATTATACGCACTATTCGCTGCTAAAAGGGTTCTCTAAACCCAAAGAACTCGCTAAGAAATGTAAAGACAACAGCTTTCGCGCATGTGGCATCGCTGACTACAAAACAATTTCAGGCGCAGTGGCTTTCTATCAAGCTTGCGTAGCAAATGACGTAAAGCCGATTATAGGTTGCTCATTTGACAACTTCACTTTATTCGCCAAGAATGAAGCGGGCTGGTTCGATCTTATAAAAATCGTTTCGCTGCTAGACGAGTCTGGAAACTACAACAGTAGCGACATGTCTAAAATATGCAACAAAGGAAACCTTATAGTGTTAGCAAAGTGTGCTGCTGACTCTCCCGTAAAGAAAGGTTGGTACAAAAAAAGTAAATGCTTTCAAGACTACCACTACGCAGAGCCAGAAGATGCTAATCTCCATAGAATCCTTCTGTGTTCTGACATGAAGACCACTCTGCCTAAAATGAGAAAGAAGTATCAAAAGGGCGAAGACTTTGACAATAAACAATTCTTCGACTTTTCTCATTTCTTTGTTCCCGACAAGACGGGCGCTACGGAGGTTATGCTTGAAGACGCACAAGGTCTGCAAGACTTAGATAAAATATACGACGAGTGTGAAGATTATAATATCTTGAGCAAGCCCGTACTACCAAAGTTTGAAACACCTAACGACGAGTCAGAGAAAGATTATCTAAGAACACTCGCTAGGCATGGCTGGAAGAAATTACTTGCAGATAAAGTTACAGACGAAGAAGGTAGACAGAGATATGGCGACAGGTTTAGAAAAGAGTTTGAAGTTATTGAAGAAGCAGATTTGTTTGGTTACTTTCTTATTGTACGTGATATTATCAATTATGCCGTAGAGCAAGGCTGGATGGTTGGTCCGGGTCGTGGATCTGCTGCTGGATGCTTAATATCTTATTTGATTGGAATTACACAAATCGACCCAATCGAGTTTGACTTATTGTTTGAAAGATTCTATAATAGTGGTAGAAACACCAAAGATAATGTGTCATTACCTGATATTGATATTGACATTCCCGGCAAGAAGCGTGACGAAATTATTGACTATATTAAAAACAAATATGGACATGAGAATGTTAGTCAGATGGTGACGTTTGGTAGACTACAAGGACGTAGCGCAATTAAAGAAATCCTACGTGTAAATGAAGCGTGTGGTTTCAGCGTGATGAATGAGATCACAAAATACATACCAGACGAAGCTGCAATCTCGGACCAGTTGTCACAAATGGATGAAGAGGATAGGTCTATAATTAGATGGGCTTTACAAAACAATTCAAAAGAGTTGTATGATTATTGTCATATAAACGATAAAGGTCATCTTGAAGGTGACTACGCAGAATACTTTGAGCAAGCTATTAAGATTGAAGGAACGTTGAAGACTCAGGGGAAACACGCTGCTGGTGTTGTGATATCTGCAAATAAACTAGCAGACGTTTGCCCTATGGTGAACTCAAAAAGTAGTAAAGAAAAGATAGCGGGCTTGGAGATGGCAGACTTAGAGGCTCTTGGTCATGTTAAGTTTGATGTTCTTGCAATCAACCTGCTAGATAAACTTATGTATATTGACTACATTGTAGCCAATCCAGATTCCGTTAAAATGAAGGAAAATAATGTCGAACCGTGATATAATTGTCTTTGACTTTGAGACAGGTGGAAGAAATCCAAACACATGTCAAGTTACTCAGATCGCAGCGCTTGCTATTGATGGTAGAAACTTTAGACTAAAGGGTGAATTTAACAGTGAGGTGTGGGCAGAGACAGACGACGACAAAGCGATAAAGAAAGGTCTTGGACCTATTGAAGATGGAGCTTTAAAAGTTACCGGTAAAACAAGGGCGGGTATCGCCAAAGCACCGAAACCAAAAGCGGTCTGGAAAAAGTTCTGCGCATTTGTGGACAAGTACAACTGGAAAGGTACATCGTTCTTTGCCCCGATTCCTGCTGGCTACAACATCCTTGGTTACGATATGATTATTGTAGATAGACTCTGTAAGGAATATGGACCTTGGGACGAACAGAGACAAAGACAGAAGTTGTTTCATCAAATTCATAAAATTGACATGATGGATAACTATTATATGTGGACAGAAGGAGATCCTAGTGTAAAATCTAGGAGCATGGATGCTATTAGAGAACGAACGGGCATGTCAACAGAAAATGCTCACGATGCTCTACAAGATGTTAAAGATACTGCAAACTTGATGATTAAATTTATGAAGACCCACAGGGCGGTCTACAGAAACTTGAAACTAGAGAAGGCTTTCGCGAATGGCAACACTTACATTTGATTACAACGACGAGAAAACTTGGGATCTTTTTAGAGAAGGTAGAACCAAGGGAATCTTTCAACTAGAAAGTAACCTTGGTCGCGCTTGGTCGAAAAGGCTACAGCCAACAAATCTAGAAGAACTAGCTGCCCTCATCGCGTTGATTAGGCCGGGATCATTGAAGGCTATCACAGATGGCAAATCTATGACTCAACACTATGTTGATCGAAAGAGTGGTCTAGATATAATTAAATATCTACATATCACCTTGACAGACATACTTGAAAACACCAAGGGCGTTTTGATCTATCAAGAACAATCTATGCGTATCGCACAAGAGCTTGCGGGTTTTAACCTACAGGAAGCAGACGTGCTACGCAAGGCGATTGGTAAGAAGAAGGCAGACCTCATGGCGAAGGTTAGAAAAGATTTTCTTGCCGGTTGTGAGAAGGTTGGCAAGGTTGAGAAAGAGACAGCAGAAGAAATATTTGGCTGGATTGAGAAATCGTCACGATATTCTTTCAACAAGTCGCACGCAGTTGCATATGCTATGAACTCATACAAGAGCGCATGGTATAAGGCCAATCGCACCAAGGAGTTCTTTCTGTCGTACCTAACCTATGCGAAT
>Ga0098074_1001832_pt1 | contig 10189 bp, 9 predicted proteins | sample 32_taG_FD_75064 | JGI IMG/M metagenome (GOLD analysis project Ga0098074, IMG submission 75064) | Marine viral communities from the Gulf of Mexico - 32_GoM_OMZ_CsCl metaG | ecosystem: Environmental > Aquatic > Marine > Oceanic | place: Atlantic Ocean: Gulf of Mexico | collected 2015-07-12 | reverse complement strand
TGGTCGCTGCCGTACTGGCTCCTGCACTGACCCGCATCGGTATCGAACCCTTGGTCGCCCATCTGTTCGTCTTCTATTTTGCGACCATCTCGGTCATCACTCCGCCTGTGTGCATCGCGGTGTTTGTTGCTGCGGGGATCGCTAAGGCAGGCTGGTTACAAGTCGCGGGGCACGCTATCCGCTTGGGAGCCACCACCTACATTATTCCCTTCTTGATTCTGGCGTACCCCGCGCTTATTGGTTTAGGCGATGCCTGGGACATTACCTTAGCCGCCGCACGTGCCATGGCCTTTGTTTTGGCTTTCGCGGGCATATTGGGGGGCGCTCGCCTTTTCGGCAACCGATGGCTGGATAGTGCGCTGCTGGCAACCACAGGGCTATTGGCGCTGGTGCCGAATATCGCACTTGGGTTAGTCGGCATTGCGGGACTGACGGGGCTCTATCTATGGGCCTGGCAATCCTCTCGGCGTGTTGCACTGCAAGGAGCGGAGCTATGAGTCATCAAGGAGTGAACATGACGAATATTGCGATGATTGGCTGTGGCACTATCGGCATTAGTTGGACCGCCTACTTTCTTTCTCGCGGTTTACATGTCACGGCTTTCGACCCGGATGCCAACGCCCGCGCCCAATTTACACAGCGCGTGGCTGAGGATATGCGTGCCCTTGGTGCCGAGGCCCGCACGCCAGTGGTCGCGCAAACGCTGGCAGAGGCCTTAGAAGGCGTAGAGCTGATCGTCGAAAATGCGCCTGAATCCGTCTCGCTCAAGCAACAGCTCTTAGCAGATATTCAACAGGTAGCGTCTTCACAAGCGTTGGTGGTGAGCAGCACCTCCTCTTTAAAGCACTCTGATATCACTAAGGGTGCACCTGCGCCTGAGCGCATTATTATCGCGCACCCCTTCAATCCACCCCACCTAGTCCCTCTGGTCGAACTCTATGGTCCAGATACTGAGCTGGTGCAACGATTGGTCGATTTTTATCGGCGTATCGGTAAGCAGCCGGTGATGCTACGTAAAGAGATGATTGGCCATATTGCGAATCGGCTCTCTTCAGCATTGTGGCGGGAAGCGCTTTATCTATTACAGGAAGGCGTGGCCAGCGTGGAAGACATCGATCTGGCGGTCACGGCGGGCCCAGGGTTGCGGTGGGCCATTCAAGGGCCGTTCCTGACTTATCATCTGGGCGGCGGCCAAGGGGGCATTCGCCACTACTTGGAACACCTCGGCCCTAGTCAGGAGTATCGCTGGGCTAGCTTAGGCCAACCGACTATGAACGATGAACTGTATGCGCAAGTGATCCATGGGGTTGAATCTGCGACGCAAGGCCAATCACTGCCTGACCTTTTTTCTGAACGAGATCGGCAGTTGACGGCTATTCAGCAAGCGCTGGCAATTAACGTAAAACAGGAGGAGACCTTGTGAGCCTCTCACCTTGTTTGCTAATGGTAGCCCCTAATGGGGCTCGGCGCGTCTACCACGACCATCCCGCCATTCCTCTCACCCCTGAGGAACTTGCAAGAGATGCACAAGAGTGTCTGGCAGCGGGCGCCTCCGCCATGCATGTGCATGTACGTGAAGCCGACGGGCGTCATTTACTCGATGCTGGTGCCTACCGAGATGCTATTAGCGCCATTAAGGAAACCGTAGGAGATCAATTACTCCTTCAAGTCACCAGCGAAGCAGGAGGGCGGTATTCCCCCTCAGAACAACGAGATGTGATGGAGGCATTGCAGCCAGGCTACGTGTCTATCGCGGTGCGTGAATGGTTCGGTGATGCTCATGAGGTTCAAGCCAGTGGTGAGCTGTGCCGTTACCTGGCCAGCCGCGGAACACACATTCAATACATCGTTTATTCGCCTGAAGACCTCATTCACTTCAATCATTTAAGAGAGCAAGGTGATGTGCCTAATGGTCCGGCTTTCTTACTCTTCGTACTTGGGCGCTACGTTGACCCACCCATTGCCGACCCAAGCCGTCTACCCGGCTTTTTACAAGCATTAATGGCTGGTGACCATTGGGCAGTCTGTGCGTTTGGGCCAACCGAAGATGATTGTTTAGCGCTGGCGGCCCAGCAAGGTGGTCATACCCGAGTCGGCTTTGAAAATAATCTATGGCGATCGGATGGCCAACTCGCCACCAACAATGCCGAGCTAGTCGCCGCGACTAAAGCTCGTATCGAAGCGACTGGACGCCGAGTGATGAATGCCTCCGAGGCACGCCGTTTTCTCGCCCTGACTACCGCTGCTAATACGGGGGTGACCTTATGACGGTCGTGGTAGGTTGTGGTGCGGGCTTCTCTGGTGATCGCACCGATGCGGCTAGGCCGCTGGTCGATGCCCTCATGTCTTATGATGCCCCTCGTGCGCTGATGTTTGAAACACTCGGGGAACGCACGCTGGCGGCTGCCCAGTTACGCCGGATCAAAGACCCAGACAGCGGTGATGAGCCGCTGCTGGAAGAGTTTTTATCGCCGGTTCTGAGTGATTGCCTGGCTAACCATATTACGATTTTGGGTAACTTTGGCGCGGCGAATCCAACTGCCGCATGCCGTCGTATTCAGCAGTTGGCTCAGCGCTTAGGCCACTCTCAAGCGTGCTTGGCTACTATTCATGGCGATGATGTTAGAGACCGCCTGCATGCCCTCGACTGGCAGGCTTGGGAGGGCGAAAAGCGTTCTATTTCAGCACTAGAGCAAGTGGTCGCCGCCAATGTCTATCTCGGCGCCGATGCCTTAATAGAGGCCATGGCCCAAGGGGCTCAAGTCGTGATTACAGGGCGCGTAGCCGACCCCTCACTCGCGCTTGCCCCACTCTGCTATTACCACAACTGGGCAGGCGATGATTGGGACAAACTAGCCGCCGGGGCCTTAGCAGGCCATTTGATTGAGTGTGGCACGCAAGTGACCGGCGGTTACTTTGCTGATCCGGGGGTTAAAGAGGTTCCTGGCATGGCCTCCCTAGGCTATCCCCTCGTTGAGGTTGAGCGTAACGGACGGCTGGTAGTGACCAAACCACCGGGTACGGGCGGTTTGGTCACCGAGCAAACGGTCAAAGAGCAGCTGCTATATGAAATACATAACCCCAGTGCTTATATCACTCCCGATGTCGTCATTGATCTTGAGCACGTCCGGGTCAGGCAGCTTGCTAAAGATCGTGTTGAAGTCACCGGTGTACGCGGCAAGCCAGCGCCTGATCGTTTAAAAACCACTGTGAGCTTTCTAGATGGTTACCAAGGCGAAGCCGAGATTTCCTATGCGGGCCCTAATGCCTTCGCTAGAGCAAACCTGGCCAGAGAAACCCTGCGCCAGCGGCTGGCATTGCGCTGCCCCGCCAATCTGCGTGCACGCTTTGACTTAATTGGCATTTCCAGCGTTTTCGATGGCGACTCCCAGCTCACCGCTCAAACTTTGCAGGACGCCGCCAACGATATTCGCCTTCGTCTTGCCGTAGAGCATGCAGATAAAAGCGTGGTGGAGCTGGCAACGCAGGAGTTATTGGCACTCTATTGCTGCGGGCCAGCGGGAGGTGGCGGCGTACGACGCCACCATACACAACGCTTAAAAACAGCCTCGTATTTAGTGCCCAGGCAGCAGGTGGTCCCCACCGTCACACTGCATAGAGGAGAGGGTAATGAGTGAACTATTGCACCGCTACGCCCATGCCCGGGCAGGCGATAAAGGCGACCGATTAAGCATAGGGGTGTTTGTTTATCAGGACACTCACTATCCTTGGCTCATTGAGCAGCTGTCGGAATCAAGCGTTGCTGCTCTGTTTGAGCATCGAGGCGTTAGTCACGTGACCCGTTACTTACTTCCTCATCTTAATGGAATGAATTTAGTCCTCGATGATGCGTTACAAGGCGGGGTTAATGGCGCACTCAACTTGGATGGTCACGGAAAAACGCTGTCGGCCTTACTCTTATCCAAGCACGTGACTCCTCCACCAGCGTAATAAATAGGTGTCGTCATCAGGCGGCTTTTTAACGCGGCCTACCCCTGCGGATTAGTAAAATACTGCGCGAGCGTCTCGCTCATGGGCACATTCAACGTGATGTCTTTACCGGGTAACGGCTGCTGGAACCAGCGTTCATACAGCTCGAGCATGTCTCCTCGCTGATACATCTCACGCAGCACTTGGTTGACCTGCTCAACAAATGGCTGGTCACCTTGGCGCATCAGCAAACCCAGCGGCTCTTCTGCGGTGAGAATCTCTTCTGAGAGTGAGTAGGCAGATGGGTCTCTGGACGACGCGATCATCGTGCTGAGCAGAATATCGTCCATGGCAAAGGCGGCAACACGGCCTTCCGTGACTAAATCGAAGGCTTCTTGGAGGGACTCAACCGGTACGACGGAAAGATTGAGCCGCTGTTCGCGGTTGGCTTGGTTGATTTGCCCCACATTCACTGTGCCTCGCGCCACGCTAACACTGCGCCCGGCGAGATCCTGCAGAGTAAAAAAATGGTTTTCTTTGAGGGATACAAACCGTACGGAGACAAAAAAGTGGCTCAGCGAAAAGTCAGCACTGCGCCTGCGCTCCGCATTATTGGTACTGGCATTACACTCGATATCGATCTCACCGCTGTTTAGCAGCTGTATCCGGTTACCGGGTGTTGTAAACACGTACTCGATATCGATTTCGGGCAAGTCGAGCCGCTGCTGTAACTGCGCCGCCACCCGCTGGCATAGCTCAATGGAGTAGCCACGCACATTGCCTTCGTCATCTTGGTAAGAAAAGGGCGCGGTATCGCCATACCCCACGCGAAGCGTGCCAGTTTCACTCAGCCGCTGTAGCGTATCGATCTCCGCTGCTGCTGCCGTAGAGATCATCCAAACAGTCATCAACAGCCCCCACCACCGCACTTGCACTCTTTGCATCTCTTACCTCCTTAGTGGGCATAGGCATCTGGACGCTCAAAGATAGCGGCCAGCTCTGAGCTTACCGGCAAGCCAATCACTCGGTTTTCAGGTGGTATAGGCTTTAAAAACCACTTATCGTACAGCGCCTGAATAGCGCCGCTTTGATAGTGCTCATACAGCGCTTCGTTAACCATCTCAGCAAACACTGCATCCTCTAATGGCATCATCAAGCCATAGGGCTTTGACTCACTAATTGTTTCTTCCGAAATATGGAAACGCTGAGGCAAGGCCGCCGCAGATATTAGACTGGCGAGTAAAATATCGTCCATCACAAACGCCGTGGCTTTTTCGTTGGCGACCATGGCGAACGCTTCGTTATGGCTACGGCTTAACATCACTGCGATATTCAGCTCTTGAGCACGGTTCAGTTCGTTTAACTGCTCGATATTAATCGTGCCCGTGGTGGACACAACGCTACGCCCAGCCAAATCCTCTATGGTGTGCATGTCATTTTCTGCCAGTGCGACATAGCGTGTGGCGGTTAGAAAATGAGGATAGGAAAATGCGGCCTGCTGGCGTCGTTCAGGGGTACTGGTGGTCACTCCACACTCTAAGTCGATGTCACCGTTACGCAGCAAAATAAAGCGATTAACCGGTGTCACCGGCACAAACTCCACTCTGGGCGGAGGGCCTTCAAGCTGTTCGCTAATGCGCTCCACCACCGCCAAACATAGGTCGATGGCGTACCCAACCGGCTGCCCATCGACTAGGTAAGAGAATGGCACCTCGCTTTCTCGATGACCAATCGTAATGGTCTGCCTCTGCGCAATACGTTCAAGTGTAGGAGAGGTGTCTGCCAAGAGGGTAGTGCTGCTAGCTAACACGCTGAAAAGGGAGGCTACTAAGCATGATGTTATCTTCGCCGTCATGAAGTGCCTCCCATCGTCATCTCAGGGCCAAAAAGCGCATAGCGCCCTCTCCCCATCGCCTTGGCGGTGTAAAGCGCCACATCCGCGCTACGTAACAGTGAATGGCTACTGGTGCCGTCTCGGGGTGCCAGCGCAATGCCTACGCTGACACCAATGTGCACTTCATGACCATCAATCGAGAATGGCTCCTGTAGAACTTGAACCAGTCGATGGGCTAATTGGTTAGCCTCGGCTAATGCGTCGTGATTAGCGTGCTGAATAATTGAGAACTCGTCACCTCCCAGCCGCGCGACTAAATCACACTCTTCTAGCAGCCCTTTTACTCGTTGGCTCGCCTCCACCAGCAACGCATCGCCCGCCGCATGACCAAGCGTATCGTTCACTGATTTGAATCGGTCTAAATCAAAAATCATTACATTAAAGGGAGTGCCATAAGGCACTTGAGTGACCGCCTCCTGTAGCGCATCGTTAAACTGCACCCGGTTCGGCAACTTGGTTAAGGCATCGTGATGCGCTAAATGTTGGTAGCGCAGCGCCTGCTCTTTCACTTCTAAGAGGTGTTCACGCTCTTCGACTTTCTTGCGCAACGCCTCAATCGCTTGCGCCATGCAGCCTATCTCATCGCTGCGCTGGGTATAGGGCGTGGCACGGTCAGTCTTATTCTGGGCAATATCCGTGAGGGAACGTATTAGGCGGGGAACCGGCTTAAACAGCTGATTCATCAGCATACTCACCAGCAGCGCGGTGGCTAATAGCACCACGCCCAATGACGCCACGACTTTCAGAATCAGGTCTCGGTGCACCTGATACAGCTCACTTTTCAGCCCAATACTAGACACAACCAAGCCGTGCAGATCGCCCTGGGGCGTTGTGATGGGTAGGGAACTAATGAAGTGATGCTCGTCCCCGATACGCGCAAAACCCACATAAAATTCTTTAGCCGACAGGCTATTGGGTACTTCGGGCGTGTCTGGAAAAACGATCTCGCCAACCTCACTGTTAAAGGCATCCGCCACTGGCGTGATAGAGCCGTTCGCCTCGCGTGCAAAGAGCCACACATTACGCCGCGTCTGGGCGCTGGCCAGCGCCAGCACATCGATAGGGCTGAAACCAGTGCTCAGCACGGAGTCTTCATCGCCAATGGGCCGTGCAGAGACCAACTGGTTCACTTGACCCGTGGAATCGGTACGCACAGCCACGGAGGTATAAATGCGGCGAATGGTGGCACTGACAATCTGCGCATTAACCTGGGCTTCGCTCCCCCACTGGCCGCGGGCACTACGCTCGACCATGGTAAAACCCAGCATCGCGCCCATCAGGTAGGCAAAAACAACGCCCAGCAGCATAAAGATGGCGACTTTGCCCACCACGGTGCGATGCCACGGAAGCTTAACCTTGGAAACAGGCGCGTTATCAGCACTGACCTCTTGCATGCAGCACGTGTCCTTAAATTTGCATGATGGCCATCCGCACAGAGGCTATAAGCGACCAAAATCTCAAAATAACGTTATCAACCTCTCAGCAACGGCTGCAGGCTCATGGCCTGCTAACAAACTATCACTAAATGAACTATTTATAAGCACACTATTTAAACGTTCTACCTCTGAATCAAGCCGCTTATCTGGCATGCCTTTTGCTGAAACTTAATGGTTTCACTCTGTAACGCAAAAGGGAGCTTGATATGCACCAAACTGACTACCCACTTAGTGAAGTGCCCAAAAGTGCACGCAAAGGCTTACTTTCAACCTCTGCCGTACTTCTTGGTTTTACCTTCTTTACCGCCACCATGTGGGCCGGAGGCTCGCTGGGCCAAGCCTTTCCAATCGGTCAACTACTCTTGATCATTCTAATAGGCAACCTGCTATTAGGTGCTTATGCAGCCTCGCTTGCCTATATCGCCTGTCAAAGCGGCCTAAATTCTGTATTAATGGGCCGCTTCTGCTTTGGTGAAAAAGGCAGCAAACTCTCTGATTTTATTCTTGGTTTTACTCAAATTGGCTGGTACGCCTGGGGTACCGCAACCATTTCACTAGTACTGGTACGCACCACTGGAATGCCTGATTGGCTGGAAATCCCCTTAATGGTGCTCTTTGGTTTCGGTTTCTGCGTAACCGCCATGATTGGTTATAAAGGCATGGATTGGCTGTCACGTTTTGCCGTTCCCGCCATGATGCTATTTATTCTGATCAGCCTTTTCACAGGATTAGTGGATGTGCAAGGCTTTACTGGACTTGGTCAGAAGACGCCTTCTGAAAATATGAGCGTGGCAGCCGCAATCACCGTCATTATCGGCACTTTTATTAGCGGTGGTACTCAGGCAACCAACTGGAGTCGCTTTGCCAAGACACCGAAAATTGCGGTGATCGCAACGCTTGCAGCCTTCTTTATCGGCAATGGCTTGATGGTGCTGACCGGCGCGCTGGGCACCATGATTTACCAGCAAGCGGATATCGTCGATGTACTCATCGCACAGGGCTTTGTCTCTATTGCGGTGCTAATGCTGTTTCTGAATATCTGGACCACCCAAGACAACACTATTTACAATTTTGCTGTGGCAGGCTGCAATTTACTGCGCACTGAAAAGCGCCGACTGGTCACGGTCGGAGGAGCCGCCATTGGCACCGTGCTTGCCGTGGGCGGCATGTACAACCTGCTCATCCCTTTCCTAGTGTTGCTGGGTACATTTATTCCGCCCATGGGCGGAGTGATCATGGCTGATTTTTGGTTGAAACATAAAGGTCAGTACCCCTCGCTCGCCACCGCTCAGCTTCCTGATTTCAACCGTCGTGGTTTAACTGCCTATGTGATCGGTGCAACCGCCGCTTACTTCTCTCCTCTTCTACCACCACTGGTAGGCGTTTTGGTTGCTGCAGGAAGTTACGCGCTGCTGCTACGGTTAAAGCATGCAACGCTCAGCGACCAAGTCTCTATTACCGCTAAATAATAAGTGAGTACTCTTATGCAAATTGTTAACGCACGCCTGCGCCAACGCCCTGAGCTTTACCGAATCGAGATAAGTAACGGTCTATTCACGGATATCACGGCACAAGATGCGCCACAAACAGCAAACGCTGAACAACTGGATGCCGGCGGAAAGCTCATCTGCGCGCCGTTTATCGAGCCTCATATCCACTTGGATGCCGCTCTAACGGCGGGTGAGCCCAGCTGGAACCAAAGCGGCACGCTGTTTGAAGGGATTGAGCGCTGGGGCGAGCGCAAACCGTTGCTTAGCGAGGCCGACATTCGCGAACGCGTGTTAAAAACCTTAAACCTACTCATCGGTAATGGCGTTCAGTTTGTACGCACCCACGCCGATACCAGCGACCCAAGCCTTGTGGGGCTAAAAACACTCTGCGCCTTGCGTGATGAGCTGAAGGATAAGATCGACATCCAGGTGGTGGCTTTCCCTCAGGACGGCCTACTCTCTTATCCCGGTGGCGACAAGCTGATGGAAGAGGCGCTGGAGATCGGCGCTGACGTGGTGGGTGGTATTCCCCACTTTGAATACACCCGCGAGCTAGGCGTGGCCTCTATGAAGCGGGTGATTGAGCTGGCGATGAAGTATGACCGCTTGGTGGATGTGCACTGCGATGAGATCGACGATCCCAACTCGCGCTTTCTTGAAGTGCTGGCCTGCGAAGCCCTGTTCAATGAGTTAGGCAGCCGCGTGACCGCCAGCCACACCACCGCGATGCACTCTTACGACAACGCCTACTGCTCTAAACTCTTTCTGTTGCTCAAGCGCTCGGGCATTAACTTTATTTCCTGCCCAACGGAGAGTATTCATCTCCAAGGGCGCTTTGATACCTACCCAAAACGGCGGGGTGTCACCCGCGTGAAAGAGCTTAACGAAGCAGGAATCAACGTCTGCTTTGCAGAAGATTCTATCTTCGACCCCTGGTACTCGTTAGGTAACGGCAAGCTGCTACGCACGCTCGATTTTGGCCTGCATATTTGCCAGATGATGGGTTACCAAGATTTTAGCAACGCGCTTTCCCTGATTACCGATAACAGCGCCCGCACTATGAATATCGAATCGCGCTACGGCATAGCAGTGGGCAAACCGGCCAGCTTCAATCTACTAGAGGGTGAAGATGACTACAGCGTGCTGCGCAACCAAGGTGATGTACTACTTTCCGTGCGGCACGGTGAGATCATCATGCAGCGGGAGCCATCACGTATCGTCACGCCGCCATGGGTTGGCTAAGCCCACGCTGGCAAGTTAGATTAGCGATTCTACTTGCCTAAGGAGCACACCATGAGCATCGAGACCGTTCGCCAGTTTTTTGCCGAGCACGCGCCAGAGGTGGCCATTGAAGTTCTGGAAACAAGCACAGCGACCGTACAGCTCGCTGCCGAGGCTCACGGTGTCGCTCCTGGGCAGATTGCTAAAACATTGGCGTT
>Ga0098074_1001830_pt1 | contig 10207 bp, 15 predicted proteins | sample 32_taG_FD_75064 | JGI IMG/M metagenome (GOLD analysis project Ga0098074, IMG submission 75064) | Marine viral communities from the Gulf of Mexico - 32_GoM_OMZ_CsCl metaG | ecosystem: Environmental > Aquatic > Marine > Oceanic | place: Atlantic Ocean: Gulf of Mexico | collected 2015-07-12 | reverse complement strand
TATCCATGATATTGTGGTTGATGGGGCTACCCCTGAGGGGTATTTATTGCCAGTTCGGGCTAGGACATTACAAGAACGGCGTAAAGCACGAAAGGCAAGTTTACCAGAACGTGTTAAAAGGGCGGCCAAACTCGCCAACAATTCCAATGATCAATGGCTGGTATGGTGTGACTTGAATGCTGAATCTGAGGCACTAAAAAAGGCTATCCCCGATGCAGTTGAAATCAAAGGATCAGACAAACCAGAAAAGAAAAAACAAGCATTCATTGATTTTTCTAATGGTGATATTAGAATTTTGGTAACTAAACCATCGATTGCCGGTTTTGGTATGAATTGGCAACAATGCCATAATGCAATATTCACCGGATTATCTGATAGCTATGAACAATTTTATCAGGCTGTTAGGCGTAATTGGCGATTTGGCCAAGAGAATGAAGTTAATGTTTACGTGATTACCTCAAGTACAGAGGGTGAAGTTGTAAAAAACATTAAACGAAAAGAGCAAATAGCCAATGATTTATTTGACAATGTCATTGCAAATATGAATTTATTTTCAAGTTTAAATAAAAAATCAAGGAAATTAGAAATGAAATATGAAACTGACGTGGCCCATGGTGATGACTGGACATTGTACTTAGGTGATAGTATTGAAACTATCAAAAATGTAAAAGATGCATCAATTGATTTTAGTATCTTTTCACCACCATTCCCCGGTATGTACACATACACAAATAGTACTCATGATATTGGTAATACAACCACCATAACAGAAATGATTGAACATATGCGCTATTTGGCTGATGAACTTTTGCGGGTTTTGGTGCCCGGTCGATTGGTGGCCATTCATTTAATGCAAATGGTGTCATTTAAAAGCCGTGACGGATTCATGGGAGTCAAGGATTTTCGTGGGGCAACAATTAAAATGATGCAAGAGGAAGGTTTCCACTATCATGGGGAAGTTACCATTGACAAAAATCCTCAAATTCAAGCCACACGAAACAAAGATCGGGGATTGTTATTTAAGTCATTGGCTACTGATAGTTCAGTTATGCGAATGGCATTAGCCGATTACTTGATTTTATTTCGTAAACCTGGGGACAATCCTAAACCCATTAGGGCCGGTATCAGTGCCCGATATGATAACCCTGATGGTTGGATCACAGAACAGGAATGGATCAGGTGGGCACATCCAATTTGGCCAGCCTCAGAAATGGTACTTGAGGAATCAGGGGAGGAATATGACGTGATGGATTTATTGCCTCCTGTTTGGTATAGAACGGTAGCTACCCCAAATAGTGGGGCGGTTAGAATTGCTAATCCATGGGGTATTAAAGAAACTGATGTTTTAAATGTGCGTCAAGCCCGTGAAACGGATGACGAACGTCATTTGTGCCCATTGCAATTGGGAGTAATTCAACGAGCCGTTAAACTATGGTCAGCACCAGGGGAAACGGTTTACTCACCATTTGCCGGTATTGGCTCAGAGGGTTATGAATCGCTCAAATTGGGACGTAAATTCATCGGAGGTGAGTTAAAACGATCATATTGGGAAACGGCCAAACAGAACCTAAAACGGGCAACAAATGACGTGCCTCAAATGAGATTGCTATAATATCAGGGGGGGATAATCCCCCCCTTTTTTTTAGTGGAGGATTAAATATGGATTGGATCATAGTATGCAATGAAAACGATTATAATAAAATTGAAAAAATAAAAGAAAAAAACTATGGTTATAGTAATATCATTAAATCATTAAAAAAAGAATTTGGTGACATATTTAATTATATCATCGAAAGTGATCATGTGGTGGTCATAAATCCACCTGATTATGATTCAAACATTCAACTAATGAGGCCAAGTGCTTATGTATTAGGAGGATTAAATGAAACTAAATAGAAAAAACCTAAAACAATGGCAGTTCGAATTTGATGAAAGATCGGGTTTATGGGAGTATAGAACAACAAAACACCTATACGCCATTTTATTGGATGGATTCGGCTTATGGGTAGCTGAATTTGTACCACCAACTAAAGAGCATCCCCGTGGGGCATGGATTCAAGCAAGTAATATTGTTAAGGCTGAATCACTTGTTTTACCTGGTGGGGATAAGGTTTTGGAGTTGGTGGGGGGGAGGTTTGTTTGATGAATGCAAAGCAAGCAAGAGCCATGATTAAAGATGGTTATGAAGTAATGCTAAGATTAGAAATATCATATGGTGAGATTCGTATGATAAAGTTGGGGCAAAGAAAAGCACTAAGTTTAATGAAGGGATTGAGGGGTGATGATTTAGTGGAGTTTGAATACGCTGAAAAGACAAACAAGTTGATTTGTGGCAATTTGTCTGGATTACTTGGAATTTATGGATATTTACCAGAAAAGTATGAGGAGTTGTTATGATGATATTGATTAGTCAGAATTCATGTGATGTAATTGATTTGACAGGTAAACGAGTTTATTGCCATGGTAATAAAATAGGGGTTGATGACCTATCAAATTCAAAAGAAATTGAAAGGGGGCAATTATCGCTTGACTTATTCAAATAAATTTGATACCATTAATGCAATCAATTGCCCGCCTGGGCATGTTCTCCTAGAGAACAATTAATCAATATGACCTGAAAAAACCTTACTGCCAAGTAAGGTTTTTTTGTTTCCCGTTTTATGATATAATTAAAAAAACGCTCGTAAGTGGGGCAATGTGTATCTATGCATTGCCCCATTTTTTATTTATACAGGGAGACAAAATAGTATGGCTAAAAGAGGGAGCAGGGGAAAATTAACTCCTCAACTTCAAGCAAGAATATGTCAAATTATCGCCAATGGGAATTACGTTAATACTGCTTGTGATATTGTTGGGATTGCTGAACAAACTTTCTATCGTTGGTTTAGTGATGGCGAAAAGGCAAAAAGCGGTAAGTACAGAGAATTTTATGAGTCTGTAAAAAGGGCTAAGGCTCAAGCATTTGAATTTCATGTGAGCAACATCAAAACAAAAGCCAGTACAAATTGGCAAGCATCAGCATGGTTTTTAGAACGTAAGGACCCCGACCGATGGGGCAAACGTGACCGCATTGAAATGACTCATAAGCACGATTGGAAATCTGAACTTTTAGAGCTGTATCAAAACGGGCAATTAACACGAGAAGAAATTGAACGTGAATTAGATGATAGTTTGGTAAAAGAATTTTTCGCTATGGTGGATACAGAATGAGAAATCTATTAATCATGGGTTTGCTTGGTTTTGTTGTGTTTTGGGGTAGGGGTGAAGAACCACCAAAAGTATACAGGGTGGTAGCAAGTGGCACCAATGCCCAATTAGGAGCATCAACAAACCTCAGGGAAGCTATGGCCATAGCTGAATCGGTCAACCCAATTAAATCAAATGTCAATGGGGATGATATTATTGTATCTTATATTGATGTTGTTTGGCCTGATACGATTGCCGGTTCTGGACAACGGATTAGATTGTATCCTAATGGGGATTGGGTGGTGGTAAATGACTGATTATATACCAAAAAAAACCAGAGAATCAATAAGAGAAAGAACAGACAAAACAAAATCATTCCACCTTAAAAAAGATGATTATACCGGCAATCCTTCAATATGTGGCGAACTAATCGAAACTGGACAAACTGCCTCTTATATGATTGGTGAATTTCATGTTTTGTTTTGTCCTTTTTGTAATAGAAATTTTGATGCTACTGATTATGATAAAGTTATTTTAAATGATAAACATGGATTAGGGATATAAATGCCCCTAACCTCCCTACTCTCACCACATGCCCAAAGGCAATTGGCTATAGACCGACTAAAAGCCAAAGCATCAAAACGATCACGGTATCATAAATATTTTAATGATCCTGTTGGATTTACTCGTGACATTTTAGGTGAAACAATAACCGATGAAATAGCCGAAGTCATGGAGGCAATCCGTGATTATTCTGTGGTAGTGGTTGAGTCTGGTAATGCTGTAGGAAAAACACATGGAGCGGCTAGGGTTGCTATTTGGTGGCACAAAACACGATTAGAATCACAAGTATACCTTGCCTCTGCTCCACCTGAAAAGAACCTTAGGCGGCTGTTATGGGGTGAAATAAGCTATGTGACAAGTCAGCATGAATCAATGTTTTTTGGGGATAGAGTAGGGGCCATATCATTACAGGACAAAAACAATCCCCTTCATTTTGTAGAGGGTGTGACAATCCCATCAACAGGCACATCAACCCAGAGAGAGGCAAAATTCAGCGGTAAACATGCCCCTTCATTAATGTTTATTTTAGATGAAGCTGATGCTATCCCTCCTGAGGTATTCAAGGGTATTGAGTCATGTTTATCAGGTGAAAATGGCCGTTTATTGGTCATGTATAATCCTAGGACAAATGAAGGGCCAGTGGCTAAACTTATTGCCCGTGGTGCCAAGGTGATCAAAATACCGGCCCTAACACATCCCAATGTTGTGACAGGTGAGAATAGAGTACCTGGGGCAGTTTCCAGAAACATAACCTTAAATCGAATTCATAAATGGACAAAACTAATTGAGGATGATTCTGTTATTGGCTATGGTCGTTTTGTGCCTCCTGATTATTTGGTGGGGGTTGATGCAATTGATGAACAAACAGGAAACCGACTGCCACCATTAACAAAAGATGAACGGGTTATAATTCGCCCTGAATTCTGCTACATGGTTTTAGCTGATTATCCTGGGGCTGATCATGGTGTGGTTTATGACGTTTTCTCAGATGAAAACGTATCAAGTGAATTTGATTATGAAGAGGGGGCAGGGCCAATATTTTGGGCGATTGATGAGGGGTACGAAGGGGCCTATGATGCTGAATTGGGCACATTTACAAAAGATAGTCATCCTAGAGTGTTTTTGTTGCATCAATTAAAACCTAATGGGGATTTAGTTTGTTTTGATGAATTATGGAAAGTAAAAACAAATCCAGAAGCACAAATTAAAATGGTAGAGGAAATGGGGGGCTATCCTATCCCTGAATTTGTTGTATTTGGCCCCGGTTCATCTTCTATAGCTGGTCGAATGGCTCAGGCTGGCTACATGAAAAGAACGGTAAATGTAAGTGTAGAGGATAGCATAAAAGAGTTTAGGGTGTGGATTGGTGCCGATATGAATGGGCATAGACGATATAAAATCAATCCACGTTGTAAGCATTATTTAAAAGAGTTTAAACTATACAAACGTGATGATAATGGTCGATTGGTTAAGGCATTCGATCATGGTGTTGATGCTGGTCGTTATCTCGTTTGGACATTAAGGCATGGTTTATAATGGATGATAAAGTAAGAGAATTAGATCAATCAGTCAAAAAAGATGATTATCCAGAGGTTGGGGCAGGTGGTATGCAATTGCTTATACCAACTTATGGTATATTTGGCAATGATTCATATAAATACCAAGTACTACCGGAAGATATCCCACCATACAACCGTTACGCCTTTTTTAGCTTGCGTGATATTGTCCAATTAATGACACCACACCACGAATCATATTGGGCTAGTTCAATCGCTATAGCCACAAGTAAAGCCGTGTCATGGGGATTTGAGATTACCAGCGATATACCACTAAGACGAAAGAGAGTGCAAGATTTACTTAGGTACTCAACCGTTGGCGGCTTTGTTGGTTATCCTCAATTTATGTCAGCTCACATTCGATCATATCTATGCACTGGTAAAGCAATAGTTGAAATCGAGAGAGAGGGCAAAGATAGAAGCTCAAAAATCATTGCATTACATCACTTAAACCCATTAAGATGCTTGTTTACTGATGACCCTGAAACGCCTATTCTGTATCAAGATAGAAAGGGGAGAATACACGAGTTAAAATACTGGCAAGTAATGACTTTGGGTGATATGGTCGACCCGACGGAAGGGGAATATGGTCTGGTACAAGCGGCGGCTGAACGGGCATATAAAAAGATCATTTTAATGGCAGGTATGGAACGGTATTTATATGAAAAAATTACCGGCAAACGAATAACAGCTATGCATTTTATTCAAGGTATCACGTCCAATGTTTTGCAAAAATCATTACAATCAACAGACATGGAACAAGAGAAATTAGGGGCATGGGTGTACAAGGGGGCATCAGCTATACCCATTCCTGGTGACATTCCCCTGAATTTAGTCACAATACCATTTGCAGAAATTCCCGATGGATTCAACGCCCAACAAGAGCGAGATGAGGCAAAAATAGCCTATGCTGGGGCAATTGGTGAAGATGTGAATGACGTTGATCCAAGACTTGGCCAAAGTAGGAATCTTGGCAGTGGTGCCCAATCTTTGATTATGCACGAAAAAGCCAAGGGTAAGGGAATGTCAGCTTGGAGAACACAATTTAAATACGCCCTTAATATGTTGATTGATGATATAAAAGTTTCATTCGCATGGTCAGAAGAGTCCTTGGACGATGACAAGAAAAAAGCAGAAATTAGAGAGAAAAACGCCAATTGGACAAAATCATTACAAGAGCAGGGCATAGCCAATGCTGAACAGGCCACAAATTTATTAGTTGATGCTGGGGATTTACCACGTGATTTTATTCAAGAAGAAGAAGCAGGGGGAAATACTGTACAGGATGACGAAAAACCACAAACCCCTCAAAATGGCGACAAGAAAGAAGATAAACCCAATGATGCACCATCTATGCTTGATGGCAACAAAAAGCCATTAGAAGCCAAAAAAGAGGCCAATGACGGCAAGTCTATAGCCGAAAGTGTTATTGAAGAGGCAAAAAGAGATTATAAGCGGCTTAAAAAATAAAAAAAGGTCAAGGAGGGTGTAATCCTTGACCTTTAAATCTATCCTTGTTTGGTGACATTTGAGCTTTTTGAACTGTTTTTAATAATTTAATTTTGTTTATAAAAGCCGGATAGATATTTAACTATTTTAGTGTGTTTTTTTGTTTTGTCAATCCTCCATTTCTATGTCAAAGTTTTAGATGGGATTAATTTAACCCCACAAGAGTCCAAGATTTGATAAACTGCAATTAAAAAATATTTAATAACTAAATCACGATCCACCCCCTCAGTATAGCACTCATCCATAAGTTCAGATTCTATAATGGTATCAATTGAATCAATGCCAATAGTATCCACAAGGATTTTGAATTCATTATATAAAATGAATGGCTCAAAATATTTGTATTGTTTTTTCAACAATTCAAATTCGGACTTTTCCAAATCATTTAATGTTTTCACCTTAATACCCTCCTAAATAAATCCATTCCCACATCACAGCCGAGCAGGACAAGATAAACAATAACATGATGATTAGTGCTATTGTTGTTTTGATAATTTTTTGTTTAGTCATTTGTTTTATCCTTTTTTAGCATGAGTTTTACATACTCATCTATCTTTTGATTCATTTTCTTTTCCCATAGTGCATACTCTATCATATACTCTTTGTTTAAGAACCTAGGTTCACCATCCACTATTGGCGGTTCTGGTTTTGGCTCGTTCCTCATTGAATACATCATAAATTGGCGTAGTTGTGCTTTTTGGTGGTCGGTTAATTCATCCATCTTTAATCCTTTAACTTGCATAGATTGTAATTCCCGATTTTATCATTTTGTCAATTTTATCAATCAGTTCTATATCCATATTATTTATTTGGTGGAATGCTGGAGGTACTGGAATTGATGGATACACTTTATAAATATCGTTAACATTAATATCATTTTCACATCCACAATCACAAACAAAATATAAACGATTCTTTGATCCTCTTATTGAGGAGGATACAAATCCATAATTACCACAGTTATAACATGTTATCATCTTAAATATTCTCCAATACTTTGGCAAAAAATCCCATAATTAATTGTGCCTCATCTTCCCCCACCTCAATAACATTTTCACCATAAAACGGTATATCATAATTTTCTAACCATTCAATGGCTGATTCTTTACGGTCAGGATCGAATTTACTTACAACAGAATTTAAATGATATTGATATTCATCTTCTGTCAAATGGTCAGGTTTTGCTTTACCGGCCATATACTCAAGATTGGTATTGATATGATACCCAAGTAATACTTGAAAATCCATATCATGATATTTTAAATCATAACGCCCATTGTAAACCGATCCATCTTCAAAAGTACATGAAAAGCGAACTTTTGTATATGCCCCGTTTTTTGGTGCGTGTTGGGCATGTTCACGCAAACAGGTATCAGCGTCTACCCAATTATTAAAAGTGCCCATGTGCCCACAGCATTCGCCGTCTAACGTGATTTCAGTCACCTGATAGGGTGGGGTGGTTGATTCTGGTTGCTGTTCTTCTTCTGGTTGTTCTTCTTTTTCAAATTCAATGATTTCTGTAGCGTACCATGCCGAACGTTTACGGCTCCAGCGAAAGCCAAGAGATTTTAAATTGTCAATGACTTCTTGGCTTGGCTTTTCATTAAACTTGACCCATGTCCAGTCACCTTCATGGGTGACTTGTGGGGCATTTGTTTCTTCTTCTGTTTCGATTGTTTCTATTTCTGCTACTGGTTCAGTTTCTTCTTCTGTTTCCTCTGGAAAAGCAGTCCATTCTCCGATTGCACGACTGATAACGCTACTTGGTGCCCAATTATCCACATAGTCACGTTGAAAGTGAATCGATTCGCCATAAGTTTCATAACTTGGCATATCAAAACCGTACTTTTTGCAAACTGATTCAGCTACTTGTAATTTAATTTCATTGGATACACTACGGGAAGCATGGATATATTTGGCTCCTGATTCAAATTTTTCCCCAGTTTCAGGATGAATTGAATAATCTTTGTAGTAAGCTAAATCAGTCACGTCAGTATGGCTAAAATATTGATATTGTTTCACAATACCATCAACTTGTTTTACGTTTGGCCCATCAGCCCATTCAATGTCGATGCTTGTACCCATAGAAAATCTTTTTGATTTTACGCTAAATTTAATACCAGGAAAATATTTTTTCAATTCTTTGCGGATAAGTTTGGCTACGTCAGTCACATCTAAATACAACATTTTTATTTTCTCCTAAAAACTAAGTCAATCAATCAATATGTACACATTGTAGCAGATTTATAACACGTTGTCAAGGGGGAGATTTTAGCAATCCTCCCCCTCTTGTATTGTTTACCAATTATTAGGACAAACCACTAATTCAACATTGGTATATGTTGATTTTTTGGCTCCACGTTTAAAAGTCATAGTTATGCCAGATTCTAATTTTGAATCTACACCAATACCATGATAAACAGCAGTATTACCACAGTCCTTGTATATCCCATTTACAGATTCAATATACTTGCATATTGCTGATACCATTCTATATGGGATTGTCCCATTGAAATAAGCAGATTCGTTAATTGATTCATTTGTGTCAATATCAATCAATTGATTTGATTTTTCAATCAACCATGTCAATTCTTTTGAATCTTTTACCATTACTTTTAAATCATTTAATGTAGCCATTTTATTTTTCTCCTAAATCAATCAATATGTGAGTATTGTAACAAATTCATTACACGTTGTCAATACTCAATTTTAGAAAATCGCCAAAACACCCACTTATGATACACGTTAGCAATAGAGTATATCAAACGCGTATGATCTTTTCCTTTATTTATTATATAATTAAAGGAAAAGATCATACGCGGTCATATTTATTTTATGGTATAATTGGCATTATGGATGATAATTTAAATGACTTTCGCACTATATCAGAATTAGACCAACTTGATCAAAGGTTACGTAATTTGGCCGGTATCATCGGTAATTATTATTGGTATTTGATTCAGTCGGGATTACCCCCATTATTGGCTCAAGATTTAACAAAAGAGTATCATTTTTTAGTGATTAGTGGGAATGGAGGGCAACAGCACGATTATGATGGATAACGTTAAAAGATGCACCAATAACGGGCATGGGTTATACCGTGGCTATTGTCATTTATGCGTTAAGGAAAATTGGAGACAAATAAAAAAGTTTTTATTTGTTTTTTTAGTTAGTGGCCTATGGTGGTGGCTACTATCATGGATACAAAGTTTATGAATTTAGAAAAAACACCGGATGAAATGAAGCCATTAATAGAAGAATTTAGCCGAGCAATTAGAGCATTGACCAAACGATTAGAAGATGGATTAATTACTCCAAAACAATGGCGTGATGCTATGGAACATTTACTGGCTAGGTATCACACCACATCAATGATGATCGGCTTAGGAACG
>Ga0098074_1001829_pt1 | contig 10212 bp, 14 predicted proteins | sample 32_taG_FD_75064 | JGI IMG/M metagenome (GOLD analysis project Ga0098074, IMG submission 75064) | Marine viral communities from the Gulf of Mexico - 32_GoM_OMZ_CsCl metaG | ecosystem: Environmental > Aquatic > Marine > Oceanic | place: Atlantic Ocean: Gulf of Mexico | collected 2015-07-12 | reverse complement strand
GGAGAATGACAGACTTTTCAAAGCTAGAACCGCCAGAATACTACAAGACAAATCCTTATCCTCAAGAGATTGAAGAGGGGGAAGCAATTTATGGGCTGTATGAAGAACATCTTAAATGGTGGAAAGAAAACAAAGACTAATCGAAAAAATAAAGTGATGAGATATGTAGATTTACCTATTACAATTAGGGAGAAGGCTGTAGCTAATCAAATAGCTCAAGGAAATAAACGTGATGTCTATAGAGATATTTACGAAGACGATGAAAATTCTGGTGGATTTACTTGGATACTTTCTAATGAAGGATATGAGTTTTGGTATAATATAAACGAAAATGAATTGGAAAGACGCAGCAAGAAAAGATGAAAAAATAAGAGATCTTAGACATAATATTAGAAGAAATATTGATACTATAGATCAAATAACAAAAGGTCAATTACCTATTCTAAAAAGAGAACAGGCAATTAACACATTAAGAAACTTTAATCAGAAGTATGAATCTGAAATAGAAAAAAGAATAATGGAAATAAAAACTGGAAATCTTAGAACTAGTGCTTCTATGACAGGATCGGATGCAGTAAATGAAGATCCGCCTGAAGCTATACCTAATCTTAAGGGAGAAGACGAAGAAACTAGGTTAATACGTATGCAAGAATTATATCAGAAAATGCCTGATCTAATAACTAGAGCATATAAAACTAAATTTAAACCTGATTTTAAAATATCTTATCAGTATATATTTAGAGCAGCTTTAGATCATACATTTGGAAAACCTTATTGTTTAGCTGTAGGAAAGCCTGCTAAGAAGCATATGAGTTTACATAATATCAAAAAGGTTATTAAACGTATGTTAGAGTATACTCAAGATCCTGCACACTTAGCTAATGATATGTTAACTAGTAATGCATATAGAGCTAGACCTGAAAATGTAGCTAAATTTACAAGTACTACAGATCCTATATTATTATCTGATGAAAAGATAAAAGAAGTAGGCAATTTACCTAAATTAGGATCTAATGCCTAAAGAATAAAATTATGCAGTGGTTAAATCTTTATTTACTTAACAATTGTTTTGGAGATGGAGCAGCAACTCACTTAGGCGTAAGATATAAAAGTAAATGGTATGTAATAACACATGCCAATAATAATACTGGCGTTTTGATAGATAAGATTTATCTTCGCATGCCAATAAAAAGTAGTAAGAATGAGTATCTAAAACTAGCTACAACAGTACCAAAGGTATTGCACAAAAGCAAGTTTAAAATCCATAGATACTTATTAGACAATTTTAATTTATTAGAATCAAATGGAGGAAAAAATTAAGACTATTGTAGATTACAATATTCAATATTTTAAACAGCACCATAAGACTTCTGATCTTTTATACTTAATAGACGCCAAGAATGAAGCGAGAGCTGTGTCTATAGAAGATTCTAAGTTTATGGCAGACCCTGACTCTCAGGTGTTATTGCAAAAAATAGTTAAGAAAACTATTACAGACTTAGAAAATAAGCATGGTACTAAGATAGTCTTAGTCCTGCGGGTGTTTGAACAAATGATAGATATGAATAAGCTATCAGAATTAGATTTAGATAATTCGACGTATGGACTAGATCACATAGAAAAACTAGTTATATCTACAGAGGATCAAGATAGAATTCGTCTTGATATGATAGATGTAATCTACTCTAGAGATAAGTGTAGTGTAGTTCTTAGTGAAAACCTAGTTCATACGGAGGATTACTTTAAGTTTGATCCAAGTAAAGAAATAAAAGGAAGTTTAGTTAATTTGATATGAAAAGATTTTATAGAACCAAAGAAAGCAATACGTTTGAAACACAGGATAAAGCGTTTGAAGCAATTAAAAAGCAGTACATTGATGATTTAAAAAAGCAAGGACATGTTAATCCTACTTATTGCTTTATTGATGATGAAAATACTATTCATCCTATTCCTGAAGAGATATCTAATCAGTTGGCTCATCAAATGGCAACAACGGAAAATAAGTTTATTCTAAAAGAAATGTTTAAATCTTTTGCAACTTATATGAATACTTTATATAAGTCAGAATTAGTTGCATATGTGGTAGTATTTGTAGGTACTAACATTCGTATTCAAGGTTGTGATGAGGAAACTAAGAACACTATTACAGCGCAGGTTAATCCTATGGTGTATGAGTTCTTAGAAGGTAATGACAATGATAACTACTTAGAACCTATTGTAGAAAAAATAAAGCAAGAGGTTACTTTACCAGAAGGTACAACTGTAGATGTTACTAGAGAAATAAATATGTTTATAGAAACTCCTAATTCTTACTCCCATAATATATATGATATTATAGGAAGTGAAGAAGGTGATTTTGTAATCAATGAAAAAGGAGAAGTATTTGAAGAGACAGATAAGTTTGACGAAAACGGAGAACTAACAGAAGGATATAAAAATAATTTAAAAGGCAATAAATTTATAGGAGTGTTATGACCGAAGAAGAAAAAGAAATAGAGAAAGTCGTAGATCAAGTATTAGAAGACATCGAGAAGGAACAAAAAGAAGGTGGTAATTCTAAATTAGTAACCATTCTTGGTATGGGTGTAGCTAAATGTATGACTGAAATTAAGGAGTTAAAAGAAAAAGTAAGAATCTTAGAAAGTAAAGTAAAATGAGTGTAGTAGATGAACTATATAAGAGTACTATAGAGAGAATTAGAGACAGTTCTGAGTCTTTTAGGTATGAAGATGTCAATAGACCAGGAACGTTCGTTAGACAGCATAGAAATCTAATATTTAGCTTTGGTTTTTATGATGGTGTTCCTCTAATTACTACAAAGAAGACACATCTTAGAATAGCAGTAGCTGAATTAGCTTGGATTTTATCTGGTTCTACTCGTATTAAACCTTTGCACGATGTAGGAGTTAAGATCTGGCATAAAGATGCATTGCAATATTACAATAGAACTACAGGATCGTCCTCTAATATGTCTAGTTTTGAAAAAATGCTAGATGATGGAACTCTTCAAGGAGAATTAGGAAAAGTATATGGTCATTATGTTAATGGGATCACAAATGCAGACGGATTTACTGCTATTACTAAGTTATTGCATTTGCTTAATAATAAGCCTAATTCTAGAGAGAAGTTAGTTTCTATGAGTAATCATTTGGATACTGTTCAAGATAAAGCTATTAGTAATTGTCATCACTTCTTTGAGATAACTAATATTGCAGAAAATATGGGAGTATTAAATTTCTATATGAGATCTTGTGATGTGTTTTTAGGATTGCCTTACAACTTAATATTTTATTATCTACTTGCAGATATTCTTACTGAGTTAAGTGGGTTTAAAGTAGTAGGGATGATGGGTAATTTATCTAATGCTCATATTTATGAAGATCACAATGAAGCAGTAGAAGAATTATTAACTAGAGACGTTAATAAGATACCAAAGATAGACGCTAAAGTTCATAAAGATTTTTATACTTACTTTGATGCTGTAATAACAGAAGGTAATGTTGACAATTCTGTTTCTACACTTTCAAATATTTTAACTAGATTACCAAAGTTGTATGTATTTAATCATACACAGACTTATGGAGCAATTAAAGCAGAGATGATACCTTATGGATTTTAACAGTGAACAATTTAAGGCTCAACGTGAACATTTTGAATCTATGTTTAAGCAAGAAGGAAATGTTTATAGTAGCATAAAGAAGACAATAGAAGAGCAGTTTGAGACTGTCCCTACGCAGGGTAAGTTTACCAAACTTGCTCTTCTTACTATATTAGAGGATGTTGCTGTAGAGTATATAGCAGATAACTCAGTTGTTGTATTAGAAGAAAAAGATTTTTTAAATGGATTTAAAGCAAAAGTTTCCCAACAGTAGTATAAATCTTACTAATTCATTAGTTAGACATAAATACTATACTATTAGACAGTTCTTAGATGATCATGGCGACTCTAAAGAGAATATTGCTAAGATCACTAGAGGAGTAGCTGAAGCTAGTCAAGCTATAAAAGAAGCAGAATCAGAAGAAGAAGCTCCTAAGACTTTGTTAGATAAACTTAAAAGTAAATTAAGTAGATCTAAAACAGTTTCTGACAAAGATATTATTCTTGCTGCAGTAAAAGACTATCGTTCTTATATGAAAGAAACAGGATGGACTAGATTGTAGTTATGAGTATTAAAGAAGTATTAAGTCAGATTAACTGGTGGCCAATAGGATTATACCTACTCGTCCTATTTATTTTATGTGTATTTATAGTTAAAAAATTACCAAGATATAACGAAAGATGAAAGAAGGATTTTATTTAAGAGTAGTAGCAGAAGATATGGAAGATAATTACCTAGAAGAATGGACTAGGTTTCCTGAAGTAAATGATGCTAAAGAAGCAGCTAGTAAGTTTCATGGTTTAACAGGAAAGAATATATGGGGTTCTATTCATGAGGATCAGGACACTAAATCTTTTCTTATGGACACTGACTGGCTACCAGAACCAGAACATAGTTATATAGGAGATTATCCTACTATAGTTAGTGTAGAGGTTTTAGAAATTAAACCTTTGATAAAGGTAGAATAAAATGAATCATAACAATTCTAATGAAGCCCTGGGTAATTTACTCGGGGCTTTGTTATTACATAAAGAAAACACAGAAAGAGCATTACCTATTAGATTAATTCCACTTAGGAAAATATCTAATGGAGAACTTTTATGGGACATATCTCTTTCTGTTAGAGTCTTTCAGGCAATTAATAATGCTTCAACAGAAACTATAGATGCTTATGAAGGACTAGAAGGGAAAACTGATTGGGATGATTACCCACTACAGTTAAAGGCTTTGTTAGTAATTAGAACAGCTGAGTACTATTTACATCAAAGAGATTTAAAAAAGACTAGATCAAATTATTCAAGAGCTTTAAAAATTACTCATAAGTTTATTAGAAGAAACTTAAGTATTGGAGCATCTGTTAATCCTTTAGTGTTATTTGATATTTCTACTACTCCAGAAACTGTTAATTATTGGAGAGCTTGGGGATTACGTCATTATTATAAAATGATTATGGCAGATATAGCAAACTTTAAAAAAGGCTGGGAGTATGGAAACTAGAAAACAATGGGAAACTCCTCGATTGTTATCTAAATATAGATTTTCTCATGGAGATTATAGAGTAGTACTTCCTGAGAAAAGTAATATAAATAGATTATATCATAAAGCTAGAGAAGATGGAGTGTATTTTTTATAAAAAGATAGCGAAGTAAAAATAGACGATCTTCCTATTTTTTTGCAAGGTCTTTTTCTACTAAGATTTGCACAACAAGAAGAGTGGTCTATTTCTAAGGCTTGGAAGGTTGTAAAGCATTTAAACGACAAGGAAAAATGCCTATATGATTTACTTACATTTGAAGATACTCCTGAAGGATTTACATTTTGGTATACATATTCTTCTTATAATCTTACTCTACTTAATCAATACTTTTTAAAGAATGGAGAATATTTGGAAAATTTAAAAGATGGAAACAAATAAAAATAAAATATTTACAGCAAGTAATGGAACAAAAATGATTGAAAGTGCTCTTTTTAATTGGCAAATTATTAGTCCAAAAGAAAAGAATAGCGATAAGTCCGTTCATTATTTTATAAATGTATTAGGACATAGAAAAGATAACTGTTATGATTTTTGGTTTATACCAAAAGAAGGTATTTTAAATATAGTTACTGAAAAAGAAACTCTTACTTTTAGTGTTGGTTCTTTTGTAGTAGCTGATCACATAGTTAACTTTTTTCTTTTAGGTATGAAATTAAATGTAGATGATACTATTTATCAGATACCAAAAACTAAGGAACTAAAGGGCCCCTGAAACGGGGCCTTTTTTAAATACTTTTGGATTAGTTGCGAGACATGTACTCGAAGCTATCTTTGACAGTTTCTTTACTATCTAATCCTAAGATTCCTTTAGCTTGACTATACTTCTTATAACCAGGAAGTAGATGCTGGAACTGACGTTGTATTTTAAGTTCACCTTCTCTAGCACCTCTGTCATATCTTTCTAAGATATTAGGTTCAATAGAACCACCTTCTCCAAAGCTTATAAAGACTGCTTGATCTGTAAACTTCATTATTCTATCTACAGTACTCATAGCAACAGCTGGAGTTCTAAACATATCATAGGTATCACTTGGATTAATAAACGTAGAAGATTCCATCTTAACTCTTTCTGCTAAGTAAGCTAAGAAGTAAACCGCATCACGTCCTTCATCGTCATCATCCATACCTAATGCTACTGCTCTAGCTAATAAACTACCTACTATACCAATAGCCATAATAGCAAACTCTGAATAGAAACGTTTTAGGTTAGCTCTTTCATGTCGAGTCATTTGATTTTTAACATTCTGCATAGAAGCTAAGCTAAATCCAGTTTGTTTTATTTCTGAAGCTAATGCTCTTAGATATCTGAACCCGGTTACATAATAACCTTGTTGAGATTTCTTTTGATCTTGAGAATAAAACTCATTCTCTGCAGCATTTCTAGCCTCTTCAAAGTCTTTGTACTTTCTTAGACCACCAATACCTCTCCAACGTCTATGCATACCTCTCATAAACCATCCTCTCATATCAAAGAGAGCAGCACCAAATACATTCATCTGAGCTACACTTTTCATATCGCCGTTATACTGACCGTATAGATCAGCATATTTAGATCTAATGTATCTAGATACTTCAGTAAGAGCTGTAGTCTTTTCTCCTTCTAAACTGGACTTATAAGGATTGTTAGGATTAAACTCAGTGTAAGCAACGTTCTTATTTAATACAAGCTTTCCTTCTACTACTTCGTAAGCCTCATCTAAAGACATTGCTTTATCTCTACTAACAACATTGCCATTTTTATCTATATAGTCACCATCTTTATTCATTACTTTAATATTAGATAATAAACTATACATTAAGCTAGCAGTTACCATACTTTCTGCCATACCTGTAATAGAATACAATGCATCTGAATCTAAGTTCTTTTTAAATATATTATCTTGAACGAACTTATTAGTAAGAGCATTGTACTGAGTCTCTAGACCAAAGCGTCTTATAAGTAAATTAGTCTTACTAGTAGGAAACTGTTTCTGTGTATCTGTTATCATATTAGGAAGATCATTATATGCTTTCTTAGTACCATTACGTAATGTACCTTCACCCATATCTTCTCCTGCTATTCTCTCTACTATACGATAAATACTACCTTGTATACCAGTCATGATAGCAGAACCGTAGTTACCTGCTAGTAATAACATAGAGTTATATCTTCTAAGTCCTTCAACAGCTTTGATTTTCTTATAAGAATTTTTAGAATAAACTCCTAGATACTTTCTCTTATAGAATCTATTATTAATAGAAGCTTTTACTGCTTTTAGTACAGTATCTTCTTGAGATGTCAGAGGTTTAACTAGCTTATTAGATTTAATATGTTCCATCTTTTTACTAGTATATGGATCTGTTCTATCTGCTTTTACTCCACCTCTTTCTGGATCAATAGAACGTACTATATTAAATAAATCTGCTTCTATTAATTTGTATTGTTCATACTGAATAGTAGTCTCTTCATTAAGAGCTAAAAGCGTAGGCAAATCAAAGCTCATCATATCAGGATCTTCTAATTGATTTCTATAGAAGATAGGTACATCATACATAGGATTACCTAGTATGTCAGTATTACTTACTCTAATACCATCTACTTCTTCTGCTTTGATATTCAATTCATCTTCATCTGCAGGAGGTCTAAAGAAATCTCTAACACCAGATACAATTCTACTTATGTAAGACTTAGGTGTATCTAGTCCCGCTTCTAAGTAGCTTTTTCTAACTTTAGGTAAATTATAAATTAACTGACCAGTGTTACCTACTTCTCTGACTAACTTGGCTTTAGGATTAGCGTATAGTCTTTTATCAGCTGCCTTTAATCTTTCGTGCATCTGATCAAGAACCTTCTGCTCTTCTTTTGTTAATCTTGCATAGTAAGGATGTATCTCAGGAGTCTTAGGAGCATCTACTAACATAGCATCTCTCTTTGCAATAGTTTCCTGCTTAAGCTTCTTTAAATCTTCTTCGTATTGTCTATCGTCTTTACTCTGAGCTTGTTGTATCTCTCTGTCTAGATAATCTATTTTATCTTTAAATGCAATGTATACTTCTCTATAAGCACTGGTATATTTAGATACTAATCGAGGAGCTTTAAAGCGTCTAACCTCTTCTTCTTTGAACGTTCTAGTTTTTCTATCATAAGTTACAGGCTTGTATCTAGCGTCTTCGTAGAATTTACCCCAGACCTTTTTAGGATCACCTTTAGTATCTATATTAAGATTAGCATGCCATTCTACTAGATCAGCTATTTCTCTATCAAGATCAATTCTAACAGCCTGGTCTACTTTATCCATCATGTTCTTAGTAACCTGAACTAGCTGAGATTTATTCATACCAGGGTCAGCTAAGAAATATTCAAGAGCTCTAATATCAGTGTAACCATTGTAAAGTATATTAGCCCAATACTGATACTCAGCATTAAGTAATAAATCTTTATTTTCTCTAAGCTTTTTAATAATATAAGCGTCAGGATCTTCTCCTTTTTCTAATGCTTCTAATTCAAATCTTTGAGCAGCTTTACCTTCTTGGTAGTTAGAATTATTAGCAAGAGTAGCCACTGCTAATTCTTTAGTTTTAGCATTAGCAAATTTGATTACTTTATCTACAGCTACTTCTGTTTCATTTAAAATAGCAAGAAGGTCTTCTTTAGTTCTATGGTCAATAGTAAAATCACTATCTGCATTAAGCACTAGTTGTCTAACATCATCTAAGTAACTAGCTGCTTGAATTAAGAATTCTAAATTAGCTAAGTAACTAGTAGTAAGACCGTCTCCTCTTTCTGTAGAATTAGCATACACACTAATCATAGCGTCACGCATATTATTAACATAAGACAATATAATAGCTGCGTTATTTTTTTCGATCATCTGCTCTATATCGTCTGCTATCTTATCTATAATTATATTTTCTGATAATACAGAATCAATGTACTTACCTGTATATGGATTAGTAATTTCTTTATAATCACTAATACCACGTGCTATTTTCTTAGCTAATCTTTCTACTTCTTTTTGTGTATTACCTAAATCAAGATCTTTAGTTAACTGAGAAGGATTTTGAAATAAAGGAATAATAGCATTTTTAGCTTTTGCAATACTACCTGCAAAGACTTTATCTTCTGGATTAATGTTCTTAACTATTAATTTATTTACTTTAATAGAGGTAAGAGTTTCTAAATCTTCAGGATCTACTAAAGTATGATCTACTTCCATAGCAAGAATATTTAGATGATTATCTGCAGGCTCAATGCCGTATTCTTGTAGTATAGTAGAGTAAATTAATAATTGATTTAAGTATCCATTTTTTACAAACATTTGAAACTCGTCTAGATTTTCTAAAGTTTGTTCTTTTCCTTTAACATATCTAAAGTTCTTATGTGTCTTAAAATCATATATTCTAAACTTACCGTCTTTAGTAATCTCTACTAAATCAATAGTACCTGGTTTGTTAGCAATAGAAGAAAAGACCTGCTGTTCAGCATAGAACTTAGAGCCATTGGCTTTACCTTCATCAATGATTTTTTGTATAGTCTGTCCTAGTTCTCCAAGGTGTTCTGGAATAGGCTCGTCATCATTAATATAAGACTCTATAGCTTTATGAATATAGTTACCTGCTATCTTAGGTATTTCCATTTGAGATTGTATCTCATAGGCTCTCTGATTAACTTTATCTAGATCTTTTTTAAGTCCTTCCATAAAGAGATTGTACTGAATGCCTAAGTCAGCTTTAGATAAAGATTTAATTCTTAAGTATTCATTATACCAATATGTATCTGGCCCTAATGCTAAAGTAGAACTAGTTCCAGGAATTTTATTTTTAAAGTAATCATCTAATGCTTGATCTAGTGCATGCGGTATTTTGCTTTGCTCTAAAGTAGCTTCTAAATTATCTTTATTTAATTCATTAAGAGGACTAAAATCTATATCCCAACTACCCTTTTTATTGGAGAAGTAATTAACAGCCATGTTCTTAGCTGTCTTAGATACACTCTCTCTAATAATTTCACCAGTAGTTTCATTGATATAATTATGAGAAGCTTCATCTAAAGTAAAGTCTTCTGTTAATGCAGTAAATAATTTATCAATTTCTTCT
>Ga0098074_1001825_pt1 | contig 10222 bp, 10 predicted proteins | sample 32_taG_FD_75064 | JGI IMG/M metagenome (GOLD analysis project Ga0098074, IMG submission 75064) | Marine viral communities from the Gulf of Mexico - 32_GoM_OMZ_CsCl metaG | ecosystem: Environmental > Aquatic > Marine > Oceanic | place: Atlantic Ocean: Gulf of Mexico | collected 2015-07-12 | reverse complement strand
GCGGAACCTCGATCCGCTCGGAAGGGGACGGCCCGCCGAGGCCTCATGACCGGGCTGATCCTCGCCGCGCCGTCTTCGGGGGCGGGCAAGACCACCGTCACTTTGGCTTTGCTGCGGTTGCTTACGCGGCAGGGTATCACCGTGCGGGGGGCGAAATCCGGGCCGGATTACATCGACCCGCGGTTCCACGAGGCTGCCTGCGGCGCGCCCTGCGTCAACCTCGACGCCTGGGCGATGTCCCCGGAGCGGATCGCGGCGCTGGCCTCCGGCGAGGGGCTGCTGCTGATCGAGGGGGCCATGGGGCTCTTCGACGGGGCGCCGCCGGACGGGAAAGGTGCGGTGTCCGACCTTGCGCGGATCCTGCGGCTGCCAGTGGTGCTGGTGGTCGATGCCGGTAAGATGGCGCAGTCGGTGGCGCCGCTTTGCAGCGGGTTTGCAAACCACGACCCGGAGGTTTGCATAACCGGCGTTATCCTGAACAACGTCGGTTCCCCGCGGCACGAGGCGATGCTGCGCCGCGCGCTGGAACCGGCCGGTCTTCCGATCCTTGCCGCGCTCCGACGCGATCCGGCGCTGGCGATGCCCTCCCGCCACCTCGGGCTGGTGCAGGCGGGAGAGCGGGCGGATCTCGACGCCTTCCTCGATCGCGCCGCAGACCGGCTGGCCGAGAGCCTCGATACCTCGGCGTTCATTGCCCTCGCCCGCCCCCTACCCGACGCCCCGGCTTCGCGGCGGCTAGCCCCTCCGGCGCAGAGGATCGCCCTTGCCAGCGACGCGGCCTTTGCCTTTGCCTATCCGCACATGCTCGCCGACTGGCGGGCACGGGGGGCGGAGGTCCTTCCGTTCTCGCCCCTCGCGGACGAGGCGGTCCCCGAGGCGGGGCTGGTCTTCCTTCCCGGTGGGTACCCGGAGTTGCATGCGGGCTCACTCGCGAGCAACAACCGCTTCCTGGCCTCGCTCCGAAAGCATGCCGAAACCGCCCCGGTCCACGGCGAATGCGGCGGCTACATGGTGCTGGGCGAGACTCTGACCGATGCCGAGGGCCATTGCCACGCGATGGCCGGGCTGCTCCCGCTCGATACCTCGTTCCAGACCCGCCGCCTGCACCTCGGTTACCGCGATCTCACCGCGCTCGGCGGCCCCTTCCCCGGTCGCCTCGCCGCGCACGAGTTCCATTATGCAACCACGCTCCGCGCCGAGGGGCCCCCGCTCTACGAGGCGATGGATGCCGAAGGCTCGCCCCTGACGCCGATGGGCCTCCGCCGGGGCCACGTCACCGGATCCTTCGCGCATGTGATCGACGCCCGCCCGTGATCCGCGCATGAGCGCACATCCTCCGGCGGCATGTGCGCTTGCGAACGAAACGCGCGTTCGATACGGCAGGAGGACGAAGCAGGGAGCCCTCCGATGACCGACGATTCGCGCGCGAAGAAGAACGTGCTGGTCCTGGTCATGGCGCAGGCGGTCTTGGGCTCGCAGATGCCGATGATCTTCACCATCGGCGGACTCGCCGGGCAGTCGCTCGCCAGCAACGTCTGCTTCGCCACCCTGCCGATCTCGCTCATCGTGCTCGGCTCGATGCTGACCGCCACGCCGATGTCCGCCGTCATGCAGCGCTACGGCCGCCGCGCGGGCTTCTGGCTGGGCGCGGCGGGCGGAACCCTGGGGGGCATCGTCGGGGCTTACGGGCTCTACCTCGCCTCCTTCCCGGTCTTCCTGCTGGGATCCTTCCTCACCGGCATCTACATGTCCGCGCACGGCTTCTACCGCTTCGCCGCCGCCGACACCGCCTCCGAGAGCTACCGGCCCAAGGCGATCTCCTACGTGCTGGCGGGCGGGCTTGCCTCGGCGATCATCGGGCCGCAGATCGTCAAGGTGACGGCGGATGCGATGGTGGTGCCGTTCCTTGGCACCTACCTCGCGGTGATCGCGGTGAACGTGCTGGGCTCGTTCCTCTTCCTCGCGCTCGACATCCCGACGCCCCCGGTCCCTGCCCATGACGCGCCGCGCGGGCGGACGCGGATGGAGCTGCTGGCAACCCCGCGCATCGCGGTGGCGATCATCGTCGGCATGGTGAGCTACGCGCTGATGAACCTTGTGATGACCTCGACGCCGCTGGCGGTCGTCGGCTGCGGCTTCGAGAAGTCGAACGCCGCCGACGTGGTCTCGAGCCACGTGCTGGCGATGTTCGTCCCGTCGTTCTTCACCGGCCGCCTGATCAACCGCTTCGGGGTCGAGAAGATCATGGCGACCGGCCTCGTCATCCTCGCGGGCGCGGGGGCGGTGGCGCTGCAGGGCGTCGACCTCGGGAACTTCTTCCTGGCGCTGGTGCTGCTGGGCATTGGCTGGAACTTCGGCTTCATCGGCGCGACCACGATGCTCGCCGGGTCGCACCGGCCGGAGGAGCGCGGCCGGGTGCAGGGGCTCAACGACCTGATCGTCTTCGGCGGGGTGACCGTGGCCTCGCTCGCCTCGGGCGGGCTGATGAACTGCTCGGGCGGCTCGCCGCAGGCGGGCTGGGCGGCGGTGAACCTTGCCATGGCGCCGTTCCTGGTGCTGGCGGGCGGCGCGCTGATCTGGCTGCTGATGCGCCCGCGCGACGTCGCCGCCTGAGCTACCAGCGCCCGGTCAGCGCCCGCCAGGCCAGTTCCGACCTTTCCCGGAAGGCCGAGGGCGCGAGCCGCCCCTCCGCCACCGCAGCCGGGTCCTTCGCCGCGAGAGAGAGCGCATGCCCGGTGCCTGTCAGCGGCAGCATGGCCGGGGCCGGGATGCCCTCGCGGTCCTCACGCGCCCGGCGCAACCGCTCCAGCCCGTCCCGCGCGAGGGTCTGCACCGTCCCCGGACGCCCGTCCGGAAGCGGGTGCTTGCCCGCGGCCTCCAGCGCCGGGATGGCCCGGAACCAGCCCGCGAGCCCCTGGGCGAACCCGGCCGAGCGCACCCGGCCCTCGGTCTCCGGTCCCGCGCCCAGGCGACGTGCGGCGACCCAGAGCAGACCCGAGGCAGTGCGGTCGAGATAGATCGCCAGGTCCTCGTTCTGGGCGAAGGGGGCGGCCTCGATGTCCTTGCGCCGGGCCTCTATCAGCAGATCGAGCACCCTGGCATCCTCGGGCTCGAGCACCCGGGCCAGCGGCGTCACCACCTCGTGGCGCCGGACAGTGCCGCCCGCGGCGATCTCGTCCAGTGCATCGCGCCACCATTGCAGCCGCATCTCGGCGATCATCGGCTCGCCGGTCACCCAGGGGGCGCGAGCGACCTCGACGTTGAAGGCGTAGAGCGGGAAGAGCACGTGGCGCGCCGCGACCGGCGCCGCCATGGTTGCGCGGAAGCGGAGGGGATCGGCCTTCTCGACAAGCGCGGCGCAGGCGGTGAGGTCGGCGTCGAACTCAGAGGCCATCGAGCAGTCCGGCGATGGCCTCCGCGGTCTCGGGGCGGTTGACGATGTCGAGGTGCCCTGCCCCGTCGATGATCTGGTAGGTTCCGTTCGCGGTCGCCCCGGACATCAGCGGCTCGTAGCCCTCGGCCACGAATGCACGGTCGTCGGAGCCCGCGAGCAGCAGGAACTCCGGCAGTTTCGCCACATCGGCGAGGTAGTCCGAGCGCGGCGCGAAGGAGGTGTTCATCCGGTAGGTGTATGCCTGTGTTGCCATCGCGCCCTCGGGGCCGTCGAGGACCTCTTGCGGGAAGGCGAACTGGATCACCACCTGGTCGTTCTCCGAGGTGATCCCCAGCTCGTTCAGGATCGAGATCGCGATGATCCGGCGGGTCAGCGGATGCGCCCAGCCACCGGAGTTCTCCCGCGTCGTCGGGGCGTCGTACTTCAGGAACGGCGCCATCAGCACCGCCCGGTCGATCTTCGCGCCATGTTCGCCACCTGCGAAACGCACCGCCAGACCGCCGCCCGAGGAATGTCCGGCCAGCACGACCTTCTGGCCGTCGTCCGCGTAGAAGTCGATCAGGTCGGACACATCGTCCTCGAGCTGGCCGATGTAATCCACGTCACCGCGCCGCTCCGGGTTCGCGCCGTGGCCGCGCAGGTCGGGGGCGACGATCTCGGCCTTGCCGTCGAGCGCGGTGATCAGCCGGTCGAACTCGCCTCCGTACCAGCCCGAGCCGTGCAGCAGGATGAGGAGCGGCTTGCCCTCGGCCTCGACATGGCGGACGCGCAGGGGCGTGCCGTCGCGCATCTCGACCACTTCCTCGGGGACCGGGGCGACATCGGCAAGCCCGATAAGCCGGTCGAAATCCAGGTCGCTCGCGGCGAAGGCCTGTTCCTGCGGCGCCTGGGTCCAGATCAGGAAATAGGGCAGCGGCGCGAGCACCAGAGCGAGGATGAGGATGGCGCCGATGATCTTCATGACAGGAGGTTCCTTTGCGAGCGGTCCGGCACCGACATATCGAATAGCTGACCCGGTGTCAGGCCCATCCTGCGCGGTGCAGCCGCCTCCGGAAGCTTTGCGCGCGATGCGGCAATGCAGCGCATTGTTCTTCGATGAAAGGTCGATCCGGTCGAAGTTTCCACCACATTCGGCAGGCCGGACGCCGTGGAATGCACACACCTTCCCCGCTTTCCGTGGCATCCTGCCCTGCATCCCGAGACCGCAACACCCCGGAGGAGAGAGATGCGCATCGGCTGCCCCAAAGAGATCAAGACCCACGAGTACCGCGTCGGTCTCACGCCCGAAAGTGCCGCCGAACTGGTCCGCCACGGCCATTCCGTACGCATCGAGTCCGGCGCCGGCGCGGGCATCGGCGCCACCGACGAGGCCTATGTCGCCGCCGGCGCAACCATCGCCCCCGATGCGAAGACGATCTTCGCCGAGGCCGAGATGATCGTGAAGGTGAAGGAACCCCAGGCCGTCGAGCGCGCGATGCTCCGGCCCGGGCAGATCCTCTACACCTACCTCCACCTCGCCGCCGACCCGACCCAGACCCGCGAACTGGTCGCCAGCGGCGCCAGCTGCGTGGCCTACGAAACGGTCACCGGGCCGGGCGGCGGACTGCCGCTGCTGAAGCCGATGAGCCAGGTCGCGGGCCGGATGGCGGTGCAGGCCGGGGCGACCGCGCTCGAGAAGGTGCATGGCGGGCGCGGCGTGCTGCTCGGCGGCGTGCCGGGCGTGGCGCCGGGGCGCGTTGTGATCATCGGCGGCGGGGTCGTCGGCTTCAACGCGACGCAGATGGCCGTGGGGCTGGGCGCCGAGGTGACGGTGCTGGACCGCTCGGCCGAGGTGCTGGAGCGGATCGACCACCATTACAACGGCCGGATCCGGACGCTCTATTCCACCGGCGCGGTGCTGGCCGAGGCGGTGGCCGGGGCCGATCTGGTGATCGGCGCGGTGCTGATCCCCGGCGCCGCTGCGCCCAAGCTGGTGACGCGCGAGATGCTCCGGACCATGGCCCCGGGCTCGGTTGTGGTGGACGTGGCGATCGACCAGGGCGGCTGCTTCGAGACCTCGCGGCCCACGACCCACGACAACCCGACCTTCACCGAGGAAGGGATCGTGCACTACTGTGTCGCCAACATGCCCGGCGGCGTCGCGCGGACCTCGACCTACGCGCTGAACAACGCGACCCTGCCGCATGCGCTGGCGCTGGCGGATCACGGGCTCTCGGTCGCGCTGACCCGCGACCCGCACCTGCGGGCGGGACTGAACGTGCATGCCGGGCAGGTGACCTACCAGGCGGTGGCGCGGGATCTGAGCTACGATTTCCTGCCGCCGGAAGAGGCGCTGAAATCGAAGGCGGCTTGACGCAAGGCGCTCCACGCGCCGACACCCAGCGACACGCCAACGAATGCAGAACTCCGGTCGACCCGGGATTGCCGGGCCCTGCTCGCTGCAGATGGCGGGCACAGGCCCGCCCTACGGCAGGGAGGACATGACCCGGGCATCAACGTCCCCGGACGCCGTGCCTGATCCTAAGCCGGTTTCGCCAGCATCCGCCGGATGCTGTCCGAGACCATCTCGCCGATCTGCCCGGCCATCATCGAGAGCATCATCGGCACTGCGGTCATGCCGCGCACCTCGGTTCCGGTCAGCTCGCCATCCACGGTGATGGTCTGGCCCATGACCCGTATCGTCAGGTGCATCCGGTCCTCCGCTTGCCATTCCGCGGCGACCTCGGCATTGCCGGGGATCGCGGCTTCGAGCTTCGGCAGCCCGGCCTCGATCCGGCGCCGCGCCTCGGCGCGGTCGAGATCATGCGGAACGGCGAAATCAAGACTGGCCATGCGGGCACTCCGGTCGTGGGTCTGCCCCTGACTGCCCTGCTGTTGCGCGTCGCGCCAGCGCTAACCGTGCCGACGGCGCCGTGACGCCGCGGCACGGAAGGCGCGCTGCCCTAAGCAGTGCGCGTGGCAGCCCCGGTCTCGCGCAGGAGCTTCCAGCGGATCGCGTCGGTCAGCGCCTCGAAGCTCGCATCAACGATGTTGGGCGAGACCCCGACGGTCGACCAGCGCCGGCCGGCACTGTCCTCGCTGTCGATGATGACCCGGGTGACCGCCTCGGTCCCGCCCTGGGTGATCCGAACCTTGAAGTCGACGAGGTGCATGTCCGCGATCGCCTCCTGCAGCGACCCGAGATCCTTCGCCAGCGCCTTCGCCAGCGCGTTCACCGGGCCACGGTCGGACCCGGCCTCGTCGACGCTTTCCGAGACCGACATCCGCCGTTCCCCGTCCACTTCGATCACGACCACCGCCTCGGACAGCGAGATCCGCTTGCCCGCCGCGTTCCGCCGCCGCTCGATGGTGACACGGTAGCGCTCGACCGCGAAGAAGTGCGGCATGACGCCCAGCTCCTCCCGCGCGAGCAGTTCGAACGAGGCCTGGGCGCTGTCGTAGGTGTAGCCGCGGTCCTCGCGTTCCTTCACCTCGGTGAGCATTCGGCCGAGGGCGGGGTCGCCCTTCTCGACCGCGATCCCGGCCTCCGCCAGCCTGCGGCGCAGGTTCGACTGCCCGGCCTGGTTCGACATCGGGATCACCCGTTCGTTCCCGACGATCGCGGGGTCGATATGCTCGTAGGTCTCGGGCGCCTTGAGGATGGCCGAGGCATGCAGCCCCGCCTTGTGCGCAAAGGCCGAGGCCCCGACATAGGGCGCCTGCCTGGTCGGCACCCGGTTCAGGATGTCGTCGAGCTGGCGCGAGATCGTGGTGAGATCCTTCAGCCCGTCCCGGGTGACGTTGGTCTCGTAGAGGCTCGCATAGGGCTCCTTCAGCAGCAACGTCGGGATCAGCGTCACAAGGTTCGCGTTTCCGCAGCGCTCGCCGAGGCCATTCAGCGTCCCCTGGATCTGCCGCGCGCCCGCATCGACCGCCGCCAGCGACCCGGCCACGGCGTTGGCCGTATCGTTGTGCGTGTGGATGCCGAGCCGGTCCCCGGGAATCCCCGCCGCGATCACCTCGGACACGATCCGCCCGATCTCTGCCGGCAGCGTGCCGCCATTGGTGTCGCAGAGCACCACCCAGCGGGCACCCGCCTCATGGGCCGCCTTGATGCACTCCAGCGCATAGGCGCGATTGGCCTTCCAGCCGTCGAAGAAATGCTCCGCGTCGAACAGCGCCTCGCGGCCCTGGGCGACCAGGTGCGCCACGCTCTCGCGTATGTTGGCGACGTTTTCCTCGAGGCTGATCTCGAGCGCCTTCTGGACGTGAAAATCATGCGTCTTGCCGACGATGCAGACGGCGGGCGTGCCCGCGTTCAGCACCGCCGCCAGCACGTCGTCGTTCTCGGCCGAGCGGCCCGCCCGCTTGGTCATCCCGAAGGCCGCCAGCGTCGCCTTCAGCGCCGGCGCCTGCTCGAAGAAGGCGCTGTCGGTCGGGTTGGCCCCGGGCCAACCGCCCTCGATGTAGTCGACCCCCAGCCGGTCCAGCGCCGCCGCGATCCTCAGCTTCTCGGGCGTCGAGAACTGCACCCCCTGGGTCTGCTGCCCATCCCGGAGCGTTGTGTCGTAGAGATAGAGACGTTCCGTCATGCGACCTGCTCCAGGTGATCGTGTTCCCGCTGCGTAGGGTGGGGTTCATCCCACCATACCTGCGCCCCGCTCGCAGCATGCGTTCGGGAAAGGCATTCCACCCGAGCCGCGCCGCCCGGCGGCACGCCGGGCCGCGCCCTCCCTCCGACCCGGATCAGGGCCCCTCGCAGGGTGGGGTTCACCCCGCCGCCAGCGCCGACACGCACCAAACTCCGTAGGCCGGGCTTCAGCCCGGCACCGCTCCGCGCCATCATCCCCCCAGCCCCTCCAGCTTCGCCGGATCGAACTCCCGTGTGGGAGAGAGTTCGACACCACTTGTCGTGACCCTGACCTCTACACCACTGCCGACAAGAGCATTCCTGAGCGCATCTACGTCAGTAAATTGCTTCGTTCTCTGAGCCTCAGCACGAAGTTCTCCCAATCGGTGCGCCAAACCCAAGAGCCGATTTTGAAGTTCCGGCGAAAGGCTACCAGACCAACTTATTCGGGATGCCAGCCCCCCGACCAGTCCCTCGCGGGAACTCGAAATCCACCAATCGCCAGAGGGCTGCAGCCCGAGAAAGTCCATGGCTGCTTTCAACTGTGCGCCTTTACCTGCCGCCGCCAATTGATGGAGCATGTGGATTGCCTCAGGTGTATTGAGGTCGTTCTTTAGCGACGGCAGGACACTGAATAAGCCATATGGATCAGCCTGCTCGCCAGAAGTTACTTGGAACCATACCTTCAATGTCTCCTGCGCTTGCTTGGCCTTTTCTGCCGTCCAATCCATAGGGCTCCGGTAATGCGTTCCCAGAAACACGAACCGGATCACCTCCCCCGGCACACCCTTCTCCAGCAGGTCCCGCACGGTGAAGAAGTTGCCGAGCGACTTCGACATCTTCTTCCCCTCGACCTGCAGCATCTCGTTGTGCAGCCAGACCCTGGCGAAGCCCGCCCCCGGCGCCGCGCAGCAGCTCTGGGCGATCTCGTTCTCGTGGTGCGGGAACATCAGGTCGTTGCCGCCGCCGTGGATGTCGAAGCTCTCGCCGAGGATCTCCTTCGACATGGCCGAGCACTCGATATGCCACCCCGGACGCCCCCGCCCCCAGGGGCTCTCCCACCCCGGCAGATCCTCGCTCGACGGCTTCCACAGAACGAAATCCATCGGGTTGCGCTTGTAGGGCGCCACCTCGACGCGGGCCCCCGCGATCATGTCCTCGACCGAACGCCCGGAGAGCCGACCGTACCCTTCATAGCTCTCCACCGCGAAGAGCACATGCCCCTCCGCCTCGTAGGCATGGCCCGAGGCGATCAGGCCCTCGATCATCGCGATCATCTGCCCGATATGCTCGGTCGCCCGCGGCTCGAACGTCGGCCGCAGGGTTCCGAGCGCGTCCATGTCCTCGTGATACCAGCCGATCGTCTCGTCGGTGATGTCGCGGATGTCGCGCCCGTCCCGCGCCGCCCGCGCGTTGATCTTGTCGTCGACGTCGGTGAAGTTCCGCACGTAGGTCACGTGACCGGCGCCGTAGACCTCGCGCAGCAGCCTGAACAGCACGTCGAACACAACCACCGGCCGCGCGTTCCCGAGGTGCGCCCGGTCGTAGACCGTCGGCCCGCAGACATACATGCGCACGTTCTTCGGATCGAGGGGAGTGAAGACCTCCTTCGTCCGGGTCATCGTATTGGTCAGCCTGATCTCGGCCATGTCGGCTCCTCGCGCGGTTTCACCGCGGGCCGGTCGACATATCCTGGGAGATTACGAAGGAGACGGCCCGCGTGACGATGTCAGCAGGTAATGATGCAGCAGATGATGATGCAGGTCCCGTTCATGGCCGTTGGCATAGACCGAAAGCGCTTCCCTGCCAAGACTTGATTTGGCCGCCCGGCAGGGGCACCCTCCGCGCCATGAGTCGAGCCCTCGTCCGATCGATCTGCGAAGGCCTCCCGGGGGCCGAGGTCTCCGACCCCTGGGGCGGCGGCCATGACGCCTGGAAGGTCGGCAGCAAGATGTTCGCCTGCATCGGCGCGATGGACCAGGGCGTGGCGGTGAAGACCGCCGACCCCGATTTCGCCGCCATGCTGATCGAGACCGGCGCCGCCACCCGCGCGCCCTACTTCCACCGCTCCTGGGTCCTGCTCGAATGGGGTGCCGAGGCGGAATTCATCCGAGACCGTCTGCTGATTTCCTACGACCTGATCCGGTCCGGGCTGCCGAAGAAGTTACGCGAAACGCTCCCCGACCGCGCCTGATCCCGGAACCGGGGCGTTCCTCCTG
>Ga0098074_1001824_pt1 | contig 10227 bp, 8 predicted proteins | sample 32_taG_FD_75064 | JGI IMG/M metagenome (GOLD analysis project Ga0098074, IMG submission 75064) | Marine viral communities from the Gulf of Mexico - 32_GoM_OMZ_CsCl metaG | ecosystem: Environmental > Aquatic > Marine > Oceanic | place: Atlantic Ocean: Gulf of Mexico | collected 2015-07-12 | reverse complement strand
GCCCTCGGGGCGCTGCGCAATCAGCACCCGGCGGTCGGCATCCACCAGGGCACAGGCGACCACGAGCAGCAGGGGTTTGTCGGTCAATTAGGCTCTCCGGGAATGCGATAAGAGTAGTCGTACCGATGGGTGTAGCCCAGGGATGCGTAAAGCGCTTTGCCGGCGGCATTGTCGGCCTGGACGTTGAGGGCGGCGATAGTGGCGCCATTGTCGAAGGCCCAGGCGAGGCCGGTCTGCATCATCGCCGCGCCCAGGCCCTGGCGGCGGCGGGCGGGGTCGGTGACGACATTGCCAGTGACGACAATGCCATCGGCGATTGCCATCAGGCCGGTTGCGACAATGGTGCCCTCGCGTTCGACGACAACGCCGCAGGCCGGGACGGCCATGCTGGCGAGCAAAGCCTGGAGCTTGCGCGTCCGGGCCGGGTCATAGTGCTGCAGGTTCTGCTGAGCGGCGATGAAGACCGGGTCGCTCAGGCTCAGTATATGCCCGCCCGGATCAGCGCGGTGGGCCCCGAGCGGCATAGCGTAGAGGTGGCTGCGGTCTGTGATTTGCCAGTTGGCCGCGTCCAGAGCCGCGGTCAGTGCTGGGCTTTCGAGCGGCGTGGTCCGCACGACTGCAGGCAGGCCGCACTGGTCGAACCATGCTACCGCCTGGGCCAGCCGGGTTCCGGCCTCGGCGCTGTCTGCCGGATCGAAGCACTGCAGGGAATTGGCGCGCTTGGTGTAGCCATTGGCGGCGCGGCGCACCCAGGCGCCGTCCCATTCGACCTCGATCCCCGGCCAGGCCCGGAGGCCGGCGCGCTCAAAGGCTTCAACCGAAGGGAGGGTCACGTCAGCTCCGGTAGTCGCCATTGATGGTGATGTAGCCGTGGGTCAGGTCGCAGGTATAGACCGTGGCCTTGCCCTCGCCGAGTCCGAGGGACACGGTCAGTTCGAGCTCCTCGCCCTTCATATAGGCGCTGGTGGCGGCCTCGTCGTAGCCCGTGGCGCGTTCGCCATTTCGGGCCACCACCAGATCGCCGAAACGAATGGCAAGCTTGTCTCGGTCGGCGGGTTCGCCAGCCTTGCCCACGGCCATGACGACCCGGCCCCAATTGGCGTCCTCACCGGCAATGGCGGTCTTGACCAGGGGGCTATCGGCAATGGCCTTGGCGATGCGGAAGGCGCTGTCGTCCGATACAGCGCCTTCGACATGGACCGCGACCTGCTTGGTGGCGCCTTCGCCATCGCGCACGACGTGGATGGCCAGTTCGAACAGGACGTCGGACAGGGCCTGGCCAAAAATCTCGGCGCGCGGGTCATCGAGACTGCGGATCGGTTCGACGGCGGCCTTGCCGGTCGCGAAAGCCAGCAGCGTGTCGGAGGTCGAGGTGTCGCTGTCCACGGTGATGGCATTGAAGCTGGTCTGATTGTGCTTGGCCAGCAGGGCCTGCAGCACATCGGCGGCAATGGGCATGTCGGTGACCACGAAACTGAGCATGGTGGCCATATCTGGCGCGATCATGCCCGAGCCCTTGGCGATGCCGTTGATCTTGACCTCGACCCCATCGATGTCGAGCACGGCGCCGGAAAGCTTGGGGTAGGTGTCGGTGGTCATGATCGCCTTGGCCGGGTCGATCCAGGGCGTGGCATCCAGGCGGGTGGCGGTTTCGTCCAGTACACCGGCAAATTTGGATGCATCGAGCGGCTCGCCGATGACGCCGGTAGAGGCCAGGAAGATCTCCGCTGTGGAACAACCGAGCGCCTTGGCGGCGATCTCGGCCGTCTGCTGCACGGATTCCTTGCCCTTGACCCCGGTAAAGGCGTTGGCATTGCCGGAGTTGACGACGAGACCCCGCGCCTTGCCGCCGGGCAGGTTGGCCCGGCACCAGTCGACGGCGGCTGAAGAGCATTTCGAGCGGGTAAGGACGCCGGCAGCGACAGTGCCTTCATCAAAGGCCATCAGCAGCACATCGGTACGGTTCTTGTACTTGATCCCGGCCTCGGCCGTGGCAAAGCGCACGCCGTCAATGGCCGGCAGATCCGGATAGGATTTCGGGGCAAGCGGGGAAACCGGGTGGGTGGCCATGGACAGAACCTTGAGCGGGGGCAATTAGCTGACAAGGGTGTGCCCCAAAGCTGCGGTAGGCGCAAGCTTCGGCCCGTGCCGCAGGCCGAAAGGCTCCGGTGGAGCCTTTCGATGGGAAAAGGCCATGAGAGCTATGCTCTCATGGCGGCATCCCGAGCTGCAAATCCATGGTGTTTCAATGCCACTTATGTCCCGCTGGGGTGCTCGGGCGCGGCGTGCAGGATTTGCGACTCGGTCGAGTGGGTCAGGTGCAGATAGCGTTCGAACTGCACGAGGATGTCGGCGATGATCTGATCACGGTGCATGCCCATGATGTCGTAGCCACGACCACCGCTGGAGAAATAGGTGCGCGCCTCGTAGCGAAGGTCCGGCTTGCCAGCACCCAGAGGGACCATGATGGGCATGGGCTGGCTGGCAAGACTGACGCCATAGACGAAGTCGCGCATGCCATCGGCGGGCGCGCGCAGGGCGATGGCGCCGCCGTCCTCGTCCATCACCTCGGCGGGGCGCCCCCCTTGGGTCAGTTCACTGGCAACCTGGGTCAAGGCTGGGCGCACCTCCTTTTCGAGGAACTGTTCGACATCACGTTGACCCGGCGCCCGCAGCATCAAGCCCAAACGCCTTTGCCAGGTGACCCCGGAGGCCGGTTGGGCCGGTGCGAAGGAGGGCACCGTGTGGGTGTCCTGCTGGGCGAGATCGGCGCGCATGCCGACGAACAGGGCCCAGACCAGGGCCAGCATGACAAAGGTGAAGGGCAGGGCACTGGCAATGGTGGCCGATTGCAGGGCACCCAGGCCGCCGGCCAGGAGCAGCGAGGCGGCCACGACCCCTTCGAGCACGCACCAGAACACGCGCTGGCCGGTGGTGGTGGCGGTTTCCCCGCCTGCGGCAATGGAATCGACCACCAATGAGCCGGAGTCCGAAGAGGTGATGAAGAAGATGGCGACCAGAAGGATGGCCAGGGTCGAGGTAATCGCCGGGAAGGGCAGATAGGTGAAGAACTGGAACAGACCCACCGACACGTCGTTGGCAATGGCTGTACCCAGCTCACCAGCGGCCACGCCGGTATCGATGAAGATGCCGGTATTGCCGAACACGGTCATCCAGAAAAAGGTGAAGCCGGCCGGGATGAACAGCACGGCGGTGACGAATTCGCGCACGGTGCGGCCACGCGAGATCCGAGCAATGAACATACCCACAAAGGGCGACCAGGAAATCCACCAAGCCCAGTAGAACAGGGTCCAGCCATCGACCCAGGGGGTGGGTTCATAGGCGTAGATATTGAAGGTGCGCAGCACCAGCGTATCGAGATAGAGCCCCAGGTTCTGCACGAAATCGCGGAAGAGATCGGCGGTAGGCCCGACAAAGAGCACGAAGAACATCAGCAGGATCGCGACGACCAGATTGGTCTCGGAGAGGATGCGCACGCCCTTGTCCAGCCCGGTGACGACTGAAACGGTAGCGAGCGCGGTGATGACGGCGATCAGCAGCAATTGCACCATGGGGTCGATCGGAACACCGAGCAAATAGTTCAGCCCTGCATTGATCTGGCTAACGCCCAGGCCCAGGGAAGTGGCGATGCCAAACATGGTGCCGACAATAGCGAAAATGTCGACGGCATGGCCAATGGGGCCGTTGATGCGCTCCTTGAGTAGCGGATAGAGGCCAGAGCGAATGGTCAGCGGCAGATTGTAGCGGTAGCCGAAATAGGCCAGCGACAAGCCGACTACGGCGTAGATGCCCCAGGCATGAATGCCCCAGTGAAAGAAGGTGACGCTCATGGCTTCGCGCATGGCTTCCACCGTGCGCGGCTCGGCGGTGGGCGGAGCCATGAAATGGGTCATGGGTTCGCCAACCGCGTAGAACATCAGGCCAATGCCCATGCCGGCCGCAAAAAGCATGGCGATCCAGGAGGTAAACTTGAAATCTGGCGTGGAATCGTCGGGCCCCAGTTTGAGGCGCCCGTAGCGGCCCAGACAGAGCAGGAGGACGGCCACGAGAAAAATGCCGACGGCCAGCAAATAGAGCCAGCCGAAACTGGTGAGGATGGATGATTGCAGGGCGCTGAAAAAGGAACCGGCGCTGGCGGGAAAAATCACGCCAATGGCGAGGAAAATCGCGATGATTAATACCGATCCGAAAAAGACCGGCGGATTGATGACAAAGCTCTTGAACATGGCGCCCCCCTTTGGCCGTGAACAAGGAGTAAATCACAAACGCCCAACAAGTTCCAAGACGCGGGCGGCAGAGATGCTATGCCGCCTTCGCCGGCACTACTGAACTAGGCCGTTGCTGCCTTGCGGCCGGCGATGAAGCCGGAAAAGCGCTTGTTGATAAAGGGCACGACCGCAAGGACAATGGTGGCCGACATCATCGGCACCAGGATCAGGCTACGCTGCCAGATGTCCCAGCCATTGGTGAGGGGCATCAGCACATAGAGGTAAAGGGTCACCACGGGATAGACGGCCAAGGTCATCAGCAGGGTGAGGCGGAGACGGGCGGGGAGGGACATGGAAAAAGCTCCAAACGAAACGGTACGTTCCGTTGTATATCGAAACGAGCCGTTTCGTTCAAGACTTTTCTGCGGGTCTCTTTTGCGCCATATAGAATGGCATGAGCGCACAGGCCGACAGCCCGATGGACACTGAACAGACCGCGAGGCGGTCGATTGGCGCGCGGCGCAATCCGGCAAGCCAGGAGGCGATCCTGGATGCGGCGCAGGCCGTGTTGCAAGAGGGCGGGATCGCCGGGTTTTCCATTGAGGCGGTGGCGCGGCGCGCCCGGGCAGGCAAGCCGACCATCTATCGCTGGTGGCCGCACCGGACGGCCCTGATGCTCGACGTCTATAAGCGCTTCAAGAATGCGCGCAGTTTTCCCGATAGCGGGTCATTGCGCGAAGACATGATCAGCTTTCTGGGCGATCATCTGCTGGGCTTCTGGCAGGGCAGCCTTTGCGGCACAGTCTATCGCGCCGTGGTGGCCGAGGCGCAGACCGACCCAGAAGCGGCCAAGGTGCTCAAGGCCTATCAGGGCGAGCGCATGACCCATTCAGTCCGCATGGTAGAGCGAGCCAAGGCGCGGGGCGAAGTGCCCCGAGACACCGACGGCGAACTGGTCATCGACCTGATCGTCTCCTATGCCTGGCACCAATTGCTGCTGGGGCAGGTGGACGAAGCGATGGATAAGGTTCCGGCGGTGGTCGACACGATCCTTAAAGGCGTGCTCGGCTATCGGGGATAGTCCGGAGCGACCCACTGCGGCAAGGAAAAAGCCCGGCACGCTGGCCGGGCTTGGTCGTATCCGGGCGCTGGCGCTTACTGTCCGGCGGCGGCGTTTTCTGCGGCTTCCTGCGCGTCGAAACGGGCCTTGAGGTCTGCGTCCTCGATGGTGATGTCCACACCGGCCATGAGTTCATCGACCTTTTCGGAGAAGGTGCGCATCAGAAGCTGGTTCTGGATCCGGGGGGCAACCTGTTCGAAGGCAGGGGGCTGGGACTGGCGCGTTTCCTCAAGACGGATGATGTGCCAGCCGAACTGGGACTGGACCGGGGCGGACACCGCGCCCTCTTCCAGGGCAAAGGCGGCCTCCTCAAAGGGCTGCACCATCATGCCACGGCCGAAAAAGCCTAGATCGCCACCATTGGCTGCGCCGGGATCGATCGAATTCTCTCGGGCGAGGGTGGCGAAATCGGCGCCGCCATCAAGCTCGGCCTTGAGCGTCTTGGCTTCTTCCTCGGTCTCGACCAGAATATGGCTGGCGCGGATTTCGTCGACCGGCTCGAACTCTGAGACAAAGGCGTCATATTCGGCGCGGACGGCTTCCTCGGTTACCGAGGCAGCAATCGCCTCGGCAAAATAAGCGCGGCGCAGGGCGCGTTCTTCGAGATATTCGCGGCGCTGGGCGAAGATCTCGGTCTGGTCCATGCCGGCCTCGCGGGCGGCGGCGGACATCACCTTCATGTCAATCAGGATGCGCACGAGGAAGGCACGACGCTCCTCGGGCGGCATCTGCGAAAGCTCCTGGGCCATGTCCTCGGCGGCAAAGGCCAGGTCGCCCTCGGTGATGGTTTCCGCGCCGACGGTCGCGACGACTGTGGAGGGATCGACGGGGGCGGCCTCGGCGGCAGGGGCTGCGGCATCCTGCGCCAGCGTGCTGAGGGCGGGTGCGGCAGAAAGCAGGACGGCGAGGCTGGCGGCGCGCAGCAGGCGCGAGCTGGAAGTGAGCATGGGGATCTCGTGTCTCCTTGGCGGGCCAGCAGGATTGCGCGTGGCCGGCGTGGTCAGATTTTCCGGCCTTCCGCTCGCATGGCAAGGGGGCCAAAATGTGCCGGGCAAGGCCACGGTCACTCAAGTGTCATCGCGAACCGCTACGCGCCCGCTTGGCGTAGGGGCGGGGAAGGTGTGGCCCATTTCCGATACGTTGACAAGCCTGACCCCCACTCTTACATCTCAGCCGCTTTTCATTGAGCATGGGACCGCCGCCAAGCGCCCGAAAAGCGAGGCTGGGACCATGCGCTTAATCCGCCAGAGGGAACCGAGAAGGATTCCCTGAATTGTGACGAGGCGAAGTGGGGCCCGCCAGTGCCCGCATTGATTGCAGGCCGCCCGCTCCACCAGCCCCGCCGCTCACAAACAAAGGACCGTAAAACAATGGCACTTGCTGCGCTTGCCCGGAAATTCTTCGGGACGACCTCGGACAGGCAGGTCAAGCGGTACCAGGGCAAGGTGGCGGCGATCAACGCGCTGGAACCGGAACTGGCCAAGCTCAGCGATGATGCGCTCAAGGCGCGCACCGCCGAGTTCAGGACCCAGCTCGAACAGGGCGCCAAGCTCGACGATCTGATCGTGCCCGCCTTCGCCACGGTGCGCGAGGCCAGCAAGCGCGTCCTCGGCATGCGGCATTTCGATGTGCAGCTGATCGGCGGCATGGTGATGAATGATCGCTCGATTGCCGAGATGCGCACCGGCGAAGGCAAGACGCTGGTGGCGACGCTGCCGATGTATCTCAATGCGCTGGCCGGCAAGGGCGCGCATCTGGTGACCGTCAACGACTATCTGGTCCGGCGCGACGCGCAGTGGATGGGTCAGATCTACAATTTCCTGGGTCTGAGCTATGGCGTGATCGTGCATGGATTGACCGATGCTGAGCGCAAGGCCGCCTATGCCGCCGATATCACCTATGGCACCAATAACGAGCTGGGCTTCGACTATCTGCGCGACAACATGAAATATACCCGCGCGCAGATGGTGCAGCGCGGGCATGAGTTCGCCATTGTCGATGAGGTGGACTCGATCCTGATCGATGAGGCGCGCACGCCGCTGATCATCTCGGGCCCTTCGGAAGACCGCTCCGAGCTCTATGTCAAGATTGACCAGCTGATCGGGGTGATCGGCGAGGGCGATTACGAGCTCGACGAAAAGCATCGCGCCGCGACCTTTACCGACCAGGGCGTGGAAAAGCTCGAGGCCGCCTTGGGCGAAGCCGGCCTTCTGCGCGGGAGTTCCATGTATGACGTGGAAAACGTGGCGCTCGTGCACCACGCCAATTCTGCGCTACGGGCTCATAAGCTCTTCCGCAAGGACAAGGATTATATTGTCCGCCAGACCCCCGAAGGGGGCGAAGTGGTCATCATCGACGAATTCTCGGGCCGCATGATGCCTGGCCGCCGCTATTCGGAAGGCCTGCACCAGGCGCTGGAAGCCAAGGAACACGTCAAGATCCAGGCCGAGAACCAGACGCTGGCCTCGATCACCTTCCAGAACTATTTCCGCCTTTACAAGAAGCTGGCCGGCATGACCGGTACGGCGGCGACCGAGGCCGAGGAATTCGCCGACATCTACAGCCTCGGCGTCACCACGGTGCCGACCAATATGCCGATCCAGCGCATCGATGAAGACGATGCGATCTACCGCACGGCCGAGGAGAAGTTCGAGGCTATCGCCGAATTGATCAAGGAATGCCAGGAGCGCGGCCAGCCCGTGCTGGTGGGCACCACCTCGATCGAAAAGAGCGAGATGCTGGCCGAAATCCTGCGCAAGAAGAACGTGGGCCAGATGAACGTGCTCAATGCGCGTCATCACGAGCAGGAAGCCTTTATCGTGGCCGATGCGGGCCTGCCCGGCGCCATCACCATTGCCACCAACATGGCCGGTCGCGGTACCGATATTCAGCTGGGTGGTAATCTCGAAATGCGCATCCAGCGCGAAGCGAGCGAGCTCGAAGGCGAGGCGCGCGAGAAAAAGATCGCCGAGATCAAGGCCAAGATCGCGGAAGACAAGGATAAGGCGCTGGCTGCCGGCGGGTTGATGGTGATCGGTACCGAGCGCCACGAAAGCCGCCGTATCGACAACCAGCTGCGTGGCCGTTCGGGTCGACAGGGCGATCCGGGCCATTCGAAATTCTTCCTCTCGCTCCAGGACGACCTGATGCGCATCTTCCCGGTGGAATCGATGGATTCCATGCTGGGCAAGCTGGGCCTGGAACAGGGCGAGAGCATCACCCATCCCTGGGTCACCAAGGCTATCGAGCGAGCGCAGGGGAAGGTCGAAGCGCGCAATTTCGACATCCGCAAGAACATCCTCAAATACGACGACGTGATGAATGATCAGCGCAAGGTGATCTTCGAGCAGCGTCTTGAGTTCATGGATGCCGAGGACGTCAGCGACACCATCACCGAGATGCGCCACGATGTCGTGGAAAATATCTCGGCCAAGGCCATGCCGCCGCGCTCCTATCCGGAGCAGTGGAACACCGAGCAGCTGGCCGCCGCCGCCAAGACCTATCTCAATATCGATATCCCCGCCGCTGAATGGGCGGCCGAAGAAGGTATCGATCCCGAGGCCATGGAGCAGCGCATTCGCGAGGCCGCCGACGCGCTCATTGCGGCAAAGACCGAGAAATACTCGCCCTCGATCATGCGGCAGGTGGAAAAATCGATCCTGCTGCAGTCGGTGGACGGGCTGTGGCGTGAGCATCTGGTGATGCTCGATCACCTCTCCAAGGTGGTGGGCTGGCGCGGTATCGCCCAGCGCGATCCGCTCAATGAATACAAGCAGGAAGCCTATGAGCTGTTCCAAGCCATGCTGGGCAATCTGCGCGAGCTGGTGACCACCCAGATCAGCCATGTCGAGTTGCAGATCCGTCAGCCCGAGACGCCGCAGGCGCCCGATCCGGCCAAGCTGACACAGACCCATATCGATCCGCTCACGGGCGAGAATGATGCGGAAGGGGACGCTGCTGCGAACCGAGACGGTTTGCCGCCGGTCGATCCCAAGCTCTTGGTGGGTGTGTCGCGCAATGCGCCGTGCCCCTGCGGCTCGGGCAAGAAGTTCAAGCACTGCCACGGCGCCTTCGCCTAAGGCGGGTATGGTGACCAATCTGCTCACCAGCGATTGGATCACCCTTGATGGTCGGCTGGAGCCCATCGATTTCGATGGCTTTGCCGATGACCGCTCGCCAACGGAACTGGCGAAGCTGGTGCTGAACGCCTATTCGCGCCCTGGCGACTGGGTGCTGGACCCCTTCGCCGGGCTCGGCACGGGTCTGATCGCAGCGGAGGCCATGGGACGCCACTGCATCGGTTTTGAACCCAATGCGGCGCGGGCGGGCTGGGTGCGCGAGAGGCTATGGCCGCCCAACCGGATCATTCAAGCCCCGATCGAGGAGCTGGACAGGCACCAATTGCCCGGCTTCTCCCTGGTTTACACCAGCCCGCCTTATCCCACCGTTCGTCTGCAAGACGACCCCTGGGGGCCGAGCTACTTCCAGGACATGGAAGCCATATTTGCCAGTATCGCCAGCCATGTCGTGCCGAACGGCAGAATAGTGGTCGAAGTGTCCAATATCCTGACCGATGAGGGCTTCCGGCCGCTGGTCGGGCAGATGGCCGAGACAATCGGCAGGGTGTTCCGGCTGGAGCGGGAGGTGGTGCGCATCAACACCTCGGACTGGCCCGCGGGGCCAGGGGTGTGGCACAGCTCATTGCTGATTTTTACCGCGAGCGCCGGCTAGCAGCTCACGCGGATTTCGGCGTATCCGGTGACACCCTCATCGCCGCCCGAGGTGACCGCGATCATGCAGGGGCTGCCAGGCAGGGGCATGGAGCCGCCCGAGGGGACCGAGGTGCCGTCGGAAAGGGTGATATAGCCATTGTCCACG
>Ga0098074_1001821_pt1 | contig 10245 bp, 10 predicted proteins | sample 32_taG_FD_75064 | JGI IMG/M metagenome (GOLD analysis project Ga0098074, IMG submission 75064) | Marine viral communities from the Gulf of Mexico - 32_GoM_OMZ_CsCl metaG | ecosystem: Environmental > Aquatic > Marine > Oceanic | place: Atlantic Ocean: Gulf of Mexico | collected 2015-07-12 | reverse complement strand
GGCTACAGCTGCCAGGTTGTTCGCATTCTGGAAGACATGGCCCACGTCAATCCGCCGGCATTCCCGGCCTGATTCGAGGGTACTGACAAAAAAGGCGCTTCGGCGCCTTTTTTGTTGTCTGCTTGCCAGGTTACTTGAGCAGGGCGCTGCGCAAACCCTCGGATAACCCGTCTTCGTCGAGCCAGATGCCAAGATACAGAGTCGCCAGTCCGGGTGTTTCGCTGCGGTAGGCCAGGCTGTCGTTGTAGTGCAGCTCCAGGCTGCCGTCGGGCCTGCGATCCAGGCTGTAGGTGTCTCCGGCGCTGACATCGCGGAACGCCTCGTGCAGGGCTGTGAGCTCATCTTGCCAGTGCTCCACCTGCTGGCTGCCATGCTGACGCTCAAGGGTTGTCAGTGCGGCTTTGGTCAGGTCGTCCCGGTCGAGGTTGCGGTGGTAGCGCAGCGTTAGGCGCAGCGGTTGCTCGCTGGCCAGTGCCTGCGCAAGAGGTGTGTCGGGGGTGCTGTAGAGCTCGGCGGTGTAGACGTCGACCAGCAGGTAACGGAACAGGTGCTGGTTGCGCAGCTCAAGGGCGGCGTCGGCGGTGCTGGCGCAGCTCATGGTCAGCATCAGGGCAAGGGTCAGGGGGCGCAAGGGTAATGGCATGGCTTGACTCGGCTATGATGGTGATACTTGTTCAGTCTAGCCTGCTCTGTTGTCGCCACCCTGAACATACAGTGTTTCCGGGTGTTTCGAGATTGGCGGCAGGGGCGGAGGGCTCCATAGATTTCATCAATGTAAGCCATATAAAAAGGGAAAAACCCAAGTGGCTCAGTAGCATTGAAAAGTCATGCTCTTTATACTTAGAGGGATTTTTTATTGGGGTTTGTGGTCGCCTTGCCCTGTTCGTTTGCACCTGCTGTCAATCGGTTTTCGGCGCATGCATCTGTTCGCGTAAGCGGTCCGCCCTGAAAGATTCCACCAAGTGATTAGGCTAATCGTATGATAAAAATCAAACGGGGCTTGGATCTGCCGATCACCGGTTCTCCTGAGCAGCGTATCGAGGACGCACGTCCGGTACGCAGCGTCGCTGTTGTTGGCTTCGACTACCACGGTATGAAGCCGACCATGGAGGTGCGCGAAGGGGATCGGGTCAAGCTGGGGCAGATTCTGTTCAGCGACAAGAAAACACCCGGTGTCGTGTTTACCGCGCCTGCGGCTGGCACCATCAGTGCCATCAATCGCGGTGAGAAGCGCGTATTGCAGTCGGTTGTCATCGATATCGATGGTGACGATGCGGTCAGCTTTGACGCCCATAGTGCTGCTGCCCTTGAGCAGCTGACCGATCAGCAGGTCCGTGACCAGTTGATCGCGTCCGGTCTCTGGACCGCACTGCGCACCCGCCCGTTCAGCAAGACGCCCGCCGTTGATGCCAAGCCCAGTTCGATTTTTGTCACTGCCATGGATTCCAATCCGCTGGCGGCTGACCCGGCTGTGATCATCAAGCAGCACGCGGCTGAGTTCGAGAACGGCCTGAAAGTCCTGGCCCGTATGGCCAAGGTCTGGCTGTGCAAGGCCGATGGCGTCGCCCTGCCGGGCGAAAGCGTCAGCGGCGTCAGCACTGAAAGCTTTGCTGGTCCGCACCCGGCTGGTCTGGCCGGCACGCATATTCATCACCTGGATCCGGTTAGCGAGACCAAGAGCGTCTGGCAGATCAACTATCAGGACGTGATCGCGTTCGGCGTGCTGTTCACCGAAGGTCGCATCTGGACGGATCGCTACGTTGCTCTGGCTGGCCCGCAGGTTGAAAAACCCCGTCTGCTGAAAACCCGCCTGGGTGCCCAGCTGGACGAGCTGACCGCGGGTGAGCTGAAAAGCGGTGAGAACCGTCTGATCTCCGGCTCGGTATTCGGTGGCCGCGTGGCCCGTGGCCCGGTTGCTTTTCTGGGGCGTTTCCACTCCCTGGTATCCGTGCTGAAAGAGGGCAACGAGCGTCAGATGCTGCATTACCTGCGTGCTGGCGTTAAAAAGCACTCGGTACTGAACATCTTCATTTCCAAGCTGAATCCTTCCCGTCTGTTCGACTTTGACACCAGCACCAACGGCAGTCCGCGTGCCATGGTGCCGGTAGGCAACTACGAGATGGTCATGCCGCTGGACATCCTGCCAACCCAACTGCTGCGTTATCTGGTAGTGGGTGATACCGACATGGCGCAGAAGCTGGGCGCTCTGGAGCTGGATGAAGAAGACCTGGCGCTGTGCAGCTACGTCTGTGCTGGCAAGTACGAGTACGGCCCGATTCTGCGGGATAACCTGACTCGCATCGAGAAGGAGGGCTGACATGGGCCTGCGTTCATTCCTCGACAAGATCGAGCACAACTTCGAAAAGGGCGGCAAGCACGAAAAGTGGTATGCCCTGTACGAAGCCATCGATACCTTCTTCTACCGCCCGGGCAGCGTCACCAAGACCACTGCCCACGTGCGTGACGGTCTCGACCTCAAGCGCATGATGATTACCGTATGGCTGTGCACCTTCCCGGTGATTTTCTACGGGATGTACAACATCGGTTTCCAGGCCAACACCATCTACGCAGGTAACCCTGATCTGCTGGCCGCTCAGGACAACTGGCGTCTGGCGCTGATTGCCCTGTTTGCCGGTTTTGATCCGGCGAGCCTGTGGGATAACCTGATCCACGGTGCTGCCTACTTCCTCCCGGTCTACGCCGTGACCTTCCTGGTCGGTGGCTTCTGGGAAGTGGTATTTGCTTCCATCCGCAAGCACGAAGTGAACGAAGGTTTCTTCGTTACCTCCATTCTGTTTGCCCTGATCGTGCCGCCGAGCATTCCGCTTTGGCAGGTCGCGCTGGGTATCAGCTTTGGCGTCGTGATCGGCAAGGAAGTGTTCGGCGGTACCGGTAAGAACTTCCTCAACCCGGCGCTGACCGGCCGTGCGTTCCTGTTCTTTGCCTACCCGGCGCAGATGTCCGGTGATGCAGTCTGGACTGCGGTTGACGGCTTTGCCGGCGCGACTGCGCTGAGCATGGCTGCTTCCGGTGGTATCGAGCAGGTAGTCGGTAGCGGCCTGACCTGGCTGAATGCCTTCTACGGCAATATGCAGGGCTCCATGGGTGAAGTGTCCACACTGGCCATCTTCATCGGTGGTGCGGTGCTGCTGATGACCAAGATCGCCAACTGGCGCATCGTTGCCGGCGTGATGCTCGGCATGATCGCTACCAGCCTGCTGTTCAACGGTATCGGTTCTGACACCAACCCGATGTTCGGTGTGCCGTGGTACTGGCACATGGTGATTGGCGGCTTTGCCTTCGGCATGATCTTCATGGCGACTGACCCGGTGTCGGCCTCCATGACCAATACCGGCAAGTGGATCTTTGGTGCGCTGATCGGTCTGATGGTCATTCTGATTCGCGTCGTCAACCCGGCATTCCCTGAGGGCATGATGCTGGCGATTCTGTTTGCCAACCTCTTTGCTCCGCTCATCGACCACTTCGTGGTTCAGGCCAACATCAAACGGAGGCTTGCACGCAATGTCCAGTAAGAAAGAATCCGTTGCCCGCACGCTTACGGTAGCGCTGCTCGTCTGTCTGGTCTGCTCGGTGGTGGTGTCGGCTGCCGCTGTGGCACTCAAGCCGGTACAGACCACCAACCGCCTGCAGGACAAACAACGCAACATCCTGCAGATCGCCGGTCTGTATGACGAAAGTCGCAGCATCGAAGAGCAGTTTTCGCAAATTACGCCGCGTCTGGTCGACCTGCGCACTGGCGAGTTCAGCGATGCACAGGATCCGCTGACCTTCGATCAGCAGAAGGCCTCGAAGGATCCGGACATGTCCCAGCAGCTCACTGGTGAGCAGGACATTGCCAGCATCCGTCGTCGCGCCGACTACTCCACTGTCTATGTTGTCGAGAACACTGATGGCAGCATCAAGACCCTGATCCTGCCGATTCACGGCTATGGTCTGTGGTCGACCCTCTATGGTTTCATGGCGCTGGAAAGCGACCTGCAAACCGTGGTTGGTCTGGGCTTCTATCAGCACGCTGAAACCCCCGGTCTGGGTGGTGAAGTCGATAACCCGAACTGGAAAGCGCAGTGGCAGGGCAAGGTCGTCTACGATGAGTCTGGTGATGTTGATATCAGTGTCGTCAAGGGCAGCGTCGATCCGAACAGCCCGAAGGCCGAACACCAGGTTGACGGTCTGGCCGGTGCCACACTGACCAGCCGCGGTGTTGAGAGTCTGGTGCGTTTCTGGCTGGGTGAAGACGGCTTCGGTCCGTTCCTCGATCATCTTCGTGCAGGGGAGGCATAATCATGGCTAAAGCCACTGCAAGACAGGTTCTGTTCGAGCCTATTTTCAGCAATAACCCGATCGCCCTGCAGATCCTCGGTATCTGTTCGGCGCTGGCGGTTACCACCAGCCTGAGCGTGACCCTGGTCATGTGTATCGCGCTGACCTCGGTAACCGCGCTGTCCAACTTCTTTATTTCCATCGTACGTAACCAGATCCCCAGCTCGATCCGCATGATCGTGCAGATGGTGATCATTGCGTCGCTGGTTATCGTGGTTGACCAGGTGCTCAAGGCCTACGCCTACAGCATCAGCAAGCAGCTGTCGGTATTCGTCGGTCTGATCATCACCAACTGTATCGTGATGGGTCGGGCTGAAGCTTTCGCCATGCAGAACCCGCCGCACATGAGCTTCCTGGACGGTGTCGGTAACGGTCTGGGCTACAGCTTCATCCTCATCTGCGTTGCGGTTGTGCGTGAGCTGCTGGGTGCCGGCAAGCTGTTCGGTATCGAGATTCTGCCGGTGGTCAACGCCGGTGGCTGGTACCAGCCCAACGGTCTGCTGCTGCTGCCGCCGTCTGCGTTCTTTATCATCGGTCTGATCATCTGGGGCCTGCGCTCCTGGAAGAAAGATCAGGTGGAAGAGGCTGAGTTCAAGATGGCGCCGCAGAGCCGCGCCATGAAGGAGGCAATGTAAGCCATGATTGAACATTACATCAGCCTGCTGGTGCGGGCGATTTTCGTCGAGAACATGGCGCTGGCCTTCTTCCTGGGGATGTGTACCTTCATCGCCATTTCCAAGAAGGTGCAGACGGCGCTGGGCCTGGGTATTGCGGTGGTCGTGGTACTGACCATCACGGTTCCGGCCAACAATCTGATCTACACCTATCTGCTCAAGGACGGTGCGCTGGCCTGGGCTGGCATGCCGAACGTCGACCTGAGCTTCCTGGGTCTGCTGAGCTACATCGGTGTGATTGCGGCGATCGTGCAGATTCTCGAGATGTTGCTCGACAAGTTTGTACCTGCGCTCTACAACGCCCTGGGTGTGTTCCTGCCGCTGATCACTGTGAACTGCGCCATCATGGGTGCGTCGCTGTTCATGGTTGAGCGCGATTACGCTTTCGGTGAGAGCGTGGTTTACGGTGCGGGTGCCGGTATCGGTTGGGCGCTGGCGATCGTTGCCCTGGCGGGTATCCGTGAAAAACTCAAGTACAGCGATGTGCCGGATGGTCTGCGCGGTCTGGGCATCACCTTCATTACCGTTGGTCTGATGTCGCTGGGCTTCATGTCCTTCTCCGGCGTGCAACTGTAAGAGGAGCTGTAACTGATGAACATGGAAATCTATCTGGGCGTCGGGATGTTTACCGCGATTGTATTGTCGCTGGTAGCCATCATTCTGATTGCCCGTTCCAAGCTGGTCAGCAGCGGCGATGTCACCATTGAAATCAATGGTGAACGCACGGTTACTGTTGCTGCCGGTTCCAAGCTGTTGAATACCCTGTCGGCCAACGGCATCTTCCTGTCTTCGGCCTGTGGTGGCGGCGGTACCTGCGCCCAGTGCAAGTGCATCGTCGAAAGCGGTGGCGGCGAAATGCTGCCGACCGAAGAGTCGCACTTCACCAAGCGCGAGGCGAAGGAAGGCTGGCGCCTGTCCTGTCAGACTCCGGTCAAGCAGGACATGAAGATCGAGGTGCCGGAAGAAGTCTTCGGTGTGAAGAAGTGGGAATGCACCGTGGAGTCCAACCCGAACGTGGCTACCTTCATCAAGGAGCTGACGCTGAAGCTGCCGGAAGGCGAGAACGTCGACTTCCGCGCCGGTGGTTATGTCCAGCTGGAATGCCCGCCGCACACCGTCAACTACAAGGATTTCGACATTCAGCCGGAATTCCGTGGTGACTGGGACAAGTTCAACCTGTGGAAGTATGTGTCGAAGGTGGATGAAACCACCATCCGTGCTTACTCCATGGCGAACTATCCGGAAGAAAAGGGCCTCGTGAAGTTCAACATTCGTGTTGCTTCGCCGCCGCCCGGTCGTGACGACCTGCCACCTGGCAAGATGTCTTCCTGGGTGTTCTCGCTGAAGCCGGGCGACAAGGTGACCGTTTACGGTCCGTTCGGTGAGTTCTTTGCCAAGGATACGGACGCCGAGATGGTCTTCATCGGCGGTGGTGCCGGCATGGCGCCGATGCGTTCGCACATCTTCGACCAGCTCAAGCGTCTGAACTCCAAGCGCAAGATGAGCTTCTGGTACGGTGCACGTTCGCTGCGTGAAGCCTTTTACGTTGAAGAGTACGACCAGTTGGCGGCCGAGAACGACAACTTCAAGTGGCATCTGGCGCTGTCCGATCCGCTGCCGGAAGACAACTGGGAAGGCCCCACCGGCTTCATCCATAACGTGTTGTTCGAGAACTATCTGAAGGACCACCCGGCGCCTGAAGACTGCGAGTTCTACATGTGTGGACCGCCGATGATGAACGCATCCGTGATCAAGATGCTGCAGGACCTTGGCGTTGAACCCGAGAACATCCTGCTTGACGACTTCGGCGGCTAGTACATGCGTCTGAGCGTTATCCGGCCCGTTATTGCTGTTGCTCTGGCAACAGCCCTAACGGGCTGTTTCAATTCTGTAGATCCGGTTTCCGAAATGTACGGCGCCACCATGGGCAGCACCTATTCGATCAAATGGGTGCCGGTCGATGATGCGCCGGACACAGAAGCGCTGCAGGCCGATATAGACGGCATGCTGGCGCGCTTTGACGCCGAGGTGTCCACCTGGCGTTCCGATTCCACGCTGGCACAGTTCAATGCCGCGCCGGCGGGTACCTGCATGGACATGCCGGAATCCGTCCTGACAATGATGATGCAGTCCGATCGTCTGAGTGCAGAAAGTGATGGCGCGTTTGATGTGACGGTGGCGCCATTGCTCAAGCTGTGGGGCTTTCACGGCGATCCGCAACTGCAGACCGTGCCGGACCAGCAACTGCTTGACGAGGCGATGGCCCAGGTCGGTCAGCAGCATCTGCATATCGACAATGGCCAGCTCTGCAAGGATGTGGCGGTAACGGTAGATTTCAGCAGTATCGGCGCCGGCTATATGGTGGACCGGGTGGCTGAACGACTCGAGCACTATGGCATCAAAAGCTATATGGTGGAGATTACCGGTGAGCTGAAGGCCGTGGGTCGTAAACCGGGTGACCGGCCATGGCGTATCGCCGTCGAAGAGCCACGGGATGATAATCGCGTGGCCCAGATTATCCTGGCGCTGGACGGTGAGTCGGTGTCGACCTCGGGTGACTACCGCAATTACTTCGAACTCGATGGGCAGCGCTATTCCCATACGTTCGACGCCCGGACCGGTCGGCCCGTGATGCATCGACTGGCGGCGGTGACGGTGCTGGATGACTCGGCCGCCCGTGCCGATGGTCTGTCTACGGTGCTGATGATCATGGGAGAGGAGGCTGGCTGGGATTATGCTGTCAGTCACCAGATCCCCGCGTTTTTTGTCGTGCGTGCGGGCGACGTGTTCGAATCTCGCGCTACCCCGCACTTTAATGCCCTGATTGAGGGCGAGGAGTAACTCATGGTTTGGCTTCTGGCGTTTGCCCTGATGCTGTTGCTGTTCGCCGGCATGGCGGTCGGCGTAATGATGGGCCGTAAGCCGATTGCTGGCTCCTGTGGCGGTATCGGCGCGGTTGGCGTCGACAAGGCCTGTGGTATCTGTGGTGGTGACACCACCAAGTGCGAAGAGGCGAGCGCCAATGCTGGTGTGGTCCAGCGCCCGCGTACGGATCTCGCTCACGACGCGACCAAGGTCGACTAGGGCTCCATCGTCCTGCGTGGCACTCTGAATTGCCTGTTGAAACAAGGAATACCGAATGGCCGTATACAACTACGACGTAGTGGTGCTGGGCTCCGGCCCAGCGGGTGAAGGGGCGGCGATGAACGCCGCCAAGCACGGTCGCAAGGTGGCCGTCGTGGAGGAGCGCAAGGAAGTCGGCGGCAACTGCACTCACCTGGGGACCATTCCGTCCAAGGCGTTGCGTTACTCGGTCAAGCAGATTATCCAGTTCAACACCAACCCGATGTTCCGCCAGATCGGCGACCCGCGCTGGTTCTCCTTTCCGGACGTACTGCGCAGTGCCGAGAAGGTGATGGGCAAGCAGGTTGCCTCGCGTACCAGCTATTACGCACGTAACCGGGTAGATGTGTTTTTCGGTAAAGGCAGCTTTGCCGATGAGCACACGCTGGAGATTGTGGATGGCTCCGGCGTGGTCGACAAACTGATTGCCAAGGAGGTGATCATTGCGACGGGGTCGCGCCCGTATCGCCCCGCAGACGTGAATTTCAGTCACCCGCGTATCTATGACAGCGACACCATTCTCAAGCTCAACCACACGCCACGGACTCTGATTATCTACGGCGCTGGTGTTATCGGCTGTGAGTATGCGTCGATTTTCTGCGGTCTGGGTGTGAAGGTGGATCTCATCGACACCCGTGACCGCCTGCTCAGCTTTCTAGACGACGAGATTTCCGATGCGCTCAGCTACCACCTGCGCAACAGCAGTGTGCTGATCCGGCATAACGAGGAATACGAGAAGATCGAAGGTGTGGATGGCCGCGGCGTAGTGCTGCAGCTCAAGTCAGGCAAACGCCTGAAGGCTGACGCGCTGCTCTGGTGCAACGGGCGGACCGGTAATACCGACGGCCTGGGGCTGGAGAACGTGGGCCTGCACCCCAATGGTCGGGGGCAGCTGGAGGTAGACGAAAACTACCGCACCAGCGTGCCGAACATCTACGCCGTGGGTGATGTAATTGGCTGGCCGAGCCTTGCCAGTGCGGCGTTTGACCAGGGGCGTTCGGCGGCCGGCAACATTGTCAGCAACGATGCCTGGCGCTTTGTTGATGATGTGCCGACCGGCATCTACACGATTCCGGAGATCAGCTCACTGGGCAAGACCGAGCGCGAGCTCACCGAGGCCTGTGTGCCTTACGAGATCGGGCAGGCGTTCTTCAAGAGCATTGCCCGAGCCCAGATCAGTGGTGAGCCGGTGGGCCTGCTGAAGATTCTGTTCCACCGCGAAACCCTGGAAGTGCTTGGCATTCACTGCTTTGGTGACCAGGCGGCGGAGATTGTGCACATTGGTCAGGCCATCATGAACCAGAAAGATGGCGCCAACACCATCAACTACTTCGTCAACACTACCTTCAATTACCCGACCATGGCCGAAGCCTATCGTGTCGCGGCACTGGACGGTCTGAACCGTCTGTTTTGACCAGCAGGGGCGCGCTAGCCGCGCCCCTGACTCACTTCCATCGCTCTTGCCGGGTAGTCCGTGATCAGACTGTCGACGCCCATGTCGATCAATTGCCGCATGCGTGCGGCGTCGTTCACGGTCCAGACCGAGACGTGCAGGCCCTGTGCCTGTGCCTGGCGCAGCCGCTCGATGTTGCACAGCTTCCAGTTGAGTATCAGGTAACGGCAGCCGTAACGGCGCGCGCTTTTCAGCGGGTTGAGCAGCCCATACTCTTCGACCAGCCCGGTAGGCAACGCAAAACCGCTGCGTTTGGCGTAGCGCAGCAGGGTGCGGCTGGCCGAGGTCACCACCACCTTGTCGTGCAGCTGGTAGCGCTCCACCAGCGCCATGATGGCATTCAGCACGATGCGTGACTGGCGCTCGGACCCGCTTTTGACCTCAAGTTGATAGTGCTCGATCTGCGGGCAGGCCTGCAGTAATTGCTCCAGCGTTGGGATCGGGCAGGGCGTGGGCCAGCCGGGCAGGCCGAGCCTGGCGTCCATGCGCGTTAACTCGGCGGCGGTGTGTTGAGCTACCTTGCCGCGTAGTCCTGTGGTGCGCTTGAGCGTCGGGTCGTGGATGACCATTAACTGCTGGTCCGCCGACAGGTGCAGGTCCAGCTCGACTCGGGTGACGCCTGCCTCTAGCGCCTTCTGGAAACTGGGTAAGGTG
>Ga0098074_1001819_pt1 | contig 10257 bp, 6 predicted proteins | sample 32_taG_FD_75064 | JGI IMG/M metagenome (GOLD analysis project Ga0098074, IMG submission 75064) | Marine viral communities from the Gulf of Mexico - 32_GoM_OMZ_CsCl metaG | ecosystem: Environmental > Aquatic > Marine > Oceanic | place: Atlantic Ocean: Gulf of Mexico | collected 2015-07-12 | reverse complement strand
TTTCTTCTTGGTAGAACCAAATAAGGAATCAGTAGAACCAAAGAGACTATCTGATTTCTTTGTAGAACGTTTCTTCTTGGTAGAACCAAATAGATTACAAGGAATTGGATAGATTAGAAGCCCAAGCAAAGCGAGATACAGGATATTATCTTGGGATGGACAATTACATTCTCAGTAATTGTTAGATTCTAAACTCTTTGATAATAGGCAATATTGTTAAAAATGGACTAGGTTATGATGTAATCATGGCTAAACTACCTGAAGATATTATTGATGGTGGTTTTCTTGATACTCATAAACAGATTAAGTGTAGAATTTGTGGTGTTGTTTTAAAATCATTGAGACCCGACACTTATGGAGTTGAAGCGTTAATGGAATTGGTTTATCATATTCGGGCTAAACATAGTGGAAATGTGAAAGAAGATTAGATCCTAAACTCTTTGAGAATAGGCAATATTGTTAAAAATGCACTAGGTTAGATTGTAATCATTGAAGCCTGTGATAATTATCGCAATAGCGTTTGTTTTGCTAATTCCAACTACTGTGTTTGGAGAAAATGTCCAAACTACATTAGATGATAAAAAAACCATAATGATTCCCATCACAGGAGCTACTGTAGAAGATAGCCATCTATCAACAGAATCAAAAATTCTATCTATAGAACTAATATCAAGAGCAGATGAGGTTGAAATTAGTATTCCTAGATACTTTTTAGATTCACAAGAGTTTTGTGAGGATTCTGACTTTAACATAATTGTAAATGGATTCCCTGTAGATGATTTTTCAGTAATTAATCAGGCCTCAAGTAGAACCGTTATTCTAAACATCAACTCACTTGAAAAACAACTAAACACTAATGATTTTTTTATTGTGATTGAAGGAACTCATGCAAACATCTCTCTTAGTGAAATTAAAAAAACCTGTAATTTTGGCAACAAGTATAATGGAAATCCATCTTGGTATATGATCTCAAACAGTAATGATCAAGACGGTGTTTATACAAAAAATAATGTTGGGTTTGTTAGTCAATTAGGAAATTATCATGTAATTGGGGAGATAGTGAATAACCAAAATCAAGCAATCAAGTTTGTTCAAATTCTTGGCCAACTCTATGATTCCCAAGATAGAGCATTAGATACATCAACTACATTTTCAGAAATAGATGTAATTCCGCCTTATGGGAAATCTGTTTATGAGATTATCTTTAGTGGGGATGGAACAGTAGTGGATAGTTTCTCAATTTTAGTAGATTGGCAAAATGCTGAAGAACCCCCTCAGAAATTGGAAATTCTAAATCCTGAACTAAAACTTGAAAGAACTGGAAATTTCAAAATTACAGGTAGTGTAAAAAATAACGCTGACTCAACTGCTAATTTTGTAAAAATTGTAGGTGCTGTATATGATAAAAATGGGGAATTAAATGGTCATCAATTCACATTTACTGAATTTACTGATATTTACCCAGATACCACTTCAGATTTTGAATTAATTATCTCAGATTATTTTGATTATCCTATGTTTGCTCAACTCTATGTTCAATCAAATGAATTTGGAATGATTTTTGAACCAAATTCAAACTCTAATCCCAAAATTCCTGAATGGGTAAAAAACAATGCTAAATGGTGGGCAGCTGGGCAAGTTGATGATTCAACATTTACTCAGGGAATAGGATTCTTGATAAAAGAAAAGATAATTGGTATGGATAGTTTGCCTGAACAAGCTTCAGATGTTGCAGAACAAAAAGTTCCTGATTGGATTAAGAACAATGCAGGTTGGTGGGCAGATGGAATGATTTCTGAAGATGATTTCATCAAGGGAATAAAGTATCTAGTTGAAAAAAGAATAATTCTTGTTGAATAAAAAAGTCCACTTGCCCTGTATAATTACACTAAGGGAAAAAACTCTTTTTTAAAATCAGACTATTTTTCTGAAATTCATGCGTAAATCAACTAGTGTTTAGTATAGAAAAAATGAAGTTAATCATAAATTTAGTTTCAAATACTAAATAGACTCACGTATATCATGTCTGAACCAATGACGAAGATTAGAGTTTCCCTGTCTACCCGCATAACTCTAATCAGACTCAAAGGCTCTCAGACATACACCGAATACTTGAGCTCATTATTGAAACGAGAAGATGGCTAAACGCGGATAACCGGAACTCTTTCGATAATGGCCGCTCAGTTTTGTGAGAAATTTTTAATTTTATATGAAAAAACAGGTATTCACGCCTAGACAGAGACTTTTTGGTCCCTGTTAGGACATTATTTCAAGAACAAAAAATTACTTTGCAACAAATCGCCTTTTCAAAGTATTCCTGAGAATCTAATCTAGGGTATTTTGAAAAAATCCGATTAAGACCTGCAGTATCACCTGCAGCAGCTCCAACAAATCACCGATAGTTTTTTGACTCTTTGTTATTTTGTTTAGTAATTAATTTTAATTTTAAATTTATGAAATATTTTTTAGAATTACTTGGAAAAGATACAACAGTCCTTTAACCGTTACATGAACAAACAACACGATAACAAAGAAGAAACTGTCAATGCAAATGATATCTTTGGAGACATTGAAGATTATGACGTAAAACCAACACAAGAAGCAAGTAGTCTCAGTCTCATGACAACGGTAACAAATGCAGCAGGACACCCGACCACAATGCCGAGGTCTTGGACCCCTGAAAGTATGGTTAATAATATTTTGAGCCACAACAGGATTAACTCTGTAACCAATGTAATGTTAGTTGGAGCTACTGGTTCTGGTAAGACGACTACTGCAAAGAGAATAATTCATGGCCTGCATGTCAAACACCCGAGCTATATCATTTTGTGGTTTTCAAGAAAGGATATCATGGACATGAAAAAGATTTTGAAAAAAATTCCAAAAGGAAGAGACGTGATAATGATCTTTGACGATATTAGCTTTGTAACGGACCTAATGACCCAGAAGGATAAGGCCGAAATGGGAAACGAGATGGCCACACTAAGACATACGTACCTTGGCGAATCCGCAAAACTTGTTACCTTCTCACTAATCCACTATTCAAAATCTGCTCAAAAGTCAAGCCATTTTAGGTCCTCACATTTTACTATCGCAACCAGTCTTACAGGTAATGAGATGGCCAATTTTGAAGAAATATTTGGCAGCAAATGGATCCTCAAAAACTACTCAAAAATATACCGGCAATCGGTCCTAAAAGGGCGATACTCGTACATGGTAGACGGATTTCATGAAAAATTGCAGTATTATGAAACGGCAGACTGGCGGCCCGTACTGGTCAATGAGATAAATCATTCTCATCTGATGTTAGTCGATAAAATCGATTGCAAGATTTGCGGCAATGATGTCTATTCTAAAAATGATGATGAAAAGAAACCTGTAACAGAAGAGGAGTTTATTGGTATGCTCAAGTATCCAGATTCCCATGTTAGGAAAGCTCTCAAATGGTATGGTTTTATGAAAACCGGAAACCTCATGCTCTTACCTCCAATGGATAGAAAAATTTTCCGACATTTATCAAAACTACTGCAACATGTGAATTTGGATTTTGAAAGAATCGTTGAAATTTATGATGATAGAAGAATTAACAAACCTTGGAAGAATAGAAGAACAAAGAAAATTGATCAAGCAATAGACAAACAATTAGACAAAATTATCGCAAAAACAAAAAAATAATTTTTTTAAAAAAGAATTTTTCTAATTATAGAATTTTTATTCCCAAAAATATCAGATTAATAATTTCTTTAATTTTAATTTTAAATAGATGAAATTTTGTTTATTTACATGTCTTTAATCATAAAGTCAGTCTGCATTACAGAAACCCAAAAGAAATTTGTTGAACAAAAATGCCTAAACCTTTCTAAGTTCATTCAACGTGCTTTAGATGATGAAATGGAGAGAGATAAAAAATGAATGTAGAAGGCTTCGCCAAAAGCCAACAACATCAACACAACACTTACAAAAACAGTCATTCTGTATTTAAAATTAAAATTATCTGCAGACTCTGCAGTAACTGCAGCACGACCTGCAGCACCTATGACTCAAAGAAGAAACTACAAAAACACGTCAAAAAAGATCATACGGACTCAATATACCGCGATATCTTTTGGGAGATGATTCAATGAAAAAACCAATCAATTATGACTCGTGGGAAGATTCTCTGCGAGATAGTGAGGTCCCCGACTATCTCATTGAAATCCGAGAGGATATTTCCGGAGCTAAGATTGAATGGATTATCTCAAATTGCAGAGACTGCAATGAAACTGCAGCAGAACCCCTTTGGAGTATAATTAAGAATGGAATTTTGTGTATGGCGTGTCGCCAAGCCCAAGGGAAACTTGCATAATGGCCAATTTACGCTTGATTAAGCAGTTTAGAGAAGATAATGTCAACTTGGTCCCTATCCCTAGAGGCTCTGGGAAACGTCTAACCTCACCTTGGAAAAAATACCAGTATGAGCCATGCAAACTCAAAATCTCAGAGGATCAAGATTATGCTATGATTTGTGGAGAATCATCAAACGGTCTTTTTGCCCTAGACATAGATAACACGTCTTTATCCGAACTTTTTGATTTAATGGGAGAAAACATACTCAATGAGACCTTGGTAATTCAGACCGGTGATGGATTTCATATCTTGTTTAGGTCCACAAATAGACTTGTAAAATCAAAAGATATTCCATACAAAGGAAAAACTATCGAAATTAAAGGACATGGAAAATATGTAGTGGGAGCTTCATCTAGACATTATGACGATAACGGAAACTTTGATCAAAAGTATTACAAGATAATTTCCAATGTTACAGCAATCAAAAACATAGACCCTGAGCCAATGTTTCAAAAATTTGTAGAAAATAATAATGAATTAAAGTTATCAGAGTTTGAATCAATATCAATTACAGAGTTAGAAAAAGGTAGATGGAAACAAGGTAGTCGATACAAAAACGGTTTTAGTTTCGCATTAAAGTTGTTCAAGAAAAACATATCTGAAAACCTGATACTCTCAAGACTGCTCAAAATCAACGAAACCAGTTTACCGCCACATAACAGAGCAGAGATTGAAAGACAGGTTAGCAATGCAAAAAAACAGCATAAAGAAAACTTGGAGAATGGATTCTATGATAACATTGATCAAAAAAAGAAATTATCTCATGATGATGTATCAAAAATTATAATGTCTGAAAAATCATTTGTTACTTTAACTCATTCTGAACAACTCTTGACATTTGATGGAGTAAGATACTCAGAAGATAAGGCCTTGAATTATGTTAAAGAGAGAAGTGATCAGTTATGCCCTGAACAAACAAAGAATTTCCGACATGAGGTAATAGAGAAGATCAAGGTCAGGACCTACAAGGATATTGAACTATTCAACAATAATCCTGATGAATTGACTCTAGATAATGGGATTTTGAGCCTGAAATCCCTAGTTCTAAGGGACCATACACCGGAGAACCTAACCACAATTCAGATACCTAGAAAATATCATAAACCACAATATGAAATCAAAGAAGAAACAATCTTTGAAGATTTAGAAAAGAACCTTAGAGAAACTTTGTTTTGGAAATATCTAGAATCCTGTTTTACTGTAAACGAAACCTTTGATGAAAAATCATTCAGGACAGCTCTAGAAGTATTGGCAAGTATCTTTGTAAAAAAACAGATTGATTCTAAAGCTATTATGTTACTTGGTGATGGAGAGAATGGAAAATCAGTATTCATTGAATACTCTCAATTACTCGTTGGTGATGAAAACTATTCGAATGTCCAACTGCAGCAATTATCCTCAGATTATAGATTTCATTCTGCAGAACTCAAAGACAAGATGTTAAACTCTTTTACAGATTTAGAAGAGACTGCATTGAAGAACTCTGGTCAAATCAAGGCAATCGTAGACAATGAAGGTTTAATGGCAGAAAGAAAACATGGACACCCTTTCAAATTCAACCCTTTTTGTAGACTGTTATTTTCATCAAACAAATTCCCAAAAACCTTTGATCAGACTCAAGGGTTTTTCAGAAGATGGATAATTATCAAATGGAATAGAAACTTTGAGAAAGATGAAACAAAGGATCCTCAACTTGGCAAGAAACTCAGAGAAGACAAAGACGAGTTAAACAAAGTATTTTCTTGTCTAATTCATCTATCAAAAAAACTTCTTGATGATGGCTTATTCACTTATTCGGATAACTGGAAAACTATTCAAAAAGAATGGAACCAATCAGCAGATCCTGTATCTCATTTCATTGATAGTTATTGTGATGAAGGTGATTTTAATACCTCAAAGCGTTTGATGTTTTCTTCTTACAAGGATTATTGTTATGATAATGGAATTAAACCGCTAGGCATGGGCCAGTTTTCAAAGGCTTTTGCAGAGTATTTTGATGAAGATAGGACCGAATCTACCAGAGAATGGGTAGGCGTTAAGCCTAAAGAGCCTGTTCAGACCACTATTCAAGGCTAGTTCCTGACACTTTTACTCTACTTTTTTTCCCACTATTTCCTTATTTTTTTAAAAAAACTCAGTAAGTAGAAGAATATGTGAATCAAAAGTGTCAGGTTATCTTCTGCAGTACGTACTGCAGTAACATCTGCAGCACCTTAACTTTAATTTCAAATAGCAAATCAACCCTTTACACTTGTGGTTCAACGATACATCAACGAATCAAACATTGTTTTTCGCCTAGACCAAGATGATTACTGTAGTTTTTGCCAGGTTATTCTAACATCTAAAAATTCTGCAATCCTTTCTGTCTCAGCAAATGACTTTGATGAGAATAAAGCATACTGCAAGGCATGTCTCTCACAACTAATAGGTCACATTAATAAAATAACGGCAGAGTCACAAGGATTAGAAGAACACTTATGCAAGTTTTGTAATTATGCAAAGAAGAAAAACTGCAAATGTGGAGTCATGACAATCAAAGACAAAAAACAATATCGGTAAATTTTAATTTTATATTTTAATTTTATATGAAAAATGTGATTTCAAATAGTAGATGTAACCTATACTATTATGTCCTGGAACCCATTTCAACCAACCAGTTCAACAATAGCAAGAAAATCTTCAAGACATTCTGAAAAAATAAAAGCTGCAGCAAAGATTCACGAGCTAGAACTAGAAGAACAATTAGAAAAAAAATCAATGCAACTTGATCAGATAGAACAGCAACAACAGCAGCAACAAAACAGACTGGGAATACATGACTCTAGAATCATAACGGACCAGAGATACCAGGACCTCAAGCAAACAAAAGAAGAAACCTTGAGAGAAATTTCAAATATTCAAAATAAAATAAAAACTGCAAAAACCTTCACACAAAAGGATCCATACACCGAATCAAGCAAAGGCCTAAAGTCACTTGGGATATCAAATGAAAATCCTCTAAGCGATGATTACCAGGGAAACAAAATACCTTCAACCCTGAGTGATGATCACTTATCAGGCAACCCCGAGTTTTTGAGCAATCAGTTCACGTTTGGAGAGTCAAAAATTCCTGTAGGTCCACACGAAAGGGAAATCATAGAACGAACCCTGGAAAGACAGCACGTCACAAGACAGGCTAATGCTGAGCAAAAACAATACTTTGATGATCTAACATCTGGCAGGATAGACCCTTTTGAGGCCTTGACCAATCCAAGAACGCCAAACAAACTGTACGTAGCAGGCCGACAGGTCCACGATACCACGTCAGAACAGGACAAGGAATTACTAGCATTATACGAAAAGGACCCTCAAGAACGCCAGATTATAGAACAAGAAAGAAGAAACCTGCAAGCAGCAACTGCAACAGGACCTGCAGCACGTACTGCAGTAACACCTGCAGCAGCAAACCCAATCAAAGAAACCGTACAGACCATGAATCAGATCAATGCAGGCTTTGCAAAAATTGGAGAAAACGGTAAACTATCTCAAAAAACACCCTTGCCAAAATATGGAGATAAGGTTTCAGCTGCAGAGATATCTGTAGGTCAATTTACACAAGGAGCTCACCAGACCTTTGAATCATATTACTATCTAGGAAAAAATGTCTTTAATTTTATGACCGGCCAACCACAAGAACACCAAAAGCGGCCACCTATACAGGATCAATTCTTAGGATCCATATCCAAATCAATAGAAGATTCTCAGAATTACAATATTCCATTTACTGCGACCTTTGATCAAAACTATCAGAAATTTGAGAAACAACAATCAAAGAAATCAAATGAAATGATAGCCGGTAATCTTTTCACCGAAGGACTGCTTTGGGCGATTCCTGTTTCCCCTGCAATCAGAGGAACTGCAACTCTGGCCAAATGGGGAATGGGTTTTATGAAAAATTCCGATTCTTTTGTAAGAAGCGTACTTGAAGCAAGTTCTGGTACAACAAAAGCAACTGATACTGCAGCAAGCAAAACAAACCCTTGGAAAAAAGGAACCTACCAAAACACAAACATGTTTAGAGAAAAACTACCAAGCGATATCTACGGATTAGATACAGCGACCGAATTTTTCACAACACCTTACAGACTGGGAAGTGGTGCCGGACGTACTGCAGGAACCTCTTTCAAGAATAGACGTGGTTCAAAGAAAGTAGAAGAGGATCCATGGTATGACCCCAAAGAAAACCTACCAACAGACAGAAGAGGAAGGAAAATCTCAGCAGAGAAACTCTTTGAAGACGATATCCAAAAACAACAGTATCACGCCTTTATTGGTGAATCAAAATCAATAGGAAAACAATTCCAAGGAACAAATATCAATCTAGGAACTGGTGCAGGCAAGACCACCGGAACCGGCACGACAGGAACTGCAAAACCAACCTTGCCACCAAAGACCACAAAACCAAGCAAACCAAAGCCTGATGAGCCAGTAACCAAGACTACTAACGGTTTACAATTAATTTTAGATACAAAAAAGATACCAAAACAAACTGCAAAACAGACTGCAAAGACCAAGCAGGTTACAACCCAAAAACAACTAAAGAAGAAACAGCAGCAAGGCTCTGAATATTATCTTGATTATACATTTCTCCGATACCCAAAACAGGCAACAAGTCCTCAGTTATCCCCTGCAGTAAGACTAGATATTAGACAGGAACTAACCCCGATTCTAAAACTTGGAGAACAACTCAAGGAATCAACAAAACTTGAACAAAAGTTTTCGTTTGGATTCTCAAAAATGCAATCAGTAAAACAGGACCAATCTTACAAACAAAGACAAGACAACATCTACCCTTTTGTTAATCCATTCATGTTTCCTGCAGTAAGACCTGCAGTATCACCTGCAGCAACTAGACCTGCAACAAGACCTGTAATCCCGTTACCTTGGCCACCTGCAAGCTATGGACCAAACAGCAAAAGAAGAAGACCCGACAAGGATCCTGAAAAGGACCAAGGGTGGTTTATTCCAAGAGTTGATCCGCTAGGAATTACTACGCAATTCAAGGTATTTGACAAGTCAAAATCAAAAGGAATCACAGAAAAGAGATTCCAGTATTGGGGATCTGATACCCGACAGGAAGGCCTGGGCTATTTCAGACCAAAGAAGAAAGGATCCAAGAAATGAGCAGGAGGGTCCATAACACAATCACGCTAAAATTTTCCATTAGGAAAAGAGTCTACTTTAACAGATCAAATGATATCTGCTGCAGACATTGCAACAAGTCTCTGCTTTTCAAATACATCTATTCCAATACCTACAGACGAAACTGCGAAAGGAAATACTGTTTGAGGTGCGCTTTTTTGCTCTCCTTTGTCGATGAAGAGATTAGAGAGCCAGACCTACCAGAGGCAAAACCAAAGTCAAAAAGGAGTTAGAAGTGGGTTTTTCATTCAACATATTTTCACAATGCAAAATTTGCAAAGTCATGTTTATTGAGAATACCAGAGGCCGCAAACAGGACTATTGCAAGGCCTGCAAAAAAATCAGAAACAATCAGAGGGTCAAGGAATGGCTAAAGCGAAAGAAGAAAACTGTTTGAACTGTAAAACCGAACTAATCCAAACTCACAGAGGAAGGAAGAGGAAATATTGTGACGTTTGCAAGAAGATTAGAATCCAAAAGCAGAATCGAGTTTATCAAAGGAGTTTTTTTATATGAAATACAACTATTGATTCTTGTCTACTGTATCAATCTTTTACCAACCGACCAAGGCATTTTTGCCTTGTTTGTCTAGTAAAATTATCAACAAGTTTATCTCACATCTAATCCAATGAAATACAATGATTGGAAAAACTTCTCAATTTAGAATGAGAGATTTCTCTGATTCCAAAT
>Ga0098074_1001817_pt1 | contig 10264 bp, 11 predicted proteins | sample 32_taG_FD_75064 | JGI IMG/M metagenome (GOLD analysis project Ga0098074, IMG submission 75064) | Marine viral communities from the Gulf of Mexico - 32_GoM_OMZ_CsCl metaG | ecosystem: Environmental > Aquatic > Marine > Oceanic | place: Atlantic Ocean: Gulf of Mexico | collected 2015-07-12 | reverse complement strand
TATCGCAGCCGCGCTCCTGCAGGGATTTAATCCCCGCTTCGGTAGAAGGATTGCCGTAGCGCATCCCCCATTCGAATTCCAAATTCGGATATTCGGCGCCGAGATGCGCAGCAATTTTCTCGCATTGCGAACGGGTATAGGTTTTAAGAGGGCTTTCATTCTGCTCGTTATTCCAGATTTTGGCATATGCTCTGCCGCTTTTGGAGGGACGCACACTCAAGATTATTCCTTGCAAAATTGGCTGCCAGAACCATGCAGGATAATCTATAACGCGCCGATCACTCAGAAACTCGCTTAAATAACGCCGCACCGACCAGTAATCGGTCGCATCGGGCGTGCCAAGATTTAATAACAAGACCCCGATTTTCTTTGGTTTCACAGATGGATGGTCTTTGGGCAGCGCGCTCATATATTTTATATTCCCTTGATTATTTTGATTAAAATAGAGCCGCAAGAGATTGAGAGCAAGTGCCCGTGTTGATATAAGGGCATTTTTTACGAATGCACAGCCACGTTGCCTTGTTTGGCCTGCACATAGGGCGATTTTTCGATAAAGCGCAGCAACTTCTCTTTCGTGAAGGGTTTGCTTAAAAACCCCTGCGCGCCCAGTTCCATTGCCTTGGTAACATTGTGGACGTCCCCGTGGCCACTGAACATGACGACATAGGCCTCAGGGTCTATCTCGAAAATATGTTCCAGTATCTGGTGCCCGTCCATATCCGGCAGGCCGATATCGAGAAACACAATATCCGGTGCGGCGCGGACATAATTTACAAGCGCAGCCTGTCCGTCCGCCGCCATTTTCAAGGAATAGCGCCCATCTAAAACCATACTGACCAGCATACGCGAGAACGCATCGTCTTCAGCCACCAAGACTTCGGTTTCCCGTCGCCCCTTACGGCGCTCGGCCAAGGAATTCATCATGCTATCTTCCATCGTCAGCACCAAATCATTGGCAAAAAAATTCTTTTTGTGATCGCCCCTCTGTCGCCAATTCGCATTCCGGCGGCTCTCTAATTTGCGCCCTATTATGCTTAAAAGCGTATTCTTCTCTATCCCGATATCAAAAAGGCTTGCCAGCCGTGATATATGGTCGCCCACGGCTGGCAATAGTTGGGGGGTAAGGTGGGTATAAAGCTGTTCAATCGCGTGATAGGTTAAATTCTGATCAATTAAAAAAACATCGTCGTCATGGCATATAAATATCTTACCAAGATCCCCTGCCGTTATATTTTCCAGCGCGCTCAATAAATCGGGCATTAAGGCCTGATGATCGCAAGCTATTTGTGAAAAACGGAGCAATAAACAGCGGCCTGTAGGATTGCTATAAATTTGGTCTTGCAGAGCCAGTAATAATTTTTCTTCGGCTTTATTTCTGATAATTTCAACCATAATTTTTGCTTCCTTGTATCAAAATTTCTGCACTTTTATTTCAAACTAATGTGACAAATATCACCGCCCGGAATATTCTGGCACTCCGCAAAAAACGCCATTTCCGGCAAGGCCGTCGCACCAAGAACAAGCAGAAAAATAATCAGCGCTATGACTAAGGTACACAACTCTGCGCCAGTAAAATTGCTGCGCTTGTAATGCACTGCATCCATCAAATTCAAATCCAAGATGTGACATTCTTTATAAACATTTTTCACTTTATACATCTCCATTCTCCCGCCTTTAAATCCATCTTGTACCTTAACTATAGCAACACATGTGCCAATAATTTATCATTAAAAATCAATACCTTATGTGAGCCCCGCTATATAATTCCATATTTCGAACGTACGAAAACGAGAAAAAAAGCCAAGTGTCTCGATTTCGAACGCTTTATTAAGCTTTTTCTTTTAAAATATAAAAAGGACATTCAAAGAAAGCGCACCCTAAATGACCCATCCGATTTTGATTGTTGAAGATGACGCCTTGCAAAGAGAAATGCTGGGTACGCTGTTGCAACGTAAATTGGGGTTAGCCTCTCTTAATGCCGAGAACGGACGCAGCGCCCTTGATATTCTTGATAAAGGTGATAATGCCACCACCATTAAACTTGTTATTCTGGACGTTAAAATGCCCGTCATGGGTGGTCTGGAGGCGCTCGAAATTATCCGTCAGAAATATCCTTCTATAGCCGTTCTGATGCTAACCGGAAGCAAAGATGTCGACGATGCGGTGATCGCGTTAAAACTGGGTGCGATAGATTTCCTGAATAAACCCTATGAAGGCGAGCGCATGATCACCACCGTGCGCAATGCCATGAAGATAAGCACCCTAACGCGGGAGGTCAGTCGCCTACACAATGATAAGCAAGGCCACCTTAGCTTTGATGCCCTGATCGGCGCCGAAGGTGGTTTGGCGGGTATAGTCGGGATCGGTCGCAAAGCAGCGGCCTCGGACATCCCCGTTCTTATTACGGGCGAGACAGGCACGGGTAAGGAGCTCTTTGCAAAGGCCGTTCACGGCGAAAGCGGACGCGCCGGAAAGGCGTTTGTTGCTGTAAATTGCGGCGCTATCCCCGCGCAGTTGGTCGAAAGCACGCTATTTGGCCATGAAAAAGGAGCGTTCACAGGAGCCACCGAAAAAACAAACGGGAAATTCCGCGAAGCCGAAGGCGGCACCATTTTTCTGGATGAAGTCGGTGAATTGCCGCTTGATGCGCAGGTGAAATTGTTACGCGTTCTACAGCAAAAAGAGGTCGAGCCTGTAGGCGCTAGCAAACCCGTGCCCGTCAATATACGCATTATTTCCGCCACGAACCGTGATCTGGAGGCAGAGGTCAAGGCCGGACGCTTTCGCGAAGATCTATATTTTCGCCTGAATGTTCTGCAAATGGAATTGCCGCCCCTCAGGGACCGCCGCGCCGATATTCCGTATCTTGCGCAGCATTTTATCGAGCGCGTTTGTGCCCGTGAAGGCTTGCCCTATAAAGCGCTAACAAATGATCTTCTGGAAACGCTGCAAAACAGCGACTGGCCGGGAAACGTGCGAGAGCTAGAGAACACGATTAACCGCGCTTTGGTCATGGGTGAAGGCCCATCCCTTACCAGACACGACCTTAAGTCCTCGCACCGTGTGCCCGGCCCGGCTAAGAACCCACAAGTGCCAGCCACGCCGCACGGAGATTTGGAGATTATAAAAAACATATCTTTATTTACGCAAAACGCTCCACCCTCTCTCAAAACTCTTGCCACCATCGAGAAGGAAGCTATGGAAAAGGCACTGGCTTATTATGAGGGCAATGTCACACAATGTGCAAAAGCTCTGGGAATGGCCAAATCGACTTTTTACAAAAAAATGAAGGATTAGCCCTTACAACGTTGCGCCCCGCTTTCGGAAGAGTTTGAAAAATCACCAACCTTTTTCTTGACAACACCCCACAAGAAGACGTACATGAAAAGATCTTCATGAGTGGCGGTGTAGCTCAGGGGTTAGAGCAGAGGAATCATAATCCTTGTGTCGGGAGTTCAAATCTCTCCACCGCTACCATTCTTCAATTCCAAGGCCGTTCAGCACAGTTTTAAAAGGCACTTTCAGGGCCTCTGCTAACACGCTACCACATCGGAATAATAATTATTTTTCACAAAATGCAATAATTTTCTTGAAGTTAGTCATAAATGAGCGCTTAATAGATATTCGTTTGATTATTATATATATAAGTACTCTGTTTTCCTTACGATTAAGTCCGGTTTAACTGCAGTAGATGAGGTAACTCATTGTCAGACAGAAAATTTAGTCACGCGGTTGTGGCTAAAAGATACCGATATTGCATAAGGAGAAATTACAATGGCAACAGGTACAGTAAAATGGTTTAACCCAACAAAGGGTTTTGGTTTCATCGAGCCTGAAAATGGCGGAAGCGATGTGTTCGTTCACATCAGCGCAGTCGAAAAAGCAGGCCTTCGCGGCTTGAATGACGGTCAGAAGATCGAATTCGATATCCAAGAAGAAAAAGGCAAGCAATCAGCTTGTAACCTTAAAGAAGCCGCTTAGTTCTAGCGCTTTTTAATACTATTTTGAAAAACACGGGTTGCTGTAAGTAGCCCGTGTTTTTTATTGAAGAGCCCGTGGCTTACCCGCTTAAAGAACACCGATTTTATGAGGCCGCGCAAATAATTTCTCTTTTTACAAAAGAAACGCTTGATTTTAATGCGCAAAAGCGATTATAACACACTGTCTTAAGCGAAAGCTTCTTGCGTCCCGTTCGTCTAGAGGCCTAGGACACCGCCCTTTCACGGCGGCAACACGGGTTCGAATCCCGTACGGGACGCCAATTTATCTAAAAACCCAGTATTTAAGCCCTATAGCGACTTACACACCTTTCAATTAGTACAAAAAGGTGGTACAAATGGTCTCTATGGCGACCCCTTGGAAAGACCCAAAAACTGGAATGTATGGACTGCGTAAAGGTGTTCCGAAAGACCTACGCGACATCATTGGCAAGTCGGCCATAAAGAAATCCTACGGCACTAAAGACCCCCAAGAAGCCAAACGGCTGCACATGGTAGAACTTCCCAAGGCTGAGGCCCTGATAGAGAATGCGCGAGCCGGGAGTGTTTCCCTCACCCTTAAGGACAAAGAGGCGCTGGCCGGAGAATGGCTGCAAACCGCACTCAGGGAAGACGAATACAAAAGGGCCAAGGGCGATATCTCACCCGATGAAATTGATTACCGCGAGGAAGACGGGCCCTATGGTCTTAACCTAGATTTTGTTACTGACGCTTTACAGGGGGAAGACAGCGGAAACGGGGATACGTTTGTACTTGGCGACATAAAAGAGGCACTGGCTCAGAGGTCTATTCCTCTTACTGAAGCAAAAATACAAGATGATCGTGAACTAGTCCGCTGCTTCCTGAAAGTGAAACATCATTATTATCAAACCCTCAGACACCGCAGCAAAGGCAACTGGGTAGAACCAGATTATAGCCAATATCCTGAGTTCACGCTAAACACCCAAGGAAGACCTAAGCCAACCAAAGGCACTTCTTTAGAGGAGCTTTGGGAACCTTGGAGCCGGGAAACGGCAACCATACAAAAGACCCAAGACGAGTACCGCAAAGCATGGGATGACTTTAGGAAGCTACACGGCACCATAGCCATGCAATACATCACGAAAGAGCACATACGGAAGTACAAGGACAAGCTCATAGTGGAAGACCAACTCAGCACGGGGACGATTAACAAGCGCCTTTCTGCGCTGAAGACGCTTTTGAAATATGCCACAGATAATGGATACATCAACATGAACCCGGCTGAGGGCATCACTGTGGTTGATAAAGAGGCCAGCATTGACAAACGCAGCCCCTTAGACCCTGATGATCTTAATGCTATATTCTCATCACCAATATACAAAGACGGTTACAGACCCAAAGGCGGTGGCGGAGAGGCAGCATTCTGGATTCCGCTAATTGCCCTTTATACCGGGGCCCGGTTAAACGAGATTGGCCGCTTAAAGTGCAGCGATATCAGGGAGCATGAAGGCATTTATTACTTCGAGTTTTTCAACGCACAAAAGGGACAGCGCAAGAGAGGGAGCAAAAGCCACCCGAGGAAGATTGTCCCGGTACATAGCGAGCTCATTAATAGAGACTTGGTAAGCTACGCCCAAAAAACCAAGAGGAATGAAAACACCCCGCTCTTTCCGCTTTTGAAAGCTGATAGATACGAGTCTGTCACGGGCAACTGGAGCAAATGGTGGGGCCGCTGGATGAAGGAAACACTAGGAATTAAAGACCACAAGAAAGCCTTCCATAGCTTCCGGCACACCTTCATACAAGAATGCAGAGAGAAAGGCATCCCTGAGGCAAGACGTAACTCTATGACCGGGCATGTCTCTAAGGAGGCTGTAGATAACTATGGAGGCTGGAAGGGACCTGAGGGGCGCTACTATGCTTTTAGTCCGAGGGCGTTAAAGGAAGAAATCGAACTACTATCTTTTGGCTCCCCCTAATATAATCGCGCATCAAAGATGACCATTTACCGAGCATTATCATGGCGGATAATTTTTATAGATATTTCACAAATGGGGCGAGCGTCATTCAACCCTACAGTAGCAGTAAAACGCTTTTGATAAACATTAGATGCAAACGCAATTAACGAGGTTTGGCCATTCGAAGCCTTATACACAAAAGGGCTGCTTTTATTAGCGTTGAAAAATTTCATAAGGGTTTCATACTCTGAATCGTCTATCTCAAAAGAGCCTATATACGTATCGGGGGATTTAAGAGGACGGCGCTTGTAAGTACCATCGCCCATGCGCGTTTCTAGCATTTTAGATTTTGGCTCGGTCTTCAAGAGCTCCTCTAAAATGTGATTTAAAGCTTCAGGCCAGACACTGAAACACTGCTCATCTATTAAATTTTCGTTGGGAATGCTCATAATTTAAGCCCTTTGTAGTTGAGAATCGAATTGCTTTGATTCTAACACACTCACGCTGCCTTCATGAATCCTGTTCCGGCCACGCCGCCCCAGCTATAGTGTCTTAATTGCCCGCCATATGCACTACATACCCGCTTAACTGCCGAAGGTAAAAACAAACTTTTCGTTCGCGAGCTCGCCGTGTCCAGTACCCCTTCTACCCGCTGAAACAAATTCAAAGGGGCCGCTTCTTCCATCGTCACACGTGAAAATACCTTCTCCTTTGCGGCTGGTAACATACACAAAATTTCCGGTACACGTAGCCCCCTTATTGGACACAATCGTTAAATGACCGCTTCCGTCTAAATACCCCGTTGCGGTGCCGGAGAATGTTTCGTTCGTTTTTTGAAGCTGCCCATCGACTGGCAAAGTAGTGCTACAAGCCGAAACCAAAACAAGCGCAATTAAGACTGGTATTATTTTAAACATATTAGCTCCCTATAAAAATTATATATCCGACAATAAGTAAACCAGCAATGAGCAACCAATTTGTGCCCTCGCTTTCATCGTCATCGTCTTTATTCTCTTCGTCTTCAGGCTTAAAGAAAAGATCGACCTCACCCTCCTCAAAACTGGCATCCAGATATTCGTTTAAAGACTTTTTCAGGTTGGGGCAGGTTTTGCCACACAAGATTAAAATTATATGACCACCCCAATCTTGGTAGGCATCTAACTGGCCAATCATACGCTGGTACTGTGCAGTAGTCTTTAAGTTGTTTTTCAGTTCTATAAGAACATCATCGCCCACCATTAAATCGGCGCGAATGCGACCTTGTCCATATTGCTTAGTGACCTGCACCTCTTTGAGTTTGCTATGGAGGTAATCATACAGCGAGTTCTCATATTCTTTTTCAGTGCGGAAGCCCTTAGGGTCCCATTTTTCTATGAGATCAGCAACTTTTCCAGATGAATCCCAATAGTCAAATGCCAGCTTTTCCAGTCCCATAAATCCCCCCTAAATTAATCCAAAATGGTTTTATCACAAATTTTTGAGCGAGTATATACGTAAGGGCACAACTTTAATTACCCCCATAGGCCCCCGTGTCTGCGCTGCGCAGCCGCAAAATTTAGAGAAACCCGTACAACTATATCTTCTCCACACTTGCCAGCCAGCATGTGCCCCTCTAACCATAACCGAGGCAGCGCTTTCAAGATACCTGATGCCCAGATTATGAGGGTGTTCATAAAACCCCCAAGAACTCGCCCCTGTAAAGTCCCAGTCACTCTATGCCGCTTAGAAAAGTTTTGACCGTTCATTAAACATGTGTTATATGAACATTATAGGCTAATGAAAGAGGAGCAAATCATGAGCAAGAAACGAGCAGCGCTATATCTGCGCGTGTCCACTGAAGGGCAGACCACGGATAACCAAAGGATTGTTTTAGAAGAAGTGGCCCTTAGAAACGGCTGGGATATTGTGGACATCTATAAAGACCAGGCAATCTCAGGGGCAAAGGGCCGCAGCGAGCGCCCGGAGTTTGACCGCCTGTGCAAAGACGCTACCAAGAGGAAGTTTGACGTTATCATGGCGTGGTCAGTTGACCGCTTGGGCCGCTCTCTACAAGACCTAGTGAATTTCCTAGAGGAGCTGAACGTCCTAAAGGTTGACCTGTTTCTACACCAGCAAGGCGTTGACACAACGACACCCGGCGGTAAAGCACTCTTTCAGATGATGGGGGTTTTTGCAGAGTTTGAGAGAACCTTAATCAAGGAGCGCGTTGTGGCTGGCATAGCCAGAGCCAAAGCGGAAGGCAAACCACACGGGAGGCCGGGACTATCTGAAGAGAAAAAGAGCGAGATCAGAGCCGCCAAAGAAGCTGGGCTGAGTGTCCGCAAGATATCAGCACAAACCGGAGTAAGCGTTGGAGCCGTTCAGAAAGTGCTTAATCCTCAGGATAAAGAAATAATTGCCTAAGGGGATTCACACAGGATTCTCAAAGTGTTATAAAGTTACACATTAGAAAACCGAAGGCACCGAGGCAAAGCCGAAACATAAGCGGCAAGCCAAGGAGCCGGATTAAATCACCACAACATAGGAAGTAGCAGCGCGTAGTGCTGAGTGTGTAAACAATCTACAACGACCAACAACATAAAAGGAAAATAACTATGTTTGAATTACGATTTAAGATTTTCGGTTTTCGATTTACTTTAGGCTGCGAAAGCGGGACGTTTCTCTTACAGATCGGGCGCTATTCGGGCGTGATAAAAGCAACAAAATATAAAGAACACGTGGGGCCGTTCCTGTGCGAGCCAGACCACAGCGAGGGCATGAAGCAATGGCTGATTTATATAAACAAATATTCTTTTGATATTTCCTTCGCTACTTATTTTGTCTGCCATGATCGCCTAGACGCATGGGGCAGACTTCCAGAGGCGACCCCCGCCGAAGTGCAAGCCAGACTGGACAGAGATATGCGGAGACAGGCGCGAGCTTAAATCGCCCAGAGATTACTTAAGAATAACAATGGCTCCCGTTAGAAACTTTCGGGGGCCTTTTGTTTGACTCAGGGAGGCCTTAGGAGGCGCTGGGTTGCAGGGGTGTGTGATTGCGCACAAGGAATACGGAAGTGGACTCAGGAATCACGAGAGGACGCGAGCGAGTACATCGTAGGAGCGAGGACAGACAGGAAGAGCTGAGAAGGGGTAAACTGCACCATGAAAACTAACAGCTAATAGAGCAAATAGAATCAATGGCTTGGGATTAACTTGCTCTTAAGACTATCCGAACCATTGAAACACAGGTCTCTATCTGAATGACCCGTGAAAATCAGGCTAAAAGGATGACATTGTAAAACTAAGTAAAATCAATGGCTTAGAATTAAGCTGCACTTAAACAGTACTGAACGTCGAAAATGACAACACAGATACTGAAAAATACCCAGCGTTAATGGGGCCTGAGAATGGCTGAAATTCGCCATTTAATAATTAACCGCCACTTATACCAGTAGGCGATTCTGAACGAGTGTCGGAATTAAGGCCCACTTAAACACACCCAAGCCGCGTTATGCAGCTAAGACCTCACCTTTCGATATCCTCGAGGGACTGCCGTTTTTTATAGCGGCGGTCCTTCCCTTTTGTTGAATCGGTCTGATGCTGCATTACGAACCACGGCTTGGAAATCTAACCCACCAACTTCCAACACAACAAAACACTATGAGGATTAAATCGAATGTGTGAACCAATTACAATGACATCGACTGCTGCAATGTACGCTTCGCTGGCTGCTTCGGCTATTACAACAGGCGTGAGTTACTACGCGGCGGATAAACAGGCCGATACACAGCGCAGCCACCAGCAGCGAGTGAGAGAACAAAACATCGAAGCGGCAATGGATGCCTACAGATTCAACACTGGCCAAGAAACCAACCGCATAATGCAAGAAGAGACCTCCGCAAACCAAGAGATGCACAAGTCATCCCTGCGTAGACGTGAGGCAGCCGGAACAGCCCTTGCGTCCAGCGAAAGTGCCGGAGTGAACATTGAAGCCCTTATGGGCGACTTCATGCGCCAAGAGGGGGATTTTAATTCTTCCGTTCAACAGCAAATGGACTGGAAGAGGCACCAATCTCAGGCGAACATGAAGGGCTACGGAGCCCAAGCCAAGAACCAGATTGCATCTTACAACCCCGCGCCAGTTCAGGGCCCGAGTTTGGCCGGAGCCGTTGCCGGACTGGGAGCGAGCGCCGTTAGCACTTACAGCCGTTACAATGTGAAGAAGTAAGATCATGGAAGATCAAAAACCACAAACACCAATGAAGACAGTCACGATTTACACTGACGGGGCGTGTCTAAACAATCCCGGCCCGGGCGGATGGGGAGCCGTTCTTATATGCCCAGAAGGCGAGAGAGAAATCTCAGG
>Ga0098074_1001816_pt1 | contig 10265 bp, 11 predicted proteins | sample 32_taG_FD_75064 | JGI IMG/M metagenome (GOLD analysis project Ga0098074, IMG submission 75064) | Marine viral communities from the Gulf of Mexico - 32_GoM_OMZ_CsCl metaG | ecosystem: Environmental > Aquatic > Marine > Oceanic | place: Atlantic Ocean: Gulf of Mexico | collected 2015-07-12 | reverse complement strand
TTGACTCGGCGCCGCGAGGCTGAGCGAGATCTATTTCTTAGTCCTGTGAAGAACCCAGCTTTGGCTAGCTCAATCTATGCGCTTGAGGATACTTGGCTCAAGCGTGAACCCAAACAGTCCTCAGAGTTAAAAGCTGAGGAAAAAGTTTTTGTCCCTAAGGGCAGCGCTCATCAGTGGGAGCTGATTGAGATCGTTCCTGGTGAGACTCACTACCGTGTACGTCTTGAGAGGCAGCCTGACTCGCCGTGGTGGTTCTGGCCGCCTCATTTCAAAATCATTAACGATAATGGCAGCAGCCCTAGCAATCCAGAAAAGCCTGGGGCTGATGGTGTCCTTCCGGTTCCTTATTATTCGCAGCTGGATAACTATAAAGATCCTTACAGGACGTGCTTTAGCAGCTCTTGTGCAATGCTGCTGAAGTATCTAAAGCCCGATAGCATTCAAACAGATGATGACTACTTGCGTGTAGTCTTTAAATTTGGTGATACTACGGAGCCTTCTTCACAGATCGCTGCTCTTAAGCACTTCGGTGTGACTGCACAGTTCCGCATGGACGGCTCCTGGGCCGCCGTGAACCAGCTCCTAGACGAGGGCAAGCCTGTCCCTATGGGCATCTTGCACAAGGGTCCTGTGAGCGCCCCTACGGGCGGCCATTGGATCGTCGCCATCGGGGCGTGGAAAAACCATCAGGGCTACGTTGTCCACGACCCGTACGGGGAGCTCGATCTGGTCAACGGGACTTACGGCAGCAAGGACGGAGCTAACCTCCGTTACAGCCAAAAGAATCTTGGACCCCGGTGGCTGGTAGAGAACCCTAACTCTGGCTGGTATATTGAGGCTTTGGAATGGTGACCTTAGCCGACTTCGATCACGAGGCGATCCTTCGTGAGTGGGATTATCAAGAGGAACAAGTTAAAGCTGACTTCTTAGAAATCCTCTACGATTATTATCAGCCTGCTGATCACACATATACCGGACTTTGGTTGAGGTTTACTGAAGATTGCGCTAATATATTTAGAGGGCTCGCGGTGAAGGACCCTACCGCTATCGTTAACTTCTTACATGGCAAACGATAGGGACTATAGGGAAGAGTACGACTCTTACCACGGAACCACTGAGCAAAAGAAACGGCGGGCGGCTAGAAACAAAGCCCGCCGACACTTAGAGCGTTCCGGTCGAGTTCGCAAGGGTGACGGTAAAGATGTGGATCACAAAGACGGTAACCCTTTGAATAACGGGTCGGCTAACATACGTGTTATAGACCGTAGTACGAATCGCGGGAAGCACTGATGGCTATTCTCCCCCAGATGGGTATACCAGCCCTTCCCGAAACTAAGGGGGAGGAGCAAATGTATCCGGCTTTTGCCGGTTACAACACTCCGTATCAAGTTGCCCTCAGACGGGGCATGATCTTTGATCACAACGGAGCGACCCGCGTGGCGGCTCAGATCGAGCACGATGCTGGTTCTTACATCAGACCTGCCGTACAGCCTGTTGAGTACGGTGAAGGTAATATCAAAAAGTCTACAGCTGTAACTGGTCCTGCTGGTTATAACCAGCGTGCTGTGCCGCTTCCTGACAGCCCTGATGACATGAGTCAGGAGCAGTACATGATGTCCATGGCTCAGGGGAAGCCTGAGCAGAGGATTCGGTTAGCTATGTCTAGGATCGTCCCTCAGCAAGTTATGCTGCAGCGGCCTCCTATTAGTTCTGAGTATCCGTCTAACTCCCACAATACAGTGGAGAATCTGTTGGCCCTAGCTAAGCAAAGGATGGCTTGATCATGATGGTTGATAACGACTTTCCTATTCGTTTAGCTGGTCAGCGCTTTGGTTTGTCAGCACGAGACCTGCGTGGCGTTACTCCGATGGAAGTAACCAGTAGACTTCGTTACCAGCAGACTTTCCCCAGAACTTAAGATGCGTTTTTCTGGAACTGAAGTTGATTACGACCCTAGGGACCTTCCTTACGGTGCTGCTACTCGTTTTGCTGGCGCTGTTCCTGTTGCCTATCCAGAGTTAGTGGATCGTATTAAAGCCTCTATACTGCCTCAAGAGTCTGGTTCTTCCTGTGACGAGCTCCCTGACGGGTCTGCATAAAGTCAGTCTTGACTGGTCTACGCCAGACCCTGAGCGGGTTTTAGCCCGTCATGCTCGCGTCTCCTGTAAAGACCCTAATAAGCCCGAGTTTATTGGGCTTTTAAAGTATTGCATCAAGCATGGGCACGTTAGTGTGTTCGAGCAGGTTTGTGCTTCTTACGAGATTATTACGACTCGCAGCATTTCAGCTCAAATCATTAGGCATCGATCCTTTTGTTTTCAGGAAACCAGTCAACGCTACTGCAACCCACTAGAGGTTCTTTCGGATCACATTTCAAATCCCGCTGACTTTGAGCTGCGCGAGCAAGATCAGAAGAACAGGCAGAACAGCACACGATACACAGATACTATTTTAGAAAACAAGTATCGTGATGATATCTATAAAGTGTACGAGGCTGCCACGACTCTGTACGAGTCGATGATTGCAGACGGCGTGGCTCGTGAGTGCGCCCGTAACGTCCTGCCTATGGGTTCGCCGACCCGCCTGCACATGCAGGGTAACCTTCGCAACTGGATCTTCTACGTCGGCCTGCGATGCGCCCCAGGTACGCAGCTCGAACATAAGTACATCGCAACGCTGATCGGCCGAAACCTGAGGGACCTGATCCCGTCAACGATTTCCGCTGTGATCGAGGCTGCTACGGAAAGTGACAGCCTGGGGCTTTGCGGCTGGAAGCACCTTGACGATCTGGTTTGATGCCTTAGCCTGGGGCCGCAGTGGAGGTTCACTGCATTCGGGTCAAGATGGAGGTTCAGGGAGGGTTGCAGACCTCCCTTTTTATTGTTCGTACGCCTTAGCCGCCGTGGAAGCTATTGCGTTTCGAAGCTGCTTCTTCTTACCGTCTACTAAGTGATGGCTGGATACGATACAACATTCAGTGATGTTGTCTTCCGTTAAACAGACTTTGACGCAACCATCTTCCAGCACTTCGGTTTGAAAAGGAGCCTCGCTCATCTCTTACTTGTCAGTTGGGCTCAGAGTAGTTCATTCCAAGGGTTCTGTTCAGCTTCTTGTTTTTGTTGTTTTTGGAGTCCACGTGCCTGGGCGATCCCAGCAGCTACTGGGTTCGTCGCCGGCCGTTGGAGTGTTGCTACCATCTGCCGCAGACTATTGTTTTCCGCTTGCAGCTGCTGCAGCTGAGCGTTAGCCCAGTTCTTTGCGTTTTCGTTCAGAGTTTGCAGGGCGTTCTCAGGGTGAGGGAAGGCGTATGTTTTGCCTGGGCCTGCTTCGATTGGCTGCCCGCCCTCTTCTGTAGCTAAGGCATCGAGGAAAGCAACAGCTTTTTCAATCGGGATCTCACCAAAGATCGAGATTTCTTCGGCTTGGACAATACCTCTGTTCTTTGAGTACGCCTGTTGGAAGGCCGTGGTCACCTTCGAGGCCTCGCGGATCTTTAACTCTGCGATGCGCCTTTGTTCATTCATCAGGGAAGCACCCGCCAGAGTGCCTCCCATAGCGGCCAGGGGGATGGAAAGCAGTTCAGGCTTAACGACAGCTGTTAAGGTGCTGGCTGCTGCTCCAACCCCAAAGATAATTGTGTACAAGTTTTTAAGCATTTGATTGGCTCGGTGCTGGGTCGTGTTCTTGGAAAGCAGAATCCCAGGAGTCGGGATCCATGGCCCAGTCTATAGGCGAAGGCAAGCGGTTCTTACCCGATGCCGCCCTATCCGTACTCACGTCGTAAGGCTTAAGGCGGAGACCTGTAACGACTGGCTTGCCCCCGTGGTACTTGACGTTGATGCCTGGAATCTTAACGACGTTACTTACAGTTTCCTTAAGTCTGTCAACGAAGCGGGCCTTAGCGCTGTGCTTGTAGCCGTTTGACTTGCAGTAGTTGACGTACGAAGCATACACTTCAGAGTATGCGTTCTTGACGTACATACCACGTTCGGACTCGTCAATCGACGGGCGGAACGCACCGCCACCGAGCGAGGCGTGGCTATTGGGAGCGTACAGGCAGCAGTCAGCCAAGAACGCACAGATCGGATTGTTGAACACCAGTGCGTCAAGGTTTGATTCGTTGAGGGTCGGAACGTGCTTGACCGGGTTAGCGAGAACATCACGCATTTCGTGGAACGGCATAGCCAACAGCCACGCTGCGAATCCTGGCAGTTCTTTAACGAACTCGCCTTCGATGCGATCGGGAAACACACTGATCAGGTTGCGGCGTAGTGAAGGATCGATAACCTGATCCATCACGATCGTCAGTCGGCGGCGCTCCAGACCGCTGCTGATGTCGGAGCTGCTGATGTGTTCGTTACTGGCGATGGATACCAGTAGCTCTGGTTTAAAGTTGATGACTTCTTTGCCGTATTTACGCTCAGCGCGAAGAGTGTCGCTGGAGGATGTAAGTTTCTTGAGCGTGTCGAGTCGCTTGCTGAATGACGCCTCGTCAGTCAGGAGCAGTAGCCGCTTGCCGATCAGGCTGTGACACTCGAAGCGGTTGGTTTCGATTGTCTCTAGGTCGCTGGTATGTGTGCCCGTGTAGCCGGCCAAGGCGATGAGCAGCTGCTGCAGCGTGGACTTACCAGAGCCCCCTGGGCCGATCAGGTGCAGGAAACGTTCGCCAGTTGTGTAGCCGATCAGAACAGCACGGCAGAACGCACGGATGATGATCAGCTTATCCTTACCCACAGCCCATTCAAGCCACTTAAGGATCTCTGGGCACGTAGCATTCGGGTCGTATTCAAATGGCAGCCGGGTTTGGAAGTAGCCCTCGCGCTGATTGCCTTCCTCGAACTCCAGTGTGTGAGCTTCGAGCACGCCGTTTTTGAACGGGATTTTGCCTCTGGAGGTTTGCCAGATCGACCCGCGCCCGCCGTTTACAGAACGGAGGAGTTTTGCTTTGAGGATCAGGTAAACGGAGCTGATGGTTGCCGAGTTGTACTTCGAGAGGACACCGGCTTGAACGAATGTATCTAGGGTTTTTACGATCCTGCGTTTGATGTGCTGCTCGTCGTTTAGAAACCAGACGCCATCGTTTTCGTCGTATGTAAAGAACTCGTCAAGGCTTGAGTCGTAGAGGAACTGTTCTCCGTAGTTGTTAACAATAATGTCTGCAATATCGTTTTCACTGAACTGCCTGTTGTTGTTCTGAATCTGGATGAGCTGGGAAGGGGATTGCGGCGTGGCATCCATAGGTTTCTCCTTTGGGGGTGTTGATACCGATGTTGATTTGGATGAGTTGAAATCGAAGTCGATAGTCATTACAGAGTTCTTAGGCTCTGCTTTTTTGGCCTTAAGTTCTTTTTTGATTTCTTCTGGGCAGTACTCTTTAAAGATCTGATTGTTCTGAGTCTTGATCCGCTTCCACGCAGCCAGGTCGCCGTCGTCTGCTGCCAGGGTTACTGCTGGTTTAAGGCTGATGGGATCTTGGATGCTATTTAGGATGCGGTTGAATTTTCCGTCTAGTTCCGGGGCGTACTGGTAGATAGCGTAAAACACTTGGTTCGCTGCGTCAAGTGGCGCAGTTGCCACCGGGACGCTGTTCTCTCGCAGCCAGTTGGCCCAGCCGATGATCTCTTTGAATGCCACCGCCATTGCGGTTGAGCGGTCGTCTACAGCCTCTCCATCGAGGATCCCTTTGACCGTTCGGCTCAGCAGACCCGTTAGCTCTACCCCGTCAGGATCGGCCTCCAGGGTGATCGCTTCCTCAGGGTCTGATTGACCTGACTCTTGCTTAGGTATCTTTATGAAAGCCTGGTAGGCTTCATCTATCTTCTCGGCGGGTATGTATTTGTCTGTTACGCAAATAAGACCATTAGGATCAGATGTTCCATAGAACAGGTTTGGGACCTGTGTGGCTCGAACATCACTGCCAGGAACTTGTTTAGCTAACTCTCTAGTAAACCACTGGTAAAAGTCTTTATCTATAATAGGTTTAGCTAAGCCGAAGACTAACCTAAAGCGCGGCCAGGTTTCTGACGTACTAGGAGAATAGTATGCAAAACTTAGATACCGCTTGCATAGGTCTAGCTCTAGAGCTTCTTTTACTGTCAGTTCTTGCTGTTGTACTTTATTGCCATTTTTATCCTTACCATCTGCCTGGTTATCAATATCTAGAATTATCAGACCTGCTTGGATGCAGCCTGTACCACCTTGAACTCTCTTTCCATTGACTAAGTGCCACGCGCAGAGTCCATAGCCTTGGCATGTTAGGTCTGCGATCTTGACTATATCGTCGTCGCCCTGAATCCAGTTGTTATTGAACGCAGCAAAGTTACCACCTTCGGCGATTTTGCCTAGTTTCGGGTCAAGATAGTTCTTGACTTCCTTGTTCCACGAAAAGGCAAAATCCATGCGAAAGGGCTGGGCAGACGGTCATTCTGGCACGGCTGGGCCGGCCGTCAAGTTCAGTCTGTGAAGACTGTGTTAAGTTGTGCGCAGCTTGATGTAGAAGTCCTTGAGGACCGCGAGCCACGACTTTGTATGTTTTTCCACCTCGCCTTCGCTAAATGTAAACACCTGCACCGAATATGAGGGCACTGGCGTACTTACAATGATTTGTGTTTTCTGTATCTTAATTCCTAGGCAGCTCTCGGCCGCGAGCTTGTAGGCAGCGAGCTGCAGCGTGGTCTTTTTCAGCTTGAAGACTCCAGATACTAGAGACTTTCTGAGCTGATCGCTCATCTGCACTTTCGTGCTGGGGAACTTGGCTGAGTACGGGCCTAGTGATGTTTTGAAGTCTCCTAGGACGATTTCTCCATTCCGATCACGATAGATGATGTCAGGGCACCCTGCGTACCCTTCGTCTGATTCCGTATCGTAGTAATGGAGCCTGCCTACACCGTCGCTGCCTACAAACTTATTCCACTTCGGTTGGTTGTAAGGTTTTTCGGACCAGAGTACTTTTGCGTCGTCTAGGAGTTCGTTTAACTTCTCTGGCATGTCAAGCCAGTATGGTTCGTAAGCTTTGGGCGGTTGTACCTTTAGTCCTCGGATGTAGTTTTCTACAGAGTTATGGATCCAAGAACCCCGTTCAGCAGCTTGTTCAGCCACTCCGGGGTTCATCAGATTCCAGTGCTGCAGCTTCTTTCTTGTTTCTTCGGTCTGCGTGGCAGATAAAACGCTAGTTACAGAAGGAAGCGGCCTGTTAACTCCGTCGCAAACGTAATGCCGTAAGCCGTCTAGAGTTAGTCGTGTTTGGGACACATTCCCGTGTCAATTATCTGAAGTATAGCTCGATACTTAGAACACATCAGAAATGTCGATTGCCTTTCGAGGTTCTTCGGTATCTTCGTCGTCTACGAAAAATTCCGACACTGAATAGTCAAATTGTTTACAGTCGTCATCTAGACTCTTCGATAAGCACAGGCTTGCGTTAAAACTCTCTTTTATAATCGACGCACACTGCTCTGGAGACCGCACGTCCCCGTCTGGGGACACAGTTTCTTGCAGGATCTGATCAGACACTAACAGAGCGCACATTTTATTAAGCTGCGCATTAAGCTTGTCTACGCTCTCAACTAAGTTGGTTTGCAGTTTGATCAGCCTGTCGATCTTATTCACGGTTGAAGGGGAGTTAAAGGTTTAACTGCGTCCCAATCTAGGGCATACGCGATCTCTGTACTTTTTGTTTTCGGGTCTTTTTCAAAGACGAACCAGCAGGCTGTTACGGAGTCCCGCGTGGACCCAATCGCTCTGAACTTAGGTCGAGGGGAAAGCACTATCATCTTTGTCATGGGGTTGGACAGAAGGAACCCGCGTCTCCTGGTTACTGGCTCGATGAAGGACAGTCTATCGAGTATAATAATTCCCTTTTTTGCTATGTTTGTTCCGTATTCAAGGATGTACTTGTTGTACTCTTTTGAACCTAGAGTTACTGCCACCACCCAGTCGAAGTCTTTGACGGACTGATCGAGCCACCAATTTAAACTATATAAATTTTCTTCATCTTTGTTGGTTGTGATCTCCGAGACCCTCTGCTTAAGATTATCTGTAAGTAGTTGGAGGGGGTCATAAGGAGCTAGCACGCGCCCTTGCACTGTGTAATTATCAAGCAGTGCTTCAACCACACCTGATGGCAGATTGTAAAAGTCATCCATGTGCATAAGACGCGATGCAAGCCAGTTTACATCGTCAGGATTTATTTACCTCCCTTTGCGCCGCGTGGCCATGACCGAGCCTAATTGGATTACGGCTGAGCAAGAGTTTACGCATCAGTATTTTTTGATGCAAGCTAAGAAGCTTGACAAAGAAGAGTTATTAGATTTGTTTGAGCATGTTCATAAACAGTACTTAGTTAACCATAGGTTATTTAAGTCTCTTATTAAATGGTGCGCTAAAGAGGGTTTAGGCCTTCCTAGTTTTTCTACATTACTAGAGTGATAATTAGGTGAAGTTTATCCCGCTGTAGTTTGTTGTGAACATTCCTGTAGTATCTTCTGCTGTTAAAGCTAGATTTGTCCTTGACGGTGTTAGAGACACACCCGAAATTAGAGGCAGTAATCCAGATGAGTTCACTGAAAGTGTTGTAGATATTGCTTGACTTACTCCTATATTAGCCTCTGCTCTTGCTGTGTACCCAGAAGGATTCCCGTAGTTTAAGTTGGGGCTTAAACCGGAACCGATTGCTCTGATGCCTATCGTTACGATTCCTCTAATCCCAAATGCTGCGTATCTATTATTTGGGAAGGACTGAGTGGTTGTTATAGCTCTATTTACATTTGAGTCGTATTTCGCCGCAACTCGGCAGGGAAATCCTTCTACTTGAGTTGCAACTTGAGATACAATTTTTCCAGCAGATATAGTTTTTATCTGAGTTAAATTTGAGTCAACTTCATAAGAAACAGAGTCTCCACGATTTACAGTACTTTGACTGCTAATAAAACCACCAGTACAGGCTACTATAAGTTTAGTTGTGTCTGAGTCTTTTAAGCTTATACTTAATATATTAAACATACTGTTTGGTAGTATAATTGCTCTAACAATATTAAATTGGTCGTCATACAGCACTAAACCTCTGTACTGACCGTTATTTCTTGTTCGCGAGAACGCTACTATAAATCCTTCTAACCCTGTTGAATAAGTTACAGCTAACGCTATGGGGTGCGGATTAACTTCATTTGTGCCAGTACTGTTATTTAATGAGTATCGTTTCGCTGGAGTACTTACATCGATTATTCCTTGCTCATCTGCTTTATAAATGTACTGGAAATTTATATCGTCGTAAACAATCCACCATAATACACTACCGTCTAAAGATCTCACAAAACTTACTTCTGTTATGTGGTTTGACGGTGTTAAGGCGCTAGCATTTCTCCATTTAAATAACTGTGCTGCTGATGGTGTACTAGGGTCATCTGGATCTATATTATAAACTACGCTAAATTCATTTCTTCTAGTAAGTACCCATAATTTATTTAATACAGGATCCCATTGACCTCTTTTAAAGTTCTCTCCGGCTGTAGAGCTTGCTGGCAGCCCTAAATTATAAGAGTAAGACCATTGTATACTTCCATCTTGACTTTTTATCTTTATAACTACGTTTTCGGTTGCACTCAAGTAACCTTTTCCGTAAACTAAATATAAGAATTGATTTGTAGTATCAAATTCTAAGCTCATTTGAGGCACCCAGGATATAAGTATCCCTCCTCCTCCGATCGTATACGGTTCGGTGTTGTATTTTTTAGTCCAAATTTCTTTTCCGTCCCGCCCGAGTTTACGTATGAAGACGGAGCTTGGAGTTGTATCTAAAGCTCCTGTTTGTGCTGAAGGCACCCAATAGGCTACATAAGTAAATCCATATTTATCTATTGTTGTCTTGGGATTACAGTATGCTATTCCTTCATCTAGTTTTATTGAGTTAAATTCAGTTATTTCATTTACCCATAGATCTAAAGATACACCGGGATCTACTGTGCCTAAACAATTAGAATCAGAAACTCCCGTGGAGCCGTTCGGATACGTTACAACGTAGTATACTTTACTGAAGTAGTCTGAATCTTGTATTGTGTATGTATCTCCTGTACCTATTGGAGCGGAGCTTAAAGTGTTATACCATGTTATAAAATCATAAGTGCAAAAGCTGGACCCTCTTAAAATATCCCCAGGTTGAGGGTTTAGGGGGTCCCCAGTGGTTGTTGGGCACGGAGGCGGGATATCGCAGCCACCGCCGAACTGGTCGTAGTTAAGAGGAGCGAAGCCTATACCTAAGTCGTAGCTTT
>Ga0098074_1001812_pt1 | contig 10276 bp, 11 predicted proteins | sample 32_taG_FD_75064 | JGI IMG/M metagenome (GOLD analysis project Ga0098074, IMG submission 75064) | Marine viral communities from the Gulf of Mexico - 32_GoM_OMZ_CsCl metaG | ecosystem: Environmental > Aquatic > Marine > Oceanic | place: Atlantic Ocean: Gulf of Mexico | collected 2015-07-12 | reverse complement strand
AGAAGACCTAACCTTTTGGAAAATCAAGAATTATCACAAGAAAGAAAACATACAATCATTTATATCGGTAATATTGAAAATAGTGTACAGGAAGAATACAGAAAAGGTGATTGGGAACCTTATATTGATAAATACATTCAAACAAAAGGAATGAAACACGCATTATCTCAAAGTGAATATTTACAAGAGATGTCACAAGCGAAGTTCGGTTATTGTCCTCGTGGATATGGTTCAAAGACAAACAGAGAAATTGAATGTCTTGCCTTGGGTGTCGTGCCGATATTTACAGATGATACAAGTATTGATTATATTCATCCTTTAATTGAAGGAGTGCATTATATCAAATGTAATGATCCAAAAGATATTCATTCTATCATTGATAAAGTAGACTGGGAACAAATGTCAAAGAACTGTCGTGAATGGTATATGAAAAACGCACACTCTGAAAATGCGTGGTTCGTTATACTTGATGATTTATTTTATCAAGAACAATAATGAAAAAAAGAGGAATCTATTATAAAAGACCTCAACAACCCATTTTATATATCATACGTCAACCAATTATCCTTCGTTTTGATTAACTACTCATAATATCTTTGTGTGCTTTGGCGACACTCATACCGCGTCGCATACGAGACATCATCTTCATTCTGTGAGACTTTGCCTCACTTGGCGACATATCATCTTTATGTTTATCCATGTGTTTTTTGAGTTGTGCTTTTTGTTTATCACTCAGTTTACCTCCATTTGATTTAGGTTTAGGATTACTGTTTTCTTCGTTACTTCCTCCGTAATGTTGGGGCATTTGTTAAATAATAATATTTTTTTTATACGTTAATTTAATGAATTGTTTAGATTTGAAACAGAGTAATGATAAAATACTAGAACTCATTCATCGTGATGAACCTTTTCATATTGTTCGTTTAGGGATGGGTAGTGAAACATACGCGACTTATCATTTATTCAAAGATAGAATACTCACAAAAACACGTACATTGGACAATAATGCAGGGATATACTGTAATAATGATCCTAATCTTATGATTGAATATTGTTATATGTATAATGAAGCAATTAAAAATAGTGATTGTCTTGCTGTATTTCCTAAATCTATAATCCACGAACAATTGTATTTTAAAGATAAATATCATTTACCAGTAATTTATAATCGTTCATTAGAACCTTACTTCCAATTAGATGCAGGGATTACACCGTGGACTCATAGTCTTGTCAATAAAAAAGTATTAATAGTTTCACCTTTTGTAAATTCATTTATCAAACAAATTGATAGAGGTTTTAAAATATTTGGGGATAAACATGTATTTTTGGATGAACAAAGGTTTGTTTTTTATAAAACCTACAACACTTCCGCAGGTAATCACTTACATAGAGATTTTAAAGAAACATTACAAATGATGACTTATGATATTGAAAAACTTGATTTTGATATTGCTCTTATTTCTTGTGGAGGATATGGATTACCTATTGGTGACTTCATTAAAACCAAAATGAAAAAGTCCGCCATATACATTGGGGGAGGTTTGCAATTACTCTTTGGTGTTATGGGGAATAGATGGAAAGACAAAGATATATTTTATAAACATCCTTCCAATGTAGATTGGATAAGACCTCACCCTGATGAACTACCACCTCACGCCTATAAAGTTGAGAGTAATTGTTATGGATAAAAAATGTTGATAAAAATAAATGAAAGTGTTCGTAATTACTATTTGTGATCAACGTTGGAAAAAGTATGAAAAAGATGAACGATATATTCGCTGGAAAGGGTGTAATGGAAAAGAAGATTTAGATTATGACTTTGTTTTGGAAACATATATCAATATGTGGAATTGTACAAAAGATCATCGTTTTAATGTTGCAGGTTGTTGCGAAAGTCATTTATCATTAATGAAACATATTATTGAAAACAAATTAAATGATGTGATTATTATGGAAGATGATGCTCTTCTTGATTTTGATAGATTAGAAGAACTAAAAGATGTAAATGAGTTTTGTTACGTCGGAGGAAGATTTGATCCTGTAAGATTAAAAGATAAATTAGATAGAGAAAAGTGTTCTTCTGAAGAAGGTGTGAATACAATTAATTCACAGTATTTTACCATTGGAGGTTCTTATGGATATTACTTTCCCACTTATGATGTATGTAAAGATATTTATGAGAAACTAACATGTAAACCAAGAAGAAGAGCAATTGATTCAGAGTTTAGAAAATTACAAAAACAAAACATTATTACCAAATACATCTATCCTGCAATGAGTGAATTATATTTACCTGATGCAGTGAATGGTTTTACTTGTAAAACGACTAATTTCAAATTAACAGACAGTAAAAAATTTTATTAAGGTTGTTTATTAGGATCAATCTCTTCAATGGATTGTATTTTAGGTAGTTCTTCTTTTTTTTGTTGAGGTGTTGGTTCTCTATCACAAGAACACCCACAACATCTTATTTTTCTGCATCGTGATGATTGTAATGCAATGAGGATGCCTGTAATCACTGAACCTATTGTACCGATAAAGACACCGAGGTCTCCAATCGTGAATTGTTGTAATCCGCCCATTTTATCAAATTAAAATATTTTATTTAGTAATGAAAGTTGCTTATTGTTTACCTTCTACCACCAAAGGAATTAATATTGATGATATTCTGAAAACTCCTTTGTACAATGTTCTTCTTCAAAGTAATCCTGAAAAAGATGTCAAATACTACATAGGTATTGATTATGATGATCCAATTTATTCACGTAAAACTCAAAGAAAAAAGTTAAACAAATTGTATGATATTGAATGGGTTATTTATAAAGGTGAAAAAGGACACGTCACCAAAATATGGAATGAATGTGGTTCACTTGCAGTCAAACATGGATATGAATATATTTATCTTTTAGGTGATGATATACATATTGATAAACAACCTTTTCTAAAAGAATGGATTGATATTCTGCATAATCGTAAGAATCTTGGTTGGGTTGCTCCTTACAGTGGTAATGATAGAATACCCACACAGTTCTTTTTACATAAAACTCATTATGATATATTCGGTTGGTTTTATAATCCTCTTATTAAAAATTGGTTTTGTGATGACCATCTTGCAGGATTGTACCCACACAAATACATAACTTGGGATAAAGAGAAAAAACATTTTAATGTTGGAGGGATGCCTAGATATAATGTGATTGATGGTTCAAAGCTATATAAGTTCCTATTGAAAAAAGATAAAAAAAAAATATACAATTATATATATGATACATCACACGCACACGAAGAAAGAACTTTGTCAGATAATTGAGGTTTTTGATCTTCAAGAACATTTTGAGGATCATTGGGAAATGGATAAAGAAGAGATCGTGGATAAGTTAGAAACTTATTTGAGAGATTGTAAACATATACCGAGAGATGATTTATACTTTGTCATTGAGGATGTTGAACAATTAAAAGAATACTTACAAAAACCTAATCAGTATCGTATCTCTGTCAAAGAAAAAGATGAAATGATAAACATCGCGAAAGACATTATTTTTTATTGCAAACAAGGTTTTTTATTATCAATGACTGATTTTTATGATATTGATGATTTAATTGAAAAAGCACAAAAAATTTCGTTTTATGGTAATACTCCTAGCATTGCTCGTGCTATAAGACTACTTAACAAAGATCCCAAAATAAAAACACCGATACAAATCATTCAAAGTGGTAAAGTAAAACTGGAACAACGTCGTAAAAAAGAAAAAGAACTATTGAAAAAAGGGCAGTACAAAGCAAATAAGGGGAAATATATTGTTTCTTTTGATTAACTTTATTTTATAATAATTAGTAAATATGTCAGGATTTACAGAGACTTATCTTTTAGATTGTAATCGTAGATTGTCAGCGGAGTTCCGTGCTGACCCCAATAACGATTCCAAAAATGTATTTACATGTGAAGTCGGGGAGGGATTAGATTTAAATATTGGAGATCAAGTTTCAATACATAGTGCCTATGTTTCTTCTAGAGGTGCAGGAGGAGATGTTTTGGAAATTAAAGGGAGCGAGTTTCAAGAAACCTATACATTGGAAAGAACAAACATAGAAACCTTACTTACTGATGTAAACTCTTCTCTTGCGTATGGTGATAATAAAGCAACTGTCATTAATGTATCTAATGTTACTGAAACCTATTCATTGAAGGATAATGAAATTATCTTACCCATATCGTATTACAAAAATGTGAATGGAGAACAACATTTTCATCTTCCTCGTAGATTTGATAAACGATATCAAGACCCCACAACAACAGGTCAAAATAACAATAACTGGTTGTCGTTATTTCAAACTGCTAAAGACATTGATAATGTAGAGTTCGGTGATATTCCCAATTGTTCCTTTCGGTATAATACAGTGGATACAGGAGCACCGTATTTTAATATCGGTAATGTAGGTTTAACTCATATATACCCTAATAAAAACGCTTCTTTTACTCAAACACATTTAGGATACTTATTAACATGTGGAGCAGATATGGAGTTTGTTAAGAACATCTATGATCGTATAGGTAATACACAAATCATTAATGGTTCGTTTGTCGCACAAGCACCTTTGGAACAGGATATAGTCATCATAGAAAACTCATCAAGAACATCGTCAGTCAAAAACTTATACTATGCAAATGATAATTCAAGATATACAATCTTTTGTCGTCAAGGTGTATCAGTATATGATTTTGATAATGCTTCGTATCTGAATTATGATACTGGTGATTTAAATAGTAATTCAGATTTGGATATTAACGGTACATTTTATTCATCTAAATTGTTTTCCGCACCTGTCTCCAATGTGAAACGCGGTCCTTGGTGTCAAAAATATGATTTATATCAAGAACATATTCGTTTGAGTATTGATGCTGGTTATGATACTCCTTCCAATATCGCCGATACATTATCCAATCAATTATCCAAAGTAGACCAACCGCAAACAATTATCGCCAATACATCTCTAACTTGGTCGGCAAGTGCAACAACTAAAAACGTCAATAAATCACCTATATCCATTATCAATCAATCACCTACATTTAAATTATTCCGAGCAGGTAATCCTGTATCTTTTGGAAAAACTGCCTACGAACAATATGATACAAATGCTTCTTCACAAGAAACAATGAACTATGTGAATGCCTTTCAATTTATAGGTGTAAAGAGACCTGATTTATTTAAACTTGGAAGAAATTTACACGGCGAATATATTTTATCCAATGCCTCCCTTTCTGAGTTTGGTAAAAATGCATCGTGGAATGAACCTCGTTTGGGTGGATATGTTTCTTGGAAACTATTGACTAAGTATGATTCTAATGCAGAACCAGGAAACGCTTCATCTTTACTTGTAACTGATAGATTGTGGAATGAGAATGATGCGGATGAAGACAGAAGACTTTTACATGGTGCACCTTTACTTGCTCGTATCAGTGAGTTATTCAAAGCACAAGGAAAGTATCCTGAATTATTTGATTATCCAAATTTCACACAATCTGACATAACTTCTGATATATCTAAAGATTATTGTCGGTTTATCCACATGGCGAGTAGGATTTATCGTGGAAGTATACCCAACCCTCAGGCAGGAACACCACAACCAGGGGCAAATAGTTCTTGGACGAACCAAGATGATAGTTTAGGAAATGATTATTATGCATCAGGTTTTGGTAATGACCTTTACTTTGACAATATCAACTTTTTATCCTCAAACCCCATGTTTGTTTTGTATGATCCCAATAGGGCAGATATACCTGGTGAAGGTAAAGACAGGCAGAACTTTAGTGATTTAGGTTATGGATTTGCTGTTAAATATCGTCATACCAATGGTTTTGATTATATAGCATTCGCAACCTCTTCAACAGACCATCCTCGTTTGAATTATAATTTTGGGGTCTATGGTACAAAAACAACTACAAACGCTTCTCACTTATGGGAAGCAGGAGTAAGATGTGGTTGGGACTTTAATGCAAACGCGTATGGATGTCCTTTGATTGGACTGTACACAGGGGAAGGAAAGTTTGGTTTTGATATTGGAGTTGAAAAAGGACCAGTAAGAGCACAATTAAACTCTAATGCTGTCGCTGGGACTCCAGCAAATCATTACGAACAAGACCTCGCAATTACCGATGGTTATATTAATGATTTATATTTAGGAAGTATCTCTCCCTTGATTAACTTTGACAACGTTCAAAACAGATTCACAATTAGTGATTTACATACTCCTGAGTTTGTATCACAACCAGCAAACTCTGGAAAAGATGCAGATACTCCTTTAACAAACGATCAAGCAAAAGACAAATGTTATAAAATCAATAAACGGTTAAATGGAGCAACCTTTTGCCCTGATATGATCCCTTATCGTTCTCAATTTGAACAAAGTTCGGCAAATAGTTCATTAACTATCGGTAATCAAAACTTAAAACGATTTACAATATTTGACGCTCATAGTGGTATTCAATTACAAGATTTAGGTATTAATAATCAGTTATGGAAAAAGACTTTATGGAATACTTTGGGTTTTACTTACGACCAATTTTCTGCATCCTTACAAAACGGACAATATAGAATACAAGATACATTTACTCCTGACATGTTTCCAATCACAACCAATCAAAAAGTTGTTTCAAGTGATATTTTTGAATATAATACAAATCGTTTTGGTGCTATTTTATATCAACCTCAACTCCCTTTAACAATCGTGAATGCTTCCTTGTCGTCAGGAACTACAAATGTTACTCCTCAAAAAATACCTTATGATCCTCCGATTGTTGTTGCTGGTAGTGTCTCATCAAGAATTATCGCTCAAGGTTTACCTACAAAATCCACAAGACCTTACTACCTAATTACGAGTGACATTGTTCCTAATAATAATTACAGAGGAAGCACAGGGGATTTAGGTGTCGCTGGGGTTGTAACTAAAATTAACGGATATCAGGATGCCTATCAGCAAGATGGGACACAAATGTCTTTTACAATCACAAAACCAACATCAATTAATCATATAAAAACAGCAATTCTTGATCCTGATGGTTCTCCTGCAAGAGTAGATGATAATAGCGGTGTAATTTATAAAGTTCAGAAACAAATCAACGCACAAATGAACTTAGTAGATGTATTCTTACAACAAGAACAAATGAAAGAAAAACAACGACAACAAATGGATCAACAGTTCGCTCAAGTATTACAACAAGGAGGACAATATTCGGCGATGCAAAATTATATTCAAAATCAACAATTAATGGCGAGAGCACCTGTACCTTCTCGGTTTATTAATAGTGAAGTGGAACAAGCAATTATCAATCAAGAAAGTGGTTTAGATGCTGAAATCGTCAATCAAGCAATATCCTCCATGGAGGCAGAACAAAGAGCATATTTACAACAATTACAACAAGGAAATCAATTAGCACATACACCAGTTGATCCTGAAGAATATTTACAAAGATTAGAAGATTTTAATTATATCCAACAACAACAAGCAATATTATCCCAAATGACTCCTTCCACACTTGAACCTGAACCAGCAGAGTTCATCCCTGATATTCCTGATATTACCCCTCAACAGGTTGAAGGTGAAAGAACAAGGGTTCGTGCAGAAGAAGAAGCAAGAAGACAAGAAGCATTACAAAGGGAAAGAACAACAACAAGAACAAGTCGTATCGGTCAATTACTCGGTGCGAGAGATACAGCAAATGTAACCGCACAATCAACAGAAAGACCACAAGAACAACAATTAGACGTAGGTGAAGAAGTTCCTTTACCCCCCTTATTATTTCAAAGAAGTGCAGGAGGACAAAGAGGAGGTTTACAACAATACCTCGCATCATTACCCCCCGAACAAAGACAACAACAAGAAAGACTACAACAGTTATTTGAAAGAGGTGCTGGTGTAATCGCTGAAAGATCTGAAAGATCTGAAAGACAAAGAACACAACAACAAGAAAAACCAAAACCAGAGTAAGTTATTTAAACGATTATTTTATATATATAGTAAATATAAAATGGAAAGCAGTTCTGGAAGAAAATATACTAACGAACAAATTGTAAAGGTTTTAGATCAATATGAAAGAAAACTTAAATCAATGAATAAGTTTTATGTAAATAAGTACAACACAGACGAAGAGTTTCGTCAAAAGAAACTCCAAAAAAGTCGTGAAAACTATCATAAAAATAAAGAATATCATCGTCAATATTATCTTAAAAAAAAAGCAAGACTTCAATCACTCTCATCACCTGAGGAATCTGTATCTGATTCTTCTTGAAGTTTTTTCAATTGTTCTTGTAATTTTTTCATTTGTTTTTCTTTTTTACTCATTTTCTTTTTTTTAGGTGGATTAAGATTTAATTCAGCGATTTCCATGTTTTTTTGTCGTATAGTTTGTTCTTTTTCTTCAATCATACTTCTATAATTAAGTTCATCACTTTCGTGTCTTCTAATTACCTTTTTGCATCTTTCCACTTGTTTTTTTAATGCAGTGATTTCATCAATAAAATCTTCTTTGACAGTATCGTAATACAAATCGTGACACAGTTCTTTTTCTTTTTTAAGTTCCATGTAACAAATACCACAAGGAGGAAGTTTCTTTTTACCTGATAGTAAATCAATTTTGTTTTCTTTTTCTTTGATGATTGCTTTTAACTGTTTATTTTCAACACGACACCTTTCTTCTTCAAGTAAAGGTTTAATCATATCTAACATTGCAGTTATATACTTTGTCATCGGTGATTTATCTGTATTGAAAAATTGTTTCAATGCTTTTTTACAGGCAGATTTTTGATCCCGATGTTTTCTTGAAGGTGCGTCTTCATCATAGGCATAAATACCATCTTTATAGTATTCCAAAATGTGTAGAGCGAGAGAATTGAGTTGACAGTCATTCAGAAGGGTTTGATTGCGAATATTATCCATTTTATAGTATAGCATAGAAAAAAAACTTTAAATAATAACGCCTTAAAATTCACAATAACGTATCAAAAACGTCTTTTTTAAAGGGACAACGTTACTGTTTTAAAGTGAATGACAAGCAATTTACAAGGAAACAAAAGGGAAAAGTAAAAAAACGTCGGTATTTTCTTTTTTTCAATAATCCTCTCACTATATATATATATTCTGTGATCTAATATTCTCACTATACAAATCAAATTATTTATTTAAATTAACGCAACGTTTTTTACATTTTACCTTTAAAACACTTGTAACATAAGGCGTTTTACCTTTAAAGTGGACACGTCGCCCCTTTAAAATGACACGTTTCCACACGTCGTTTGCTATTTTTTAACGTCATTGCGAATAAATATTTTATTATAGTTGAAAGACTTACGTTCATCATTCCTTGCGGATACAACCTTTTTGAATGGTTGAGTGTTCGGCGAGAGTTTGTTTCTATCCTCTACATGGGTTTTTAAAATCAATTGATTATGCATAATTGTATCCTTTGCATTAATGGGTAATTTGTATCTGTTCGGTTTCTTTCGTGAAGGCATTATATTAAATGTGTTTTATTTTATTTTGAAATTAAATCTAATTAAATTATAAAATGTCATTAGTTATTTTATCTTCATCGCCTAAGAATGGTGTTAATACTGGAGTCGCCAACGACAACCAAACAACAAGTTTCTCTAACTACTTTCAGAGTGCGATAAGGATTCCGCCATATTCTCAAATAGGCGTACACTCAGTCAAAATCAATCGTAATACCACAAGTCAAGATTTATTGTTTATTAGGGTGAGAGGGTTGCCGATTGAAACTTATAATGGAGCGAACTCAGGAATATCTCAAATATTGGGTGTTATACCTGATTTCCATAATTTCGGCACTCAAGACCATCAAGGAGGAGGAACAGACCACGGTGTCAACGCATCTAAATCACTCGTTCATCATATGAATCCACCTTTGTATGTAAATCTTAACAATCCAAATGAACTATTACTCAATGAGATTAATGCCGAACTTGTGGACGCAAATGAAGAAGTCCAACCTCGTGGAGAGTATGATGCTCGTTCAATTATTGTCTTACATATACGACCATCCACCCCATCAAGGGAAATAAGGGACAGGTCAAGATAATAGACGATAAAACTTTTTACACTATTTTTTTAAAAAAAATATATCTATTTTGTATAAAATGTCTTTATTACCTTCCATTGAGTTTGATCCTGTTGTCAAAGAACAAGTGATTGAAGAAGATGATGTGGTTGATGTTGAACCACAATCACCCAAACAACCTAAGGAAGATATTGTACCTGAAGT
>Ga0098074_1001811_pt1 | contig 10282 bp, 7 predicted proteins | sample 32_taG_FD_75064 | JGI IMG/M metagenome (GOLD analysis project Ga0098074, IMG submission 75064) | Marine viral communities from the Gulf of Mexico - 32_GoM_OMZ_CsCl metaG | ecosystem: Environmental > Aquatic > Marine > Oceanic | place: Atlantic Ocean: Gulf of Mexico | collected 2015-07-12 | reverse complement strand
TAATCAGCTTGCCCTGATCCAGCAGGATCAAGCGTTCTACGGCGGGGAGCATACTGGTGCGGTGAGTGATTAGAACGAGCGTTTGATCTTTTACATCCTGATGCAGAAATTTCACAAAATTGGCCTCGGCCTGCATATCCATGGCGTTGGTCGGCTCGTCACAAACCAGAATTTTCGGTTGCAATAAAATCGCGCGTGCAAAGGCAATCGCCTGTTTCTGCCCACCTGACAGGCTACTACCATGCTCACCCACCGGCGCGTCATAGCCCATGGGATGGCGGGAGACAAAATCATGCACGCCCGCCATTTTCGAGGCGCGCAAGATATCGGCCTCGGTTGCATTGGGCAGGCTGGCGGCAATATTATCGCGGATAGAGCCACTGAACAGGAACACATCTTGCGCAATATAGGCCGTATTGCGGCGCAGATCGGCCGGGTCAATCTGGCGATAATCACTGTTATCCAAGAGCACAGTGCCGCCGCTGGCATCATATAAACCCATAATAATTTTGGCGATAGTGCTTTTACCCGAGCCCACGCGCCCGATAATTCCGACCTTCTCGCCAGGTTTGATCTTAAAGGAGATGTTCTCAAGTACCTTACGATCAGTATTCGGGTAAGCGAATTCGACTTTTTCGAAACTCAAGGCACCTTGCAGATCAGGACGGTGTAGGAATTGCTTTTCTTGCGGACGCTCGACAGGTAGCTTCATTATCCGGTCCAATGTTTTCAGTGCACCATCGGCTTGATGATAACGTGTCATGAGATTCGCAATCTGGCCAATCGGTGCAATCGCGCGCCCGCCTAAAATCACGGCGGCGATTAATCCCCCGATGCTCAAATCTCCGTCCCGCACCATATACATACCGAACAGGACAATCACAACCGTGGCTATCTGCTGTACGAAGCCGGAAATATTCACGCCAAACGCCGAGACAAAGCGGGAAGACTGACCGTAGCTCGCATTCTCCGCCACATAATCGCCGTAGCGTGAGCGAAAGCGCCCATCCGAGCCGATGGATTTAATCGTCTCCAGCCCGTGAATAGTCTCGACCAGCAAACCATGCTTGGCTTCAGAGCTTTGCGTGGCTTTGCGCACAAGAGATTTCAGCGGGAATTGCAAAATAAAACCAACGGCCAGCACAATCAAAATTAAACCGATCAGCACAAAAGCCAGCGATCCGGCGAGCTTGAAAATCACAAACAGGAACAACAGTGTAAAGGGCAAATCCACCAGCGCGGCAATACTGGCCGAGGTAAAGAAATCGCGCACGCAATCAAAATCTTTGAGCATATTGGCAAAAACACCGCTGGATTTCGGGCGGTAGGCCAGCTTCATATTCAAAACCTGATCATAGAGCCTTCGCCCCGCAATCACATCAATTTTACGCCCTGATAAATCAATCAAATAGCCGCGTATAATCTTGATCACCACATCAAAAACAAAAATCGTGAGCGCGCCGAGACCCAGCGCCCAACCCGTTTCAATAGCATTATTCGGAATAACGCGGTCATAGACATTCATAATAAAAAGCGGGCTGACCAGCACGAATAAATTGATGAAGACAGAGGCCAGCATGACCATCATGTAAATGCTGCGCCCTTCATGAATTATGCCCCAGAACCAATGGCGATCGGTATCGTCTTTATGCACGCTGACGGGGTTTAAAAATTCGGAGCGCGGATGCACATAAATGCAATACCCCTTGTAATCCCGCCCCAACGTTTTGGCATCGACCTCTTTTACCGCGCCTGTCTCGGGCATATAGACTTTATAGGCTTTGCCGTTTTTGCTGCGCTCGAGTGCAATGCAAGCCTGATTGTGATCAAGGATAAGCACACAGGGCATCGAGGCATTTGCAATTGCGGAGGGGTCAGAGCGTTTGACCACTTGCGCTTTAATACCAAGGCGCTCGCTGGCCTCGCAAAAAAGCTGGGGGCCCATCCCGCGCCCGTCATAGGCTAGTCCGGCGACGATAGCCTCGGCCGATTTGGCGCGCCCGTAATGAGACGTTAAATAGACAAGGCACTTCAAGAGCGGATCAATATCCCCTGCCCCGATAGCATCGGCACTTTCTGCTATTGCCGCCTCGGGCTGGGCTTGATTTTTCGGGGGGTTATTTCTGCTCATGCGTCAGGCTTGAAACTTTCGCAGGGCTTTGCACATTCATGGTATTTTGCAACTGTCCCATACTGGCCAGAACGCCGTATTGCGCGGCCAAATAACGGTAATGACCGTTCACGCTTTCCAGATTGGTATTGAAGAGCTGGTTATGCGCCTGCATCAATTGCAGTAGATTGACGCGCGCGCCCTCGAATTGGGATTGATAGGTTGCGAAAAGTTTTTCATTCAATTCCTGACGTTGCCCAAGCAATTCCAGTTGGCGCGCAGATGTGCTGTATTCATTATAGGCCAACTTTACGTTCTGCTCTATCTGGCGCTGAATTTCCTGCATGCGCGCTTGGGCTTCTTTGTGGGAATATTTACTGCGGCGTATACGTGCAAATTGCTCCCCGCCTGTCGAGAAATTCCAGCTCATGCGCACCACCGCTCTGGCATCAACAACCTCGCCGCCGATTACATCATCCTTATCACTTTTTAGATAAGAAAGCTCTCCGTTGACATCAGGGTATAATGTGCCTTTTTCCGCATCGACCTCGTAAGAGCTAGCCTCTGCTTGAAGCTTCGCTGATATAACTGCAGGATGCTCCGCCTTGGCCTTTGCGATGGCGACGCCCATATTTTGCGCAATGGCGCTCACTTGGCTTGGTGGTTCGTTCATGATTTCCGGGGGCTGGGCGCCTGTAACTTCACTGAGGCGAGCCATTGCGGCCTGCGCTTGGCCTTCATACTCGGCTTTGATACCCTTCAAAATAACGCTGATATCGCGCGCTTGCTGCAGTTCTGTTTCGTCCGAAACACCGTCATCGACCATCTCGGCAATACGGCCGAGGTAATCATCTACCAAGGCGCTATGATCTGTGATCATGCTCAAACCTCGCTGGGTGCGCATTACGTCAACATAAGATTGCACAGCGCGGTAAGCTAAGCTCTCCCTTACATCAAGGATGTCCGCGCCGGCCGATTGCGCTCTCGCAGCGGCAGCATCCACACGGTTCGGCGTTTCCATGCCGTCAAAAATTAGTTGGGATACGCTCAGCGAGCCTTCACCCAGATAGGAATATCCATTGCCGCGCGTTACGGAGAGCCCGCGGCTGGTGGCGTTATCACCATACATACGGCCAAAAGACGCATTGGCGGAGATTTGCGGGAAATAGCGGGAATAGGCTTCCCTTTCCGTTTCTTTGGTCGCATTCAAAGTTGCAAGAGCGGCCTCGGCGCTGGGGTGTGAGATTAACGCATTCCCAACAGCACTCTCCAGCGTTTGCGCCTGCGCAGGCAAAGCGCCGCATAGCAAAACCGAGCCTGAAAGCAGCAGTTTTCTGAACATATCAGTTGTTGTATTAAACATCGCGAAGATAAACCCATAGGAGAAAATATAAACCCATGTATGAATCTAAAGAAAAAACACCGCTTATTCAAGCGCGAAGAATTATTTCTTATACAGTACAAAGCATAATTGGCCGCAAAAAAGACTTCACAATCACAAGAAGTTCAGGCATTTTTGTAGGGGTTTTCAAATACGTGTCTGCACTAAATTAGCAATGGGGAGCAACCAGTGACCATAAAAATAGCCGTACTTAAAGAAACAAAGCCGCATGAAAAACGCGTGGCCGCCACCCCTGAAACGATCAAGAAATTACTGGCCCTAGGCGGATTCATTACCGTTGAGAGCGGCGCAGGCGAGGCTGCCTCTATCACTGATCAGGCCTATAAGGAAGCTGGCGCCACTATTGCGAAATCCACCGCCGATACATTGAAGAACGCCCAGATTATATTAAAAGTACAAGCACCGACCGAAGCCGAGCTAAAAACCTATCCGGCAAAAGCCCTTTTGATCGGCACACTCTCCCCCTTCGGCAACGAGAACTTTATTCAAAAGATCGCCGATCAGGGCTTAAATGCGTTCTCGATGGAACTGGTGCCGCGCATCACACGCGCGCAATCTATGGATGTGCTGTCATCCCAGTCCAATTTGTCCGGCTATAAGGCCGTTCTGGATGCGTGCGAACATTATGGCCGCGCCTTCCCGATGATGATGACCGCGGCGGGAACGATCCCGCCGGCGAAAGTCTTTGTTATGGGCGCTGGCGTTGCCGGCCTTCAAGCTATTGCTACCGCCAAACGTCTCGGCGCGATCGTCAGCGCCACCGATGTGCGCCCCGCCGCCAAGGAGCAGGTTGAATCACTGGGCGGCAGCTTCGTGGCCGTTCAGGACGAAGAATTCAAAGAAGCCGAAACAGCCGGCGGTTACGCCAAGGAAATGTCGAAAGACTATCAAGCCAAACAGGCCGCGCTGGTGGCCGAACATATCGCCAAGCAGGATATCGTTATAACCACAGCGCTGATCCCCGGACGCCCAGCCCCGAAACTGGTAACCGAAGATATGGTTAAATCCATGAAGCAAGGATCGGTTGTTGTTGATCTTGCCGTCGAGACCGGCGGCAACTGCGCCGCCGCGAAGGCCGGAGAAGTTGTGAAAAAACACGGCGTCACAATTATCGGCCATATGAATGTGCCGAGCCGTCTGGCTGCCGACACCTCTGCGCTCTACGCCCGCAACCTTTTGAACTTGCTCGGTCTTATTATTGATAAAGACAGCGGCGAGCTAAACATCAACTGGGAAGATGATATCATTAAGGGCATTGCGCTGGTAAAAGACGGCAAGCTGGTACACCCGAATTTCAAGGGCGCATCCAAATCTGCCGCCAAGACCGTGACAAAATCCAAGGCCGCGCCGAAAAGCACCCCGAAAAAGCCTGCAGCCAGTTCGAGCGAAAAACCTGCTGCGAAAAAACCTGCCGCTAAGAAAACGGCCGCGCCCAAAAAAGCGCCCGCCAAGAAATCAACTACATCATCACCCAAGAAGTAAGAACCGAGGATAAAGATGGACGAAACCAAACGAACCCTGACCGAAAGCGCCGCCGATCTGGCCAACCGCGCCAAGGAACTCTCCGATAAGGCTGCTAATCTGGCCGTTGAGACATCGCACGCCATCACAATGGATACCGGCTTGCACGCCACACCGTTTATTGTTACGGGACTAACAGTTTTCGTACTGGCCTGTTTTGTGGGTTATCACGTTGTTTGGCGCGTTACTCCGGCTTTGCACTCCCCGCTTATGGGCATCACAAATGCCATTTCTTCGGTCATTATCGTCGGCGCTATCATGGCCGCCAGCCCGATGGTGGGCGATGCGATCGTGACCATGCCTGCCGATCAACAAGGCACGGGATTTTCACAGTTCCTCGGATTTTTAGCCATTACACTGGCCTCGGTTAATATTTTCGGCGGCTTTATCATCACCCGCCGTATGCTTTCAATGTTTAAAAAGAAGGGCGCGTAACACCTATGGATATACTCATTCACCTTTCTTATTTAACCGCCGCGGTTCTGTTTATTCTGACCTTGCGCGGTTTATCACACCCCTCCACCGCACAGCGCGGCTTGCAATACGGTATTGCAGGGATGGCGCTGGCCGTTATTACAACTCTATTCTCTCCACGCGTTGATCCGGGTTTTATCATTATTTTGGGCATTATTATCGGCGGCGGAATCGGTGCCTATATTGCCAAGAAGATCGAAATGACATCCCTGCCCCAACTTATGGCTGGCTTTCACTCCCTTGTTGGTTTGGCTGCCGTGTTCGTGGCCGCGGCTGCGTTTTACAACCCGAGCGCATATGGCATCGGAACCTATGGCGACATTCACCTGACATCCATGATCGAAATGGCCTTGGGCGCGGCAATTGGCGCGGTTACTTTTACAGGATCCATCATTGCATGGGGTAAACTGCAAGGCACAATCTCCGGCAAGCCTATCGTGTTTGCGGGGCAGCATGCGTTAAACGCGGCCATGGGCGCACTTTTGGTCGTGCTCATTGTGCTGCTTTGCCTAACGGGCAGCGGATTTTTCTTCTGGTGTATCGTCTTGCTCGCCTTTGTCCTTGGCGTGTCCATGATCGTACCGATTGGCGGCGCGGATATGCCTGTGATCGTCTCCATGCTGAATTCTTATTCCGGCTGGGCCGCTGCGGGCATCGGCTTTACGCTGCACAACAACCTCTTGATTATCACTGGCGCGCTTGTGGGTGCATCGGGCGCGATCCTGTCTTACATCATGTGTAAGGGCATGAACCGCTCGTTCCTCTCTGTCCTTTTGGGAGGTTTCGGCGGCGAGCAGGCTGCGGGCGGCGCGGCCGATATGGGCGATAAATCTGCCAAAATCGGCGCGGCCGATGATGCGGCCTATATCATGAAAAATGCCTCTAAGGTCATTATCATCCCCGGTTACGGTATGGCCGTGGCGCAAGCCCAGCACGCCCTGCGCGAGATGGGTGACATCCTGAAACGTGAAGGCGTGGACGTTAAATACGCCATTCACCCCGTGGCGGGCCGTATGCCCGGCCACATGAACGTGCTCCTCGCCGAGGCCAATGTGCCCTACGACGAAGTGTTCGAGATGGAAGACATCAACCGCGAATTCGCACAGGCCGATGTGGCCTATGTGATCGGTGCCAATGACATCACCAATCCGGCGGCGAAGAACGACCCATCTTCACCCATCTACGGCATGCCCGTTCTGGACGTTGAAAAAGCCAAGACCGTTCTGTTTGTCAAACGCTCGCTCGGCTCCGGTTACGCCGGTATCGAAAACCCACTCTTCTTCGAGGCAAACACGATGATGCTGCTCGGTGATGCCAAGAAAATGACCGAAGACATTATCAAGGCTATGGATGATTAAGACCGAAGCCCCCGACAGCCTAGAAGAACGCTTCACAGAGCCAAAGGGCTTTCGTTGGCACAGCTTCACGCGCGAAGGCAGGGAAATCCGCTTCGGCTCCAGCTTCCCGCAAGACAGCATCCCCGATGCCGTTGTAGTTGTCCTTCCGGGCTTAAGCGAGTTCGGCGAGAAATATTACGAGCTTGCCCGCAATCTCAATGATGCCAATCTGGCGTTCTGGGTGATTGACTGGATGGGCCAAGGCGGCTCTGGCCGTTATCTTTCCAACCCCCATATACGCCATGCCGCAAGCTTCGATGAAGATGCCGAGGACCTGCAATATTTAATCCTTGAATACATCAAACATTCAAGTGTCCATCCCGATAAAGGCCGCATCCCGATGGCCATGCTGGGCCATTCTATGGGCGGGAATATAGGTCTGCGCTATATGCAAAAATACCCGGACACATTCGAATGCGCGGCATTCAGCGCCCCGATGATCGGCCTTAAAGACTTTGAAAGCATGCCGAAAAAACTGGCTGTCGGGCTGGCGGGGTTGTTCAACGCCTTGATGGGTAAATCCTATGCGTTCGGACAGAAAAATTGGAACGACACAGCGCGCCCAACGCCCGGCCATGATGCCTTTTCTAATGATGCCGAGCGCGGCTCCCTCCATCCACGCTGGCAGGTGAAAAATCCCGGGCTCCGGCTTGGCGGCGTTAGCTTCGGCTGGGTTTTTTCCGCGCTAAAATCATGCCTGCATGTACAAAAGAATATGCCCAATCTGCAAAAAGATATCATGGTCGGCTATGCAGGGCACGACAGCATCATCAGCAATAAGGCCATTAAGGACGCTTTTAACGCTCTACCCAATGTCACTTTGAATGAATATCCGCACGCACAGCACGAAATCATGATGGAGCTTGATGACACGCGATCTGCGTTTTTGAATGATTTTTATGATTTAATACAAAGAACAATCATAGATAAGCCCGAAACTTTAAAGCCTTTTTAATCGCATTGTGGTATATTAGGGCTAACTAATAATAAACTAAAAAACAAGAGGCACACATGGATATTGACGAACGTTCCAAAATCAGGCTCAGCGATAGAATTCTCTCCGCTTTGGAATTGGCGCTGGAACAAGATGACGTGCGCATTGCGGAGCTTTTGACCAGCGCAATGGAGCTATCCATGACGCGCAATACTGGCGGCGGTGAATTTATCGAACGACGCGATTACCCCCCGGAGATTGAAAAGGCGATGGATAAACTTCAGGCACTAAAAAAGAAAGATCAGATTGCCTAGGCGCAAACTAAGTAGAGCCAATCAAGGCTTTCCAAGACTCCTCGCTCAGGATTTCAACGCCTAATTCGTTCGCTTTTTTTAGCTTCGATCCGGCATCTTCCCCTGCCACGACATAATCGGTTTTCTTCGAGACAGAGCCTGCGACTTTGGCGCCCAGCGCCTCCGCCTTTGCTTTGGCCTCGGCGCGGCTCAAGGTCGGCAGCGTTCCGGTAAAGACCACCGTTTTTCCGGCCACAGGTGAATCGCCCGCGCTGATTTGCACGTAATCTTCGATATCCAGCATGGATTGTAAATCGGCCAGCACATCCAGATTATGCTCTTCGGCAAAAAATCCAATCAAATCATCCGCCACAACGGGGCCGACATCGTCTATGGAGAGCAAATCATTATAGACTTCCCCTTCGCGGTCCTGCGCGCTTATCATTGCCGTTTTCAGATTTTCAATGCTGCCGTAATTCCCTGCGAGCCGTTTGGCCGTGGCCTCCCCGATCTGGCGAATGCCCAGCGCATAGATAAAACGGTTCAGCGCGATTGTTTTGCGTTGCTTGATCGCATCGAACAAATTGGCGGCCGACTTTTCACCCCATCCTTCCCATTCCTGCAAAGGCGGGATAATCTCGCCGTCTTCGTTCTTGGCGCGCAGGCGGAAAATATCGGCAGGTGTTTTGATGATCTCCTTTTCCCAGAACAGCTCGATAATCTTGCTCCCCAACCCTTCGATATCAAAGGCAAGGCGCGAGACGAAATGCTTTAAGCGTTCCACGGCCTGCGCATCACAGATCAAACCGCCTGTACAGCGCCTCACCGCCTCCCCCTCCTCGCGAATCGCGAGCGAGCCGCAAACGGGGCAATGATCGGGATAGGGAAATTCGGGCGCATTGGCGGAGCGCTTCTCCAGCAGCACCTCAACCACCTGCGGGATCACATCGCCCGCGCGCTGAATGACCACGGTATCGCCAATGCGCACATCCTTGCGTTTTATCTCATCCTCGTTATGCAGCGTGGCGTTTGACACCACAACGCCGCCCACCGTAATAGGCTCCAACCGCGCCACAGGCGTCAGCGCCCCGGTGCGCCCAACCTGAATTTCAATGTCATTCAAAACAGTCACGGCCTTTTCAGCCGGAAATTTATGCGCGGTCGCCCAGCGCGGCGCGCGGGACACAAAGCCAAGGCGTTCCTGCAGAGCCAGATCATTAACCTTATAAACAATGCCGTCGATTTCGTAGTCTAGATTGGCGCGCTGCTCCATAATCTCATTATAAAAAGAGAGCAAACCTTTTATATTATCCGCGCACATATACGGCGTTTCGGGAATACCCCATTCCGCCAGTTTCAGGCGAATGCCTTCTTGGGTCTCGGCAAAACGCTCACTGATTTCGCCCAGCGCATAGCCAAAGAATTTCAGCTTTCGCCGCGCGGTGACTGTTGAATCAAGCTGGCGCACCGATCCCGCGGCGGCGTTTCTGGGATTGGCGAAAACTTTTTTGCCTTCAGCCTCCAACCCATCATTCAGCGTTTTAAAGTCGCTGCGCGCCATATAAATTTCCCCGCGCACCTCCAAAATATCGGGCGCGCCGTCAGGCAATGTATGGGGAATATCCTTAATGGTTTTTACATTGGCGGTAATGTCCTCGCCCTCCGCGCCGTCCCCGCGTGTGGCAGCCTGCACCAATTGGCCGTGCTCGTAGCGCAGCGAACAGGACAGCCCGTCAATTTTTGGTTCGGCGACAATCTCTATGGCCGCATCCTCATCCAACCCCAAAAAGCGGCGGATACGCGCCAGAAATTCGGCCAGCTCCTCTTCACTAAACACATTCGAAAGCGAGAGCATCGGCACGCTATGGCGCACTTTGCTAAAACCACGGCTAGGCTCCGCGCCCACTTTTTGCGAAGGGCTGTCTTTGGTGCGCAGGTCGGGATATTGCTCCTCCAGCGCCAGCAATTCCTGAAACAATTCATCATAGGCCGCGTCCGAAATCTCGGGCGCATCCTGTTTATAATAAAGATCATTATGATGGCGAATTTCCTTCACCAAATCGCTGTGGCGCACTTTTGCGTCCAGACTGTCCATATTGATCAAACTATCCGTACTCATGCCGCACTCGCCTCCAGCAATTTATTGGCCGC